>Ga0224512_10000007_pt1 | contig 325689 bp, 261 predicted proteins | sample SF_May12_sed_USG_4_FD_169103 | JGI IMG/M metagenome (GOLD analysis project Ga0224512, IMG submission 169103) | Sediment microbial communities from San Francisco Bay, California, United States - SF_May12_sed_USGS_13 | ecosystem: Environmental > Aquatic > Marine > Sediment | place: USA...
TCCCGTGGTTACGGCACCGGCTCCCCTTGCCGTGACGGCCCCGCTGTGTGCCACGTCGCTACCACAGTCGGATGCGGAGATACAAACCTGGCTGGACTCGGCGACCGCCACCGATGTTGAAGACGGAGACCTGACCGGGTCGATCACCAACAACGCGCCGCTGAACTTCCCGTTCGGCGATACGCTGGTGACGTTCTCGGCGGAGGATAGCCTCGGCGCCATCGGCACCGCGGACTCGACGTTGACGGTAAACGAGACGCCGAACACAGCACCGGTGGTAACGGCTCCGGCGCCGATCACCATCACGGTTCCGCAGGGCACGACCTCGGTACCGGCCACGGATGCGACGATTGCCGCGTTCCTCGCCGACGCCAGTGCGAGTGACACCGAGGATGGACCGCTGACGGTGAGCAATGATGCCCCGGCCGATTTCCTGCCGGGCATCACCACGGTGACTTTCTCGGCAACCGACGCCTGTGGCCTGACCGCGACCGCCACCTCGACGGTGACGATCCAGGAAGAAGCCGGTAATACGGCGCCGCAGCTGACGACGCCCGATCCGATCACGGTCACGGCAGGGCTTTGCGCCATTTCGATACCGGCGACGGATGCGGCGATCGCCGCGTTCCTGAATGGGGCGACCGCCATCGATGCCGAGGATGGGGACCTGACCGGGTCGATTACCAATGACGCACCGGCGGACTTCCCGGCCGCGGCGTCGCCAGGGACGAGCACGACGGTGACGTTCTCGGTGACCGACAGCGGGGATCCTTCCGGCACGCCGCTGACCACGACCGGCACATCGAGCGTGACCGCGGTTGATCCGAATACAGCACCGACCGTAACCGCGCCGGCGCCGATCACCATCACGGTTCCGCAGGGCACCACCTCGGTACCGGCGACGGATGCGGCGATTGCTGCATTCCTGGCATCGGCGAGCGCCAACGATGCGCAGGATGGGCAGCTTGCGGTGAGCCACGATGCGCCAGCCGACTTCCCGCTGGGCACCACGACGGTGACCTTTAGCGCCACCGACGCCTGCGGTGCAAGCGCCAGCGATACCTCGGCGGCAACGACCGAGGCAGAGGCTGCGAACCAAGCGCCGACGGCCGATCCCAACGGGCCGTACAGCGCGCAGCTCGGCGACCTCGTCACCTTAGACGGCTCCGGCTCCTTTGATCCGGATGGCAACATCGTCGCCTATGACTGGGACTTCGGTGATGGCAGCACGGGCGCAGGTGCAACGGTGACGCATATCTATACTGCAAGCGGGTCGTACACTGTAGTGCTAACAGTTACCGATGACGAAGGCCAGACCAGTGCTCCAGCCACGACCACCGTCACGATTGAGAATCAAACGGTGGTGATCCGTAAATCCGGTACTGGTGCCATGAGCCTGCCCTTCGTGTTACTGCTCGGTTTAGCGCTGTTCCTGACGCGTCGCCGTCGCCTCGGCGAGCGTCGCCCCGCTGCCGCCCGCGACGGATAGCGACCAGAAATAGGGCAGTGCATCGCCGGCGTTGACAATGAGCGCGGTTGTGCACGTGTCTGCCACATCGCCGGTGACGAGAACGTAGCGATCAGAGCTCGCGCAATGCCTGCGCTACCGGCAACCGGGCCGCCCGGATGGCCGGGAAAAAGCCGCCGAACGCCCCGATGATAAGCGCGGCGTAAAGTCCCTGGACCAGCAGGTCGGGCGTCACCGCAAAGTCAAACACGACTTGGCTGAAGCTCACGCCGTTCAGCGTCGACACCTGAAAACCGTTGAACACGAGGAATGCGATCGCACCGCCGAGCAAGCCGCCGATGAGCGCGAGCAACGTCGATTCCACAACTGTCGATACGAGAATCGAAAACGGCCCGAAACCGAGCGCGCGCAGGGTCGCGATTTCCTTGCCGCGCGCTGAAACTGACGAGTACATCGAATTCAAGGCACCGAAAACGGCACCGATCGCCATGAGCACCGTTAGTGGATACCCGATCAGCTTGATGAACTGGGTCAGGCCTTCGGCCTGTCCCGAGTAATACTCCTTTTCAGTCAGCACGTCGGGACTGATCCTCGGATCTTCTTCTAGCGCTGCCTTGAGGTCGGCGATTGCCACTTCATTCTCGAGCCTGACGCGTACTGACTGATAAGAATTTCCGCGACGATAAGCGCCCTGCAATACGCGCACATCGGTCCAGAGTTCGGATTCGGAGACACTGCCACCAGCGTCGAACATGCCGACAATATCCCACTCGGTCTGGCCGAAGCGCATGCTCGAGCCGGTGTCGAGGCCAATAAATTCCTGTTGTGCTGCGCGGCCGACAATAATTTCGTTTTTGCCCGGCTCGAACATGCGGCCTTCGACCAGTCTGACACCCCTGCGCACATCGAATGCGTCCGCCTGAACGCCACGAAAGGGCACGTTGGCGTCCGCATTGGTCGATTTTTTCTTAACATCGACAATAACGTAAAGCTCCGCGGATATGACCGCGTCGTCGCCGTCTCTGAGTACGCCGGGCGCAGATTCAATGATAAGCACCTGATCATTGCTAAGGCCGCTGTTTAGCTCTGACGTCGAGCCGCTGCGCATGATGATCGCCGTGTCCTCGGTGCCAGCTGTGAGCATGGTGCGCTCGAAGCCCTTCGCCATCGAGAGAACTGCGGCGAACACGAGTACCACCGCGGCGACGCCGATAATCGCGACAGCGGACGACGCGATTCGCTGCGGGAGGTTACGCAGATTGAGCCAGGTGACGGCAAATATTTGTTGCAAGATACGCATTTTCTATCCCTAGGCCCGTGCCAGCGCATCGATGATCGACAGACGCATCGCTTTGACGGCCGGGAACATGCCGGCGAGAATCCCGGCGCCGACCATCAGAGTGATGCCGATAACGATGGCTGCGGGTGACAGGAACACGCCCGGCAGAAACGCGGCGAATTGCCTGGCAATACCCTGCACGATTATCCAACCCAGGCCGAGGCCGAGCAGACCACCGATCAGCATGATCAGTATCGATTCCGACAGCACGATGCCGAGCACGGAACGATCACCGAAACCGAGCGTCTTGAGCACGGCCAGTTCCGAGATTCGCTCCCGCACCGACTGCGACATCGTATTGCCGGATACGAGCAACAAGGTGAAAAAGACGGCGCCAAGAATCAGCGTTACGATCATTGCGATGTTGCCGAACTGCTCCATGAACGATTTGGCAAAAGCTGCCTCGGTGCTCGTTTTCGTCTCACTCGGCGAATTGGCGAACTGCGAGTCAATGGCTTTCGCTACCTGCACCGGATCTGCTCCCCCGGTGACCCGCAGGATGTACCAGCCCACCGTGCCCTGACCGAAGGCGCGCGCTTCGTCAAAATAATCGTAATGAAACAGCATCAGGGCCGTACTGCCGCGCGGATCGTCGGTCGAGAAAATGCCCTCGAGGTCGAATTCCCAGGTACGGCTGCCGTCCTTACGCGTCCATATCGTGGCCTGGATAGGAACCCGGTCGCCGACCTTCCAGCCATAAGCGTCGGCGAGTTCCTGGCCAACGACCATGCCGGTTCGGTTTCGCTTCCAGGCGTCTAACTGTTCCTCGGGCATGTTGAACTCGGGATACATGGCGAAGTATGACTCGGGATCTACCGGGAACTGCCCGAACTGGTTCTGCGGTTCCTGGTAATAACCGCCAAACCAGCTTGCATGTGTGACCGACGCAACTCCGTCGGTCGCCGCGATCCGGTTCTGGTAGCTCACGGGCAACGGATTAATCAGTGTGATTTTGTCGATGACGATCAGGCGCTCGGCATCCGCAACGTCGATACCGCCTTTGAATGCATAGCCAATCGCCGACAGCAGCGAGTAAAGCAAAAAAGCGACGAACACCGACAGAATAGTTAACGACGTGCGGATCTTCTTGCGCCAGGCGTTCTTCCAGATAAGGCGAAAGTATTTCATGCTGCTTCCCTGGCCTCGAGCGTGCCTTTGTCGCAATGCAGCATTCTGTTGGCGAAAGCGGCCGCCTGCGCGTCGTGCGTCACCATCACGATGGTTTTGCCGTGCTCGCGGTTCAGCACCTGTAACAGGCGCAGGATTTCATCGGCGGTTTCACGATCGAGATCACCCGTAGGTTCGTCGCAGAGGAGCAGTTTTGGATCCGACACGATCGCTCGGGCGATCGCAACGCGTTGCTCCTGACCGCCGGACAGCTCGCGCGGATAATGTCTGGCCCGATCGCTCAGGCCGACGATATCAAGCGCTATCGCCGCACGTTTCGCACGTTCCTTGGCGCCAAAATTTGTTAGTAGTAACGGTAGCTCGACGTTTCTCTGCGCCGTTAACACGGGCAACAGATTATAGAACTGGAAAATGAATCCAATGTTTGTCGAGCGCCAACGGGACAGCTTGTTGTTCGACATGGAGGAAATCTCCGCGCCGCCCACGGTCACCGTGCCGGACGTCGGTCTGTCGAGGCCGCCGAGCAGGTTGAGAAGCGTCGTCTTGCCGGAGCCGGACGGGCCCATGACAGCAATAAAGTCACCGTCAGGTATCTCCAGGTCGAGGTTGTGCAGCACCTCGACTTTCTCCTTGCCTTTCTGGTAGGTCCGGCTAACGCCTTCGAGTTTTGCCAATACGCCGGTCATTACATGCTCCATTTTATTTGGTTTTTATCGATCGGCCCGCTGTCAACGGCGCCGCAGACGAGCGCACAATGGTATCGCCGACGGTCAGGCCGTTCACGACCAGCACCTGTGGCCGATCCCGCTGACCGCTAATTTCGACGTATTGCTTCTCAACTGCATCGGCGCGAACCAGCCAGACAAAATCGCCGCTCGCGTCGGACCGCAGCGATTCACCGGCGATGAGCACCCCCTGGGAAACTTTCGTCGCGTCGGCCGGCGCTTCGGCGCCGAGAAAGGCGACCTTGACGCCCATGTCACGCAACACACGATCATCTCGTTCGCGAAGGCCGATGCGGACCTTGACTGTCGCTTTCTGTCGGTCAGCCGTCGGCACGATGGCGATGACCTCGGCCGGGATGCGCCAGTCGGGATATGCGTCCAGAATTGCAGATACGGGCTGGCCGGCCTTCACTCTCTGGATATACGCCTCATTGACATCAACCTCGATCTCGAGCGAGTCCGTATCGATGATCGTGCAGATACCGGTTCGGGTGAAGCCTCCGCCCGCCGAGATCGGTGAGATCATCTCACCGGGCTGTGCGTTCTTGGACACGACCATGCCGGCGAACGGCGCTTTAATTGTCATGTTCGACAGTGAATCCTCGGCGAGTGCCACATTGCGTTCTGCAACCGTGACATTGTCACGCCCCGTCTCCAGCCTCGCCGCAAGCTGATCATAGGTCGCCTCGGCCGTGTCCAGATTCGCGGCACTGGTCACATTGCGCGCGGCAAGGTTGCGCTGCCGGTCTCGATCGAGCCGGGCGATTCGCAACTGCGCCTCGATTTCATCCAGCGCGGCCCGCGAGGATTGGACTTGCGCCATGGCGAGTGACAATTGCGCCTGCTGCGTCGTATCGTCGAGTCTCGCAACGACCTGGTCTTTTTCGACGCGCATGCCTTCTTCGACGAGGACCTCGACAACTTTGCCGGTGACTTTCGAGGACACCGTCGCCTGGCGCCGCGCAACAACATATCCGGCTGCATCCAGCACGCTGTTTGCGGCGGCCATGCTCGGCGGCCGCCGCGCAACGTCGGTCTCCACGGGCACGGCCGTTGCTCCCGAACGGAAAAACAGCCACCACCCTGCGGCGATAACGACAATCGCGGCAGCGATTGCCGGCAGCACCCAGTTGCGCTGGGCTGGCGGCGGGGCGCTGCGGTCGATCTTCAGCTGACTGATTCTCTCAGACGCGTCAGCCATGCCATATCCTTATTATTATCAGGCAGCTATCCTAGCAAAAAGAAACGGCACAGATTGCCGCTTGCGCACCGGACGGGCGCGGCGCATGCTCATTCTTTCGGTCGGGGGAATTCAGGTGCTCGGTCATAGTCAGTGCAAAATCGCGTTGATCATCACGGCTGCGATATTTTTGGGCGCCTGCAACGTCGATCTGCTGGCGGGCGAACCCACGGAATCGCGCGCCCATTACCTCGGCAATGAGGGCGTGATGGTCGAGCACGGCGCAACCAAGATCCTGTTCGATCCCTTGTTCCAGCGTGTTTTCGACCAGTATGAGCTCGTGCCGCCCGACATAGAGCGCGCGCTCCTTGCCGGGACACCGCCATGGGATGGAATCGATTCCGTTTTCGTCAGCCATTACCATGAAGATCACTATGACCCTGCGCTGATGCTGACCTATTTGCGGGCGCATCCTGCCATCGAGCTGTACGCTCCGGCGCAGGCGGTCGATGGTCTGCGTGAGATTGCAGAATCGCGGGACGATGGCATATTCGATCGCGTGCACGGCCTGGCGCTTGATTATGGCGACCCGCCGGTCCGGATCGAGATGGACGGCCTGTTGATCGAGGCCGTGTACATTCCGCATTCGGGCTGGCCCGAGCGCAGGTTAGACGTCGAGAACATCGCTTTCCGCGTCACGCTGGACGGCGTGATGACCGTTAGCCACCTCGGGGATGCGGATGCAGACGTTGCGCATTTCGACACGGCGCACTGGGGGCAGCGCCGAACACAGCTCGCGTTGCCGCCATACTGGTACTTTCGCACGCAGGAAAGGCGTGACACTCTGATACCGCGCATTCACGCCGATCATTCGGTCGGCGTGCACGTGCCAAAGGCAATACCGGATGAACCGTCCGAGCGCCCGATCGAGCTACAGGGCGTCGATCTGTTTACGCGGCCCGGCGAGACGCGCAATATCCCGGTACCCGATCAACGACCCGAATAGATTCCCGGCGTCGCCGCTGCGACCATTCGGCCGCACCGCGCATCAATGGACCGTACGCAACAACACAGGGGCACCAACGTCATGAAATTCGGAAAAACGGTAATCGTACTGGTCTCACTCGGTTTGGCCGCCGTCGCGCTCGCAGCAAGCGAGGTCAGAACCAAGCGGGTAATCGTCCTTGTCGAGGATGACGGCGAGGCAGAGACACGCATTGAACTCGACAGCGACGATCTCGGCTTTGATCTGCAGGCCATGCAGGAGGGAGAGAATCGATCCATCGTCGATGAGAACGGCCGCACAGTTATCATTACCCGTGAAGCCGACGGCTTCCGGTTCGACGTCGACGGCAAGACCATCCGGATGCCCGATATCCACGGTGGCTACCATGGTGCTGTGCGGATCGACGGCAATACTGGCGAAGACGTTGACGTCCACGTCGTGCGCAACATGGCCATGGGACCGATGCATCGACCGGATGGCATCATGATCCTGAGTGGCAAACCGATCGACGCTGCAACGCAGCAGCAGATTAGATCATTGCTGGAATCGGCGGGTCACGACAGTGAAGTTCATTTCGTCGATCGTGAGAACCACCCACACGGACCGCACAGAATCAAGATGATCCAGAAAAAGGCCGCAGCCACGGAATAGAAGATCACCGCCTTCGGTAATGGCCGCCGGCACTTCACAGCAAGTGCTGGGGCCGCCTTCATTTGTCGCTGGCTTCGCCGAAATCCCGGTTCGTAAATATGCGCTCTATCTCGGGTGGAGCGCGTTCCTCGACGCGCGTGCGGATTCTCTCGACCAGCCCGGCTCTGGTCTTTCGCAGTTCTTCGACATCGCTGCCCAGTCGCGTCAGCCGCAATATCGACAACATCGACAACAGCAGGCCGGCCTCGGCTTCCAGCAAGCGCACCGACGCAAAGAAGCTGAAGGACAGGGCGACGACCACGAAAATTCCCCACCAGATGCCGAAATTCACACCGACGACGATGCCGATGACGAGGTACAGGAGCGGCAGTAACAGGATTGTCGCAAGTACCTTGAGTGTCGCAACATCGTCGAGCTCATAACTGAAGCGTTCGCCTACGGTCGCAGCAGCCCAGCCGACGGGCAGGTGCAACAATGCACCCGGTATTGCAAGCGGCAGCAGCACGAGCATCGTCAGGCTGCGCAGCAGAAGCTTGCGAAACGCTGGTCCGAGGGCGATCGGCTGGCGCAGCTGGTGGTCCTTGAGTCCAAGCATGTCGAGTCGCGCCTGATAATCTTCGACATCATGGCTGAGTTCCTGCAGCTCGGGATCATCGAGATCACGCAGGTAGCCTTCCACGAAGCGCCGGTTCAATTCAATGTATTCCCGCGGCCTCAGTGCGGTCTTCGATGGTTTATAAAGACGCCTGACCGTCTGGATGATACGCAGCGTGCGCCAGTCGGGCGCATTGAGCGTCACGTTCGCCAGTGCCTCGGCAAGGTACTCCGTCAGGTGTTTGACGGCCGCCTGCTCATCCTGGCCGTATTCCTCCAGCCACTGCTCGTCTATCGTGATGGGCTCGCCGAACTGGATCATGACCTGGCTCCGGAAACGGTGCCGGTGAATGTAGTTCAAACCACACGGGACGATCCTGACGACAACTTTGCCCCGGGCAGCGACGGCGAGCGCAATTCGCGCCGTCCCGGTCTTGAGCTTCACGAGCTGCGACCGGGCATGGCTGATTCCCTCCGGAAAAATGCCCATGCAGTTGCCCGATTCGATGACTTCGTAGAGTTTTTCGAAAGCTTTCCGGTTGTCGATCTCGCCGTCATGATCTTCACGGCGGTAAACAGGGACGGCGCCTGTTGCATCCAGCGTTGGGGCGAGCAGCGGATAATCCCAGAGCTTGGCGTTGGCCATGAAGTGCAGGGGCCAACGGCCACACTTCGCAGTCAGCAACCAGCCGTCCATGAGCGCGTTCGGGTGGTTGCCGGCAAATATGAGTGGACCGTCGGCCGGCACGTTTTCGCTACCGACCACGTCGATGCGCCGAAAGAACGTATTGATGACGATGCGAATCAGCCAGATGACGAATCGTTGCAACATCAGAATTTCCTCAGAGCGACAAACAGCATTGCAATGGCCAGGATAATAAACAGGATGCCGATAGCGCTTTCCATCGTGCGCTGTGCAACCCGTCCCTGCATACGCGGTCCGATCTGGCCGCCTATGATGACGCCCGGAATCGTGTAGAACACGAGGTGCCATGGCACGGCCGTGACGCCACCTTCTCTGATGAGTTGCACGATCTGCGTTATCGACGCGCACGCAACGGTTACGATGACGACGGCGACCGAGGTGGCGGCTGCGATCGCCACGGGGACCCCGCGCCGAGTGAGCTGAGAGATGATGACTTCACCGATACCGACCGAGACCATGCCGGTCAGGAACGCGCCGATGCCCGTGATGACGAAACTCGACGCCCCATGGTCTGCCGTCGCTTGTTTGCGCACGAATATCAAGACGAGCGCGAGAATGAACACGAGGACCGCATAAGCCGCGATCAGCAGTCCCTCGTGCACGAGATGCGCCGTGAACGCCCCGAGAATCGCCACGGGCACCGCGATGCGCAGGAACTGCAGCGCCAGGCCGAAGTCGATCGTGCCTTTTCTGTAGTAGCCGACAAAACCGGATGTAAATCCGAAGGTCTGCGTCAGCAACGCCGTGCCGATGGCGGCTACGGTGGACTCGAGCACGTACTCCGGACCGAGCAACGGAAAGATCAGGATGAAGATCGGCGTGAACAATGCAGCGCCGCCGATGCCGCTGAGCATCGCACAGGTCGCGACACCGATCGAAACAGGGAACATGAACCAGTAAAGCGTGAAGTCCATGCGTCGACACTATACTACGCTCGCATTGCGGCGGCTGGGCATGCCGGGCCACGCCCCCGTTCTGTGGCCCGCGCAGGCCGTGCACATGGGTTAAGGCGGCATTCATTTAAATTTCAGCCGCGGTTAAGCGGCTCCGCGATAATCTGCAGGCGAACATGGCGTTACACCGGTAAGGAGACCGACATGGATATCGTATATGCAGCAGAGAAATCGAGCATCGCCGACGTATTGAGTGATCGCCTGAGCGATCGCGTGGCGTCAGGTGACATCGAGGTGCATGAGAATCCCGATGAGACCGGGAGTTTCCTCGTCAAGTGGCGGCTGAATCGTTATGTCGTATCGCCGAACGGTGAGGTCAGCCCCGAGACGACCGATCTGGCCGACTAAGCCTGCGGCGACCTGCCTGATCTTCATCATGATCCGGCTGACCAATGCGGTCGTCTATTGCCGCTCCGGGGCCGTTATCGAGGGACTTCGTTCTTGCGCGCCTGCATCACTACCTGGAATGCGATCTCGTCACCAATCTCTTCGAGCGCATCGGCAGCATGCATGCGGACTTCCGGATCCTCGTCGCGTAACGCCAGACTCAGCGCTGCGATGGCCTGCTCGCTGGGAATGTCGCCAAACGCGTCGATGACAGCCATGCGTACTCTTGGATTAGGGTCGGCCATAGCGAGTTTCAGGTATTGCACGGCGGATTCAGCGTCGCTGCTGGAAAATGCCAGTGCCGCTTCGCTACGTACCCGGGGATCCGCGTCGATCGATGCGCTCGCGATTGCCGCAAGGGCTTCGTCGCCGCCAATCTTCGCCAACGCTTCGAGCGCGGCATTGCGTACGCGCGAGTCCTCATCGCCAAGTGCGAAACTCAGGGTCTGCACGGCATCGCGCGTGCTGAGCCTCTGCAGATCTCTGATCGCTTCCTTCTTCTCCCGAAAATTTCCGTGGATGAGCACCGCCTCGAAAAAAAGGGTGGCAGCCGGCGCCAGCGATGATCCCGCGGAGAAGATCCATAACGTACCTGGCACCGGATTCGTGTTTTCGTCCTCGTCTCCGCCCGTTATGCGCTGAAACAGCTGGTAGCTGTCGTTGCTGAGGAGCTCGCCGAGCACGGCGGGCAAAGGCCGTCCTGCGAAATGCAGGTTAACGGTGCCGTCAAGCGCGGCGTGTTGCACAATCCTGAGACCGGCCTGTACGGCGATCGCCTCGATCACGTCCTGCACCGATACATTGCAAGCAGTCAGGCTGACGAGACCGTCATGGACACGTACCGACAGCTCGTCGGTGTGCCCGCTGGCCGCCGCAAAAGGCGGGGCGAGACTGCCAACAATCAACAGCCCCGCCCACAGGGGGAACAGAATAGCCCGCTTGTTATTCCGCACAGCCATCGACTTCATTGACGCAGATGCCGTCTTCCTCGGTAAAGGTTGCATTGTCGTCAAATCCGATGGCGCCGACCTCGATTTTCACCGGGGTATCTGGTCCTAATGAATCCAGATAGTCCTCGGGAACCGTAACTTCGTTTTGACCGGGCGGTACGCGAACAGTGTACTTCAGACCCTTTCTCGCATCGTCGTCATCCACATCGGGCTCGAGCACGACTTCCCAGCTAGCTACCGGAACGTCTTCAGGGCGCGTCGCCAGTAACTCCATGCCAGCGGAACATTCACCGAGATCATCGCCAGCTGCCCAGGAAATGACGCCTTCGTCGTCGTCAAATCCGAATCCGTCGTCTTCATCCAGATTTGGCGCGGCCGGAAGATCGAACGTCAGCATGGTCTTGCCGAACGACAATTCCCAGCCATCGCTAACGCCGACAAAGTAGTAGTAGCCTTCTTTCCAGCGTTCGATGAAATCCTCGAGCGTGACAAAATCTTCGTCGTCATTTTCCGTGTCGTCGTCCGTAAGCGGGTCGAAGCACAGTGGCTCTGCACTCTCGGCAAACGTCTCGGTGAGATACTGATCTTGCAACTCACGTCGCGTGTGATACGAGAAGATCTTCTTCCTGTCGGGGTTGAAAAGCGCGGCCCGTCTGAGGTCGTCGCCGTCCATCAGAAAATGGAAGCCGATATCCCCGTCCGAGGCATTGATCTCCACGAGCACCTTGCACTCGCCAAAGTCACCATCGGGCGGGCACGGCGCGTCTGCGCTCGCAGTGGTCAGGCCGGCACTCAAAATCAGAATCGCCGCCAAGGCCAACAAACGGTTTGACATAAAGCATATAACTCTCATTGATATATCCTCCGGCTGACTCGTTATCGTGATGAAGGCAGCCGTGCTGGCCGCGTTCCTGGTTGTTTCACCCGTTTAGACAGGAGGCGTGGAAAAAATCGGTCGCCGGGAGATGGCTGGATGGTGCGGTTTACTACTCGTAGCGGAGGGCGTCGATGGGATCGAGACCGGCCGCGCGTTTCGCGGGCCACAGGCCGAAGACGAGGCCCACGGCGGCGCTGAACGTGAATGCCGTGATGACTGATGCCGAGCTGATTTGTGTTTGCCAGCCGGCGAATTCCGCGGCGAAATAGGACGCGCCGGCGCCTAATAGAAGGCCGATACCGCCACCAAAGAGACACAACGTCATGGCTTCGACGAGGAACTGCAGCAGGATATTGCCGTTGGTCGCGCCCATCGCTTTGCGAATGCCAATCTCGCGCGTTCTTTCGGTCACCGTGACGAGCATGATGTTCATGATGCCGATGCCGCCGACAACGAGGCTGACGCCGGCGATGCCCGCCAGCAAATAGGTAAACACCTCGGTCGCTTCCTGGCGGGAGTCGAGGAACTGCTTCCGGTTCATGATTGTAAAGTCATTGTCGGCGCCTGGCAGAATGCCGTGTTCGCGGCGCAGGACGCGTTCGATGTCGACCATCGCTTGCTCGATCGACGCGCCGTGTAAGACTTTGGCACTGATGGTCTCGACGAGATCATTTCCGGCCACGCGAAACTGTGCGGTGCTCAGCGGTATCCAGATGTCGTCGTCGGGGTTGCGCCACCCGCCAGATCCTTTCGACTCCAGCACACCGATGACGTCAAACGAGATGGAGCGAATCTGTATTTTGCGTCCGACGATACTGGCCGCGTCGGTTTCGAGCATGCCGGGGACCTCGCTCGCGAGCACCGCTACGCGGCGCCGCGCCGAGTCGTCTGCCTCGTTGAACATGCGGCCAAATTCAACGTTGAACAGGTGCACGTCGGCATAGTTCGGCGTTGTGCCCAGGATTGTCAGATTCAGATTACGGTTGCCGTACTTGACCTGTTGACGTCCGTCGATCTCCGGGACGACGCCCTCGAGATAGAGCGACTCCCGTGCGAGCGCATCAGCATCGGCGGTCGTCAATGTATCCTCGTCGCGGGCAACACCGCGGCTGAATCGGTTGGACGAGCTTATCGACAGGATGTCGCCACCCAGTGCTGCCATTTGTGCGTCGATTGCCGCGCGGGCACCGGTGCCCAGTGCGACCATCGTAATCACGGCGGCCACGCCGATGATGATGCCGAGCATCGTCAGCGAGGCTCGGAACAGGTTGCTCCGAATCGATTGCAGGGCGATCCACAAGGTTTCGCCGAGCAGCATCAGCGCGTTCCGATGCCGGGCACGGTACCCACCCGGCGATTGATCCAGCTCTGCAATTGCTCCTGGGTCTCGACCAGGTGTGCACTTGGCAGAAGCAGTACACGATCGTTCTCGTCAAGGCCGGAGATTATCTCGACGCGATTGAGATCGGTCAGCCCCGCCCGGACGTTGGCGATACGCACCGTGTCCCCGTCTACTTTTACGACAACCCAGAAATCACCGCCAAAGCGGTAGTCCGTCTCCTGCTCCGGCTTACGGCGTCGAGCATGCGCCGGCCGTCCGCTGTCCATGCCCACATCTGCATCCTTGCTGCCGCCGCCGGTCAGTTCTTCGCGCAGGTCCGACTCAGTCATCCCCAAAATGCCGGCTGTTGCCGCTATGTCACGCTCGGTGCGTAATGCCATGACCGGCACGGCCAGTACGTTGTCACGCTCGGCGACAGAAATCTCGACCTCGGCGTTCATGCCCGGCATGAGCAGGCCTTCCGGATTGCGTAGCGAGATCAACACGGCAAACATCGTGACGTTTTGCTCGATGACCGCCTGCGGTTCAACTTTGATCACCTCGCCCGGGAAGGGCTGATTGGGATAGGCAGCTACCGTGATCTCGGCTTGCATGCCCGACCTGATCTTGCCGATATCGGTTTCATCGACGAGCGCACGAATCTGCACGGCGCTCAAGTCCGCCATCGTCAGCAGTAATGTGCCGCCGCCAACGTCCTGAGTCGGCGACGAGATGACCTGGCCTTTTTCGACGGGCTTGGCGATCACCGTGCCCGTTACCGGGGCACGTATTTCGGTGTCGTCGACGGCAATCCGCGCGTTTTCAACGGTGACCTCAGCAGTAACAACGAGGGCTTCGGCATTTGCCAGTTCAAGAGCGGCCTGTTCGTAATCGGCTTCGGTAAAAGTGCCTTGCTTGACCAGTTGCTCCGCGCGCTTCATCTGCGAGATCGAGATCTGGCGGCGCGACAGTGCCGCCTTGAGCTCGGCTTCAGCCTGGGCGAAACGGTTTCTTACCGTGCGCGGATCGATGCGCACCATGAGCGCGCCCTGGTCGACGTAATCACCGGTAGCCACGAGCAGCTCGAGAACCTCGCCGGAGGCTTTCGATTTGACCTCCACCGTCGCCAGTGGCTCTACTACGCCCGACGAGCCCACCGAAACGCTGATCGAGTGGTATTCGACAGCGGCGGAATCATAGATAGGCGCGGAACTGTCTTCCTCTGCGCAAGCAGCAAGGACAATGATTGGCAATAACTGCCGCAGTCTCGTCATTCCGTGTCTCCGGACGGAGCGTCACTGACGATGGCGCCGTCACTCAGGCGAATCAGGCGCCTGGCATGGTCGGCCACGTGCTGCTCGTGAGTCACGATGATGATCGTGTGGCCGGCGTCGTGCAGGCTGTCGAACAGGCTCATAATCTCTTGCCCCGTTGTTGAATCCAGGTTCCCGGTAGGTTCGTCCGCCAGCAGAATGCTTGGTTCCGTCACCAGGGCGCGGGCGACGGCTACGCGCTGGCGTTGACCTCCCGACATCTCCGATGGGCGGTGCAGCATCCGGTCAGCAAGACCGACTGTCTCGAGCGCATGCCGGGCCCGGGCATGCCGCTGCTTGCGCTTCATTCCTGCGTAGATAAGAGGTACTTCGACGTTGTGAAGCGCCGTCATTCTGGCGAGGAGATTGAAGGTCTGAAACACGAAGCCGATGTCGCGGTTGCGGGCGCGCGCCAGTTGCCTGTCGTTCATCGCGGAAACGAGTTCGCCATTGAGCCAGTATTCGCCGGCGGTGGGTGAGTCGAGGCAGCCGATGACGTTCATCATCGTCGACTTTCCCGAACCGGATGGTCCCATCACGGCCGTATAGTCGTTGAGCCCGATCGTCAGAGACACCGAGCGCAATGCATAGATCGTCTCCGTGCCCATTCGATAAATGCGCTCGATGTTCTCGAGACGAATAATGGCACTGGGAGGGGCTTCTGCAAGCGGTACGGCGTTCATCAGAGCATTATAGGCTGTTCCGATCTCAGGCGACGCAAGCCCTTGATAACATTTGTAACTTATTGTCCCTGAATCTGCAGCGAGTTCGTCTCCGATCCGAACAACGTTTCGGTCCATCACCAGACTCGGCAGATCGTGTTATCGACGATTTTCAAATGGTACAGGAAGGATTTCGTCAATTACTCGCGGTTGCACGGTCTGCCCAACGCTGAGAATGCCGTTGAATACATCCGATCCATCGCGCCGGATTCACTGGCCCGGGAACTTTCGCAAGCCGCAGACTATGAAGTCATCTATCGCGATTACGACTGGTCGCTCAACGCTGCAGGGTGAGGCACTGATCAATTGGTCGGGCGGCGACCGCGGCAATATCCCTGCAGCATTTCGCCCTTGTCGATGACGACAACCATCGCACGCCAGTTTTCGACGAAGTGATCAGCGTCGACCTGGCCGAGAACCTCGACCATGCGCGCATACAGATCGCCGCGCATAAGCTCGTATTCGCGCCTTACTTCTGCGCGATACCACTCGGTCGCATCCTGTGCAACAACATCCACAAAACCGATGTTGGCGAACTGGTCACGATAACTCTCGAGCGTGTCGAGAGCGTATGTCAGCTCTTCGAGTTTGAACCAGTAATGCATGTCGTCCGAATACTCACCGTCAGGTTTCAACCAGTCATAGCAGCTGAGGTGGCCGCCCGGCCTCAAAACCCGGTAGGCCTCACCGAGGATCCCCGCTTTATCCTTGATTTGTGTAAACGCGCCGGAACTGATCACGATGTCGAAGGATTCGTCGGCGAACGGCAGCGGGCCAACTTCGACGGTCTGAAATCTGCATCGATCGTCCAGACCGAGATCCATCGCCGATTGCTGCGCGCGCGCGATAAGGGGCGCCTCGAGATCAATACCCACGACGTTTGCGCCGTGCGTACGCGCCATCTCGAACGCGGGCCCGCCGATACCGCAGCCGATATCGAGGATGCGCTGACCGTGAGTTTCGAGGCCGTCTAGTAGCTTTGCAACGTTGCCAGGACCGCCCGGAGCCATGTAGCCCTTGCCCCAGATGAGCTCGAGCATGCTGACGACGTTGTCATGATATTCGTCCTGGTGAGCCACCTGTTGTCGCCTAGTCGAGCGGAGCGGTCATTATGACGGATTCACCGAGAAACGGCACGAGAGCCGGCGGGAAGTGGCCTGGCGCACTTGTGGTTGATCCCGACCTTCCGCGAGAACATGGTCCGTGAGCTCATGGTCCAGTGGAAATCTTAAGGGCGCTGACCGGTTCCTGGAATATGCTTGCTGATCGGTGTGGTTCAGTCGCTTGGCGAGCTGCGGGGTGCTCAACCGGAACCGGCCTGAAACACGTCTGTTTCAGGATGAAAGGCAAACCACGCAAACCAATAGACGATGACGGTCGGTATTTCCTTGCCGCGGCTGTCGAGGATGCGCGCGTACCTGTCATCTTCGAACCATTCGATGGTCACGATTTCGTCGCCAATGGCGTCGCCAAACGATGTCCGGTCGTGTTTGCGGAGCTCCTCGAACGGGTAGGCTTTCTGGGTGCCGTCGATCCTGACACCCAGCACGAGTTCCTTGTTGCGGTATCGACCGTCGCGATTGCTGACCGGAAACATCAGCTGCCCGGTTCCCTGATACTCCCTGTAGGGCGAAGTTGCATAGCTGATCCGAAAACCGGTGTCGGTCGATAGCACCAGAGTGTCAGGATGGCGATCTCGCCAGTCGCGCCAGGTCGTGTGCGCCGTCGGTATCGGCGTTATCGACGCGCCCTGCAGCGGACCGCTAATCGCCTGCGACCGGATCTGCGACCACAACGATTCGGTCTGGTGGTCGTACAGCAACACGTCACTGTTGTACAAGAGTCCCGAGACCCCAAACGTCAGGGGCGCGTCACTGGCCTGACTCATGAAGCTCATTCCCGAAAAGCAAAGCGGACAATAGGTCACGGTGATTAGCTCATCGCCGAATCGGTCATTGACGACTTCGTGTCGATCGAGGATACGTATTGGATAAGCTTTGGCAATGCCGTTTCGGTATACACCCAAAACGCGATCTCTGTCGCGCAGGAATTTGGCGCGGCGCACATCGACAAACTTCGGTTTGTTGATCGACGGAATTCCATCACGCGACACACCGCCCCAGAGTATTTCTCTGGATGACACCAGAGCATCCGTGATATCGAAACCGTTTTTAACTTCCGCCGCAACGGCCAGACCCGTAGCCCAGAATATGTTGGCAACAACGACGGCGTGGCAAATATGGCGCGAAAGGGAGTGATGTGACATAGCGACGAGAATCGTGCAGCATTTTAAAAATTGACCCGTAAGAGCCTGATTTTGTTACACCGTCGCCGTATGCAGACGCCGAAGAGCGGAACTGGGTCACCTTTTTGTGCTATTGGATATGGCACAAAGGGTACCCACCCAGCATCAGGAACGGGTCATGAGAACCATACTCGCTTGGACAGTCCTGGCACTGCCGCTGCCCGGCATCGCAGACATGGTCGTACCGGTCGAAGCCGTTGAGACGTTCGTCAATATCCGCAAGGCGCCAGACGCCGGAGCTGACGTCGTTGGTCGCTTGCCAAAAGGCCAGTCCTTGCCACTGGTCAAGTCACTGGACGAGTGGAACGAGGTTGGTCTGGAGAGCGGCGAGACCGGCTTCATAAGCGCCGACTGGACGACGATTATTGCCGACGAAGTGCAAGATCCTGCAATGATCGCGACGGCCATTGAGGCTGCCGAGGAGCCTGTGGCGGCCGCACAAGAGGCGTCCGCAGAAGGGCACGAGCCCGTCGCCAACGATGTCGAAGCCGCCGTCGAGCCCGCGCCCGTTGCAAAAGAACAGCCGGTTGAACAGCCTGATGCGGCAGTCGAAGCTGTTGCTGAACCGGAGCCGGACGTTGAACCCGAAACAACGCCTCCACCCGCAGGGGCCGCCGTTGTGACGCGGGGCGAGGCCGGACCACCGGGACCGCAAGGTCCTCCGGGTCCTCCGGGTCCTCCGGGAGCGGACGGTGTCGGCGCCATCAAGGGTGAGGTTGGTTTCCTCGTCAAGTTCAAGGAAAAGACGATCGGCAACGCCTCACAGATCTACGATAATGGCAGCCAGGTAGGCATTGGCACGACGGAGCCGAAACAACGCCTCGAAGTCAACGGCAGCATTCAGATCCATGAACGCAACAGCGGTGTTGCTGGTCTGATGATTACGCAATCGTCCGGAGAAACAGGTTACGTCATGCATAACCGCGCGAGTACGCTGACGATCGGTGCCGGTTCCGTGGACCGCATGACGATTGATCGTGAGGGCAATGTCGGCATTGGCATCGCACGCCCGTCGCATCCGATCGAGATGGCCAGCGGTGCGCACGTCACCGCCGGTGGTGTCTGGACGAACAGTTCGTCGCGGGAAAAGAAAGAAAATATCCATGACCTATCGGTCGACGAAGCGCTTGCGGCGCTCGCAAAGCTGCAACCCGTGCATTTCAACTACAAGAGCGATGCCGCAGAGTCCTATGTCGGCTTCATCGCCGAAGATGTCCCCGACCTCGTCGCAACCAGCGACCGGGATGGGCTAAGCGCTATGGATATTGTGGCGGTGCTGACCAAGGTCATTCAGGCGCAGCAGCAACAGATCGAGGCACTTGAAATGCGATTAACCTCAGGTGAACAAAATGCACAGTAGTATTTTCCTAAAAGCAAGCCTGCTGTTCTCGGCGCTGGCATTTGCGGCATGCGATAGTGGTGGCAACGGCAGTAATACATCGCCTCCACCACCCGGTCCAGCCGATCCGCCGACTGGCACCGTCGAGCAGGTCATCCTCGAAGTTGACCAGTTCGCCAGTAACCACAACGGTGGGGACATTGCTTTCGGCGCCGACCGACTACTTTACATCGGTCTCGGCGATGGCGGCGGCGGCGGTGATCCGCAGGAGACGGGCCAGGACACGACCCGACTGCTTGGGTCCTTTTTGCGCATCGATGTGCTCGGCACAGGGGCTGACTACACCGTTCCAACGGGAAATCCGTTCGCCGCAAATGCGAAGTGTGGTCCCGGCTTGAACCCCGGCGATTGCCCCGAGATTTACGCGTGGGGCGTGCGCAACCCGTGGCGCTGGAGTTTTGATCCGGTAACCAACGTGCTGTGGGCAGGCGATGTCGGCCAGAGTGCCTGGGAGGAAGTTGACCAGATCGAATTGGGCGGTAACTACGGGTGGGACTGTCGCGAGGGCGCCCATGATTTTGAGACGAGCGGCTGTAGTAACGGCAGCTACATCGATCCGGTGGCCGAGTACGGCCGTACTGAAGGCGTGTCGATTACGGGCGGCTTCGTCTATCGTGGATCGGCGATCGTGGGTCTCGTCGGTCGCTACGTGTTTGGTGACTTCGGCTCGGGTCGCATCTGGACGCTGCGATCCGACGGTGTCGGCGGCTTCATCCGCGAAGAGCTATTAGCCACGGGCGACAGCATTTCGTCGTTTGGCGTCGATCAGGACGGCGAACTGTACTACACCGATTATGCGAATGGCCGCATCATGCAGCTCGTCGCGTCGGGCGGCGCGACGGTGACCGCGGTGGACGCATTTCCAAATCTACCCGCCATAGCAGCACCGACGAAGGTTCTCGTGGAGCCCGGTGTTACGAATCCGCGCTGGTTTGTGCTTAGAAAGGCCGGTCAACTGTTGGTTTTTGATCCCGACAATGCAAACAGCACGACGGACTACTGGACAATCGCCGTTAACTCAAGCGGTGAGGGCGGATTGCTCGGCATGGCGTTTCATCCGGATTACCCGGTCGTTCCCGAGATTTTCCTTTCCTATACGATTAACGGTGTGGGCGGGTCGGCGCTGCGCTCCATCATATCGCGACTCGTTCTGGACGACATTGTGTCACCGACCGGCGGCTGAGGGTAAGGGACTTCCCGACCTGTTGTCGGTCGTGACCGAGTCAGAAAATCTTGCTGATGTCGCTTGATTTGACAAACGCGCCGGTACGCAGGAATGCCTTCGTGTTCTCGATTACGGTGCCGCTGTTGATGATGTAATGGTGTGAGTTCGGGACGACGAGAAAATCGTCCATGCCGTCAACCCGTGTTCTTGCGACGCTTACCTTGCCGTCGTCAGCATTCGGTAGCATAGCCGACATGACGGGATTGATCGTGCGCGTCCCGGCGATAATGCCGAGTTCGAAATCTACCGGCCCCAGTTGAGCGGGAATGCTGTTGGCGTCCGTTCCCAGCTGCATGCCGGCTTTGCCGGCAAATAGGCCGGTCGTCGGCCAGTTTCGCGTGATGTCGATGACTTCACTGCCCTGATTCGGCGGCGCCAGCATGACGACGCGGCCCAGGTCGGATATCGGCAATTGCTGGTGCGCATATCGCAGCAGGATGCCGCCGATCGAATGTGTGACAAAGTGGATGCGGTTCGCGCCGGCACGACGACATTCCTGCAATCCGGTGTCAACAGCTAGCGGAGCGAGCACTTCAACCGGTCCAGCCTGCGACGGGTAATCGACGTTGGCGGTCGTGAAGCCTGCATCACGCAATGCTTCCGCCATGGGTTGCATGGCTCGCCAACTGCGATTCAGACCGTGCAGCAGCACGACGCACTCCGAGGTGTCCGGTACGCGCGCGAGCGCTGTTCGCGGCGTCGACACACAGGCCTCGAGAGAGACCAGCAACAGGAGCGCGGTAACTGTGAATCCGGATATCAGCGGTGGCTTCATGGCCGGTATTCTGCCTCAATCCGCAGGTTTTCGCATGCCCCAAACCACGCTTGCTCCGCGTTGCGGCATTACCTCAGAAGCTCTTTTTCGATTCCAGCAGAAACTGCACGTCGTCGATCGAGGCATCCGCGTCCAGCGGAAAAGCGATATCGATATGCACCATCTTGCGCGAACCCGTTCGTGTCGACGCGAGGCGCAGACCGAAGCCGACGTCCCGCAGCCAGCCCAGGGGCTCGCCGCCGACCGGATTGTCACCCCAGGTACGGCCGGCGTCGGCGAATATCGCGCCGCCGACCCGGAATAGCCGGAATGGATACCAGTTCCAGAAATACCGCTGTTCAACGGTTATCAACAGCTTTGACTCACCCGTCTGATAACGCAGCGGGTAACCCCGGAGGCCGCTGTCCCCGCCGAGCTCGATCAGATTATCGAGATCAAGATCGTGGCCGTAACTGCCACTGACCGTTGCGTAGAAGACCCGTTGATTAGACTGCTGAAGATAGTAACGGGCATCGAAACCGGCGAGCACGTTCTTCGCATCGCTGCTTTCCTGGCGACCGCTCGCCCAAGCGGATATCAGCAGCGCAGCCGAATCGAGCGAGCCGAAACCACGATTGTAGTTGGCGGTGTATAGAAACGCGTCACGGTCTGCGCCAATGCCCTCGTCGGCCCAACCGAGCGTGGCTGTGATTCGAGTGCCCGTGAAGAAGTCCTCCGTCCTGCCGATTTGCTCCCTGTTACGCGTCGTTTCGAACCGGTCCTGGACGAGTTCAACGCCGAAGAACGGGTAGTTAAGCTCGCGGTCTGCGGGTATGACAGCAGGCAGCGTGCCGTCCGTGACCGCGGCGAAGCGACTATCGTCGAACACAATACCGGCGGTGTAGCGCCGCACCCAGCCTTCGCGCAACCCGGCTGACCAGCCGGCAAAGGCAGAAAACTGCGTGCGATCGCGTCGATACTCGGCGGTTTCATTGCCGAGATCGTAGAGCGCGCTGCGCCGATCGTCGTCATAAGCTGTGACACCGGCCGACCAGCGCGTATCCAGAGCATAGAACGGACGAATCAGTGACAGGAGCCGGGAGTGGCCGTCAGAGTTGTCGCTGACCAACACGTTCGTGGAGACCCAGCTTCTGCCCAGATGTGCGTCCTCGAATTGAACGAACTTCGATGTCCTGTCGACATCCTCGATCCGCTCGATGCGCAGTGTCTGACCGCGCCCCAGCAGGTTGAGTTCTTCGATGCCGAATGCCGTTTTGTTCTCGCCTCCACGACGGGACACCGAGAGGCTCGGTTTCAGCGTCCAGACGTCCCGCGTCGTAACACGCAGGTCGACCGCGCCGTCGCGCCGATTGATCGCAGCGATCTTGGCGTCATACAGGTAATTGTTGGCGCGCAGAATACGTTCTGATTCGCTGACAAGACGTGCGGAGTAAGTGTTCCCGGGCTGCAGCAGCAGCTGCTTCTCGATTACCTCATCTCTCGTGACGATGTGCAATTTGTTGGCGAGTCGGTATAAGGCATTATTTTCCTTCGGGTCCGAAACATTAAAGATCTGCCGTTTGTCGAGGACGATCTCGCCAATGACGACGCCATCGGTTTCGAGCTGAGCGGCGTCCAGCGGCGCTTCGCTTTGAGATTCTTCGCCGAGGGCCGGGACGACGAGCAGCATGGAGATCGCCGCGATGATCGGGCTGCAAATGGTTCTGGGCACAAATGTCTCGGCAGAATTCAAACCGTGGAGTGTACCGCATAGACGTTTGTGATCATTACGGATTCGCCACTTTCTGACACCATTCATTCGCGTATAATCGGTCGATCGACTCGGTACTGCTGCGCTGATGGAAAACGAGCTAATCAATCAGGGACTCATTCTCATGCTTGGCGGCATGGGCACTGTTTTCGTGTTTCTGACGATATTGGTGGTTGTTACTTCATTAATGTCGAGACTCGTGATGAAATTTGAGATCGGCACAACACGAGCGGATATCACGGACGATGAGATAGCAGCAATCACTGCGGCAGTCGCCGCGCATCGGCGCAAGTAACAAGACCAAAAAGGCAGTCATGAGCGAGACAAATCCACTGGGTATTACAGATGTAGTACTGCGCGATGCACATCAGAGCTTGCTGGCGACGCGCATGCGCATCGACGACATGTTGCCTATCTGTGACAAGCTCGACCAGGTTGGATTCTGGTCCGTTGAAACCTGGGGCGGAGCAACCTTCGACGCTTGTATTCGCTACCTCGGCGAAGATCCTTGGGAGCGCATCCGGCGCCTGAAGGCGGCGATGCCGAATACGCCGCAACAAATGTTGTTCCGCGGTCAGAACATACTCGGTTACCGACACTATGCGGACGATCTCGTCGAGAAATTTGTCGAGCGAGCCGCGATCAACGGCGTGGACGTCTTCCGCATTTTCGACGCACTGAATGACATGCGCAATCTCGAGACGGCGATCAAAGCGACGCTGCGAGTCGGGAAGCACGCGCAGGGTACGATGTCATACACCGTCAGTCCGGTTCATACGATGGAGCTGTGGGTTGATCTGGGCCGCCGCATCGAAGATATGGGTGCGCACTCGGTTTGCATCAAGGATATGGCGGGCTTGCTCAGACCCTATGTCGCATTCGAACTCGTCAGTCGCCTGAAGGAAGCGCTGGATATTCCGATTCACATGCAGTGCCATGCGACGACCGGTATGTCGACCGCGACCTGCGTCAAGGCGGCCGAAGCCGGTATCGATAATGTCGATACCTCGATATCTTCGATGAGCATGACGTACGGACATTCTCCGACTGAAGCGCTCGTCGCGATTCTTGAGGATTCGGACAGGGCGACGGGACTCGATTTGCATCTGCTCGAAGAGATCGCGGCGTATTTTCGGGAAGTTCGCAAAAGGTATGCTCAGTTCGAGGGCGGACTGCGCGGTATCGACTCGCGCATACTCGTGGCCCAGGTTCCGGGAGGCATGCTGACGAACCTCGAAAATCAGCTGCGCGAGCAGCAGGCCAGCGACAAACTTGACGAAGTTCTTGAAGAGATACCGCGAGTCCGCGAGGATCTGGGCATGCTGCCTCTCGTGACGCCGACGTCGCAGATCGTCGGCTCACAAGCGGTCATCAATGTGATTTCGGGTCAACGTTACGCGACGATTACGAAAGAGACTAAGGGCTTACTCAAGGGCGAATACGGTGCGACGCCGGCGCCTGTCAACGCTGAATTACAGGCGCGTGTGCTCGATGGTGCCGAACCCATCACATGCAGGCCGGCAGACCTGCTCGAGCCGGAACTCGAGCGCCAGACTGAAGAGTTGATGCAGATCGCGGTCGAAAAAGGCATCCGTCTCGCCGACGATGTGATCGACGATGTTTTGACCTACGCCTTGTTTCCACAGATGGGCATTCGCTTCCTGGAGAATCGCGACAATCCCGCCGCGTTCGAACCGCCGCCGGAAGCCACCCCCACCGTCGCGGCGCCCGCAAGCGGACCTCCGCAGGCGCCGGCCGTTTATACGGTGCGGGTAAACGGCAGGAGTTTTACGGTGGAAGTCGCAGAAAGCGGTCAGCTATCCGACGTTCGACCGGCTGTGCCCCACGCCGCGCCGCCTGCCGCTGCTCAGGGTGACGCGATCAAGGCCGTGCTCGCGGGCAACATATTCAAGGTGCACGTAACGCCGGGCGCGATTGTCGCCAGGGGCGATCCACTGCTGGTTGTAGAGGCGATGAAAATGGAGACGGTCGTTAGCGCCCCGCGGGCCGGCACGGTCTCCGAGGTCTTCGTTGCCGAAGGCGACGCGGTTACCGTAGGCGATCCTCTCGTCGCGATCGCATAGTCCATGGATCTGATCGAGCATATCTGGCAGGGTTCCGGGATATACCAAATCACTGCCGGGCAACTTGTCATGCTCGGCGTGTGCTTCGTCCTGCTGTATCTCGGCATCGTCCGCAAGTTCGAACCACTTCTGCTCGTCACAATCGGTTTCGGCGGGTTGCTTTCAAATATTCCCGGTGTCGAGATCGCAACAGGAGATGGACTGCTGCACCTGACCTATGTTGTGGGCATCGAAACCGGCGCCTTCCCGCTGATTATCTTCATGGGTGTCGGCGCGCTCACCGATTTCGGACCATTGCTCGCCAATCCGCGAACGCTGTTTCTCGGCGCGGCGGCGCAGTTCGGCATTTTCGCGACGCTGCTGGGCGCACTTGGCCTCACGGCGATTGGCGTAATGGACTTTTCACTTCGCGAGGCCGCGGCCATCGGCATCATCGGTGGCGCCGATGGGCCGACCGCCATCTATGTTGCGGGCTTGCTCGCACCGCAGCTGTTGGGCGCTATCGCCGTCGCAGCCTATTCATACATGGCGCTCGTGCCGATTATTCAGCCGCCGATCATGAAGGCGCTGACGTCCGAGGCGGAGCGCCAAATCGAGATGGTGCAGCTGCGTGAGGTGTCGAAAGCCGAACGCATCATCTTTCCGCTACTGCTGCTGCTACTCGTTGCAATGCTGCTGCCTTCGGCCGCGCCGTTGCTGGGCATGCTGTGTTTCGGCAACCTGATGCGCGAGTGCGGCGTCGTCGAACGACTTTCGCATACGACGCAGAATGCCCTGATCAACATCGTAACGATATTCCTCGGACTGGCGATCGGCTCAAAACTGAGCGCTGAACAATTCCTGGTGCCGAGTACGCTCGGCATTTTATTGTTGGGTATTGTCGCATTTGCGATCGGCACCGCGAGCGGCGTGCTGATGGGCAAGTTGCTCAACCTACTGTCAAAGCAGCCAATCAACCCGTTGATCGGTGCTGCGGGGGTGTCGGCCGTGCCCATGGCCGCGCGGGTTGCCAACAAAGTGGGACTTGAGGCGAATCCTCACAATATACTGCTCATGCATGCAATGGGCCCGAATGTCGCGGGCGTGATCGGCTCGGCCATCGCGGCCGGGATCATGATCATGTTCACGTCGTGACCGACGCAGGGACGAAACCATATCGAATCGCCCTGATCGGTTTCTGTCTGGTGCTTGTGACTGCCTGGTTTTGTTATCGACCGGCCCTTGGCGGTGCTTTCCAACTCGATGACCTCGCCAATCTCGGTGGCCTCGCGCATGTCAGCGATCTGGATACGGCCGTCGATTTCATTCTGTCGGGCACGTCCGGGCCTACTGGTCGGCCGCTAGCGTTAACGACGTTTGCCTTGCAGGCAGGGAGCTGGGAACAGGGACCATCGGCGTTTCTGGTCGTCAATATCTGCATACACCTGCTGAACGCCGTGATTCTTGCGTGGTGCCTGTATCGACTGGCGGTGCTGCAGTCAGTTGAGCCGCATCGCGCGGCGGTTGTTGCAACTGTTACGGCCGGTGCCTGGGTGTTGATGCCGCTACTGGCAACGGCGTCATTGTTGGTCGTGCAGCGTATGACGAGCCTGAGTACGTTGTTCATGTTACTGGGTCTGGCGGGATATCTTGCGGCACGCAGTCGAATCGATAGCAGTCCAACCCCTGCGTTGACGGGCATGAGTGCGAGTCTCGTCGTCGGCACCGCGTTGGCGACGCTGTGCAAGGAGTCCGGACTGTTGCTCCCGGTTTTCGTGCTTGTGTTGGAAGCGACGGTGCTCGGGCGCCCGACCAGCGTTGCAGGCCGTCATTGGCGTATTTGGCAGTCTGTTTTTCTCGTCCTGCCGCTCGTTGTCTTGCTGGCGTACCTCTTGAGTCGCGCATCCTACCCCGACTGGATCATTGCTCGCCGGGGTTTTGATGTGTGGGAGCGAATATGGACCGAGGCGAGAGTCCTCTGGCTGTACCTGCTCAAGGGGCTGGTCGGAATACCCGGTCAACTTGGAATTTATCAGGACTCGCCTGCAATCAGTCGCAGTCTGTTTGCGCCATTGACGCTGCTCGCGAGCGCCGCATGGCTGGCGCTCGCGGCCGCGGCGATCGGTTGGCGTCGACGTTACCCGCTCGCGTCCCTTGCCGTGCTTTGGTACCTGGTCGGACACATGCTGGAGTCGACCGTCATTCCGCTTGAGCTGTATTTCGAGCATCGCAATTATGTCGCGGTCATCGGGCCGTTGTTCGGGCTCAGCAGCTACCTGCTGCTGGGCACAGACAGACAGCGGCACATAGCAATGGGCATCGTGCCGATTTTCATAATCGCGAGCGCCTACTTTCTTTACAGCTTCGCATCGCTATGGGGCGAGCCGTCGCGTGCATCACGTTTCTGGGCGAATCAGTATCCGCATTCAGTGCGCGCGATCACGACTATGGCGACGTATCAACTGGCTGAGGAAGGTCCTTTGCAAACGCTGCGGACTATCGATAATTTCGTGATCGAACATCCGCAGCATGCCTACCTCAGGATTCAGGAACTCAATCTCTTGTGCCTTTATGCCGGCGATCAGGATCATAGCCAGACTCTCGCACAACTTGAACGCCACCTGCCCAAGGTCGACTTTACTTATACGGCGGGCCGTATGTTATCGGCGCTCTTCAATACGTCGGTGAACGTGAGCTGCAACGGTGTTGATGCCAATACCGTCGCGGAGCTGGCCCGAAGACTGCAAAGTAATCCGCGCTACAGGGCGGATCCTTTATACAATCAATTTCATCACAAGCTGCTGGCCGGTATTGCAAGATACCAGGGCGACTACGCGGCAACGATCGAGAGTTTGCGCAGGGCGATTGCGCATCGTCCGTCTTCTGAGCTGAACATGATGATGGTTACGGCGCTCGGCGGCGCCGGTGACTTTGACGCGGCGCGCGAATTCATTGACGATGCGCACAAGCGCAGCCCGGCCAATCCCTTGCGTGCCGTCCAATGGCGGCGCGACCTGGAGGGCCTGCGTGCGTATATCGGTGAACTTGAGGCCAGCATGCCATGAACGAACAACCAGATTCAGCTGCACTGTCGATCGTTATTCCCACCAAGAATGAGGCGGCGACGATCGGCGAAGTCGTGACGACGGCGCGGGCCGAGTATCCGCAGGCCGAAATCATTGTCGTCGATGACGGTTCAATCGACACGACGGCGACGATTGCTGCGCAGGCAGGCGCGACGGTCGTGCGCCATCCGGTGAGTTTGGGCAACGGGGCAGCCGTGAAGACCGGCGCACGCAGAGCGACGGGCGAGATCCTGGCCTTTTTGGACGGCGATGGGCAACACGATCCGCGACAACTTGGCCGGCTGCTCGCGAAACTCGAGGAGGGATATCAGATGGCCGTCGGCGCGCGCGATTCGGGTTCGCATGCCAACATGGGACGCTGGTTCGCCAACGGCATTTACAACGAGATCGCGTCGCGGCTCAGCGGGCAACGCATCCTTGACCTGACGTCGGGATTCCGCGTTGTGCGCGCGAATCTGTTCAAGAGATTCATCTACATGTTGCCTAACGGATTCTCATATCCGACGACGATCACGATGGCGTTTCTGCGTTCCGGTTTTCCGGTCTGTTTCGAGGTCGTTGGCGCGGCGGATCGTGAAGGCAAGAGCCACATACGCCCCATCCGGGATGGCGTGCGTTTCCTCGTCATTATTTTCAAGATCGCCACCCTGTATTCACCGCTGAAGATATTCTTGCCGATCAGCGGCCTCTTCTTCCTTACGGGTGCTAGTTACTATGCCTATACCTATTTCACGGCAGGGCGACTGACAAACATGAGCGTCCTCGTGTTCAGTGCCGCGGTGATCGTCTTCCTGATTGGCCTGATCTCGGAACAGATAACGGCGCTGACTTACAGCAAGTCCTGATAATGCGACAGTGCGTCTTCGTCATTGGCACGCGCGCGCAGCTCATCAAGGTTGCGCCGGTGCTAAGAATGGCGGCGGAATCGGGTCTGAGGCACGATGTGTGGTTCACGGGTCAGCATAATGAGTCAATCGACGACCTGATCGCCGACTTCGACATCACTTCGAAGTTCACTCGGCCGGGCGCAGCGAAGGAGCGCTCGAGTATCCTGCGCCTGCTAACCTGGTTCCCGGGCACTCTTTTCGGTTGTTATCGGTACGTCGCGAGCGTCAAAACCTGGACGCAGTCACCGCCGCTGGTCATCGTGCACGGTGACACGCTGTCGACGTTCCTCGGCGCTCTGGCGGGCAGGCTGGCACGCGCCTGGATCGTGCATCTCGAGAGCGGCTTGAGTTCCGGCAAAATAACGGACCCCTTCCCCGAAGAATTACTGCGACGACTGACGTTCCGGCTCACGGATATTGCGCTGTGTCCGAACGATGATGCCTACGAACGCATGCGCCGATATCACTGCAAGGTCGTGCACACGGGAGAAAACACATTGCTTGATTGCGTTCGCTATGCGATCGGGCCGGCGAACGACAGCGCCACGTCAGGAACGGGCGACTACTTTGTGACGTCAGTGCATCGCTTTCAGAATATTTACAGTCGTGCAACATTGACAGCGATCGTCGATGAACTGCTCGCCGTGTCGGAACTCGCGCCGATGCAATTCATCCTGCATCCGCCAACCGCCGCCAGACTGCGGAAATATGCTCTGTTACAGAAGCTCGATACTGCAACCGGCGTAACGCTGCGACCGCGCATGCCGTACACCGAGTTTCTCGCCTTGATAGGCAATGCCCGTGGCGTGTTCACGGACGGCGGCTCGAACCAGGAAGAATTATCCTACCTCGGCGTGCCGACCGTATTATTGCGGCGGCGCAGCGAACGTCCCGACGGTATTGGTATCAACGTTGTCCTGTACGATGCGATGATGTCGTCGCTCGCGGATTACGTACGATCGGGCAGTCTCGACGCGCTGCGCACGCCGTCCAGACTCCATGACGCGGTGGAGCCGTCGCGGACGACCGTGGATACCTTACTCGGTCTGGCGCGATAGCATGTTGAAGAAGACGCTGGTTACGCTGGGCTCGTGGCTGGTCGGCATCCTCGGGGTCATCGCGATCATCTGGTATTACCAGCCGCAGGATTTCGCCGGCACACTGCAGTCCATCGGCTTGCTCGGCGTGCTCGGGTGGGTGGTCTTGACGCTGATCTCGCGCGTCTGCGCGGCTGAGGCGACGGTAGCGCCGCTGGGGGCACTCGGATTCCACATGACCCGCCCGGACGCCTTCTGGATAAGCTGGATCAGGACATTCGTGAACCAGATCCTGCCCATGGCGGGGATAGCCGCTTACGCGCACATGGTCCGCCGGCGGGTGGGCATCCCCTGGTCGCAGCTTGCGGCGTTAGGGCAGCCACAGCTGCTGTTGGCGGCTGCAGCGATCGGTATCGTCGGGCTCGCGGCGACGGCAGTCAATTTTGAACGACTGCATGGATCCGCGTATGGCTTTATGGTGATGTACGGCTTACTGGTGCTGCTAACGCTTGCGTTCGCCAGCGGTGCACACTGGCTGGTCGAATCTCTGCCAAGGGCCTTGGCGAATCGTGCCGTGGGTACCTCCGACGCGCTGCGCACGATGGCAAAACATCCGCATCTGATCCAGAAGCTGCTGCTATTCCATGTCGCTGCCGTGCTGCTCCGCGGCAGTCGCATCGGGTTTCTGTTTGCGGCAGCAGGCATATCGCTCGACTGGGCCGAGCTGCTGCTCGTATTTGCAGTCGCGGAATCGGCGTTGCTGCTCAACATCACTCCCGGCGGTTTGGGAATTCGCGAGGGCGCCGTGCTGGGCGGCGCTGCGTTGGTGGGGATTGCCGCGCCGGTCGCTGCGAGCGTTGCCCTGATCGATCGCCTTTTCATGGTAGCGATTACAACGCTGCTGGCGGCGCCCGCAATCGCCATTCTGCGCAAGCCACATCAATCGTGATGTGCTGGCCGCAGCTAGCACGGCCTTGGGTTATCGCGACTGGCGGTTGAAATGATCTTCGAGAACCTGGGCTACGCATGACGTCAGGCGCTTGCCGGTCTCGATATGCAGGAACTCGTTAGGACCGTGCGCGTTCGACTTGGGTCCGAGCAGGCCCGTGATCAGGAACTGCGCCTGTGGAAACTTCTCGCCAAGCATGCCCATGAACGGAATCGTGCCGCCCGTTCCCATGTACATCGACGGTTTATCGAAATATGCGTTTGAAGCTTTATCCATCGATGCTTTAAGCCAGGCGGCAACCGGTGGCGCGTTCCAGCCCGCCATTGTTGATTCGAGTTCGAACTCGACGTTCGTCAGCGGCGGTGCGTCGGCTTCGAGCACTTCCTTGACCGCGGCCGCGGCATCGTCAGCATCACAGGTCGGCGGCAGCCGAAATGACAGCTTCAGCGTGTTGTACGGTAGCTGCACATTGCCCGCATCAACGAGTGACGGCAGGCCATCGGCGCCAGTGATACTCAGCGTCGGTCGCCAGGTGTTGTTGAGCAAAATTTCATGGTTCGATTCACGCGGCGATGGCGCATCGACGGCCCACGGGTATTTGAGGTACACGGAGTCGCCCAGGGTCGCCGCAGCCTGCTGTGCCTGCTCGATGCGCGGTTCGGGGATGTCCACGTGCAGGCTTTCGAGCGTTATCTGCCCCGTCGACTCGTCTTCGATCCGGCTGAGCAGACTGCGCAGGACACGGAAACTCGACGGGACGACGCCACTCGCGCTGCCCGAATGCACACCTTCTGTCAGCACATCGGCGCGCAACGTGCCTGTCAGGTTGCCTCTGAGCGATGTCGTGCACCACAACTGGTCATAGTTGCCGCACTCGGCATCGAGGCATACGACGAGACTCGGCGAACCGATGCGATCCTCGAGCATGTCGATGTAGTAGGGCAGGTCGAAGCTGCCTGATTCTTCACAGCCTTCGATCAGCACGACGCAGTGCGCGTGTGCAATATCCTGCTCCTGCAGGGCCCGAATCGCGGTCAGCGACCCAAACGTCGCATAGCCGTCGTCGGCGCCACCGCGGCCGTACAGTTTTCCGTCCCTGAGCACCGGCGTCCACGGGTCAAGGTCATCGTCCCAGCCGGTGAATTCCGGTTGCTTGTCATAGTGACCGTACAACAGCACGACATCCTGCGATGCGCCGGGGATGTCGATAAACAGGATCGGTGTGCGCCCTTCGATGCGCACAATTTCGACATGCATGCCGGCAATCGGCTGCTTGCTTGCCCACGCCTCCAGCAACGTCACGGCGCGGTCCATGTGGCCGCGGCTCTCCCAATCCGGATCGAATGCCGGCGACTTGTTCGGAATCCTGATGTATTCACAGAGCTCCGGAATTATCGATTCGTCCCATACAGCGTTGACGAAGGTCGCGGTCTTCCTGGTGTCCATGCCTGATGGTTCCTGCTGTGCTTGTCTTATTCGGCGGTTAGCGACCGATACAGCGTGTGTGTCATGCTTTCGGTCGTGATGAAGCCCCAGTTCCACTGCTCGTGATAGCTCGCGAGCGGATTCTCGGCGAGGACCTGTTCCTGCGTCATGCCCTGATCGACGAGCTGTTTCACGCGGGCCACTGCATCGACGAGCATGTCCAGGGCCGTCTGCAGGTCAGACTTGCTCGCCAGCGGGCCGTGACCGGGAATGATGATCGTGTCGTCGTTCGCCATGCCGAGGATGCGCTGTTGCCCGGCGATGTACCCGGCAACACTGCCGCCATTATCGAGGTCAATGAACGGGAACAGGTAATTGAAATGCAGATCGCCCGTGTGGATGACGTCGACGTCGCGGAAATGAATGACGGCGTCGCCGTCGGTATGCGCGGCCGGCACGTGAAACACGAAGGCCTCGTGGCCGTTGACATGAAACGTAACCGCGTCGGCAAACGTGAGCACGGGCAAGCCGGCCGGACCACCTGCCTCATCGGGCTGGTCGAGGAGTCGCGCGCGGATATTGTCATGCGCGACCACAATCGCGCCGGTCTCCGCGATTGTCGCATTGGAGCCGACATGGTCGCCGTGTACGTGAGTATTGACGACGAAATCGATCGATCGCCCCGCCAGATCTGCAGCAGTCTCGAGCACGCTCGGGCCCACCGGCGGGATGCCATCATCGATCAGCAGCACATGCTCGTCGCCAACCAACAGCGCTATGTTGCCGCCACCGAAGCCATCTGCGCCCTCGAGCATGTACATGCCCGGAACGACCTCGCTTGACTTCACGGAGGTCGCGAACTCCTGGGCCGACGTCAGCGCGCCAAGCAGCAGCAAGATGAGTGGCAGCATGATTCTTTTCATTGTTGGCTCCTCGTGTTCCTATTGATTGCTCGGGAAGGAGAACTGGGCCTTTTCCCGTACGCCGCCCGACGGCCAGCGCTGGGTGATCGTCTTGCGGCGCGTATAGAAACGCACACTGTCGGGCCCGTAAGCGAACAGGTCACCGAATAGCGAGCGTTTCCAGCCACCGAAGCTGTGTGTTGCCACGGGCACGGGCAGCGGCACGTTGATTCCAACCATGCCGACCTGGATGTTGTCCGCAAAAAAGCGTGCGGCTTCCCCGTCACGCGTGAATATGCAGGTGCCGTTGCCGTACTCGTGAGCGTCGATCAGTTGCATGGCATGCTGCTGCGATTCGGCCCGTACGACACAGAGTACGGGCCCGAAGATTTCTTCTTTGTAGATGCGCATGTCTGGCGTCACTTTATCGAACAGGCAGGCACCGAGGAAGAATCCATCGTCATGCCCCTCTACCTTGAGCCCACGGCCATCGACGACGAGTTCGGCGCCTTCCTTGACGCCAAGATCGACGTAATTCCGAACCTTTTCGCAATGCGCTTTGGTGACGAGTGGCCCCATGTCGTTGCCCGACTCCGCGCCGTCGCCGACGCTGAGGTCGTTGATCTGCTCCCGTAACTTGTCGACCACCATGTCCGCCGTCTCGTCGCCAACGCACACGGCAACCGAAATCGCCATACAGCGTTCGCCACAAGAGCCGAAAGCGGCGCCCATCAAGGCGCTGACGGCGTTGTCGATGTCAGCGTCCGGCATGACGACCGCATGGTTCTTGGCGCCACCAAGCGCCTGCACGCGCTTGCCATTCTTGGTTCCTGTCTCGTAGATGTATTTGGCGATTGGTGTGGAACCGACAAAGCTGATTGCCTGCACGCGCGGGTCCTCGAGAAGCGTGTCGACGGCTTCCTTGTCACCATTGACGACGTTGTAGACGCCGTCGGGAAGACCGGCTTCCTTGAACAGGTGGGCGATGAGCATTGGCGCGCTCGGGTCTTTCTCAGACGGCTTCAGCACAAACGTATTGCCACAGGCAATCGCCATCGGGAACATCCACATCGGCACCATCGCCGGAAAATTGAACGGCGTTATACCGGCAACAACGCCGAGCGGCTGAAACTCCGACCAACTATCTACATTGAGACTAACGTTCTTGCTGTGCTCCCCTTTAAGGAGTTCGGCCACCCCGCAGGCATATTCGACGACCTCGACGCCACGAATGAACTCACCCATCGCGTCGTCGAGTACTTTGCCGTGCTCATTCGTCAGCAGCGCGGCAATGTCGTCGGCCCGTTCTTCAAGTAATTGCTTGAAGTCAAACATGATTTTGGCGCGCTTCGCCGGCGGCGTATTGCGCCATGCAGGAAACGCAGCTGCGGCCGCCGCGATGGCGTCCTCGACAGTTTCTTTCGCGGCCATCGCGACATGCTTCGTGACTTCCCCGGTTGCCGGATTCGTGACGGGCAGGGGGCGGTTAGTATCGCTTACATCTCTGCCTGCGATGAAATGGCCGACGACGCTCGCGGTGTCGATACTGATGGCGGGTCGTGCGTTCATGATGTCTCCATGTCAGTTGGTGTCACTCGACCGAGTCGATGACACGCCGGATTGCTTCAAAAGACTGCTGCATCTCGTCGACCCTCGAGTTAAGGAACGGCGAAAACTGCAACACGTCCATGCCGTTGCGGATTACCAGGTGCTCATTCCAGAAACACTTCTTGTGGACCTCGAGACCGCGTGCTCCCGGTGCTCCGTCGCGAGGTGCCAGCTCGATTGCACCCATCAGGCCGAAGTTTCGCACATCGATGACTTTGTCGTGATCGGCGAATGAATGCAATATATCCTCGAAGGGTTTTTCAAGCGCGGCCGACTGTTCAAACGTACCTTCTTGCGCATAAACATCCTGCACCGCGAGGCCGGCAGCCGCGGCAACGGGATGACCCGAATAGGTGTACCCGTGGAACAGCTCGATCACGTGATCGGGTCCCTGCATGAACGCCTCGTAGATGTGCTCGCGCACAAGCACGGCTCCCATCGGAATGACTCCGTTAGTGAGGCCCTTCGCGCAGGTGATGATGTCGGGCGTTACACCAAAGCGCTGCGCCGCGAAGGCTTTACCGACACGGCCGAAAGCCGTAATGACCTCATCGAAGATCAGCAGGATGCCGTGTCGGTCACAGATCTCGCGCAAGCGCTCGAGATAGCCAATGGGTGGCGGGATGACGCCGGCTGAGCCGACGACGGGCTCGACAATGACTGCCGCGATGTTACTGCCGTCATGCAGCTGGGCAAGGGCTTCGAGATCATCGGCAAGATGCGCGCCCCATTCGGGCTGGCCGCGACTGTAAGCCGTGTGCGCCAGGTTCATCGTATGCCGCATATGATCAACGCCAGGTATCAAGGTAGCACTGAACACCTTGCGGTTTGGCACGATGCCGCCAACCGACATGCCGCCGAAATTGACGCCGTGATAGCCCTTCTCTCTACCGATCAACCGTGTGCGGTTGCCTTCACCGCGTGCACGGTGATACGCCAGCGCGATCTTGAGCGCGGTGTCGACGGACTCGGAGCCCGAGTTTGTGAAAAAACAGTGTGCGAAGCCCACGGGTGCCATATCGACCACACGTTCGGCGAGTGCGAAGGCTTTGTCGTTGCCGACCTGGAAGCCCATGCAGTAGTCGAGAGACGCAACCTGTTGCTGCACGGCTTCGACAACTTTGGGGTGGCAGTGACCCAGACCGGACGTCCAGAGACCCGAAAACGTGTCGTAAAGGCGCGCACCGTCGCTGGCCGTGTAGTAATGACCTGACGCACCGGTAATGATGCGCGGCTGTTTCTTAAAATCGCGATTGGCCGTAAACGGCATCCAGTAGGCGTCAATAGGCTGGGCAGAGGCATTCATCGTGGCGGGATTCCGTAATAGCAGAACTGGGTGTTCAGTGTAATGTCGACACGGTATGTTAAACAATCGGTTATGTGCGTATATATAAGCTATTGATTTATATAATTCACGTCGGCAAAATGTTTAGTTTAATAAACACTGGACGGGGCAGGCGCATGGACCAGGCAATCGGCAACCGGCTCAAGGCGATCCGCACGCGGCTCGGTCTGTCGCAGCGCCAACTGGCGCGCGTGTCCGGAGTCGCGAACGCGACGATTTCACAAATCGAGGCGGGGCGGATCAACCCGACCGTCAGCATGCTGAAGAAGGTGCTGGACGGCATTCCGATCAGCATGAGTGACTTTTTCGCCGACGCCACCGAGACCACGGATCGCATATTTTTTCGCGCCGGCGAGTTAACCGAGATCGCAGATGGCGGCGTGTCGTTCCTGCAGGTGGGCGCCAACCTGCACAACAAAGCCGTACAGCTGATCAAGGAGTGCTATCAGCCTGGCGCCGGGACGGGCCGGCACGCGATCACGCACGAGGGCGAGGAATGCGGCATCATTCTGCACGGCCGCCTGCAGGTGACCGTTGGCGAGCAGACCGCGCTCCTGCGTGCGGGCGATGCCTACTACTTCAAAAGCGATCAGCCGCACAATTTCCACAACCCGGGCAACGAACCCTGCGAACTCATATCGGCCTGCAGTCCGCCGAGCTTTTAGAAGAATATTGCCGGCCGGGGTGGCCAACGCGTGCCATTTGATGCAAAGTTACTGCCTCGGTTTTTTTAATCCCGATTAGAATTTTCATGGCACAGTTCGGCACGGTCTTTTGCGACAATTTCACTATTGCGCGCTTCGAGGGCGGCGCCTGGCAGCCCGCGGAGTTGCGGCCCATCGAGCCGCTGCCCATGCACCCGGCTGCGCACGTCTTTCACTATGCCAGCAGCTGTTTTGAAGGCTTCAAGGCGTATCGCTGGGCAGACGGTAAAGCACACATCTTCCGCCTTTACGATCACGTCGCCCGCATGCAAACAAGTGCCGAATCATTGCGTCTGCCGGTACCCGGCACTGATTTGCTGGCCGGCATGGTGATCGACCTCGTCGCCAGGCAGATTGACGACATTCCGGCGCCGCCCAGCTCGCTGTATCTGCGTCCGACGCTGATCGGAACGCTGCAGAACATCGGCGCGGCCGCAGAGCCATCAACGGAGGCAACGCTGTTCGTGATCGCGTCTCCCGTTGGTGACTACTTCGAAGGCGGCGCGAGGCCGCTGAAGCTGCTCGTAGATGATCAGCGGGCTCGCTCTACCGAGCAGCTCGGCAGTACGAAGACGGGCGGCAACTACGCTGCGGCGCTTGGTCCGACGCTCGACGCCAAGGCGAAGTACGGTGTCGATCAGGTGCTGTTCTGCCCGCACGGTGACGTGCAGGAAACCGGTGCGGCAAACTTCCTGTTGATCAGCGATGATGCGGTCATCACCAAGCCGCTGGATTCGTCATTCCTGCACGGCATGACGCGCGATGCGATTCTGCGGCTGGCGGCCGATCTCGGCTATACGGTCAACGAGCGCAATGTATCGGTCGCAGAGCTGCTGCAGCTCGTGAGCAGCTGTGAAGCCGCGCTGTCCGGCACGGCTGCCTGCCTGTCCCCGGTGGGCAGTCTCGTCTACAAAGGCAAGGAGATCAGGGTGCTGGACGGCAAGCCCGGGCCGAATACCGCAAAGCTGCGCAAAGCACTGCAGGACATCCAGTACGGCCAGGCGCCCGACACGCACGGCTGGCTTACCGAAGTTTAGTCGCCGGCACGTCTAGATCGCTTTCGAGTAGCGCTGGTCGTTATTCTCGGTATTGATGTAGCGGTCGAACACCATCGCGACGCTGCGCAAGAGCAGGCGACCCTTGGCCGTGATCTCGATCCCGTTGCCATGGACTACAACCAGACCATCGTCGACGAGCGGCACAAGGCGCGCGAGTTCTCTGCGGAAGTATTCCTCGAACTTCACCCCGTGTCGCGCATTGAAGACGCTGAAAGACACGGTCCCGTAACACATCAATGACTGTATCGCCGCTGCGCGCAGCGCATCGTCGGCGTCCACCGCAATTCCGCGTGTGACCGGCAGCTGCCCGCTCGTAATGATTGCCTCATACTCAATCGTCGAGACGGCGTTTTGTGCATAGACCGGGCCAATATCGCTGATCGAGCTGACGCCGAGGCCGATCAGGTCGCAGCGGCGGTGTGTCGAATAACCCTGAAAGTTTCGTTGCAGCGTATGGTCGTGTCTTGCCCTGACCAGGTCGTCCTCCGGCAGCGCGAAGTGATCCATGCCGATGTAGATGTAGCCCGCATCGCCGAGCCGATCGATCGTGTGGCGCAGGATGTCGAGCTTTGTCTGCGGCAGCGGCAGATCAGCTTCGTTGATCATGCGCTGGCCCTTGAAGCGCTCCGGCAAATGGGCGTAGTTGTATACCGCGAGCCGATCCGGTTGCATATCGATGACCGCAGCAAGCGTATCGTCAAAACTTGCTACGGACTGATGTGGCAGGCCGTAAATCAGATCGAAGGATACCGACTTGAAGCCCGCCACCCGCGATGTATCCACCAAAGACTGAACTTCCGCAACCGTCTGCATCCGGTTGACGGCTTTCTGCACGTTTGGATCGAAGTCCTGGATACCGAGGCTCAGCCGGTTAAAACCAAGCCGGGTCAGGGCGTGGATAGACTCGTCGGACACCGTGCGCGGATCCACTTCTATCGAGAATTCGTGGTTGTCACTCTCGTCAAATGTGAATGCACTGCGGAGCTTACTCATGAGGTCGCCAAGCTGCGTGTTGCTCAGGTAAGTCGGTGTGCCGCCGCCGAAGTGCAGTTGTTCCACCCTGCGTTCCGTCGCAAACAGCTCGGATTGCATGTCTATTTCACGACACAAATTATCGAGATACCTGTCGACACGCACCTGGTTGCGCGTCACGATCTTGTTGCAGCCACAGTAGTAACAGAGTGTCCGGCAAAAAGGGATATGCACGTACAGCGACAGCGGCAGGCCGCTCGCGTTGCTGGCAAGCGCATTCTTGCGATAAGCGTCAGCGGTGAGGCTTGCGTTGAACTGCAGCGCCGTCGGATACGAGGTGTAGCGTGGTCCGCGCCCGTCGTAGCGCCGGATCAGATCTTCATCGAAACAGACTTTGTCAGAGTCCCGGATTCCCATACCCGTAATGGTCGCCGAAATCGGCCCTGCAGCACATGGGTAGAAACCACAATGCGCCTGCCGTGACTATGGGGATATTCCCCTTTTTCGCTCACAAGTAGGGGTATCTCCCCATTTTTTGTCTAATTCCCGCGCAAGCTGTGCACGAGATACAGCGCAATCGTAAGCAGCAGCATAGCGACGCCCTGATGGGCGGCGCCGAGTGCGATAGGCACGGCAAGCACAAGCGTTGCGATGCCCAGCGCGAACTGCAGGATCCCCGTGTGTAGCAATGCGTTCGTGGCCTTACCGGCGCGGACAGGCAAATCGGCAGTTCGCGAAGTCAACCAGTAGAGGACGATCGCCATGAATGTCGAAATGGCAAGCAATCGATGATCAAACTGCACGGTCGTCATGTTCTCTGTCAGGTTTCGCCAAAAGGGCTCGAGGGCACTCAGTCCCGGTGGAATCCAGTGCTCACCCATCATCGGAAACGTGTTGTAGATCTTGCCCGCCTTGAGGCCGGCGACGAAGCCACCGGAGACGATCGTCGCCACAATCAGCACGGTGAGGCCGAGCGTCCGGCCAAACCAGGGATGCGCCTGCTCCCCCGATCGCGGATACAAAAGCGATAAAGCGACCCAGAACATGTACGCGTAGATCAGAAGCGCAGCGACAAGGTGTGCGGTCAGCCGATATTGGCTGACGTGCGGATTATCGACGAGTCCGCTCTTGACCATGTACCAGCCCAAAAGACCCTGCAAACCGCCGAGAGCGAACATCAGCAGATATTTCGGCCAGTCCTGCTTGCCGATATAGCCTTTGACCGCAAACACGATAAACGGCACGAGGAACGCGACGCCGATCAGTCGACCAAGCAGGCGATGCAGGTATTCGAGCCAGAAGATGCCCTTGTAATCGCTGACATCCATATGTGAGTTGATCTTCTGAAACTCCGGCGACTGTTGATACATTGCGAACGACTGTTGCCATTCAACATCAGTCAATGGCGGCAGCCAGCCGACGACCGGACGCCAGTCAACCATCGACAGGCCGGAACCGGTCAGGCGCGTCACGCCGCCAAGGACCACCATCAGGAAAAGCAGTGCGCACACTGCCAGTAGCCAGGTTGCGACGGCGCGATTTCGGGATTCAGTCGGGGTCGTTTCGTCCATTTGCAGCAGGACCGGTACTCGCTTGCGGAAAACGCGCAATCTTAGCAGCCTCTGCCGCAGAAGGAAGCCATGGTATTCTGCGCGGATGCGTATCCGGCAATGCAACAACCTTATGGAATTTCGGCGCGTCGCGAGAAGGCGTTTGCCTAAACCGGTGTTTCATTACATCGATGGCGGTGCCGACGATGAGGTGACACTCGGCAGAAACACCGATGCGTTCAATGATTACGAGTTATTGCCGGCGCAATTGTCCGACGTCAGCAGCATCGATATGCAGTCGACATTATTCGGCCAGCCAATCGACTGGCCCGTCATGATATCGCCGACGGGTGCGTCGAAACTGTTTCATAGAGAAGGCGAACTTGCAGTGGCGCGGGCCGCTGCAAAGTTTGGCACGATCTACAGCCTGTCCACGCTCGGAACGACGACGATCGAGGATGCCGCGGCCGCAACGGACGGCCCGAAGCTGTTCCAGCTCTACATTTTCAAGGATCGCGGCCTCACGAGAGAGTGGCTGCAGCGCTGTCAGGACAGTGGCTACGTGGCGCTCGCCTTGACGGCTGATACACCGGTTGCGGGCAATCGGGAGCGCGACTTCGTGCATGGGTTTTCGGCGGATCCGAGATCGCGTGTCAGACAGGCACTGAGCTTTGCCCGCCACCCAGGCTGGCTCGCGCGGGCCTTTCTGAAGAAGGACCTCGACATGGTAAACATTACTTCGAGTGCGGCGGCGGCGCGTGCGCTTGAGGCCGGCGCGCGCCAGTTCATCGACGACGAACTCGAGCGCTCGTTAACCTGGAAAGATGTCGAGTGGCTCAGGAGCCACTGGAACGGAGCACTTGTTATCAAAGGCGTGCAGACGGTCGAAGATTGCCGCAAAGCCGCGGACTCGGGCGCGACGGCGGTCATGCTGTCGAATCATGGCGGCCGGCAGCTCGAGTCAGCACCTGCGCCCGTCGATTGCATTGCAGCGGTGGCGGATGCGTTGCGCGATCGGCTCGAGATCATTTGCGATGGCGGCATTCGGCGCGGCACACATGTCGTCAAGGCGCTGGCGCTTGGCGCAAATGCTTGCAGCATCGGCCGCGGTTACCTGTATGCGCTCGCAGCTGGTGGTCAGGCGGGTGTCGAGCGTGCACTCGGCTTGCTGCACACTGAAGTGGAGCGAACGCTGGCCCTCGTTGGCTGCAATTCCGTGAGTAAACTCGGGCGCAGCTACATACGGCAGCGTGCTCGGTCAGCCCGGTAACATTCCCGAATTGCGCAACTCGAGAGCAGATCCTGCGCACCGCGGCCGGGGTCGAATCGCCTGCCAGCGGCGCAATTTGGAACGGAACCCACTGAAATAAGCAGCACTTGACGGGACTACCGCAATTCGTCTGTAAAAGACGCGCCCGAATTTCGAGCCTTACCGCGTTTTTGCGAGTACTATGAGCGCTGCCTGCCACAGCAAGGCAGGGCTGGAACCGCCTTCGGGCGGCGTTATTGTTACGAGGTAGATATGTCAGGCGAAAGAGTTTCAGGAACCGTCAAGTGGTTTAACGACGACAAGGGATTTGGTTTTATCGAGCGCGAAGGCGGGCAGGATGTATTCGTCCATCACAGCGCGATCCAGATGGAAGGATTCAAGACCCTCAAAGAGGGTCAGTCCGTCACAATGGAAGTTACGCAGGGCCAGAAAGGCCCTCAAGCCGAAAACGTCATCGCCGACTAGGTACCGACTGGCCGGTCGCCACCTGGCATGACCGGTTCGGCTACAACTTCTGTTGCTTACCTGCTGCGCAGGCAGGATTCTAATGCATAGGCGTTGCCGACCGCTGAGGTCCGGTAGTGCGTTATTGCTGCGTTGCCCGAATCGCTCGGCAAGGACTAGAATGACGGGCCGACAACAATGACAACATTCCGTGAAACTGAGAATTCGAGATAATTCGGTACGACTGCGACTGACACGTGGCGAGGTCGAAACGCTGCGCAGTGAGGGTCTCGTGAAAGCGCGCACCGGTTTTCCAGGCGGTCGGGAATTTCAATACATCGTCGAATCGAGTCCCGCCTGCGTCAACCCAGGCGCGTTCCTGTCCGAGTGCGTCATCACCGTGCGTCTGCCCGAGGCGACCGTCCTAAAGTGGGCGAACTCCGAACAGACCTCGATCCAGGGAGAGCAGCCGCTCGATGACGAGCCGCTGTCGATCCTCGTCGAAAAGGATTTCGCCTGCCTCGCCCCGCGTGAAGGCGAGGACGAGTCGGATATGTTCCCGCACCCTGCGGCCCGAGCCGATTCGGCACAGAATTGATCCCGATGCCGCGCTACGCCCATTTCAAGCCCGAAACCCTGGCGTTTCTCGACGAACTGTCGTCGAACAACAATCGTGACTGGTTCAAAGAGAACAAGGGCCGGTACGAAGAGCAGGTGCTCGACGTCGCCCTGCAATTCATCCAGTCAATGCAAGACCCGCTCGCAGGGATCGCCCCGCACTTCGTTGCGCAGGCAACCCGCACGGGTGGTTCGCTGATGCGCGTTTACCGCGACACGCGGTTTGCGAAAAACAAATCGCCCTACAAGACCAACATCGGTATTCAGTTTCGTCACGAGCAGGCGAAAAATGTTCATGCGCCCGGCTACTACGTGCATATTGATCCACAGCAGGTGTTCCTCGGCGTCGGCATGTGGCGACCCGAGGCCGAGCCGCTGCGGGCGATCCGCGAACGCATCTCCGCCAAGCCTGGCGAATGGAGACGTGCGGTCGGTGACAAGGCATTCAAACGGCATTTCGAACTCGGCGGTGAATCGCTGAGCCGGCCGCCGCGAGGCTTCGATAAAAACCACGAACTGATTCGCGACATCAGGCGCAAGAGCTTTATCGCTGTCAAGAATATGGACAAGACGGATGCCTTGAGCCCACAGTTCCAGCGCAAGGTAGAAACGGCGTTCAAAGCGGGAACGCCCTATATGCGGTTCCTGTGCCGGGCCGTCGGAGTGCCGTTCTGAGCAGGGAGCGGAGCAGTTTTGCAGATGAGCGAAAATCCGATCCTGTGGCAGCCGACTGACGAGCGGATCCAGGCATCTGCGATGCATCGCTTCATGCACCGTTACGGATTCAGGACCTACGATGACCTTTATCGGTGGTCGATCGATGATATGGCCACATTCTGGGAAGCGATATGCGAGTTCTTCGCCGTTCGCTTCGATAAGCCGGCGACAAGAACGCTCGCGCGGCCCGACAACATTATGGATGCCGGCTGGTTCGAAGGCAGCCAGCTCAATTTTGCCGCGCACCTGTTGCGCCATAGTGGCGAGCGCGACGCCATTGTATTTTGCGGCGAGGACGGCAGTCAGCGGCGGCTGAGTCGCGATGAGCTGCGGCGGCAAGTCGCTGCAGTTGCGGCAGGGCTGAGGCAGGCCGGCATCGTCAAAGACGACCGCGTGGCGGCGTTCCTGCCCAATTGCCCGGAAACGATCATCGCGATGCTTGCGACCGCCAGTATCGGTGCGATCTGGTCGTCGTGTTCGCCGGACTTCGGCGTTAATGGCGTTATTGATCGCTTTGGGCAGATCGAGCCGAAGCTACTGTTCGCGACCGATGGCTACACCTACAACGGCAAGCGTATCGATTCGATGCCGGTCGTTGCCGGTATTGTTGCAGGCATACCAAGCATTGCGAAAACGGTTATCGTGCCGTTTCTCGGTGATGCTGCACGAGCAGAATCGGCGACCACGCTTGCCTGGGATGATTTCGCGATAACAGGGGCCGAGTTGTCTGTTGACTCGGTGAACTTCAATCATCCGCTATACATCATGTACTCATCGGGCACGACCGGCGTGCCGAAGTGCATCGTGCACGGCCACGGCGGCACACTGCTCAAGCACCTCAACGAGCTCGGTTTGCATACCGATGTCAGTGCAGATGATCGTGTCTTCTATTTCACAACCTGCGGCTGGATGATGTGGAATTGGCTCGTGACCAACCTCGCGCTTGGGGCGACCGTCGTCCTGTTCGATGGCGCGCCGTTTGTCGAGGATGGTCGTGCACTGTGGCGGATGGCTGAGCGCGAAGCGCTGACGATATTCGGCACGAGCGCAAAGTACCTCTCTGCGCTGGAGAAATCGGGCCTGCGGCCGAAAGACGAATTTGACCTGGCGGCGCTGTGCACGATTCTGTCGACGGGTTCACCGCTGGCGCCCGAAAGCTTCGATTTCGTCTATGACGCGATCAAAGCCGACGTGCAGCTGAGCTCCATTACGGGTGGCACGGACCTGCTCGGCTGCTTTGCCGGCGCCAACCCGATGCTGCCCGTCCGACGCGGCGAACTGCAATGCCGCGGCCTCGGCATGGACGTACAGATCTTCAACGATGACGGCCAGGCCGTAGTCGAAGAGAAGGGCGAACTCGTCTGCGTCAAACCATTTCCGTCGGCGCCCGTGTGTTTCTGGAATGATGTGGACAACGCGCGCTACCGGTCCGCGTATTTCGAACGTTTCCCGGGAATCTGGGCGCATGGCGATTTCGCCGAACTCAAGCGCGGCGGCGGTATGGTCATCTACGGTCGTTCGGATGCCGTGCTGAACCCCGGAGGCGTCCGCATCGGCACGGCAGAAATTTATCGTCAGGTTGAGAAGCTTGATGAAGTGCTCGAGAGTATCGCGATCGGGCAACAATGGGATGATGACGTGCGCGTCATATTATTTGTTGTTCTCCGGACCGGCGTTGACCTCGACGATGAATTGCGTGACCGTATCCGCGGCGTCATTCGCAAAGGCGCGACGCCACGCCACGTGCCTGCCAAGATCATCGCTGTCGAAGAGATTCCACGCACGAAAAGCGGCAAAATCGTCGAACTCGCCGTACGCTCCGTCGTGCATGGTGAAGACGTCAGGAATACGGATGCGCTGGCTAATCCCGAGGCCCTCGAACATTTTCGCGATATCGCCGAATTGGGCGAGGCATAGGAACGCTTGCTGATGGCGCGAGACGACATGCTGGGAGTCGAAGTGGGCCGCGGCCATGTGTTGCCCGAGTGGATAGATGTAAATGGCCACATGAACGTGGCGTATTATGTGCTGGCGTTCGATCTGGGCGTCGACGCTTTATGGGCGCGCTTTGGCATCACCGAAGAACACATCCAATCGACCGACAGCTCGACGTTCGCCGTTGAATCGCATGTTCTGTATCGACGCGAACTCAAGGAAGCCGATCCATATTTGGTGACCGCGCAAATACTCGCGTTCGATGAGAAACGAATTCATCAGTTTCAACGCATGTACCACGCCGAAGAAAAGTTTTTAGCCGCCACGGCCGAGTGGATGAACTTGCATGTCGACCTCGCGACGCGCCGCGTCGCTCCCTGGCCTGCATCGATACTTGAGGGCATACACGAGGCGGCAAGAGCACAGGGTGACTGGCCATATCCTGACGACGCAGGGCGCGTAATGCGCGTCGGCAGGCCGCTGTATACTGCGCAGGAGCAGGTGTGATGGCGGGTCGCTTCCTGCTTGCGATCGATCAGGGCACGAGCAGCAGTCGCGCTGTGGTTTATGATCATGCAGCCAACGTCCTGTGCAGTGCGCAACGGGAATTTCCGCAACTCTATCCGCAACCGGGCTGGGTCGAGCATGATCCGGAGGCGATCTGGGCGTCAGTGCAGTACGTTGCCGGGCAGGCCATGCGGGAAGCCGGCGCCGTCGCCGGCGACATCACGGCGATCGGTATCACAAACCAGCGCGAAACAACGTTGCTCTGGGACCGCGAAACCGGCGAATGCGTCTGTAACGCAATCGTCTGGCAGGATCGGCGCACGGCGCCGATGTGCGAGGCGTTAACGACTGATGGCGTCGAGCCGCTGATCATTGACAAGACCGGTCTGCGACTGGATCCGTATTTTTCCGCAACCAAAATCGCGTGGATCCTCGAAAATGTTAAGGGTGCGCGAGAGCAGGCGAGACGCGGCAAGCTCGCATTCGGTACGGTCGACAGCTTCCTGCTGTGGCGCCTGACAGGCGGTCGCGTCCATGCGTCCGACGCGAGCAATGCATCACGAACGATGCTGTTCAATATTCACGACCAGCAATGGGACGACGAGCTCCTGGAAATTTTCAACATCCCGCGCGAGTTATTACCGGAGGTGCTCGATTGTGCTGCAGATTTCGGTGAGACTGACGATGCAACGGTCGGCGGCGCAGTGCCGATTCTCGGCGTTGCCGGTGATCAGCAGGCCGCGTTGATCGGTCAGGCGGGGTTCGACTACGGCATGACCAAGAGTACTTATGGGACGGGCTGTTTCGTGATCGCCAATACGGGTGGCGATGCGCTTACATCGAACAATAATTTGCTGACGACGGTAGCGAATCGCCTGGATGGCGAGGTGACCTACGGGCTCGAAGGCAGTGTCTTTATCGCCGGTTCGGCGATGCAGTGGTTGCGTGATGAACTGGGTATCATCGAGTCGGCGCCAGAATCCGAAGCGATCGCCAAAGCAACAGGAGTGATTACTGGCGTGCAGGTCGTGCCGGCATTCGCAGGACTCGGTGCTCCGTACTGGGACCCGCATGCGCGTGGCGCGATTCTTGGCCTCACGCGCGGCAGCGGGCGCGATGAAGTGGTCACCGCAACGCTGCAATCGATCGCGTACCAGACGCGTGATTTGCTGGATGCGATGGCAGACGACGGCATCGTGCCGTCGGTTATTCGCGTCGACGGTGGCATGGTCGCGAACGGCTGGTTCCTGCAGTTTCTCGCCGACATTCTGGATACACCTGTCGAGCGCCCGCAAAATGTCGAATCGACGGTCCTCGGGGCGGCATATCTGGCGGGTCACCGCAGCGGGCTCTTTGCCTCCCTCGAGGACATCGCCAGGCTGTGGCAGGTCGACACACGTTTCGAACCGGCGATGTCTGCAGACCAGCGTGAGCAGCTGCTCATGGGCTGGTCAGCGGCTGTCAGCCGTATCCGGTCGGATGATAGAAAGTGATGGTTGCGCTGAGAGCCCGGCAGAAAATCGGCAAATACAAAATCCTCGGCCGCATTGCATCCGGACCGCTCGCCGACGTCTATCGCGCCTACGACACGATCCTGAAACGGCGCGTCGCGCTGAAGATTCCGAGACTCACGGACAATATCGGTCATGAGGAATGCTTGCATGAAGTCCAGGTGGCGACGCGACTCCGGCATCCGAATATTCTGGCCGTGCTCGATGCGAGTAACATCGACGGCAAGTTCGTCATTGTGACGGAGCTCGGTGACGAATCGCTCGCCGACCGAATCGAACGCAGAACGTCGACGGCGTTCGCCATCGACCTGGCCTCACAGGCGCTAGCGGCACTGGCATACGCGCATGAGAGAAAGATCATTCACTGCGATATCAAGCCCGAGAACTTCATATTGTTTCCCGGCAATAAGCTCAAGCTTGCGGACTTCGGATTTGCCAAGCTCAGCTTGCGCACGCTCAAGGCATCGGGTTCCGGGACGATCGACTACATTGCCCCCGAACAGGCGATGGGACGACCGAAGTTCCAGTCCGATGTGTTTTCTATGGGATTGGTTCTGTATCGACTGTTTTCGGGAAAACTGCCCGAGTGGCCATTCGACTGGCCCATGGCAGGACATGAGCGCCTGACTGCACGTGTGCGCCCCGAAATTGTTGCGATGCTCAAGAAAGCGATACAGCTCGACCCGGGCAAACGCTACCGCGACGCCGTGCAGATGCAGGCCGAGTTTGAACGTGCACACAGTCATGCCCGTAAGCAAAAACGGTCCCGGGCGAAGAGCGGCGTTCGCAATGGATCAACGTGGCGGCAGTTGCAATGGCGCGAGTTTCAGCGCCGGTTTCGCAAGGTTCTCGACACGCGGCACCAGTGCCGGCGTTGTGAGGGGCCCGTCGCCGAAAGTATGCAGGCTTGCCCGTGGTGCGGCTTTGACAATCCGGCCCGCGGCTCGGCTTCGAGCTTTGCGTCCAGTTGCCCCCGCTGCGAGCGCGGTGTCAAGAACGACTGGGCTTATTGTCCATGGTGCTACGGTCCGGGTTTCGTCGAGGAAACGGACCGCGAATATCCGGACAAACGCTATACGGGGCGTTGCAGAAATTCGCGTTGTCGTGGTCAGCTGATGTCCTTCATGCGTTATTGTCCGTGGTGTCGAATGAAGGTGCGCAAGCCCTGGAAAATCACGGGGAGCAAGCATTCGTGCCGGGCGTGCGGCTGGGGCATCGCCAGGGAATTCTGGAATTACTGCGCATGGTGCCGTGAACCCGTGCGCAGCGACTAACACCTCGTGGCGACAGTGCCGGGATTGTGTATATGGCAAATGAGGTACTAGTGCTCGACAACAGCCGTGAGGTCGATCGGCGTCACGCATTTATTGGCGGCGGTGAATTTGTTGCCTATACCTGCCCGGCACCGGACAAAGTAACTGGCAACGAGGACACGGTTGCCATCGTGCCGTACGGGCCGCAGGCGGCGGCGCTCGTCGTCGCCGATGGCGCCGGTGGACTGCCCGGTGGCCAGCGCGCATCGCTGGTCGCGGTCGCGACACTGATTGACTCGCTAAACGCATCGATGGCCGAAACGATGTTGCTGCGGACAGCGATTCTCGACGGCATCGAGGCGGCCAACCGCGCCGTTCAGCAGCTCGGCAACGGCTCGGCGACGACGTTGACCGTGGTGACGATTGAAGGGCTGATTGCACGCGCTTACCAGATCGGCGATTCCGAGGCGATCATTGTCGGCCAGCGCGGCTTACTAAAGCTGCAAACGCTGGCGCACTCGCCGACGGGGCTCGCCGTCGAGGCCGGCTTTCTGGATCAGCGCGAGGCGTTACATCATGCCGAGCGGCATCTCGTATCCAATTTCCTGGGCACTGCGGAAATGCGTATTGACGTCGGCGCCGAGGTCACGCTCAAGCCGCGTGACACGATACTGGTTGCGAGCGATGGACTGACGGACAATGTTCATGTCGAGGAGATTATTGACAGGATTCGCAGCGGACCCATCGACGACGCCGCAGGCAGCGTGATTTCGCTCGCCAGACGACGCATGGGCGGCCATTCGAGCGGACAGCCGAGCAAGCCCGACGATTTGTCGCTGATACTGTTTCGCAAACCCTACCGATTGGCCGATCTCGTGCCGAGGTGAATCGACTGCAGTTTATAGATTGCGATTATGTCAACGCCGCCAGGATCTGCTGCGTTATTAACTAACCGGGGGTGTTGATCGCGTGTCGTGAGCGTATTATCGTCAGACTGAGCCGCTCACTGCGATTTGGGCGCTGTGCGAGACCGATTCCGATGGAACTTGAGGCCGGTATTTTCGCTCAAACCGAGTAGTCACATGGGCTCCGGGCGGCTGCGGCACGTGGCTCTCGGGAGCTATCGCATTTGCAGCGTCGCCCACCGCCACACCTCGCAGACAGAGGGTTAGGAATATGAAGCACAGCCAGGTACTAGCCACGGTCTCCCATTGGACCAAACCATTACTGCTCGTGGCCTGCGCGGCGTTCGTCGCCGCCGGGTGTAAGTCATCTGTGATCACGCCCCCCTCGGGTGGTGTCAGTATGCCGATGCCGCCGTCAGGCGGCATGCCATCGCCATCGGGCGGCGGACAGCAGTCCGGTGGGCAACAGTCTGGTGGACAGCAGTCTGGCGGACAGCAGTCGGGCGGTGGTCAGCAGTCGGGCGGTGGTCAGGAGTCGGGCGGCAGTCAGTCGGGTGGCGGTCAATCGGGTGGCGGGATGCCGGATATCGGCATGCCCGGCGGTAGTGAAGGTGGGCCGAGCGGCAGTTCCGGCGGCGCAGACGGCTCCAGCGGCGATGTTGGTGGGATGCCGGACGATCCCTTCGGAGTTCCGCCGATGCCAGGCACAGGCGGCGCTGGTGGCGCTGCCGGCGAAGAACCCGGTGCTGGTGGCGAAGGCGATGCGGATGGCGATGGCGATCCGGACAGTGAAGCCGGCGGCAGCAGTGACTGCGGCGATACCGGGGCATTGCCTGGTGGTGTCGGCGGCATGGGGCAGGCCGGCGAGTGTATCGGCGGCGGCGGTGCAGCCGCGAACAGCGAGAGTGACAGCGACAGCATGGAAGCGGCGTCCGGTGGTGGCGCGGCGGGCGGTCCCGAGGGCAGTGTAGCAGGCACAGGCGGCGTGGGCGGCGTCGGCGAATTCCCCGCGGAGACCGACGCGGAGCGTGCCGAGCGTCTTGGCAAAGAGCTCGAAGAGTCCGTTGGTGGATTCGATGAAGTACTGATGGAAGAGCAGCGCGAGATTGCTGCAGTGGGACGCAATACCGAGGGTTTCGGGGGTGGCTCGGCAGGTGGCGCCGGCGGCATCGATCTTGGCGAACAAGCCGCTGGCTCGGGTGGTTCGATCACGGTGGCCAACCGGGGTATCAGCAGGGCGCCGTCACCGATAGATGACATGACAGAGGACGAAATCCGCGAGCGCACACCCGAAGATATTGCGATTATGGTCGATGATGACATCATTGCCAGGCAACTTCGTGAGGCGGCGCTGGCCGAAGAGGATCCGGAATTGCGCGACCGCCTCTGGGAGGAGTACCGCAAATACACGGGCAATTAAGGTGTCGATTTGAGAACCATGCAATGGACCTCGCTGCTGACTTCGCTGGCTGTCTTCGGACTGTCAGGCTGTGCGGTCAATGAGGTTGTCACTGCCGAAGAAACTGAACTGATCATCGCCGAAGCGCCGCCGGACGAGGCGATGTTGCTCGATATCGGCATTATTCAGTTCGCAGACGGCATTCCGAGCGATAACGACCCTGTCGATACCGGCATTTACGAAGAGATTCGTTCCGCCGAATCCAACTACCTCGCGTACCACCTGAAAACCACGCTCCAGGGCACCGGACACTGGGGCGCGGTACGTGTGGTCCCGTCACGCAATGCGTTTACCGATGTCGTTATCGACGGCACAATCGAGGAATCGGACGGCGAGTTCATCACGCTGCAAATCTCCGTCAGCGATGCCCGAGGGCAGAACTGGTATCAAAAAGATTACAGCACGCAAACGGGCATTTCGTCGTACTCGATAAACCGCGACCGGCGTTCCGATCCATATCAAAAAGTCTTCAACGATATTGCCAACGACCTGCGTGAGTACGTTGCTCAATTGCCTCCTGATTCCGTACGGCAATTACAGCAAGTCTCAGAGCTGAAGTTTTTTGCCGACATGTCGCCGGCCGCCTACGGCGAGCACTTGACGAGCGATAAGAACGGTGTGGTTTCTGTAGTTCGGCTGCCCGCGGAGAACGATCCGTCCGTGGCGCGTCTGCGTCAGATCCGCGAACGCGATCGGCTCGTTGTTGATACGCTCAATGAGCACTATGCAAATTTCTATTACGGTATCGCGATTCCATATCACTCGTGGCGCAAGACGGCGCGTGAGGAGGCGATCAACTACCGCCAGGTCAAACGGGCAGCGACGATGCAGACATTGATGGGTGCGGTGGTACTTGCCGGTTCGCTGGCGGTCGATACGGACAGCAGCAGCAGCAGTAAACGACAAATGAAGCGGAGCCTGCAGAACATCGGCATATCGGAGGGTTTTAATACGATTTTCAAGGGTTTTTCGCGGCGCTCCGAAGCCACGATGCACCTCGAATCGATCAAAGAACTGTCGGAGTCCTTTGGTGCCGAGGCAGCGCCCATGGTGGTCAACATCGAAGGACAAACGCGCCGTCTGACCGGAACTGCAGCCGCGCAATACGAAAGCTGGCGGCGCTTGCTCAAGGAAATCTACGAGGCTGAAACCGGTTTCGTTGAACCGGCCGACGTCCGCGCACCGGAGCGTGTACCCGAACCGACCGGATAAGCCATCGGCGTGAAGCAGGACCTGCAAAAAGCGACACAGCTCGCAAACCGCTACACGTTGGTGCGCAGGTTGGGCGGTGGTGGCGAGGCCGAAACCTGGCTGGCAACGGATCGCATGACGCGTGCCCGCGTCGCACTGAAGATACTTACTAACGATCGCCTGACCATCGACGCGCTGCGCGCGGAATGGCAAACCAGCATTCGTCTTATGCATGCGCATATCGTGCGCGTGTTCGAATTCAATGACGATCCTGACTGTCCGTTCTACAGCCTGCAATTCATTGACGGCCCCGATATCAGCGTGTTGTCAGGCGCACCGCTCCAGGACGTTCTGGCACCGATCGCGCTCATTGCCGACGCGCTACGCTATGCGCACGGCAAAGGTGTCGTGCATCGCGACATAAAGGCCAGCAATATCCTGCTCGATCACAATGGTGCGCCGTACCTGATCGACTTCGGTGTTGCCGCTGCGGGCGGCGGCCGGGGCCAGGGTGGGTCGCTGATCGCATCAAGCCCGCAGGCGCTGGCTGGCGAGCCGGCGCAGCCGGCCGACGACATTTTTGCCCTCGGCGGCCTGATCTACGAACTCGTTGCCGGGCGCTCGCCGTATTCGTCAGCAGCAACGGCCGCAGATATCCGGCAAGCCGTGCCGGCGCCGTTACATTCGGCCGACGGGACGCCGGTGCCCGGAGCGCTGCAGGAACTCGTGGCAGCCATGCTCGATAAGGATGCGGGCAAGCGGCCTGATGCAGCGTCGGTTGTCGCCCGATTACAGGCGGCGGGTTTCGCCGGGGCTCCCGCGCCGGCCGACTATGTCGCGGGACAACAGTCCGCGGCCGCAGAAGTCATCGAGGCCACAGGTGCGATTCGTCCCAGGGCGAAGGCCCCGATCGCGGCTCCTGCAGCAGATGCACCAGGTCGCGGAGGATTGAGCCCGAGAGCCGTGGGCATCAGTCTTGTCGTGTTGTTGATTGTTCTGATCGGCGTCGTGTTCATTCTGCCGAACACGGTGCCGACCGGGCGCGAGCCGCCGGTCGCGGGACAGGAAGACGCGGATGCCGGGACCGGCCAGCAACAGGCAGAGGGGCAGGCTGAAGCCGACGCTGTCGACGCTGTGCCACAAAGGGACGAACGCGTTGTCGCAAGAGCTGAGACAGAAACGGTGCTGGGCGAGCTGCTGTCCAAGATGGATACGCTCGAGCGACGCGCCGTGCAGCGATGGGGCGGGCTGCGCTACAAACAGGCCCAGGCTGTGTATGCCGAGGGCGACGAGGCATATCTGGCGCGCAACTATGCGTTGGCGATCGACAAATACCGCGAAGCGATTGACATCATCGAGCCTTTGCTCGACCAGGTGGATCAGGTATTTGCCAGGACTCTCGCCGATGCTGAGGCGGCTCTCGATGCCGCGGACTCTGTGGAAGCACTGCGTCTATTTGAACTGGCCGTCGCGATCAGCCCGAGCCACGCGCCGGCGCAGGCCGGCTACGCGCGCGCCCGGAACCTCGATACCGTGCTGGCGCTGATCGACCAGGGTCTGGCTTACGAGAAAGACCTCGAACTTGAAGCCGCGCGACAGAGTTTTGCCCGGGCCGTTGCGCTCGATGCAGAGTGGCAGCCGGCCCGGGAGGGCCTGGAACGAATTGACGAGACGATCAGGCAGCGGGATTTCGACCAGCGCATGACCGAAGGCCTGACTGCGCTGGCAGAAGGTGACTATGCAGGTGCTCGCGCGGCATTTCGCATGGCCCAATCTTTGCGACCCGGGTCACCGGAACCGGCGGATGGGTTGCTGCAGGTTGACCAGGGTATGCGCCTCGACCGCATCGCGGGGCTCGAGCGGCAGGGGAAGGCGCAGGAACAAAATGAAGAGTGGGATACGGCCGTGGAGACGTACACGGCGATTCTCGACATCGATCCGAACTTGCTGTTCGCGCAGCAGGGGCTGCAGCGGGCGCAGCAGATGAACGCCCTGCACGAGCGAATCGAGAAATATATTGCCGAACCGGATCAGCTGAGCGCGCCCGCAACAATGCGCGCGGCAACCGCGCTTGTCGTGGATATCACGCGCATGCCGGAGATAGGTCCCCGCCTCGGCGATCAGCGCGACGAGCTGTCACGACTCCTCAAGCGGGCGGCAACGCCGCTGACCGTGCAGCTCGTGTCCGACAATCTCACCGACGTGTCGATCTACAAAGTTGGTAAACTCGGCAGCTTCGCGACACACGAACTGAGCTTGCGGCCAGGCACTTACGTGGCCGTCGGCAGTCGGCCGGGTTATCGGGATGTACGACTTGAGTTTCGAGTCGGGCCCGAGGTCGAAGCAAGGCCCATTGTCGTGCGCTGTGAGGAAGCAATTTGAGGTTTGACCACCTTTTTATCAGCGATGTCGAGGGCGAGCGACGCGTTGCCGCCAATGAACTGCCGTTAAGAGTCGGCACCGGCAGCAATAACGAGATTCGATTGCCTGGTCCCGGCGGTGGTCCCGTGGCCCTCATCGATCTGCTCGATGGCGCACCGTTTGTGCAGCCCGTCGGGCGCGACGCATCATTGCAGATCAATGGCGAGCCGCTGCATGCCAGTCGACGTCTCCAGCACGACGATGAGCTCAGTTTTTTCGGCAGCCGGATCCGGATCTCCGCAGCGGCTGATCGCCTCGAGTTGCGGGTGCGGCTGGAGGACAGTGCGTATGTTACGCAACCCCCGAAATTGCCCGCTGATGCGGCATTGCCTGACGAAGAGACGATCGCGCCCGCAGCGTTTCGTCGGGCAGCTGATACGCAGGCTGCCGTCGCTGAGACGCATCGAAGTCCGCTGAAGATGATCGTCGGTGTCGGTCTCGGTCTGCTGCTTGTGGTGTCCTACCTCTTATTCAGCTCCCGATCGATCCAGTTCGAAGTCAGTCCGCCCGAGCCCGACAACCTGACCATTGCCGGCGGCTGGTTTCGTTTGCCGTTGGGTGATCGCGTCCTGCTCAGACGCGGCGAACACACGGTCCATGTGCAGAAAAATGGCTATTACGATATCAGCCAGAACTTTGTCGTTGACGATGAGCCCAGCAAGACGATCAGGCTCGAGATGCGCCGGTTGCCCGGACGGCTTACGGTGTTCACGGATCCGCCCGTCGATGCCACCGTCACTGTCGATAACAGCATAGTCGGCACAACGCCTTTCGGCCCCGTCGAGCTGCAGCCAGGGGCGCACAGCATCAGCGTGCAGGCCAATCGCTTCCTGCCATTCGACGACGTTTTGGACATTCCGGGTCTCGACCGTGAGGAACGCCTGAGCGTGCAGCTCGTGCGCCGCTGGTCCAACGTCGCGGTGACGTCCGAACCGCCGGGTGCGGCGATATTCGCGGGCGATGCACGCGTCGGCGAGACGCCGGCGATCATAGAACTGCTCGAAGGAACACACCAGGTCAGTGTCGTACGCGACGGCTTCAAGGCCTGGGATGGCACGGTCGTCGCGAAACCGAACACCGATCAGACACTGCCGCTGATTCGCCTTGAGCCGGCGAATGCCAGATTGCAGGTCAATTCGATTCCGCGTGGTGCCAACATCACCGTGGATGGACGCTATCGTGGCCAGTCGCCGATTACACTGGCGCTATCGCCCGGTGTCGATTACCGCATCGGGCTGTCGAAGGCCGGTTATGGCAGCGCAACCCGCACCGTTCGGCTACGGGCAGCGGCGAGCGATTCGATTACCGTCGACCTGTCGGCGCGAACCGGTACGCTGACGGTAAACGTACGACCTGCCGATGCCACGGTGTATGTCGATGGCGCAGCGCGCGGCACGGGCACGACGACGCTCAGGCTGAGCTCTGCGCCCCATCGAATCGAAGTTCGCAAGACCGGTTTCGCGAGCTGGAGCCGCACGATCACGCCGCGGCCCGGCTATCCACAGACGGTCAATGCGAGCCTGCGCTCGAACGAGGAGATCGCGCGTTCCAAAGTCGAGTTGACGGCAAAGACGGCCTCAGAACAGGTGCTCAGGCGCGTCGAACCGGGTACGTTTACGATGGGGTCATCGCGCGCCGAACCGGGCCGGCGGGCGAACGAAGTGCTCGTCCCCGTTACGATCTCGCGGCCATACCTGATCGGCGTGCGCGAGGTGAGCAACAAGGAATTTGCCGAGTTTCGTGCCAATCATGATTCGGGCAGCGACATCAGCATGTCGATGGCGGGCAGTGACAATCCGGTCGCTAACGTCACCTGGGCCGATGCGGCCGAGTATTGTAACTGGCTCAGTACCCGAGAAGGGCTGACGCCCGCTTACGAGGAAAAATTCGGCGCCTGGGTGGCGAAGCGGCCATTGACGAACGGCTATCGGCTGCCTACCGAAGCGGAATGGGTTTGGGCGATACGTTACGGCGGCAGTCCGAACGCCACGAAATTCGGCTGGGGCGACGAGATGCCGCCGAAAGCGAATGCGGGCAACTTCGCGGACCGCATGGCAGAGGGCCTGGTGCCGACCACGATCCCGCGCTACGACGATGGCTACGCGGCGACGGCGCCGACGGGTAAGTTCGCACCGAATGCGATCGGTATCTACGACGGCAGCGGCAACGTTGCGGAGTGGGTCAACGATTACTACACGGTACCGACACCGGGTATTACGACACCGCTCGTGGATCCGCTGGGACCCGCCGACGGCAAGACCTATGTCATCCGGGGATCGAGCTGGCGCCACGCCGGCGAGACGGAGTTGCGACTTAGCTATCGCGACTACGGTAACGAAGCACGCGCCGATGTCGGTTTTCGCATCGCGCGGACCGCTGACTGAAATTTCATGCGACAATTGCGCCCGGTTACGGTCTAAAAGTCGAAGAGTGACCTGACGGAGGAACTGGACGTGCAACGCCTTTTGCTCGCGCTATTACTGATCCTTTTCTATGCCGTGACCGGCTGGTCACAGGACGCCGACACCGAGGCTGACACCGAAGATGCCGAACAGTCGCAGACCGAGGTTGAGGCAGAGGAAGACGACGCGGATGTCGACGATGAGAGTTATGTCGACATCGAAGACGACGATTTCCGGCCCAGTGAGGATATTCCGGCCGACCAGTCGATCCCGTTTCCCACCGATATCTAGCGTGCCTGAATCCCTATGAAGAAACAGAACATCCCGATCGAATTCGTCTACCAGCTGTTTGCGCTGATAATCGCCATCATCATTGTGCATGCGTTCTATGTATCGGTTGTGCGGCCGAACGCGGTGCAGATCATAGCGGAACAGAATGCGGCTGCCGCGGTAGATCCGGACTATGTCAGGGAGCGGCGCGTCTGGGTGCTGATCAAGGACATGGAGCAGGAGGCTTGCTTCATCCTCGGCATATGGGCGCTGGCGATCATGGGCTACAAGGCCGTAAGAACGCTCGCCGAGCGGCGGCTCCTGGATGTCGAACTCATACCGGTTGCCGAGGGAATGCGAATACTGCCCGAGGACACGCGCGAGTTCGCGCGGCAGGTACAGGCCTTGCCAAAGGACCGCCAACAGATGCTATTGCCGCGATCGTTGCTCAATGCGCTCGGGCGTTTCAGTTCGACACGCAACATCCAGGATGTGGCGAGCAGCACGCACACGATTTGTGAATCGGAGGCCGAGCGCCTCGAGTCGGAGTTATCGATGATTCGGTACATCTCGTGGGCGATCCCGTCGATCGGCTTCATCGGCACCGTACGCGGTATCGGCGAGGCGCTCGCACAGGCGGACAAAGCCGTGCAGGGCGACATTGCCGGCGTAACGCAGAGTCTTGGCGTGGCATTCAATTCCACGTTCATCGCGCTCCTGATCAGCATCTTCCTGATGTTTCTTGTGCACCAGTTGCAGCTGCTGCAGGAACGGCTTGTTTTCGACAGCGAGAACTACACGAACGACAAGCTGATTCGGCACATGAAGGCGGACTGACGGCGAGAAGAAAGTGACATTGCTCGCCGCACATCTGAACGATTCCGGGATATCGGTACTCGATAGCGAAAAACTGCTGTATCGTGAACCTGGCTTCGCACTGCTCGACGATGATCGCCTGACGACAGGGAATGAGGCTTACGCGCAGTTCCGCATCAATCCGCGGTGCATCCAGAACCGCTTTTGGTCAGAGCTTCGCACCGACCCGCTGCCGGACCGACGCTTTCAGCACCTGAGTGCCGCCGATCTCGTCAGTCGACAGCTCGAACAGATCTGGAAGCGATTGGCAGTACGCGGTGATCGGCTGGTCGTCGCCGTGCCCGCGTACATGAATAATGACAACCTCGCACTGTTACTTGGTGTCGCGGCCGAACTCGACGTGCCGATCGTCGCCATGGTCGATGCCGCCGTTGCTGCGACTCGCAGGCAATATCAAAACGCCGTCCCGGTGCATGTGGACCTGAGTCTGCATTCGTCGCTATTGACGCGCATTACTCAGGCCGGCCATGCCCAGGTGGATCGCACAGAAGTCATTGCCGATAGCGGGCTGCTCGCTCTGTTCGATGCCTGGATGCGCGTTATATCGGATGCTTTCGTGCAACAGTCACGCTTCGATCCTTTGCACACGGCCGAAACTGAACAGGTGCTGGCAAATCGACTTGCGGACTGGGTTGCGGCCGCCACGTCGGGCGACACGGTGGCGCTCGACATCGATTATCGGGGCATTACACACACGGCCGAGCTCGAATCACTAGACCTTGTCGCCGCAGCGGCACCGGTTTACCAGCGCATTATCAGCACTCTGCGTGCGTTGTACCGCGCTGACGAGACACCGGCGATACAGCTTGCGGATCGCGCCGCACGAATGCCCGGTCTCGCGGAGATGCTGCGTGCTCGTGTCGGTGGCGAAGTGTTCCTGCTGGAGCCGGGCGCTACGGCCCGCGGCCTGCTCGCTCGTTGCCGGGATATGCGGCAGAGCGAGGGTGGAATCAGCCTTATCCACCAGCTGCCGTGGGATCAGGCGCCCGTGGTCGTAGAAGCGGCAGAGACATCGCGTCGCGGTGGCCAGCCAACCCACGTGCTGTTCGATAACACGGCCTACGCGATCGGCAACAAGCCGATCTCGCTGGGCACGCAGCCGACCGACGGCGAGCGCTGGATAGATCTGCAAGATGACATGCCGGGTGTATCGCGTCGCCACTGCGCACTGCAGCAGGAAAACGGTCAGTGCATCGTTCGCGATTTCAGTCGCTATGGCACGTTTCTGAACGGCCATCGCATCGACGGCTCAGCCGTATTGCAGGTTGGTGACCTGATTCGACTCGGTACGCCGGGCTTTGAACTGCGGCTGATTATGACGGAGCAATCGCGTGGCTCGTAAGCGTCGTCCTTTCGAGGTCTTCAGCATGTCGTTTCTCGACTGCATGAGCTGTGGCTTCGGCGCAGTCATCCTGTTCTTCATGATCATCAATGCCCAGGTCAGGGAAACGACCGAGAAAGACCCGACCGATCTCATGGCGGAAACGAAGAAGATCGAGATTGAAATACTCGATGGCCGCAAGAATCTCGTGCTCGCGAAGAACACGATGGAGCAACTCACAGAAGAGAAGGAAACGGCTGAAGGGCAAATTGCACAGATAATCGCACTCATCGAGCAATTGCGTGCCGAGCTTGCCCAGTACGACTCGGAGACGCTCGCCAAGATCGAGCGCGTTGAACAGCTGCAAACGGATATCAAGAATCTCGAAGAAGAAGTCAAGCGACTGCTTGCGCTGGCGGAAGACCAGGAAAGTGAAGGCAACAAGCTGCGCGAATTCAAAGGTGAGGGCGACCGCCAGTATCTGACCGGGCTCAAGTTGGGCGGCCAGCGTACGTTGATCCTCGTCGATCGCTCGGCGAGCATGCTCGATGACACGATTGTCAACATCATCCGCCGGCGCAATATGCCCCCGGCGGAAAGGCTGCGGGCGGTCAAGTGGCGCCAGGCCGTAGCCAGCGTCGACTGGCTGACGGCTCAGTTCACGCCCGGCAGCAAGTTCCAGATGTACATGTACAACAATGAGGCCGTCCCCGTGATCAAGGGCAGCGACGGCGTATGGCTAAGTGCCGACGATAGTACGCAACTTGATGAGGCGGTGCGTATTCTGCGGCGCACGGTGCCCGAAAACGGCACCAACATGCGTGCGGCATACGAGGTCGCGTCTTCGTTGTCGCCGCGCCCGGACAACATCATTCTGATCGCCGATGGTTTGCCGACGATGGAGGACATCAGCGAGAGTCGGCGCACGGTCAGCGGCCGCGAACGCACGAACATGCATTTCCGGGCGATTCGCGAATTACCGAATGGCGTTCCGGTGAACGTCTTCCTGTACCCGCTCGAGGGTGATTACGAGGCGCCAATCCTGTACTGGATTCTCGCGTTTCGCTCGGGAGGATCATTCATCAGCGTCAGCCGCGACTGGCCGTAATGTGTAAGGAGTAGATGTATGCCACGCCGCCGCCGTAACGTCGAAGCTTTCAGCCTGTCCTTCCTGGACTGCATCTGCTGCGGTTTCGGCGCGATCATTCTGCTGCTCGTGCTCAGCAAGATCTATGAGCCCGTGATTATCGAAAAGACACAGGATGATCTCGAGCAGCTCATTGCGCTGCTGCAGCAGGAACTGTTTGAAATTCGTGGCGAGACGACTGTTATCAACCGCGAACTCGAGTCCGTTCGCTCGCAGACGTCGTCGACAAAACTCAAGCTCGCACGACTGCAGGGCGACCTGAGTTCGGTCAAAGGCCAGTATGCCGCGACGCAGAGAGAGTCCGAATCGACGATCGATGAGGGTGCTCTGAATATCACCAAGCAGCGCCTGACCGCGGAGATGCGGCGGCTGCAACCCTTCTATCGGCGCGCCGACGACGATGCCGTTGCCGGCATACCGGTCGACAGCGAGTACGTCATATTCATCATCGACACATCCGGGAGTATGCAGCAGTTCAACTGGAACCGGGCGATTCAGAAGCTCACGGAAACGCTGGATGTGTATCCGCAGGTCAAAGGCATGCAGATCATGAATGACAATGGCAGCTACATGTTCCAGCAGTATCGGGGCAAGTGGATACCGGACACGCCCGGGCGCCGCCAGGCGATTATCAACACGATGCGCAACTGGCGCCCGTTCAGCGACAGTAATCCCGTCGATGGCATCATCTATGCCATCAGTACCTACTGGGCGCCGGATCGCAAGATCAGTATTTATGTGTTCGGCGATGAATTCAGTGGCCGTTCCGTCGAATCCGTCGTGCGCCAGATCGACACGGTCAATCGCGCCGATGACGAAGGTAACCGCATGGTGCGCATCCACGCGGTCGGCTTTCCGTTCTTTTTCGAGCCCGGGCGCGACATCTCCGATACGACGCGCCGCTACGCGCAGCTCATGCGCATCCTCTGCGATCGCAACGGCGGCACCTTCGTCGCCCTGGGCAATCCGGGCACGTAGGCGGCGTTCTCAGGCGAGGGAAAGGGGATGCCGGCGCTGACCTGTGGGAGGCGGCCATGCCGGCGACACCACGCCCTCACGCTCACCGGCTGAGGCCACAATTCGTCACAATTGATCGCTGCATCGGCATGTTAACGCCTGTCCGGGAGCCGTTTTCGCGCGTGTAATCAACTTCAACGGCACTAAGCCCTATGGAGGAAACACCATGCGTTACACGATTTCGGTTATCACGATACTCAGCCTGATTGCCACGACACCCGCGCTGGCCGCGAAGGCCAGCAAAGAAGAGAACGTCGGCGTCGGTACCGGCGCCGTAATCGGCGCCATTGCCGGCGGCCCGGTTGGTTTTATCGTCGGCGCTGCGATTGGCGCCAAGATCGGCGACACGCTGCACCAGAAAAACGAGGCGATCGATACGCTTTCGGTTTCCCTCGCAGGCTCGCACGAGCAACTTGCGGCACTGAACACAAATGTTGACACGCTCGGTGCCGAGATAGAGCGCTTGCAGGATGTTGCCAGGCCGGAGCTCATCGACCTGTTGCAGGCTGGCATTGCGATGGATCTGTTGTTCCGTACCGACGAACATACGCTTGCCGACACCACCGGTGGCCGACTCGCGGACCTGGCCGGTCTATTGGCCGCGATGCCCGATATCCGGATTCAACTCGATGGCTTTGCCGATGAGCGCGGCGACGATGACTACAATCTGGTGCTGTCACAGAAACGTGTCGAGTTTGTGCGCGATCAGCTTGTTGCTGCCGGCATCGACGCATCGCGGATTCGCGCCAACGCGCACGGCGAAGCCCCGGCACAGGACGATACGCCTGACAGCTATGCGCTCGAGCGTCGCGTCAACATGACGGTGTTCATCGACGACTCGCAGTCGTTCGCGTCGAACCCGAACTAACCATCGTTTCTCTGCGGCTCACTTCGAGTCCCCGCCTGGCCGACCCGTCGGGTCGGCCTTTTCTCGGAGTCGCCCCTGGCGATCGACGTTCCCGACATTACGGGACCGGGGACGGGATGTTTGTCGACGGAAGTAAAGCGCAGCGCAGCGAGCCATGACGGAGACAAATATCCCGGTCACGGTCCCTATGACAAGAACGTCTGTCGGGGCGACTCCGAGGCCGATGCGATCGACTATAATGGACCGATCATGACCGACGACCTGGCAGACCGGCACTGCAAACCCTGCGAAGGCGGCGTCGAACCATTACGTCGCGAGCAGGCGGAGCTGCTGATGCAGGGACTGGATCAGGGCTGGGTGCTGCGCGACGACAGCCTCGAGATTTCGCGCCGCTTTTCGTTCCCGGCATACAGCCGCACGCTGGGTTTCGCCAACGCCGTTGCCTGGATCGCGATCACCGAGGGCCACCACCCCGAACTTGTCGTCAATTATGGAACGTGTGACGTCAAGTGGTCGACGCATGCCGTCAACGGACTGTCCGACAACGACTTTATCTGCGCAGCAAAGGTTGATCGGCTTATCACAGACACCGAATGATCGACATCGGCGACATCGAGGCCGCCGCAGAGCGTCTGTCGGGCATCGCGATCGAAACGCCACTGCTGCAAAACGCCGAACTCGATCGTATCGCGGGTGGCACGGTCCTGCTCAAGCCCGAGTGCCTGCAGCGCACCGGGTCATTCAAGATCCGCGGTGCCTACAATCTGCTGAGTCAGCTGTCGGCCGAACAGGCTGAACGCGGTGTCGTGGCCTGGTCGTCGGGCAACCACGCGCAGGGTGTTGCCTGCGCCGGCAGCATGCTCGGCATACACACAGCCATCGTCATGCCGGAGGATGCCCCGGCTGCCAAGCTCGAGAATACGCGCCGACTGGGCGGTGAAGTCATCACTTACGATCGCTACAGCGGCGATCGCGAAGCGATTGCACGCAGCCTCGCTGCCGAACGCGGCGCCGCGATTGTCCCGTCCTTCGAGCACCCGCACATCATTGCCGGGCAGGGTACCGTCGGACTCGAGATCGCCCGGCAATCGATGTCGCTCGGCTTGCCTGTCGATCAGGTATTGATCTGCTGCGGTGGCGGCGGCCTTACGTCGGGGAGCGCCGTGGCGCTGAAGGCTCTGCTGCCCGACGTCTCGGTGTACACGGTAGAACCCGAGTTCTACGACGATACGGCGCGCTCGCTCGCAACTGGCGAGCGTGTCAGCGTTACGACATCGAAACCATCGATCTGTGACGCGTTGCTGACTGATGCGCCCGGTGAGCTGACTTTCGACATCATGCGTCAGCTGGTCACGAGCGGGCTGGTCGTGACCGAGGCAGAGGTCAAAGCGGCGATGCGGTTTGCGTTTCGGCATTTGAAACTCGTGCTCGAGCCGGGTGGCGCTGTCGCACTGGCTGCGGTACTCGCAACCAAGATCGATGCCGCCGACAAGATCACGGCCGTAGTGTTGTCGGGCGGCAACGTCGATTGGGATTTATTCGCGTCGATTCAGGGCGAGCTGACGTGAGGCTTGCGCAGGATTGACACCTTGGAAAACGGCTGGCGCCTGATGCCTGTCACATGTGCGGCGCGCATGCGCCGCTCCGACCAGCCGTCGAGCCATTTTGTAATTCTGTCGAGCTGCTCGACATCCACCTGTACACGACTCGGCTGCATTTCGTGTAAGCCAATGCCCTGTTCGGCTGCATGCACGAAGTTTTGCGAGTCGCGCAGCACCGCGATGATCGGGATACCGAGCGAATCGAGAAACCGCATGAGCCGCGCAAGGCTCTTGGTGTGTTTGCGGGTCCGGTTGGCGATCACCGCCAACTTGCGCTCATTGCGATCGATCTTGGCGACCAGCAGGAGGTCGGCGATGCATTTGGACGCGGCGTCGATGTCCATCGACGAGGGCAGCACGGGCACCAGGATGGTCGTCGAGTCCCGCGTAATCTCGCGCAACTCGTCGTGAGAAATCCCGGCCGGGGAATCGACGATGACGTTGATCGTGTCACTGGGCACGCGCAGCTGCCAGCTGCGTGTTGCCTGCATGGATTTCTTGTAAGCCGCAATGCCGTGAATTTTTGGCAGATGTTCGGGCCGGCGCCTGAGCCATGCCGTTGTCGAGCCCTGCGGATCAAAGTCCATGATTGCCGGGGTGGGGCCCTGGCGGGCATAACTGGCCGCAATGTTGGTCGCCAGCGTGGACTTGCCGCAGCCCCCTTTGGGGTTGAGGATGACGATCTTGTTCAGATTGTCTTTTCTCGGCGTACTCAGCATTTGCCCAATGTCCCGTAAACCGGCCGGGCTTTCCATGCACCAGTTCACATAATACCCGACTGATTAGCGCATTATCAGACCATATGCAGCTCGCCGCGGCCATCCAGGCGGCGTCTGCCGATCACCCGGCGGTCTCGGTCTCCGGATAGCGTGGCGGCAAGGTCGGCGAGGAACGCTTCGTCTTCGAAATACCAGGAGTGGCCGTTGTCGCTGCGCTCGCCATAATGCTTCCTGTAGTGGGACCCGCAGTTGACGTTAACTGCCTTGTCTGCATGGTCATCGGGCAGGCCGCGGCGGCCCGCACGCGGGGCGACGCCGGCACGTTTCACGTTGGACAGCTTCAAAGCCTGGTCGTATGGATTCTGGTAGTTGGTCAATCGCGTGCAATGACGGTACAACGATCGCGAACGGGAATCGCCGGCCGACATCGAGCCGCGCGATACATCGGCGCCGACGAGGCAGACCTGCGACACGGTCCAGTTGCTGGCAGCGATCCCCGGACGATCATCGGCGTCATCGAACGCCTCGCGGAGCACATAGCTGCCCATCGAGTGCGCGACGACGTGGACGTTGTATTTGCAACCGCGAAATTGTGTTGCTGCAAGCAGGCTGATGCCATCGTCGACGAGCCGCAGCGCAGTACGCTTCGCGTCGCTGCGGTCTTCAAGGTAGTTTATCGCGCGATCGTCGCTCGGCCAGTCGAAACTGACGAATGCGCAGCGAAAGCCTGCCTTGGTCAGGTCGCGGCGGAATTGCCGATGGCGCCGTGCCACGCTACCCGGCGACGTGTTATAGCCGTGCACGAAGACGACGATGTCGCCGCAATCCTCGCCCGTGTGCACGTCCTGGCCCGTGTGGCCGGCCGCGAAAACGGCATCGACCCAGTCCCCGCGTTTGATGGCCTGATCGGGATGTGGCGTACGATTGCCCGGTACGGCAAGAAATCGGGTTGGCCCGGGCTCGGTGCCAAAATCGCCGCGGCGCAGGTTGCGCACGGTAATGATGTAGTCAGCCATAATCGACCCCTTGCAGGGCCGATCATAGCGCATTCCGCGTGGGCTAATTCGTCAGTTCGGCCCAGGTCGTCAGGATCGTCGCATCGACGTTATGGTCGCCGTCCGTATCGATCTCGATCGTAACATCAACATTGTTTTCCGCGATCAGGCGGATGCTGCTGTTGTCGCCTTCGACGAAGAACTGACCATTGCTCGGGTAATCGTTGTCGAATCCCGTAAACATTTCCGGCGTCGAGTAACGGACCGAACCGGTCAGCTGTGTCGTGTCGAGGGTGCCTGATGCCGTCATCGTGTAGGGCGACGGGAAGACGCTGCCGTCGAAGGTCTGCGCCGAGGCGAAGTTGAGCAATGTTTCGGAGCCGGTATTCGAGTCCACGATCATCGAGCTGCCGCTGACGCTGACGGATACCGACGGCATATTCAGCGTATTGAGCGAGACGGTGACACTGCCGTTGCTCGTGATTGTGTCTTCGGCCGTCTTCACCTGGAAACGGTCCAGCGTGATCGTCATTATCAGGTCGAACAGCCCGCTCAATAGATCGCCGCTGAAGTCGTCAACGACGGTGTGCATGAGGCCGTCGGTGATGACGCCGAGGCCGTCGTTGCACAGGTCGAAATCGATATCAAAGTAGTCATGCGTCGTCAGCGTCGGCGTGACAAGATCGAATATGTAGCCGGACACTGTCAGCTTCCCCCCGCCGTCACACGGCGTCTCTGTCGGTGGTATAGGCCCCTGCGACGCGCCGCCGCCTGTCTTGCTCGCCGCGGCGATACCACTGTCGAGTTTGGATACGCCACCGGGTGTGCTCGCGACGAGCCCGGTCTCGCCCGATAGTTCTGCGAAGTCGACGCTGGCAAGCGCGGCGTCATAAGATGCCTTGGCGACGCTGACCGCATTATCCGGCGTTATCTTGAGCATCGCGGAGGGCGTGATTGGCGGACTCGCGCCGCCGCCACTGTCGCCGCATGCGGCGATGAATGCGAGTGACGTCAGTGTGAAGATTTGCGTGCGTTTCATGGCCATGCTCCGAATCCGGGTGTCAGAGATCGCCAAAGTCTACGTGGCAGCGGAAAACGCGGCGTGATCGCGCTCACACATCTCCTTAAAGAAGCACAGGGTTGCCAGCTAAGCCGGTTGCCCAGCAGAAGATCTGTTCGATAATATGTCAAATTCAATGGCGGAATCGTTATCCTGATGTAGACTCGTCACATCCTGTCATGCATGTGTGACAGCAAAAGAACGTTGTTAATACGCAGTTGCATTAGAACAATTCCAGAACTCAATAATTTCTGAAAAAGGGGAATCCAAATGAACCGGAGATGGAAATATCTCACTGGCTCCGCGATCGTGCTGTCTCTGGCGGCCGGCTATGCCGTCCTTCAGAATGACGTCACCGCGCCTGGTGATGAATCAAGCTTTGCTGGTAGCGCCGATGCAAACAAGCACGCGGCGACACCAACGCTGGCCGGCGTCTCGGCGGGCATGCATTTCACTGATGCCAATGGCAATCCGCGCCGGCCGAGCGCAGAAGAACGCGCTGAGCTGGCGGCGGCATTCCAGAAAGACCTTGCCAGACTCACCCGAGGCAAGAATATACCGAGCGGATCCAAGCTGGAAAGCAACGGCGCGACTTCTGCTGTCGTCGGCGCCGACAATCTCGAGTTTCTCGTCGTCACTTTGGACGAGAATGGCGATGCGTCATTCGGGCATTCAAGCATGGATGAGGATGGCCGTGTTGAGATTGCGTCCACTAACGAACTGCCGGAGATGTGATCATGAATAGGAAAACATTTCTGACAAGTATCGCGGCGGCGTTGCTCGCCGTGGCGCCGCTGGCACAGACGGGTGCGGCAAATGGCCCAGTGGCCGTCGCGGGTACGAATTTCACGATCAATATCGTTGATCCGGATCCGTCAAACGGCTTCAGTGATGATACGGTTGCAAGTGATCCGGCCCCGGGCAATCCGGGTAATACAGTCGGCGAACAACGACTCGAGGCCTATAAGGAGGCTGCGCGAATCTGGCAGACGGTTCTCGATGTTGACGTACCGATCGTGGTGCAGGCGAGTTTTTTGTCGCTGTTTTGTGACGAGGATTCAGCTGTTCTTGGCGCAGCCGGCGCTAATCAAGTTTTTCGCGATTTCCCGGGCCCGAGCTTTCCGCTGACCTGGTACGGTGCAGCGTTGGCAAATGAACTTTCTGGCTTCGATCTAGGCGGCACCACACCCGATCCGGGACTGATATCGCCACCCTTCAACGACGAAATCGTGTCGTTTTTCAACAGCGACCTCGGCCAGACCGGTTGCCTGGAGAACAGCAGCTGGTATTACGGCCTCGATCACAACAACCCGGCAGACTCGATCGATTTCTTGGCGGTGTTGTTGCATGAAGTAGCGCACGGTCTCGGCTTTCAGAATTTTGTGAACGAGGCATCAGGTCAACATTTGCTGGGCCACCCGGACCAGTGGTCGAGATTCGAGGCCGATAACGTACTGGGCGGCAAGCATTGGAATCAGATGCTCGACATCGAGCGTGCGATATCCGCAACAAACGGGCCGAATCTGGTCTGGGACGGTCCGGCTGTGACGGCCGAAGCGCCTAACGTGCTTGGTCCCGCTCAAGTCATTGTCGTCAATGCTCCGCCTTCAGCTGCGGGAGCAGAGTTGCCGTTCGGAACGGCCGGTTTTGGCCCGTCTATTCCGGCTGGTGGACTGACCGGTGACGTAATGCTCGTCAACGATGCGACCGGGACGCCCAGCGACGCCTGTGAGGCGATTCAGAACGATCTGACAGACATGATTGCGCTGATCGATCGCGGTGGTTGCACGTTCGTATTGAAGGCACAGAACGCGGAGGCGGCAGGCGCGAAAGGCGTCATCATCGCAAATAACCAGCCCGGTGTGACGCCAATCGGACTCGGCGGAAGCGGGGCTGTTGGGATTCTCACCGTCAGCGTAACGCTCGATGCTGGTGGATTCCTGAAGTCACTACTCCCCGGGGTGAACGTCACGATTGGTGTCGATACACAGACAAACACCCTGGCTGGCGCTGATGCGACCGGTCGGCTCAAACTTTATGCCCCCAACCCGGTCGAGCCCGGATCAAGTGTGTCACATTTCGACGTATCCGCATCGCCCAACCTTTTGATGGAACCCTTCGTTAGCGGTGATCTTGAGCCAGCGAATATTGGTCTTGATTTGACGGATGAGCTACTCAAGGACATCGGTTGGGACGGCAACGTAACTTGTCCGATCAATTCAAATGATGTGTCAATGGTTAATCTGTTAGGCGTGCCGACGGGCGTCGAGAATCGATCGGGTTACTACACGGTTGTCGCCGGTAAAGGCTGGTTGCCAAGAAACTTCGGTCGGCCGGCTGCCGGCGGTTGCTACTTGCAGGATGTGTTTGATTCTTGTGAGCCGTTGTTCCTGGCGAACGGCGCCGGCGGACAGTACCTGAGTTGCATCGAGCAGGTCACCCAGGGATTGCGTGAGCAGGGTAACTTGTCGAATTCCGAAGCCAAGGCCATAAGGTCGGTTGCAGAGCTGATTGCGCCGATTTTGAATACTCTTTGAGTGCGCGTATGAGCACAGGCTAGTCAGCCTGCTGCAACATCAGCCGGCGCCCCTCGGGGCGCCGGTTTTGTTTTGAAGGGAACGCTGATGGAAATGGGGCATGCCCGATCTAGCGCATTAATACGTTAAATCAGGCATGTTCCTTAAAACATTTCGCTGGGGCCGGGTGCCTCGTCGGTGGGCTTGTCGCGACTCTTGATCCAGTCGCCCGTGATCATCTTGTCGTAGCTCATGCCCGGGCCGACCATCGGGTAGACACCGGCGTCCGGGTCGATGATGACTTCGAGGAATGCCGGCCCGTCGAATTCCATGAATTCTTTGATGGTCTTCCGCAGGTCTTCATTGCGGTCGAGTCTCTTCGCGAATTTGAAGCCGTCAGCCTCGGCGGCCTTGACAAAGTCTTTGCTGTGCAGTGATTTGTCACTGCCTGACATGCGGCTGTCGTAATAGAGCTTCTGCCACTGGCGTACCATGCCGTCGCCGAAGTTGTTGAGTACGACGACTTTGACCGGCAGCTTGTAGGTCGTCGCGGTCTCCAGTTCGCCAATGTTCATGCGAATGCTCGCATCGCCGTCGATGTCGATGACGACGCGATGCGGCTGGGCTAACTGCGCACCGATCGCGGCAGGCAAACCGAAGCCCATCGTGCCCATGCTGCCCGACGTCAGCCACAGCCGCGGCTCGCGGTAATCGAAATACTGCGCCGCCCACATCTGGTGCTGGCCGACGCCCGTCGAGATGATGGCCTCGCCCTTGGTGTGGCGATTGATCTCTTCGATCACGGCGTAGGGCTGGATCAGCTCGTTTTCGCGATCGTAATTCAGACAGTATTCTTTCTTGAGCGTCGTGATCTCTTTGTGCCACGACTCGAACGACTTTTCGAATTCGATGCGCCGGCCGTAAGCAAGCAGGTGTTCGAGATCCCGCCCCAGCAAGCCGATGTGGTGCCAGTTGACGCGTTTGACTTTACCGATTTCGGCGATGTCGACATCGAAGTGGGCGATGTTCTTCGCATTCGGCGCGAAGTGCGTGGGATCGCCGGCAACGCGATCGTCGAAGCGGGCGCCGATAGCAATCAGGAAGTCACAATCTTCGACGGCGTAGTTCGCCGACGCGATACCGTGCATGCCGAGCATGTGCAGCGCCAGTGGATGCATCGTGTCGCTCGCACCGAGCGCCATTAATGTCGTCGTCACCGGAATGCCGTAGGCACTGGCAAAATGCCGCATCGGCTTGGTGGCATTGCTGTTGATGACGCCGCCACCCGCATAGATCAGCGGCCGCTCAGACTGCGCGAGCATTGCGTAAAAGCGTTGGCAGGATTTGTCGCTCAGATAATTGTCGGAGATGGCCTGCCAGCGCCGGCGATAGCCGCGGAGTGGCAGGGTGCCCTGGCCCTTGTATTCCCCTTCCCAGTTCTGCACGTCTTTGGGGATGTCGACGACGACCGGACCCGGCCGACCGGTCCGCGCGAGTTCGAACGCACTGCGCATCGTGTCTTCGAGTTTGGTCGGATCGGTAATGAGGAAGATGTGCTTGGCGACGGCGCCCATGATCGCCGATACCGGCGCTTCCTGGAACGCGTCTGTCCCGATCGCCGGTCTCGGTACCTGGCCACAGATGACGACAATCGGCACCGAGTCGGCCATGCTGTCACGCACGGGAGTCACGGTGTTCGTAGCACCCGGCCCTGACGTGACCATGACGACGCCCACCTTGCCGCTAGCGCGGGCATAGCCCGATGCCATGAATCCGGCGCCTTGTTCGTTGGCGGGGACGATCAGCGGAATCGCGGCGTTGCCGTCGGGCTTGCGATGCGCATCGTTGTAGCGAAACACGGCATCGTAGGTCGGCAATATCGCGCCACCGCTGTAGCCGAAGATCGTATCCACGCCCTCGTCAGCAAGTACCTGGATGACCATGTCGGCGCCGCTCATGCGCGTGCCAGCCAGCGGGTGGCCCGTCGTCTTCGCTATGTTCGCCTGATCGTCCACGAAATCGTGTTACGTCACGTAAGTGCCGGATTTTAGGCGAGTGTTTACTAATTCCCGGTGCATTGCAATACTCGAACCTGTGGGCCAACATGCGCGATTGGCGGCCTGATTAGTTTCACTTGTATATATTACGAACGCCGGGAAGCAACGATCTATGCGACACGCAATATCGGTTCTGCTGCAGAATGAGGTCGGCGCGCTGACGCGCATGACGGGCATGTTCTCGTCACGTGGCTACAACATTGAATCGCTCAACGTTGCGCCGACGGACGATCCGACGGTATCGCGCGTCACGATCGTCATCACCGGCTCCGATGCGGCGATCGAGCAGCTCAATTCGCAGCTCGCCAAGCTCGTCGACGTCGTCAATATCCACGACATGACGCTCGGCGATCATTTCGAGCGCGAACTCGTCATCGTCAAGCTGAAACTAGGCATCGGCGGTCACGCGAAGGCGCTGACACTTGCCAAGAAATACGGCGCGGAGATACTCGACGACGCGCAGGTCAGCTGCACGATTCAGCTGACCGGGCGGGTCCGCGAGATTGACGAGTTCGTCGCTGCGGCCGGCAAGATCGGCAAACTGTCGGCGGTCGCCCGCAGCGGCAGTGTCGCCGTGTCGAAAGGAGAGGTGACACTGTCGTCTTACGACGCGCACCATCATCTCTCCGCCTGAAGCATGTCCGGGTTCGACCTACAAGATTATCGCCGCCTCGTTATCAAAGTCGGCTCATCGTTGCTGATCGGCGGCGATGGTCATGTCCATCGTCGCTGGCTCGAAGGTCTGGCCGATGATATGGCCATGCTGCATCAGCAGGATCACGAGGTGCTCATCGTCTCATCGGGATCGATCGCGATCGGCAGCACCGTGCTTGGTATCAACAAGCGCCGCGCCAAGCTCGAAGACCTGCAGGCAGCGGCAGCGGCAGGGCAGGTGCAGCTCGTGCACGCTTACCAGGAAGCGCTCGCCGAACACGGCATTGCTGCGGCACAGATATTGCTGACGCCCGAGGACACGGAGAACCGACGGCGCTTCCTCAATGCCCGCGGCACACTCGCGCGTCTGCTCGAGCGCTCGGTTATACCGATCGTCAACGAGAACGACACGGTGGCGACAGAAGAGATCCGCTATGGCGACAACGATCGGCTCGCCGCGCGGGTGGCGCAACTGGTTATGGCCGATGCGCTGATCCTGCTTTCCGACGTCGACGGCTTCTACACGGCGGATCCGGGCAAGGATCAGGAGGCCGAGCACATCCCCGAAGTAAATTCGATCACCGAAGATGTCCTGTTGATGGCCGGCGAGACGCGTTCCGATATCGGCAGCGGCGGCATGGCGACCAAAGTGCAGGCGGCGCGGATCGCGACGCGTGCGGGCTGCTCCACCGTCGTGGCAAGCGGGACGATTGATCGGCCGCTTACGGCGCTTGCGGGCGGTGGCAAGTGCACAGTATTTCGCGCTGAAGGCACTCCAGCGGCGGCTCGCAAGCAATGGTTGGCGGGCGTGCTCGAGGTTCACGGCGAGCTCAGACTCGACGACGGAGCAGTCCGGGCGCTGGCCGCCGGCAACAGCCTGCTGCCTGTCGGCGTCGTAGAGGTCATCGGCAACTTCCGCCGCGGTGACGTCGTCACGCTGGTGGATCCCAGAGGTAATGAGCTAGGCCGCGGTCTCGCCGAATACTCGAGCGACGATGCCGGACGGCTGACCGGGTGCCACTCGGAGAAAATCGAGGAGCGGCTCGGTTATCGCGGCCGGTCGGTGATGATCCATCGCGACGAGCTGGTATTGTTCGACAATGAGCGCTAGATCCGAGTCATCGACCTCGATTGCCGCATCCATGGATGCCATGGGAGTCGCGGCACGGCGTGCGGCCGCGACGCTGGCGCTGACGAGCAATGACGAGCGCAATGCTGCGTTGCTGTCTGCGGCCGCGACGATCCGCGAGCGTTGCGACGACATCCTCGCGGCGAATGCGAAGGACATGGACAGCGGACGGAATCGCGGCCTCAGCGAAGCGATGCTGGATCGGCTGATGCTCGACGCGGATCGTATCGAGGCGATGGCTGCGGGCATTGAAGCTATCGCGGAATTGCCCGACCCGCTCGGCAAAGTGATCGCCGAGTGGGAGCGGCCGAATGGTCTCGTAATTCAGCGTGTCACGGTACCGCTCGGCGTCATCGGCATCATTTACGAGAGCCGCCCAAACGTAACGGCCGATGCGGCTGCGCTCTGCCTGAAGTCCGGTAATGCCGTCATCCTTCGCGGCGGATCCGAGAGCTTTCATTCGAGTCAGGCGATCTATGCGTGTCTGCGCGATTCGCTGGCCGCAGCCGGAATCGATGTGGATGCTGTGCAGATGGTGCCGACAACGGATCGTGCGGCGGTAGGTTACCTGCTGTCGTCGATGCATGAGTGGGTTGATGTTGTCGTGCCACGCGGCGGCAAGGGTTTGATCAAACGCGTGCAGGACGATGCGCGCGTGCCCGTCATCGGTCATCTCGAAGGTATTTGTCATGTGTATCTGCACGAAGCGGCGGATGCCGACATGGCTCGTGACATTACTCTGAACGCCAAAATGCGACGCACCGGCATCTGCGGCGCGGCCGAAACCGTGCTTATTGATCGTGCCGCCACCGAACATCTGCTGCCGCCGGTCGCTGCTGCGCTCATCGACGCGGGCTGCGAGATACGCGGCGACGCAGCTGTGACGGCGCTGGTCCCGGACGCCAAAGCAGCCGACGAGGCCGATTGGTCGACCGAGTACCTCGATGCGATTGTCGCGATGCGTGTAGTCGACGACATCGATCAGGCGATCGCGCATATCGCAGCATACGGTTCCGGCCATACTGAAAGCATCGTCACCGAAGACGACACGGCGGCTGCACGATTTTTTCGCGAAGTGGACAGCGCCATCGTCTTACAAAACGCATCAACGCAGTTTGCCGATGGTGGCGAATTCGGCATGGGTGCCGAAATCGGCATCGCGACAGGGCGTGTGCATGCTCGCGGCCCGGTCGGCGCCGAGCAACTGACGAGTTACAAGTACGTCGTTCGCGGCAGCGGGCAGGTCCGACCCTGATGCCTGACGAAACAGCGGCGTATGATGTCGCCGTCATCGGGGCCGGCATCAACGGCGCAGGCATAGCGCGTGACGCGGCGCTCAGGGGCCTGCGTGTCATTGTGCTGGAGCAGAATGATCTGTGCAGCGCTACCTCGGCTATTTCCAGTCGCCTGATCCATGGTGGGCTGCGCTACCTCGAATACGCCGAGATTGGACTCGTGCACGAGTCGTTGCGCGAGCGCATCGCATTGCGCAAGATCGCGGCACACCTCGTCAAACCAATCCGCATTTGTATTCCGATTTATGAGTCGGCAAGACGTGGCCCGCTGCTGATTCGCATCGGCATGATCATCTACGACCTGCTGTCGGTGGGCAAGACCGTGCCCGGACATCAGATGCTGAGTCGCAATGCGATGATCGAGGCCGAACCGGGCCTGCTCGCGGAGGGTCTGCGCGCAGCGGCTTGTTACTACGATGCACAGGTCGCTTTCGCCGAACGCCTCGTGCTCGAGAACCTGCTCGGGGCGCGGGCCGCCGGCGCAGACATTCGCACGTATAGCAAGGTCACCGCCATCAATGTGCATCAGGGTTCGGTAAGGTCGGTCGAGTTTGCAGATGTGTTGACCGGGGAACAGCAGGAGGTAGAGGTACGAGTTGTTGTAAATGCAGCGGGGCCCTGGGTGGACCAGGTCCTGAGCGTTGCACCCGGCAAGTCGCCGCAACTGATCGGTGGCACCAAGGGCAGCCACATTATTGTCGGCCCGTTTGCAGGAGCGCCGCACGATGCGTTTTATGTCGAGGCTTCGGCCGACGGCCGGCCGTTTTTTGTTATTCCGTGGAATGGCCTGTACCTGATCGGCACAACCGACATTCGTTATGACGGCGACCTTGCGGAGATTCGTGCCAGCCGTGAGGAAGTCGACTACCTCTTGAATGAGACTAACCGCGTGTTCCCGAATGCGGATTTGAAGGTCAGCGACATTCACTATGCCTACGCCGGGGTACGCCCCTTGCCGCGCCGCGAAAAAGGACCCGAATCGTCGATTACCCGCCGGCATATCATAAAGAAGAATCGCAGGATTGCGCGTGGCCTGATTTCAATTATTGGTGGCAAGCTCACGACCTACCGGCATCTTGCGGAGCAGACCGTCAATCGTCTGGGCAGGATGCTTGGACGCAGGCTGCCCCATTGCCGCACTCATGACACCTTGCTGCCCGGTGCGTATCGACTCGACGAGGCTCGCGAGCGGCTCGAGCAGCTCGGCGAACTAGCGCAGGCCGGCGTCGAGCGATTGCTGGGTATCTATGGTGGGCGAGCCATCAATCTGCTCGAGTTGGCGCAAGCGGAGCCCGGGTTGGAACACACAATCGATGCGCAGCGAACCGTGCTCGCCGGAGAGGTTGTGTTCGCGATTCGCAACGAAATGGCGCGCACGCTGACTGACATCGTGCATCGACGACTGATGATCGGTTTCGATGCGGATCAGGGTAGGGCTCTGTACGATGTTGTTGCTGATCTGGCGGCGGCGGAATGCACGTGGGACAGCGAGCGGCGCGCTGCGGAGCTCGATGCATTGCTTGCTTACAGCGACTCGCTTCGCGGCGAGTATCTGAGCTCGGCGTAGAACTCGCGACCGCGGCCCGGGAAATAGCGAAAGTTGCCGAACGCATAATCGGCTCGATCCGCGATGTCCCGGTCGGTGACGTTGTTGAGCCGCAGGACGATATCAAATCGCGGCGTGAGCCGGAGCCCGGCGCGCAAATTGCCGATCGCGTGGCCCGGGTAGCGGAACTGATTCTCCGCGTCGACATAATATTCGTCAATTGATGTCAGCTGAAGTCCGATATCGAGGTTGGCGTTCGGCGTGTAGTCGAGCTCGAGGCTGGCCAGCCAGCGCGGTGCCGTATCGACGTCGAATCCATCAGTAAAGGTTTCGCCACGTGCTGCGACGACGCTGAAGTCGTAAGTATGGCGCGCGTAACTGGTGTCGAGTGACAGCAGCAATGTCGCATGCGCCTGCCAGTCGAGACTGACTTCGACGCCTCGGTGCTGCGTTCGCGCACCGCTGACATTGAATCCCTCTGCATCACGAAAAATGCTATCGCGCTTTTTCATCGCATACAGCGATATGTCGGTCGACACGTGCCGGCGTGATTTGCGAAAACCGAACTCGATGCTGTCCATGCGCTCTGAATCGAGGTCGGCGATTTGCTGGCCGCTTTGTAGTCGATACAGCTCGGTCGCCTGGGGCGCCCGGAAACCACGCGCGAGCGCAGCGTACAGGCGCGACGTCGTGCTGAGCTCGTAGTTCAGGGACAGTTTCGGCGCGACATTCGTGAAGCTGTCGTTACGATCGGCCGGTCGCGAGTACAGGCAGCCGCCGAATCCGCACGGCGTGCCATCATCGCGCGTATTACCGTCCAGCATGCGATTGTCGTAATCGTAGCGCAGATAGTCGAGTCGCAAGCCGGCGCCGAAGGTCAGACTTTCGGTTAACTGGGTCTCCGTTTGCACGTAAGGCGCGATGCCGAGACTCGTCACCGTGTAGTCGTAGTGCTTGCCGGCGGGTCGTGTCTCGACGAGGAAAGCGGACCCTTCTGTCGGCGAGTCCTGTGTCTCTTTGAGGAATATGTCGCTCCATTCGACGTCGATTCCGACGGTCGTTCGCCGCTTCGCATTCTCAAAAATCGTTGTAGCGATGACGCCCGCACTGTCATGACCGTTTTCCTCCAGTGGCTGGCCGGGCAGGAAATGCTGCAGAAATTCCATGTCCGAGTGGCGCACGTAGGGACGAACATCGACATCGAATCGTGCGAGCGAACGCGTCCAGATTCCATAGGCACGCAGGCTTGTCGCATCCCGAAAAGCTTCGGGATTCGGATTGCTGCGATTGACGGCCGGATCTTTGTATGCGTCTTCGCCAACAATAAAACCCGCCGTCTCCTGGTCGAGGCTCGTGTACGTCAATGCCGCGGTGAAGTCGCCGTCCAGCAACGACCAACTGCGCTTGACGTGTAACTTGCCCTGCCGGTAGCCCGTGTCGTCGCGGAAGCCGCCATCATCGGCGTAAATCAAGGTTGTGAGCCAAGGCGCGTCCGTGTCGAATGGCAGCTCCGCGCGGCCCCGAATGTAATTATTGGCACCGAATTCGATCGCGACATTCGGGGCGTGTCCGTTGCCGGGCGCGGGCATCAGTACATTGATGATTCCGTGCAGCGCATTTGAGCCGTATAGCGCGTTGCCGGGGCCGCGGATGACTTCAACGGCCTGCGCCTGCTCGGTGTCGATCTCGAACAGCGAGTTAACGTTGCAGAATCCGGCGGGCCGAATCGGGATGCCGTCCTCGAGAAACAGGAACGCGCCGCACGATCCGGCGCCGGTCAGGACCGGCGAGCGAATCGCAGTCAGGTGCTCCTGACCGCTGCCGCGGCTTAGCCATACGCCCGCTACGCGGGTCAGCAACTCATGAATGTGCTGATGCTGCACGCCGTCCAGCGTCGTTTGGTCGAGGCGGTCGATATTGCCGGAGTGCTGTAATCGCGGCTGCTCCCGGCGCTGGCTGGTGACGACGATTTCATCGAGGCCGTCGGCCGCAATAGCGATGGAACCCGGACATATCTGGCTGCAAATGGCGATGCAGATGGCCAGCGCTAATCCAGGCCGGACCGTTTTCGTTGGCAGTGGCATCGGTCGCATCTGGGCCTCAGTGAATGCCCACGATTATAATCAGCTTCGATCCTATCATTTGAAAGAGTTGCCCATGACTATGCATCGACTGGATCGATGCCTGCCGGCATTACTGGCGGCATCGACGCTGCTACTGGCTTCTGTTGCGGTGGCTGAAACTGAGTTAGCCGCAACGACCAAAGTAGAAACCCAAAACGAGCGGCCGCGGATCGGCCTCGTGCTCGGCGGTGGTGGGGCACGCGGTGCGGCGCACATCGGTGTGCTTCGCGAACTCGAACGAATGCGCATACCGATCGACGCGATCGCAGGCACGAGCATGGGTGCTATGGTCGGCGGCCTGTACGCGTCCGGCGCCAGTACAACCGAGCTCCGCGAGTTGGCCGGCTCGATCGACTGGATCAATGAGCTGGCCGATAAGGCAAGGCGCAGTGACAAGAATTTCCGGCGCAAGGAAGACGATGGGCAATTCCCGATCAATGTCGAGATCGGTCTGCGCGATGGGGAGATTGCGATGCCCATGGGTCTGGTCCAAGGGCACAGGCTCGAATTACTGCTGCATGAATTGACGATTGCGGTGTCGCATATCAGAGATTTCGACGACCTGCCGATTCCATTTCGTGCCGTCGCAACCGATCTCGACGAGGCTGAGGCGTATGTCATCGATCACGGCGATCTCGCACACGCCATGCGTGCCAGCATGTCGGTACCTGGAATTTTCGCGCCCTCCACGATAGACGATCGCCTGCTTGTCGATGGCGGCATCGTCGCCAATCTGCCGGTCGACGTCATGCAACAAATGGGAGTCGACGTGATTATCGCAGTCGATGCCGAGTTTCCGCTGTATCCGCCTGAGGAGCTCGATTCGGCCGTTAAAGTATCGGAACAGGTGCTGACGATTCTGATCCACAAGGATACACGCCGACAGATTGACTTGCTTGACGACAACGACATTCTGATCAGGCCGGATCTCGGCATGTTCGCATCGAGTGACTTTGGCGGAATCCTCGAGGTCATCGAGCCCGGTGCAGATGCGACCGTCGCGGTGGCAGAGCGTCTTCGGCAGCTAGCCGTTGATGAGGAGACATATGCTGAGTACAGCGCACGGCGCACGGCAGATGCGCGAGTTCCAAAGCGTCTGGATTTTGTGCGCATCGTGCACGACGGCACGTTGTCGGACGCGACACTGGAGGCGCGCGTTTACGTCAAGGAAGGTGATCCGATCGATACAGAGCGGCTGGCTGCCGATGCCGATCGCCTCTACGGCCTGAACCTCTACGAAGAGGTCAGCTACCGGCTCGTTGAAGAAGAAGGCAGGCAGGGTGTGGAGTATCGTGCCACGACCAAAGGCTGGGGAAGTAATGACCTCTTGTTCGGCCTGTCTCTGGAAGAAGGTCTCGATGGTACGACGGCATTCAATCTGAACGCGAGGATGACCCGGGTCGGACTCAACAGTCGTGGCGCCGAATGGCGGACCGACCTGCAGCTCGGCACCGAACCCGTGCTGTTTTCCGAGTTTTACCAGCCGCTGACTGCAGGTTCACCCTGGTTCCTGGCGCCGCAGGTTGAGCTGCGCCGATCCAATCTCGGTGTGTTTGTGTCACAGGACAAGATCGCGCGGCTCAGCATTTCCAAGGCGCAGGCGGGACTCGATTTTGGCAGAGAGCTTGGTTACACGGGCGAATTTCGACTGGGTGTCTACCGCGGTAGCGGTGAATCAAACGTCAAGGTCGGCGACCCGAGCTTGCCGAACGTGGATTTCGACGCGGGCGGTCTTTTCGCGCAGCTTCGCTTCGATACACTGGACGATGCGCATTTCCCGGAGCGCGGAATACGGGCTGAGCTGCGCTGGCAGCGGTCCCAAGCCGGGCTCGGTGCTGACAACGAATTCGATACCTTCACAGGGGACTTCCTGTCGACTTGGACTCGAGGTCGCAACAGCATGCAGGTGGGTCTGAGCTACGCAACGACCCGTAATGGCACCAGCGCACTGCAGGACCTGTTTGCTCTCGGGGGATTTCAGCGCTTGTCCGGTCTCGAACGTGACGCGGTCAGCGGGCCGCATGCCGCGCTGGCAAAACTCGTCTACCGCCGGCGAGTAGGCGAGTCAGCCGGCATATTTGACGTGCCTATCTTTCTGGGAGTGACTGTGGAGGCTGGCAACGTCTGGCAGTCGCGCGCCGACATCAGCTTCGACTCGGCGCTGCTCAATGGCAGCATTTTTGCGGGATTCGATACGTATTTCGGACCGCTGTTCCTGGCGACAGGCATCGCCGAAGGCGGTGACAGGAGTTTCTATCTGCTGCTCGGCGCGCCGCCTCGTTAGCGCACGATCTTCTCAAGTATCTGCGTCGGCGAGTCTGTCTTGCGGTAGTAACCATGCCGGGTCGCCATGTTTTCGAACGCCTTATCACGTTCGGTCTCGCTCGGATACCAGTGCAGCCGTTCCCAGTCATCGCCCAGAAATTTGCGCATCGTGTCGCCAGGCGGCAGCGTCACGCGAATGCCGAAACGACGTTCCCTGCCCGCCGTTTCAGGGTCTACGAGATTGTGCTGATGGCAGAACTCCACGTGACGATTCCTTGGCTCGTGCGCGACGGCAGTATACCCGTGCCTCAGGTTCGATCGCCACGGTCGTGTGCGCCTTCACGATCGGCCCAGCCAAAAAGCCTACGCGTGACGAACAGGTACGCCGGTTTCACCGTCCGCATCCATACCCGCGACAGAAGCGTCGGATTGGCTAGTATGCGCCGTTCGCGTTGCGTCAGTTGTTGTGGGCAATACGTGCGCTTGTGCTTGAGCAGATGGCGCAGATCTTCATGTGCGAGCAACCGGAACAGACGATTGCGGCGGCTTGCGAACCACGCCAGCTGGAAGTCGATGAAAGCAGGCGAATTATCGTCGCGTACGAGAAGATTGGGCTCCTTGGCGAGATCGTTGTGGACGACCCCGGCTCGATGCAGCCGGCGCAGCAGACGCGCCGCCGCATTGAAGTACCGGGGATCGGCCGGTCGCGCGCGGTTCATCGGCATGCCCGCAATATAGCTTCGTACAAGCACGTTGCGCTGGACGCTCAGGATCTCGGGCACGCCATCGACGTGGGCGAGCGCGGCGAGCGCTCTGGCTTCACGTCGCATCAGTCGCCGCGCAAACCAGCGCACCCAGATGGTTGCAGCGCTCAGGTCGCGCACGATAAGGACTTCGCCAGCGTCACTCGACTGGCGAATTTCGCCGAACAGGTCCTTTTTCAGCAGCCGTGAATCAGCCATGGTCGCGCCAGTGTAGCGCGGGGCGGCACCGCACTGGCGGTCTCCGTGCAAATTGCAGAGAATACAGCAGCGTGCCGCAACGGGATCAACGATGACCGGGAATTCGGACGAACAAACGCCTCGGTCCGAGCGACCGAGGCTCGACTCAACGGGTGAGTTCTTTAGCGTCGGCACGCCTCTGCACGCCGTGCGTGCCGGCTACGTGCGTCGCGCGGCCGATGACGTGCTCTACGAGAATCTCATGGCCGGCCGCTACGCACATGTTATTGCGCCGGATCGCAGCGGCAAATCGAGTCTGATCGCGGCAGCTGCAGCCCGCCTCGAGAATAATGGCTTCAAGGTGGCAATACTGGATCTCGAGCAGATCGGAGTGCGCGATGCTGGCGCCGATGCCGGCCGCTGGTACTACAGCGTGGCGTATCGATTGTTGCGCCAGCTGCGCATTCGCGTGGATTTGCAGAGCTGGTGGCAGGACAAAACGATCCTGAGCAATCGTCAGCGCCTGCTCGAATTCTATGCGGAGATCATCCTGCAAAACGTGCACGAGCGCGTCGTTATTTTCGTCGATGAGATTCAGTGCATTGCCGAATTCGAATTTGCCGATCAACTACTTGCAAGTATTCTTGCAGCGCATAATGCCCGTGCCACCGACCCGGAGTTTTCTCGACTGACTTTCGTGCTTCTCGGCGAGTGCGACCCTTTAAGTCTTATAAGCGAGCCTGAGCTCTCGCCTTTCAATGTTACGCAGTCGATTTCGCTCGACGATTTCAATCGCGACGACCTCGATCTTTTTCTTACGGAACTCAATCTGACGGCCGCGGACGCAAAGGTCGCCCTGGACCGGATTTATTACTGGACATCCGGGCAGCCTTATCTGTCGCAGAAGCTGGCGCGATCGATTTCGCGAGAGCAGTTACAGGGCGATATTGCAGGTAATGTCGATCGCATCGTCGCGCAGCAATTGGTCGGTCGTGCCGCACTGCATAACGAGCCGCACCTGAGTCACATTCATCGTGAGCTGGTCAATGACGCGAAACTGCGGGAGCCGTTGCTGAATCTCTTTGGACGGATTTGCAAAGGCGTCGCGGTCGTGACGGACCTCGGATCCCCTCTGCAGCGTCGCCTGATCGCTGTTGGCTTGATCCGTATCAACGCGGACGGTGATCTCGAGCTACGCAATCGCGTCTACGAATCGGTATTCACGGCACGTTGGGCGAACGAAAATCTGCCGACTCACTGGCGTACTCCGGCGATCGCGGTCGCGGTATTACTCGCCTTCGCAGCACTGCCATTCTGGTACACGCAGCTACTACCCAGATCCTATGTTGATGTGCTGACGTCCGATACGGTCGAGTTGGGGAACGCCGAGGCAGCGTATCTCAGTTTTCGCTCGTTCCCGGGTCATGTTGAGTCTGCCGATAATCTGTATCGGCGGTTTTTGCGCCAGCGCGCGCGTGCGGCATCAGAGCCGGCGCAGATTGCCGTTGTCGCAGCCATGACGGAGAAACTGCCTGATGCCGGTCTGCTGCCGGAAGAGCTATTGGCAGAGTTCTGGGACAGACAGGCCCGTACAGCTATGCGCACCGAAAGCCGCGACGAAGCATTGCTGGCTGTGCTCGAGTCGCTGGTGCTGTCGACGCCGTTACGCCGCAACCGCGCGGCCACGCTTGTTGCGGACGACTACCCGCAATTGCTTGCAAGTCTGCCGTCGACCGATCGTGGGAACGTCGTGTTCAATCCGGACAGCCTGTTGCTGACCGAGACGCGTGACGCTGAGGTCACGCAGTGGTCGCTGGGTACACAGGGTTTGCAACGACGCGATGAGTGGACCATGACCGCGCTTGAAGTTTCGCCACTCGTTCGTCGGGTGATCGTCGATCGGCAAGGGCAGGTCGGACGCGTGGGCCTTAGTCTGAATATTAGCCATGCTCGGGTTGCCGACCTGCGCATCAAAGTGATCGCGCCGTCTGGTAGAACAGTCGAAGTTGTTCTGGACGCCGAGCGGGCCTCGTCAAGCGACGATATACGCATTCCACCGGAGCAACTGCGCGATCTGTTGGGCGAGCCGCTCAACGGCACCTGGAGTCTCAGCGTCCGTGACGAGGAAATAGGCTTTGCGGGCATTCTCGTTGGCTGGAACTTGACGCTCAATTCGCAGGGGCTGGTCGAGGATTTCCAGCGCGGGCTGAACATCCCCGACCCGGTGGAACGTGACACCGACAACCTGTGGTTCAGCGCCGACGGGCGCTTCGCCGTTGCGCGAGCCATGCAAAGCGATAGCGCCAGGGTTTGGGATCTTGCGTTTGCAAAGCCCGTGCGTGCGATTGCCGTTAGCGAGTTCGAACAGGTGATCGGGCTTGCCGCTGGTGCGCGATTGCTTGTAACCGCGACTCAGGACACGGTCAATCTCTGGGACACGGCGGTGGGAAACCGCTTGGCCACGTTGCCGGTCGGCGCGGCGAGTACAGGGTCGCAGCTTACCGAAGACGGTACGCATCTGTTCGTGCAGCGGCGCAGCGACGTCGCTACGCGTTTCGAGCTCTGGTCGCTCTACGCTGCGGCGATCGACGCAGAGCTCGATATCGCCGGTGCGCCCGCTCTCGTCGCGCTGGATGCACACGGCAATCGCATTGCAATAGCAGACTATGATCGTGCTGTTCGTATCTGGAACTTTCATAGCGGCGAGTTGATCACGCAGATCGACCTTGCGACTCAGCCCAGTGAAATCCATCTCGCGGCCGGTGGTGATGTTCTTGGGGTTGTGTCCGGTGATGAGGGCGCGGCACTCTGGCGCGTCGATCAACCCAAGCGGCCGATTCTCGAGGAAACCGGCCGCGGGCGTTGGCAGCTCGCGTTCTCGCCTACGGGAACGAAAGTGCTGGTCGGCAGACCCGGTCACGGCTACCAGGTTCATGATAGCAGCGACGGCCGCTGGCTGGGACCGCCGCTCGGGTCGGGCAGCGCTGACAATGTCGACAGTCTCCTCGGTTTCAGCGCCGACGAGCAGATCATTCTCACCGGCTCGCCAAACGGTTCCGTGCGTTTCTGGCGTGCGCCGACAATTGCGATTCGTGATCGGGCGGGTGGAGACGACGTCCAGCACACGATATGGCCACCGTCGGGCAACGTTGTTGCCGTGGTGACGCCCGATGCATCGACAATAATCATCGGTGATCAACAGGGGGATGTGCACATCATGCCCGCAGCTGCTGGCTGGACGGCACTGGTCAGTGAAGCCCAGGACGTGAGTTTTCTGGGCCACAGTGGTGTCGTGCGGCTGCTCTCAGTCAGCGCGGATGGTTCGTTGGCTGCCAGTGCAGCCGAAGACAATACGATTCGCGTCTGGAATACGGCAACGCGGCTGCCGCGGCCATTTTTTGGCAACGTTCCGGGCAATCCGATCGAGACGATCGTGTTCTCGACCGACGGATCGCTGATCGGGATCCTGAGCAGTAATCGCGTCCATATAATGGATGCCAGCAACGGCGAAATTGCAGCCAGTTTCGATGTCGTCGAAGGGCATCGCGGCATCACGTTTGCCGATAATGAGCATCTGTATGTCGGTAGCGACAGCGGTGTCCTGCGCGTCATTGAGCGCGAATCCGCCGGCAACTGGAGTATGCGGGAGCTCTGGCGGGGGGACGCGGGTATCCGTTGGCTCGAAGCATCGCCGCGGTCACAGTTCCTGGTACTCGTGGATCAGAACAATCTGGCGCAACAGTTGAGTCTCAGCGAGGGCAAGCTGGGCGTTACGGCGTTGCAGTTGCCGAGCCCGGTCGAAGAAGTCACTTTCGTGCCGGGCGGCACGCGTGTCCTGTTCCGAACGTCACGCTGGATTCATCGGGCCGGTTCTGCGCCTACGGGACTTATCTGGATGGACGCGATTATCGCACCGAAGATGCTCGACAGTGCGCGCATGGTATTCGGCAATTCGCTTAACCAAGCTGCCGTTTCGGGCAATCGCGTCTACCTGCCTGTCGCGGGGGACGACTTTTTGCGGCTGGCGGAATTGGACTTCGTTACGATTCAGGGGCCCGGGTTGTTCGGCAGCAGGCAAGCACTACTCGAAGAATGGCGTCGCAAGCTCGGTTTCAGCTCACCTTACGATCTGTACACGAATCCGCGCTAGCGTTGATCTCCACGTAACGTACGCACGAGCAATTCGAGTCTGGCTGCCGTCACGTCACCGGGTGGCACTGGTTCACCGACGTTAATCGGTACGCGCGCAAATAATCGTCCCGGGATCGTGCGCAGGTCGCCGCCGCTGCGGCGACTGAACCAGCTGCCCCAAAGTCGGCACAGCGCCACGGGTACGACCGGAACCGGCCGCCGTGCAATGATCTTCTCGATGCCAGGCCGGAAGCGCTGAATTTCACCATCGCGCGTTATCGCTCCTTCCGGGAAAATACACACCAGGTTGCCGGCTGCGAGTTCTGCGTCGACCTTTTCAAAAGCGTCATTCATTATCTCTATGTCTTCCCGCGCTCCGGCGATCGGGATGGCTTTCATGTTCTTGAAAAAGAAGCGTAGCAGCGGCATCTGAAAGATTTTGTACCACATGACGAAGCGCATCGGCCTGCGCACACAGCCGGCGAGCAGTATCGGATCCATGTAGCTGACATGATTGCAAACAACCACAGCCGGACCTTGATGCGGGATATTCTCCAGGCCACTTGGTCGAATTCGGTAGACAATATTGATGAGAATCCATGCGATAAAGCGCATGAGAAATTCCGGTAACAGCGTGTAGATGTAAATCGCGACGACAACGTTGAGTGCTGCAAGCACGAGGAACAATTCCGGGATTGTGAAACCCAGACTCAGAATCGCGATCGACAATACTGAAGCAAACACCATGAAGATCGAATTAATGATGTTGTTGGCGGCGATGATGCGCGACAGATGCTCACGCCTCGCACGTTTCTGTATCAACGCATACAGAGGAACGCTGTAGAAGCCGCCGAAAGCGCCGAGCAGCGCAAGATCCAGCAGTACGCGCCAGCTTCCCGGCCGCGACAGGAACTCGCTGACCGAGGAGACCGTGACTGCGTGGACGACGGGTTGGGCGAAGTATAGGTCGATGGCAAACACGCTCAGGCCGATCGAACCAAAAGGTACAAGGCCCAGTTCGATACGGTGTCCTGACATGCGCTCGCAAAGCAACGATCCGATGCCGACACCGACTGCGAATGCGACTAGCAGGCTGGTCGCGATCATCGACTCTGCGCCGCTGAGAATGTCGAGCGTGTAGGCGGGCACCTGTAATGTCATCGCGGAGCCAAAGAACCAAAACCACGAGATGCCCAGCACGGACAGCCAAACGCTGCGCTCCTCGCGCGCGAAGCCGACGATGCGCCAGGTTTCGGACCAGACGTTGAGATTGAGTTTCAGTTCGGGGTCGACGGCGCGTGTCGTCGGTATGCGTCGACTTGCGAGGTATCCGGCGCACGCGACCGCGACCAGACAGATCGCTGTAATTGTCTGATCGGTGCCACCGATGGCGACGACCCGTTCCCCGATGATTAACCCGACAATAATAGCGGTATAGGTGCCGGCTTCGACGAGCGCATTACCGCCGACAAGCTCTTCAGTCGCCAATTGTTGTGGCAGATATGCGTATTTGACGGGCCCGAACAGAGTGGACTGGAAACCCATCATGAACAGGACGAATAACAGCAGCGTGTACCGCTGAGTCACGAGTGCGTAGGCGGCGACAGACATCAAAACGATCTCGAACAGCTTGATGCGGCGCATTAGCATCGATTTTTCGTACTTGTCGGCGAGTTGGCCCGCTGTCGCGGAGAACAGGAAATACGGCAGGATGAACACGGCGCCGGCGACGTTCGCAAGCATGCTGTGATCCATGCCCGCGACCAGCAAACCCTGAAACGTGACCAGGATGACCAGGCTGTTACGAAAAATATTGTCGTTGAGAGCGCCCAGGAACTGGGTCACAAAAAAGGGCGCGAAACGGCGCTGGCCCAGCAGGGAAAACTGGTTCGAATCCGACACGTCAGCCGTTACCCCCTCCTGAATGGCTGGCCACTATAGCCCGAATGCAATCCGGGCAGCCGTAAAAACTGCGAACTCGCGCCGCTTTGTCCGCTGCCGGCGGTGTTATGATCCGAAATTGCAGGATGCTGAAATATATACCATTTAATCAATTCATTAGCCGATGCGCACCGTGAACAACATCCACGCAATACTGCTGCTCAGCGGCCTTGCGCTGCTTGCGGCCTGTGGCCGGGAACCACCGCCGCGCTCGGTACACGATTTCCTCGACAATCCGATTATTCTCGAGGCCGCGATGGTGCGCTGTGCGCAAAACCGCAGCGAATCGCGTTATGACCTCGAATGTGTCAATGCGCGGCAAGCTGTGTCGATTATCGAGGCGCGCGAGGAGCGCGCGCGGGCAGACGCACTGGAATTACAATCGGAGCGCAAGCGCGAAGCGTTACGGCGCACCCAGAGAGCCGCGGCCGAAGCACGGCGGCGCGCCGCCGAAGCCGAGCGGTTGCGGAAGGAAGCCGAATACCTGGCGCAGTTCGGTGAGTTGCCACCACCCGCAAACAATGACGGCGTAGGTGACAACGCGGCGAATGCGCCAGTTGCTGAAATCCCGGATTCTGCGGAGGCGCGGGATTCGGTTACGGTGATCTTCGATGCAGTGCCGACTGCGGCGGACGATGCGAGCGCGCCGACCGCATCGGATGGCGGCAATGCGCCTATCGCCAAGACCGAGCCGGACAGTGACCTCAATGCTGTTCGCGACGAATTGCGCCGACGCAGCGAAGAAACAAACAACTAGCGAACGCTTTATTCCGCTTCTTCAATTTCGGGAATGCCGAACGTACGCACCTCAGACACGTCGTCGGCTGTCGTCGCGGGATTTTGTACCGTGCCCGCGCGCATGCCCGGCCTTGTCGGCAGGCGCCGCGTCTGTGCGGTCAGGGTCTGTACGAACGTGTTAGCGATGTCAGGCGCGATGTTGGGTGAGCTCACGAAAATCTTCTCGGGCGTCATGCTCGTCGAACTGTAGAAAGCGGCGTTGGCCTGGCGATCCATCGAGATTCCCGACCCATCGAGCGCGACACCGGCGAACAGGCCGCGGCTTCGCGAATACGAGACAATTTCTGATTCGAATTGAATGTCAGTCGCGAACTCCGTATGTCGACCGACGGGTCCGGCCGCGATCGACGCATCCGCGCCGAGCGTCAGCTTGCCATTGGCAATGTCTGCAACTCCCTTGCGCGTCTTGAACACGAGAATTACATCGGTCGATTGTAGGCCGGCCTGCCAGCCGAAGCTGCCACCGGTCAGCTTGATGAATGCCGGGTTGCTCCACGAGTCGTCGTCCTGACGGACGACGAGCACACCTTTGCCGTGCCGCGCGCCGAAGACGAATCCGGCTTTTACCACATCGGGAATAACTGCAACCGCATAGGCGCGTGCGAGCAGCGACGGCGGAATCGTCTTCTCGGGGATTCTGAGCAGCTGGTCAAGCACATCCGCGGCATCGGCGACACGAGCTTCTTCTCTGGTCGCGGCCGCTGCCGGGAACGCGAGCAACAGCATGGCGATGGCGAGACAGGCTTTGAGGCGTAAATCTGACATGATCATAGTCCGGGTATGAGAACCAGTTTCAGGGAAGGAATCACATAATACGCGAATTCGCGGTGCTACTCATCGATTGCTCGGGGGTATGGTCCTGTCGAGCAGCAACGGTGGCAGCGGACAGTCAAGGCTCGCGCACACGGCGCGCATGAGTTCGATTTCGGCGATAGTTATTTTACGGTCGTGCAGGACGACCGCACTGACCGCAGTGATCAGCATCTGGCGACCCTCGCTGTTAAGGGCAACGAGCAGATCGAGATGCCGGTCGAGACGTGCTGCCGAAAACTCCTGGTCAGAATGGAAATCTGCAGCCTGTGCCCAGGCGCCAAAAACAGCGAGCCCGGCGTGAAAAGCCCGCTCTGCGGCCACCTGGTTCTCGTGGCCCTGCTGCGCAATGATACGCAGCAGATCAACCGCTGCGTCACGCACTGGCTTTCGCGTCGCCCGCCGGTGTCGTCGTGGGCGCGCCGGCTCGAGCGCCTGCGCGAGCGAGCTGACGAGTATCCGATAGAAGCAATATTCGTACAGGTCGATGTCGCCGTCGACCTCGATCATGCGACTCGCGAGTTCAACCAGGTAGGCGAGTTGCGGAGGCGGCCGTCTCCTGAGCGCCGGAAAGGCAATCTCCAGGAGCGGCAGACGATACTCGGGGCCGGTATCGAGAAGTTGCTCGTAATACTGCCTGACGAGGCGGGCCCGCGCCGGGCCGAGGCGGTCGTCGGCGAGTGCGAGTTGCCGGGTAATGCCACGGCCGCTGCGATCCAGGATCAGCGCGATCGTCAACAGGTATGCAAGCTCGGACGAATGCGCGGCATCGTAAAGCGTCTCGGGAACCGAGCGCCGCAGCCGACCAGCGATCTCGAGCTGCTGGTCGGTCGGTTGGCCGACATTGCTGGCGACACGCTCTGGCAACATCGAGACCGCCGCGCCGGCCACCGCCGCGCTGACGCCGGCAATCTGCTCCTGCGCCGCTGCCGTATCACGGGCGACCTTGCTATTCCGCAGATCCACCTGCGGGTAATCGCTTTCCTTGAAGGTCGGGTCGAGTGCCCGTATCCGATCCGTCAACGGCGGGTGCGTCGCGAACAGGCCGCTTAGCCGGGAACCCGTACCGAACAACATGTGACTAACCTCTTCGGGGTCCGTCTCCCGCAGATACGAGTGTGCCTCGTACCCACCGATCTTCTTCAGCGCATTCGCGAGCCCGCCGGTTTGCCGCGTGAACTGGACGGCGGAAGCATCCGCCAGGTACTCGCGCTGTCTCGAGACACCGGATTTGACGATGCGGGCAAAGAACACGCCAATGGCACCCAGCACGGCGAGTCCGAGGCCGATGATGAGCACGGCGGGAGCGCCGCGACTCCGGCGGCTCGACGAGAATGCGCCGTAACGGCCGCCACGCAGGACCATCCGGCCGATAAGTCCCAGCACCATGATGCCGAACAATACGCCCATCAAGCGGATATTGAGGCGCATGTCGCCATTGAGAATGTGGCTGAATTCATGGCCGATGACACCCTGCAGCTCATCGCGGTCGAGCAGTTCCAGCGCGCCGCGGGTGACGGCGATCGCCGCGTCGCCTGGCGCATAGCCGGCAGCAAACGCATTGATGCCGCTTTCCCGCTCCAGAACGTAGATCTCGGGCACGGGTATGCTCGCCGCGATCGCCATCTCCTCGACAACGTTTCTCAGGCGTTGCCGCAGTGGGTCTCCTACGTCATTCGAGATCTGGGTTCCGCCAAGATCCTTGGCGACCCGGCCACCGCCGGCGGACAGCACCGCCGTCTTGTACAGGGTTGCGCCGACGATCAACAACGACGCGGCAATTGCCGTACCGAGCAGGATGGGCGCCTGCTGCTCGACGAATCCGGCCAGCGTGATGCCATAGCCGGCTTGCGTGAAATTGAACAATGCCGCGCCGACTACGAGCGTAACGCCAAGCACGATCATGGCTGCAGCCAGCACGTAGACGAATACGAGCCGCCGCGTCGTGCGACGGGCCCGGTCCTGAGCATCAAAGAAATTCACCGCGGCGCAGCCAGGCTCAGCAGAGTGGTTCTATCAGGTGAATGCGACCTCTGGCACCTCGCGCTTCTCCTCGACCTCGATCTCGAGGAAGCTGGCCAACTCGAAATTGAAGGTACCCGCGATGATGTTGTTAGGAAAATTCTCGGCTGTGTTGTTGTATTTCAGCACGGAGTCATTAAAGGCCTGACGGGAGAATGCGACCTTGTTTTCGGTGCTTGCCAGCTCCTCCTGCAACTGCATCATGTTTTGATTTGCCTTGAGATCAGGATAAGCTTCAGACAGGGCAAACAACCGACCGAGGGCACTCGTCAGCGCGCCGTCCGAAGCGCCAAGTTCCTTGATTGCTTGGGCATTTGCAGGATCTGCTTTGGCGGCGTCCAGGCTCGACCTGGCGGCATTGCGCGCGTTGATGACGGCCTCGAGCGTCTCGCGCTCATGTTTAATGTAGCCTTTGACAGCTTCGACGAGGTTCGGAATCAGATCATAGCGCCGGGTCAATTGCACATCGATCTGGGCAAATGCGTTCTTGACGCGATTGCGTTCGTTGATCAGCCGGTTGTAAATGCCGATTGCCCAGAACACGATTGCAACTATGATCGCGAGGAAAATCAGGAATGAAGTCACCGTCCCGCTCCTTGTCAAAGGTCCAAAGATTGCAGCATAACGCTCACGCACAAGCAACTCTAGCTATGGTGGTGATCCTCGCGGTTTCAATACCCGTTCGGGCTGAATGGGTGGGTGGTGCGCGCCCGATGATGGGCACGGAGGTCAGCGTCAGGCTTTGGGCTGACGACGTAGCGCGCGGCGAAGAACTCGTCGGGCAGGTTTTTGCTGAAGTCGAGCGTATCAATCTGCTGATGAGCACCTACATCGATGACAGTCGCATTTCCGAGATCAACCGCCGGGCAGCCGACGAGCCTGTCGTTGCGGGCGCAGAACTGTTTCAATTGATCCGTCGCTCTCTCGATATTTCTGTCTTGACGCTCGGGGCGTTCGACATCACATACGACAGCGTTGGACAACACTACGATTTTCGCAATCGGGAGCGCCCCGATGTAGAGACCGTCGCCGCAGAACGCAAACTCATCGACTACCGCTTTGTGCAACTGGATCAGGCAGACGGCACGATCAGCTTTGCGCGCCAGGGCGTACGCATCAACCTCGGCGGCATCGCCAAGGGTTATGTCGTCGAACGCGGGGTCGAGATTTTGCGGATGGCAGGAGTGGAGCACGCGATTGTTACGGCAGGCGGCGATTCACGCCTGCTCGGCGATAGACGGGGCTATCCGTGGATGGTCGGTATTCGCGATCCGCGCAATGATGGTCAGGTCGCGATTTCCGTGCCGCTCGAGGACGAAGCGATCTCAACCTCGGGTGATTACGAACGCTACTTCGAGGAAGCGGGCGTTCGCTATCACCATATCATTTCACCGAGCACTGGTCTGCCAGCTGCCGGCGTGCATAGTGCGACGGTGTTCGGACCCGATGCGGTCATCACCGATGCGCTGTCGACGTCGGTTTTTGTGATGGGCGTCGACCAGGGTCTGCGGCTGATCGCCACGTTGCCGGATTATGAGAGCATCGTTATCGACGACAAGGGCCGGATCTATTACTCCGACGGCTTGCAGCAACCTGAAGCACAGTCCTTCGATACATCAGATAATATCGACCCGTAACGGCTTGTTTGAGAACGCAATAGACACAACAACTCACCCGCGGCCGCGGGGATGTCGCTCGTAGTGGCGACCCTAATCGGGTTTCTCGCTGTCGCAAAAAAACCATCGGAATGTCGCCGAAAACAGACGATTTTTCACTTTAAATTCAGTTTCATACGCCTATCATAGTTTATCTGCCGAATATGCCCGTGGGGGCAGTTGCGGCGGCCAGGGCAGGGTGTTTGCAACACCCGAAAATTCTGGGACAAGAATGGATTAACGTAATCTCTGCGGATTACGGTGTGCGCCTTTCTCTCCGGGGCGACTGGATACCAGGGATTTCGCGGCTTTCCGGGCAGGTTGCGGCGGCCGTTATGTTCAGACAAGACCGGCCATTTGTGACGATCATCACGACGCGAAAAGGCCCGGACTGTCACCATTCGAAGTCCGAGCCCGGCGTTGGAGATCGAGCGCTGGCGCGTGCCGCTTGCGTCTCATGAAAGGAATCTGGCTGACACAACAAGGAATGCGATGATGAACGTCAAGAATTGCTTATTGGGTATTCTGCTCAGTGTATTGACTGCGACCAGCCTTGCCGCTTCAAACCTCATAGGACAAGCTGCCCCGGATTTCGCGCTGAAAAGCTCGGCCGGCGACAACCTGAGGCTGTCCGAGTATCGAGGCGATGTCGTCATGATCAATTTCTGGGCTACGTGGTGTGGCCCGTGCCGACAGGAAATGCCGCTGCTCGATGAATTGTATTCACGCTACCAGCGCGTTGGATTCAGCCTGCTGGGCGTGAATATCGATGACGACTCCGCCAAGGCGATGAACATGGTGTCCGAACTTGGCGTCAGCTTCCCCGTGCTTTTCGATGCGCGCAAGGAAGTCAGCAAGCTGTATTCGGTCGATGCGATGCCGGTCACGGTGCTCGTCGATCGCGAAGGCAATGTCCGGTATGTGCACCAGGGCTACAAACCGGGCTATGAGGAGAAATACCTCGATGAAATTCGCTCCTTGTTGAGGGAGTAACCGCTGCCCATCGGGTTGGCAGGAGAAAGAGAAGTGGCAAGACGAATATTTATTGGTCTCGGCATCAGCCTGATCCTTACCTTGGGCACAATATCGTCCGCTCAGGAGGCAACACCGGCAGATAACTCAATGGGGGCATCGATGGCGAGCCAAGCTGCTGATGCCGAGTCGCGCGCGGGTTTTCGCAGTCTGGATAAGGATGTGCAGGACCTGAAGAAAGAAGTACTGGATCTCAACAGGGACCTGTTCCTGCTTGAAGAAGAGCTGCTGTTTCCGGCGAATTCACAGGTTGCTTTCTTCATCTCGATGGATGTCGGTGAGTACTTCGAACTCGATTCGGTCAACCTGAAGATCGACGGCAAAGAGGTCGCGAATTACCTGTATACGGAACGTGAGGTTGGCGCATTGTTGCGCGGCGGCGTTCATCGGGTTCATATGGCGAATCTGAAAACCGGCGACCATGAGCTAATCGCCATTTTTACCGGCAAAGGACCGCATACCCGCGACTATCGGCGTGGCGCGACGATGTCATTCAACAAGGGCATCGGCGCGAAGTATCTGGAACTCGAAATCACCGACAGAGTGAAAAAGCAGCAGCCGGAATTCGTGATCAAGGAATGGGAGTGATCGGTTGCTGCGGTGGTTTTTCATTGTCGTTGCACTGTACCTGTTTCTCGCAGTAACGCTGCAGCCGGCCCGAGCGGCGAAAGACGGTCCTGATCCGATCGTCGTCAAGGACCCGCACTACGGCGAGGTCCTTTTTTACTTCTACCAGGATGACTATTTCCCGGCGATCGTGCGGCTACTCGCCGCCGATGCGCAGCAGCAGCTGAGTGAACATGAAGAGCAGGCCGAACTGCTGCTTGGTGGCCTGTTTCTTTCCTATGGGCACCATCTCGAAGCGGCCGATATATTCGAACGCCTGCTGGCCAACAATGTTGCGCCTGAGATCCGCGATCGAACCTGGTTCTTCCTCGCCAAGATCTGGAAGCAGCGCGGTTACCTGGACCGGGCGCAGGACGCGCTAGGCTATCTCAGCGCCGGCCTGCCCGACAATCTGCGCCGTGAGGCCAGCATGCTGCAGGCGCAGATCCTGATCGACAGCGGCCAATACGGTGAGGCGATCGCACTGCTGCAGCAGTGGAAGGGACGGACCGAGTGGGCCAGCTACGCAAAATTTAACCTGGGCGTCGCGCTGGTTCGCAGTGGCAATGTCGACGCCGCGGTGTCGATACTCGATGAACTCGGCAACCTGGAACCGTTCAACGAGGAGCTGACCTCGCTACGGGACAAGGCTAACCTGGCGCTCGGCTACTCGTTGCTGCAGGACGGCAGGGCGCTGGCGGCCAAAGAGCCGTTGCAGCGTGTGCGGCTCGAGGGACCATTTTCGAACAAAGCCTTGCTCGGTGTTGGCTGGGCCGATGCGGAACGGGAGAACTACCGCCGCGCGCTCGTGCCGTGGATGGAGCTGCGCGGTCGCGACCTGCTTGATTCGGCCGTGCAGGAGTCAATGCTGGCAATTCCGTATGCACTTGCCAAGCTTGATTCGATCAGTCAGGCCGCAGACCACTACCTTAACGCCATCGAGGCATTTTACGAAGAAACGAATCGCATCGATCGCACGATCGGCTACATCGAATCGGGCAAGCTTTTTAACGATTTCCTCGCCGACAATCCCCTCGACAGCACGGGCTGGTACTGGCGACTCGAGCAGATGCCCGACGGTCCGGAGGCGCGCTATCTATACCACCTTCTCGCGACCGACGAATTCCAGGAAGGCTTGAAAAACTATCGGGACCTGAGCTACCTGTATCGCAACCTCGAGGACTGGCAGCAGAGCGTTGACGTTTACAGAAATATGCTTGAGACGCGGCGCCAGGCCTATACTGAACGCCTGCCGCGCATCCAGGATGCACTGGCTCGCGCCGACCTCGATGGAATGGTCAATCGCAAACTCGAATTCGATTCCCTGCTTAACAACATCGAGCAGAGCAATGACTGGCTCGCCCTGGCAACTGAGCAGGAGTTCGAGATGTGGGGCGAGATAACCGGTCTCGAGAATACGCCCGCGCTTGCCGCGAATATCCCCGAGGCCGAAGAAGTACGCGACAAAATCCTTCTGTTGAAAGGCGTTCTGCAGTGGCGGCTCGAGAGAGACTTTCAGGATCGCCTGTGGCGCATCCGGCGCAACCTCAGGCAAACGGGTGAAGCTTTGGTCGATACGCAGCGTTCGCGTCGCAAAATTGACGAATCGATGCGCAATGAACCGTTGCGCTTCGACGGATTCAGCCAGCGGGTCTACGGGCTCGAACCGCGCATTGGCGGAATGAAGATGCGCGTCATCGATGCGATGGCGAATCAGCACGCGTTTCTGCAGTCCATTGCAGTTGGTGAGTTGCAGGCACAGAAGCAGAGACTCGATATCTATACCGTGCAGGCGCGCTTTGCATTGGCCGCAATCTACGATCTCGCGGCGACGGCAGAGGTCGCAGCCAAATGAACGCGCCGGCCATGATGATCGCGGCGCTCGCTCTGGCAACGCTGGCGTCCGTCCCGGTGGCCGCTGCCGAGGTCAAGAAGCGCGACACGATCAAGAGTCTGGAAAAGCAGGAGGTCGAGATTCGTACCGGCAATGTCATCATCAACAGTACCGATCTCGCTCGCGACAATTACCGCGCGTTCCTCGACCTGGTTTCCGACGATCCTGAGTTGCGCGCCGAGGCGATGCGTCGATTGGGTGATCTTGAGCTGGACGCAACTGAAGCCGAACAGCTGTCGCAGAATATTGATTCGCTGAATGCAGGTGGTTTCAATAATGCCGTTGACCTGTATCAGCAGCTGCTCGAGGCGTACCCTGACTACCGGCGTAACGACACTGTGCTGTATCAGCTTGGGCGCGCCTACGAAACAGGCGGCCGCAACGAAGATGCACTGGCTGTACTGAACGAACTCGTCGAACGCTATCCAACGACGCAACTGATCGACGAGGTGCAATTCCGTCGCGGTGAGATGCTGTTCCTGCGCAAGGAGTATAACGAAGCGGAGTCCGCCTATCAGGAAGTCATTCGTCATGGTGAGGCATCGCGTTTCTACGAGCAGTCGTTGTACAAGCTGGGCTGGGCCCAGTTCAAACTCGCCTGGCACGAGGACAGCCTCGCGCCGTTTTTCGAGCTGCTCGAGCGCAAGATCGGTGGCATCGAGCTTCAGGATGGAGAGAATCAGCTCGAGCAGCTGAGCCGCGCGGACCAGGAACTTGTCGAGGATACGTTTCGCGTGCTGAGTATCAGTTTCTCGTACATGGAGGGCGCCGACAGCATTGACGAATATTTCGATCAGCACGGTCATCCTCAGTATAGCTACGTCATCTATCGCAACCTTGGCGATCTGTACCTCGAGAAGGAGCGCTTCGTCGACGCCGCCGAGACTTACGAGGGCTTTGTCGGTCAGGATCCCTATCATCCGAAGGCACCGCTGTTGCAGGTCGAGGTCATCGAAGCCTACAAGCGCGGCGGTTTTCCGAGTCTCGTGCTCGAGGGCAAGAAAGGATTCGTCGATCGTTACGGCATGGACGGCGAGTTCTGGGTGCGCAATCCGCCGGCAGAAAACGCGGCGGTCGCTGCGCACCTCAAAGCCAATCTCAATGACCTTGCCCAGTACTATCACGCCGCGGCGCAAAAGGACGGCAAGATTAGTGATTACCAGGAAGCGGCACGCTGGTATCGCAAGTACCTCGCCTACTTCCCGGGCGAGCCCGACAGCGCAAACACCAATTTTCTGCTCGCGGAGATCCTGTTCGAGAGCCGCTCATTTGCAGAGGCGACGGCCGAGTACGAGCGGACAGCCTACGACTACCCGCATCACGGGCGGTCAGCGGAGGCTGGCTATGCGGCGATCCTGTCCTATCGGGAGCACGAGAAAACACTCGTCGGTGGCGACAAAGCAGGCTGGCACAGCCGTTATCTGGATAGCGGCCTCAAGTTCGCGGACACCTATCCCGAGCATCCCGAATCGGGTGCCGTGCTGACGACGGTCGCCGAGGACCTGTTCGCGCAGGGCCAGTTCGATCTGGCGATCTCGGTTGGGCAGGCCGTCGTCGCGAAGCAGCCCCCGGTCGCAGCGTCGCTGGCGCGCACGGCGTGGACCGTGATCGCACATTCGCAATTCGATCTCGACAACTACGCCGAGGCCGAGCAGGCGTACTACAGGTTAAGGACGTACACGCCGGCGAATGATCAGGAAGCGGCGCAGGAGATCGAGAATCGCATCGCCTCGTCGATCTACAAACAGGGCGAATTTGCGCGTGATATGGGTTTCTTGGAGGAAGCCGTGACGCACTTTACGCGTCTGGGTCAGGCCGTACCCAACTCCGGTATCCGGGCAACCGCTGAATATGATGCAGCCGCGGCGCTGATCAACCTCGAGGCATGGGATCGCGCGTCGGGCGTGCTTGAAAAATACCGCACTGATTATCCAGACAGTGAATTTGCGGACGATGTGACGCAAAAACTGGCCGTGACCTACCTTAATTCAGGTCGGGGCGCGCAGGCGGCTGGAGAATTCGAACGCATCGCGAATGCGGCTACGAGTACCGACGACGTGCGCCGCGAGGCCTTGTGGAAAGCATCCGAGCTCTATGCGCAAAGTGGCTCGACAGGCAGTGAGCAACGAGTCCTCGAGAATATCGTCGCGCGTTATCCGGATCCGCTCGCCGAATCAATCGAAGCGCGCTACCGATTGCTGGAAATTGCGCGGGCCCAGGGCGACCAACAAGCCGTGACGACGCGCCTGCACGACCTCAAACAGGCTGACGCAACGGCTGGTGCCCAGCGCTCGGACCGAACGCGTTACCTGGCGGCAAGAGCTTCCCTCGAACTCGCCGAGCCGGTGCGCCAGCGCTTCACCGTCGTCAAACTCAATCAGCCGCTGGCGGATAGCATGCAGCTCAAACGCGCATTGATGGAAGACGTGATCGAGGTGTACACGGAGGCGGCCGACTACGGCGTCGCCGAAGTCACGACAGCAGCGACATTCAGGCTCGGTGAAGTCTACGAGCAATTCAGCACCGATCTCATGGCGTCGGAGCGGCCTACGGATCTCGATGCCGAGGCGCTTGAGCAATACGATCTTCTGTTAGAAGAACAGATCTTCCCGTTCGAAGAGAAAGCGATCGATCTTTACAAGGTCAACACCGATCGGACGCTTGACGGCGTCTACGACGAATGGGTCAGGAAGAGTTTCGAAAGACTGGCCAGCCTGATGCCGGCCCGATACGCGAAAATGGAGCGCAGCGAAGATGTCGTTACAGCGCTTTACTAACATTCGGGCAGCGGCGCGTGCGCTGCTGCCGGTCGCGGCACTGGTACTCGCCGGCTGTGCATCGTCCGGATCGAAACCTGCTGCGTCGGTGACGTCCGGCGAGGCGCTCGGCAGCGGCGAACAGCTGGGGATGTCTGAAATTCCGGAACGCGCGTTGACGATGTACAGGCAGGCTGTGGCGGTTATGGCAAATGGCGACTTTGTCGACGCCGAACTGCGACTAAAGGAATTCCTGCTCCAATTTCCGGGTTACCCGGGGGCACACGTCAACCTCGCAATAATCCACAGCAATAATGGCAACGATGCCGCAGCACAGGGCGCGATCGACATGGCGCTGGCGTTGAATCCCAATCACGGCCCGGCGCTGAACCAGCAGGGCATGCTACTTCGCAGAAACGGTAAATTTATCGAGGCGGAGGCCGCTTATTTGAAGGCGGTCACAGCTTCGCCTGACTACGCCTTGGCACACTACAACCTCGGCGTACTGAACGAACTGTATTTTCAGCGTCTCGACGTCGCATTGCAGCATTTCGAGCATTATCAGGCGCTTGTCGGCGAGGACAAACAAGTCGAGAAGTGGATCGCGGATCTGAAGCGTCGCGTGGCGGCGAACCAGCGCACGGCAAACGTGGCGGAATGACGGACATGAATGCTAAGGAATTCAAGGTGTTCGGCCCCAGATTGATGCTGGCCATGGTGTTGGCGACGTGTACCACCTTTGCTCAGGACGAGCTTCAAGAGGAGATCGAACCCGCTGTCGACACTTCGGCGGCGCTGGAGCCTCAAGTGGACACATCGGCCGCGATTGCCGAAGAGCGTGAGTCGCTGGAGCCGGGCGTACCGTCACGGGTACTGGCTGCCGACGTGACGCGGCAACAGACGGATGGCCAGGTCATGGACCGGCTGGACCTCGGGCGGACCGAAATCACCGGCAACCAGGAATTGCCGAAGGTCCTGTACATCGTGCCCTGGAAAAAGTCCGATCCGGGCGAGTTGATGGGACGACCCGTAAACACGTTACTCGACGAAGTCCTGGCGCCACTGGACCGGGAAGAATTTGTTCGGCAGGTCGATTATCACGGCGACCTGTATGGTGAAGAAGAGGAGTAGGCATACGCCACTCATGTTTGTAGAACTGTTTGATTACAGAGGAGCAATCAAATGGACACTTTGGGCGCACTAGTGCGTTTTTTCCAGCAAGGCGGGGCATTCATGTACCCGATCCTGTTCGTGTTCGCGTTCGGTGTGGCGATTGCCATCGAGCGCTGGATGTATCTGACGCTGTCTGGCGCGAGCAATCGCGCTCTGTGGAAGAAGATCGTGCCGTATCTCAAGGCCGGCAACTTCCAGGAAGCTGCAGCACACACCGCCAAATCAAAGGCGGCAATTGCATCGATCCTCACTTATGGTCTTTACCGCGTGAAATCGGCGCGCCGTCGCGACGATATCGAAAAAGCGATGGAAGAGAGCATGATGGAGGTTTTGCCGCGGCTGGAGAAGCGTACGCACTATCTCGCGACGCTGGCGAATATCGCCACGCTGCTCGGGCTGCTCGGTACGATCATCGGCTTGATACGTGCGTTCACAGCCGTATCCAATGCCAATCCTGCGGACAAGGCGGACCTGCTGTCGGCCAGTATTTCGGTGGCGATGAACACGACCGCGTTCGGTCTGATGGTTGCTATTCCGTTGCTCCTGATTCATGCGTTGCTGCAGACCAAGACGAATCAGCTTGTGGACAGCCTCGAGATGGCCAGCGTCAAGTTCCTGAACGCTGTGACCGAACGTCAGCTTAAGACCAGCGGAGCCTAGGAATGATCCGTAGCCGCCATGGCGGCCGTCGTCGTAATGAGGCCACGGCTGAACTCAATATTACGGCTTTCATGAACCTGATGGTGATTCTGGTTCCGTTCCTGCTGATTACCGCGGTGTTCTCGCGACTGACGATTCTCGAATTGAATCTGCCAGGCTCCTCTAATGAGCCCGTGGAACCGCAGGATTTGAAGTTTCAACTGGAAGTCATCGTCCGCAAGGACAAAATTGAGGTCGGCGACCGCAATCAGGGCCTCTTAGGGGTGTACCCAAACAGCGAAGACGGCTACGACTTTGATGCGTTGAGCGACAAGCTTGCCAAGATCAAGGAAGGCTATCCGCGCAAGACGGATGCGGCGATCCTCTTCGAAGCCGATATTGCGTACGACACGCTCGTACAGGTCATGGACCGCGTGCGAATCGAGGAAACTATCGTGGACGACGAAATTGTCCGGTCCGACCTGTTTCCCGATATTTCGATCGGCGATGCGCCCGTCACCGGCGGAGGTGCATAGCGATGGTCAAGTCACAGCGCGCAAAACGCATGGCGAAGCACCACAAGCGCAATAAAGGCACCGGTGCGCTGAACCTCGTTTCGTTGATGGACATTTTTACGATTCTCGTGTTCTTCCTGCTCGTAAATTCTTCCGACGTGGAGGTATTGCCGAATGCGAAGGATCTGCAGCTACCCGAGTCCATCGCCGAGGAAAAGGCGAAGGAGACGGTGGTCATTCTGATTGGCGAGAAAAATATCATCGTGCAGGGTGAACCGATCGCCAGCGTTGATGAGGTTATGGCGATCAAGGGTAATGATATTCCGGCGCTTCGCCAGGCATTGAAATCACAGAATGACCGCGTATTGCGCCGGGAAGCGAAGGACGATATTGCGGGACGCGAAGTCACGATAATGGGTGACAAGGACATTCCGTACAGGCTGCTGAAGAAGGTCATGGCGACCTGCACAGCATCGGACTATGGACAGATCTCTCTCGCCGTGTTGCAGAAGAGTTCCGAGAAACTGGACCAGCTCGCTGCCGCGAGATAGGGCACCAGGACAGAGCTTAGGAATAGCGCGTGGATTTACCGTACTACAGAGAATACGAGCTGCCCTGGACAAGCGGGGCAGGCCAGGAAAGGAAATACAAACGCCTGCTCGGTATTGTATTCCTTGTTGCCGCCGTTCTCGGTCTGTTGTGGCCGTTCTTGCCGACTCCCGAGATCGATCCTTACGAGGTCGAGGAGATTCCGCCACGTATCGCTCAGCTGTTACTCGAGCAACAGCCGCCACCGCCGCCGCCACAGCCCAAGGAGCCGGAGCCGGAACCCGAACCCGATGAGCCGGAACCCGAGCAGGTCGTTGAGAATGAACCTGAGCCCGAGCCCGAGCCCGAACCTGTGCCGGAGCCCGAACCCATTGATACGACTGAGATCGCTCGCGAAAGGGCGCAGGCCGCCTTAATGCCATTTGCGGAAGACCTGTCACAGCTCGTCGACAGGGATCTGCTCGAGTCCGTCGCCGACGATCGGCCATTGACAGCATCGGTTGGCGAGGCCGTACGCAATGAGCGCTCGATGATCACTTCCAAGGTCGGTGCTGCCTCGGGTGGAATCAACACGGCCAGTCTGAGCCGCAACACCGGCGGGACAGGGATAGCCGCTCGCTCGACGACGCAGGTTGACAGTCCGGTTGCCGGCATCAGTCAATCCGCGGGTGGCGCGCGTCGCACCGGCACCAGCGGCAAGGCCTCTCGCTCGCGCGAAGAAATCGAACTCGTCTTTGACAAGAATAAAGGGGCAATCTTCGCGCTGTATAATCGCGCCCTGCGTAACGACCCGTCGCTAGAAGGCAAGCTCGTGCTGCGCCTGACCATCGCGCCCAGTGGCCAGGTTACGTTCTGCGAAATTGTCTCCAGCGAACTCGGCGACGCGGAGCTCGAGCAGAAGCTCGTCCAACGGGTCAAACTGTTCCGCTTCGAGGCAAAAGACGTCGAGCCGATCACGACGACCAAGCCGATCGACTTCTTCCCGGCCTAATTTTTGCCTAACAACCAGCGGCCGCGACATTTGCCAATGTCATGGCTCGGTCCGATCGCTTACTGGTTCACAAGCTGATTACTGTCACCCTGTTGAGTACGCTGCGCTTTACTTCCAATGGCGAACATCCCGATCACTGGTATTCCTGACATCCGAACGGTCGTGTCAGTATTCGTCGTTGCGGCGTACCCAGTCCATCGGGTAGGGCAAGGCGTCTTCGTCGCGGCCCTTGGGCACGATATCGAGCAGCTGGTAGGTTGCGTTGTACGGATCGAGGCCGCGCGCGTAGCTTGAATAGGTGTGGAATACCTTGTCGTTATCGCGCACGAAGACACTAATGCCCGGCAATTCCTCGATCGTCACGCCGCCGGCACGGTAGTTATAGCTGGTCTCGCCCGATTCGATTTGTTCGGGCGTAAACGACACGCCAAAATCGTAGTTGAAAGTATTGCCGGCTGAAGATACCCAGGGAAAACGCCAGCCCATACGTTCCCGGTAGGCCAGCAATTTTTCCAGCGGCGCTCGCGACACGGCGACTAACGACACGTCACGCGCCTTTAGGTGCGGCAAAGCGCCGTTGTAAGAGTCGGCCCAAAAAGAACACGACTTGCAGCCCGCCTCCCAGTCCGGATGAAACATGAAGTGATAGATGATGAGCTGGGATGCCTCACCGAATAATTCGGTCAGGGTCTTCGGGCCGTCTTCCGAATCAAACACGTATTCCGTGTGTAGTCTGCGCCACGGTAGTTCGCGGCGCTGGCGGGCCAGGTCGTCGCGCGCTTTTTGAAACGCTTTCTCTTTTTCGAGCAACTCGCGTCGAGCACTAAGCCAGTCGTCATCGGCTGCGATTGTATGCATGGCTGAACTCCGTTGGCAGGTGGAGGAACACTGATTTATGCTGTACCGGTATTCTATGCCTTGAGGACCGTACTATGAACTCGTTGCTGCATAGGGCTGTCTCCACGCTGCCCGTATTGCTCGTGGCCTGCTCAATCAGTGCGCAATCGCCGATTGACAGACTTATCGAGCAGACCGGCATCGAGGCCGGGGCCGTGCCGATCAGGGAAATCCCGGGCTGGCGCGAGCCACAGAAAATCGTTGTGCGCGACATTGGCTTGTCACAGGCGGATTTCGGCAAAGCCCTGCCTGGCGTCGAGGTGATCATCGTGGGTTCCCAGGCAGAAGCGATCGACAATGCAGCAGGCGCAGATGCTGTAATCGGCTGGTGTGACGGGGAATTGGTGGCGACGGCAAAGGATGCTGTCTGGGTACAGGTATACAGTGCCGGTGCCGAACGGTGTATGACGGTTCCGCGCATCGTGAACGGTTCTGTTGTCCTGACCAACATGCAAAAAATGGCGTCGCCGGTCATCGCCGAACATGTGATCGCATTGACGCTGAGCCTCGCCCGCAAATTGCCGGAGTATTCGAAGAATATGCCTCAGGGCGTGTGGCTGGATCACACACCGCTTGCGGAGAGCATGGAGTCCATCGCAGGTAAGACCATGCTCGTCGCCGGCCTGGGCGGCATCGGTACCGAGGTGGCGCAGCGGGCTGCGGCACTCGGCATGCGCGTCGTCGGGACCCGTCGCAGCTCTCGCGAAGGTCCGGACTTCGTGGAATACGTCGGCTTGTCGGATGAGCTTTTTGAACTCGCCGGCCGCGCGGATTTTATTGTCAATGCGCTGCCGCTGACGGCGGAGACGACCGGACTTTACGACCAGGAATTCTTCATGGCAGCCAGACGTGGTGCGTATTTCATCAATGTCGGGCGCGGCCGCAGCGCTGTCACCGATGACCTCGTCGCAGCGCTGGCCAGTGGCCAGATCGCTGGCGCCGCGCTTGATGTGACCGATCCGGAGCCGCTGCCAGCCGATCACACGCTCTGGCAAATGGATAATGTGATCATCACGCCGCACGTGTCGAGTAACGGCGGCAACCGGGTTCGGCACCGGATAGTACTCATGGACAACCTGAAGCGCTTCAAAGCCGGAGACGCACTGCTGAATGTCGTGGACCCCGCACTCGGTTACTAGTGTACGGCTGTGGCGATTAGTCATACGCTGCGGCAGGAGACAGGGGCGTCGAGCGGTTTTCCCCCGGTTGCGCGCGCCGACGCGCGCGTGCTGATTCTGGGCAGTCTGCCCGGACAGCGCTCGCTCCGCGCACAGCAATACTATGCCCATCCACAGAACGCTTTCTGGCGCATTATGTACGACCTTGTCGGCGTCGACGGCACTTACGCACAGCGCTGCCAGGCGCTAATCGAACACCGGATCGCGCTTTGGGATGTGCTGAAAAGCGCGGTTCGATTGGGCAGCATGGATGCCGATATCCGGCGCGGCTCTTTACAAGTCAATGATTTTGAGAGGTTTTTCTCTAGCCACACCGCGATCGAGCGCATCGGATTCAATGGCCGGAAAGCGGCACTGCTGTTTGCAACACACGTGCAGGATGCCTGTCGTTGCGACGCAATCGACCGCGTGATCCTGCCATCGACCAGCCCGGCGTACGCGTCGATGTCCTATGCTGACAAGCTCATAAAATGGCGTAGCATAGTCGCCTGATCTGCAGAGGAGCGAAACATGATCGGGTACGTGACATTGGGAACCAATCACTTCGAGGCGGCCGCAGATTTTTATGACGCGCTGTTTGCGTCTATCGGCGCCGGGCGTGCGATAGAAGGCGAAACATTCATTGCCTGGTCTACGAGCCCGCGTTCGCCAGCAGTCTCTATCATAAAGCCGTACGATGGCAAGCCGGCGACGGTAGGTAATGGCGTTATGGTCGCGATCGCCATGGATGCGCCAGAAAAAGTCGATGCGTTCCATGCCAAAGCGCTTGAGCTTGGCGGTGCCGATGAAGGGGCACCGGGACCCCGATTCGGCAATTTCTACGCGGGCTACTTCCGTGATCTGGATGGCAACAAGCTCAACGCGTTTTGTATGACCGGGGATTGATCGAAAGCACCGGCATGCAGGGTGACGAGATATTTGCACCGTTCATCGGCATGCTGCTGCTGACCCTGATCGTCTGGATCTTCATGTATGTGCGGCGCGTGCACTTCATTTCGGCGCATCGTATTGACCCGCAGCGTTTCACGACGCCGGAAAAAGCGGTCGAGATCATACCGGAGGCAATTCACTGGCCGGCGCACAACCTGAGAAATCTGTTCGAACTGCCGGTTGTGTTTTACGCGTTGTGCCTGTACCTGTTCCTTACGGACAGCGTTGATGCGGCCTATGTCATCAGCGCGTGGTTGTTTCTGGTCGCGCGGATCATTCACAGTGTCATTCATTGCACCGTGAACATCGTCAAACTGCGATTTGTCAGTTATATGCTCGGAGCACTCGTGCTCTGGTTCATGGTGCTTCGCGCGGCCCTTAAATTCTTCGTATAACCGCGCGCCCGGGCGAGCTTCTACAAGGCGCTGTCGCCCGTTTCACTCGTACGGATCCGCCAGGCCTGCTGCAGGTCAGTGACGAATATCTTGCCGTCGCCCACTTTGCCCGTTTTCGCGCTCTCGATGATTGCTTCGACTGTGCGTTCGACAAGGTCGTCCGATACGGCAACCTCGATCTTGGCTTTCGGCAGAAAATCGACGACGTATTCAGCGCCACGATAGAGTTCGGTGTGGCCCCGCTGGCGCCCGAAGCCCTTGACTTCGCTGACGGTCATTCCCTGTATACCGACCTCGCTAAGCGCATTGCGCACATCGTCGAGACGGAATGGCTTGATAATAGCGGTGACTAACTTCATGCAGGCTTTCTCCGGGTTGCGGGATATGCTTGGTCAGCTATGCTAGCAATACGTACACGCGAAGTGTACAAAGAAAACACCATTTTTCGGCCGTCGACAATGACAACTTCGATACTCAAAGAACCGGAAGGATTGCTCTTTAACGGAGTGGCGCTGCTGTATGTCATTGCCGGCTACACGCTTGGATTTGTCGGCCTGTTTCACGGCTCCTGGGCCGTCAACCTGTTGGCGACCCTGTTGCTCGCGCACGCCATGACGATCGCGGCCTACCTGATTCACGAATGCGGGCATCAGCTTGTATTCAAGCGCAGTCAACATAATGCCCGCCTCGGCCGGGCAATGAGCTGGATTTGCGGTGCGGCCTATGGGACTTACGAGGACATGCGCTACAAACATTTCCGGCATCACGTCGACAATGACGATGTCGTGTGGTTCGAGTATGAAAAATTCTTCGCAGAGCATCCGCTCGTTCTTAAGGCCACCCGCTGCCTCGAGTGGTTCTACGTTCCGGCACATGACCTGATCATGCATTTTATTATGGTTTTTACGTCGTTCATTATTCCCGAGCGGCGCGACCAGCGCGCGCGTAACGTAGCAGTGATCGTAATTCGCGGCGGTCTTTTTGCGTTGCTGCTGTTCTTATTTCCCAAAGTAGCGCTGCTATATGCGCTTGCTTACATGCTGATGATGCACGCGCTGCGTTTTATGGATGCGCTGCAGCATGACTATCCCTACAACCCGACGCTATTCAAATTCGTACAGCCACCACACAAAGGCGACTGGGACTGGGAACAGGAACACACGTTCAGTGTGCCGCTGTCGCTCCGATTCGAGATGCTCAATTGGCTGACGCTTAACTTCGGTTTTCACAATGCGCATCATGCCGATATGAATGTGCCATGGTACCGTCTGCCGCAGCTGCACGAGGAATTGACGGGTGGTGATCCGGAGCGCGTCATTCCGCTGCAGTCGCAGCTGAAGCTCTACCATCGCAATCGTGTGTTGCGAGTATGCAATCCACAATCCGATGATTACCCGAAAGGCGCCGATTACCTGCGCTCGGCACGCGCGGGGCTGGGGCCAATTGGCGGCAATGCTGCGTCTTTTCTGACGTCTTTCTAAGGCCGGCCGGCGGTTCTGAATCGAGGCACATGAACGCACGACGACAATGAGTAATAACAATGAAACTGGCAGCATCGGCTGGATCGACATGACGATTGCCGACGCGCCGGCAGTCCGCGATTTCTACAAAGCCGTTGTTGGCTGGCAGACAGAAGATGTCGACATGGAAGGCTACAGTGATTACGTCATGAAGATGCCCGCCTCGGGAAACGGCGTCGCCGGCATTTGCCACGCGCGCGGCAGCAACGCGGATCTGCCGCCAGGCTGGTTGATTTACATCGTCGTCGCCGATGTGGAAAACAGTGCCGCAGCGTGCGAGGCGAATGGCGGCAAGATCATCGTCGGCCCGCGCGGCCTCGCGGGCGGCCGCTTTTGCGTCATCGAAGATCCAGGCGGCTCGGTGGCCGCCTTGTATCAACCGAAGTCCGGATAGGCCGGGCCGTCGAGGTCCACCTGTGAGGGCTCGATTTGATGCACCGGAGTGGCACCGGGCGATCGCAGAGCTGGTGCGCAGCGGAGATGCAAAGTCGACCTGCGATGCCCTGATTTCGGCGATCGACCTCGCTGTCGTCCATGAGGGCACGTGTCTGCTGGCTTTTTACCGGGATGCGCCGCCGGAAGTGCTGCATCACACTCTGGAGCCTGCCGGCGCCGCACATTACCTCGATCGATACCTGGCCGGACCGTATCTGCTCGATCCCCTTTATCAACTCGCGTTGCGCGACAACAAGCCATCGGTCTGCCGTTTTCGTGACGAAACGCCAGACCGCTTCCGCTCGAGTCAGTACTACCGCGAGTACTGCGAGCAAACGCATCTACGCGACGAGATGGATTTCCTGCTCGATGTTTCGCACGGCTGCACGCTCGTCCTCGTTGTCGGCCGGCGCGAAAAAATGTTCACGAAAGCCGAGCTCGATCGGATTCGACTGATCGAACCGATCGTGCGCGCTACGATGCAGAACGTATGGGAGCGCTGGAAAACAGAGTCGGGGACCACAGAAAGAGACGGTGCGCTGCATCGACGCCTGACCCGATGTTTCGAGAATTTCGGCGCATCGCTGCTGACCGACCGCGAGCGCGAGATTACCCAGCTCCTCCTGCGAGGGCATTCAGCCAAGTCTGTTGCTCGCGAGCTCGGCATCGCGCCTGGAACGGTCATGGTGCACAAGCGCAATCTGTTCGCAAAGCTCGGCATTACCTCGCAAAACGAACTGTTCTCGCTGTTTATCGACGAACTGTCGCAATACTGATCGAGGTCTTTGCAACGATACCTGTAATTGGGTATTCAGATTTCGACCGATTCTGCCGACAATCAGTATTCAGTACTGAATACTGCGGAGCAGAATATGTTCGATTTCGATTTTGGACTGGGCGAGGACATCGGTCTGTTACGCGAGACCGTGCAGGCATTTGCCGCCGACCGGATCGCACCGCGTGCTGCGCAGATTGATGCCAGCAATGAATTTCCACGTGACTTGTGGCCGGAACTCGGTGACCTGGGATTGCTCGGCATTACGGTCGAAGAGGAATTCGGTGGCGCGGGACTCGGCTACCTTGCGCATGTCGTCGCGATGGAGGAGATCAGCCGAGCCTCGGCGTCCGTCGGCCTCTCCTATGGGGCGCACTCGAACCTGTGCATCAACCAGATCAAGCGCTGGGGCAACGACGCACAAAAGCAGCGCTTTTTGCCCGGCCTGGTGTCCGGCGAGCATGTTGGCGCCCTTGCGATGAGCGAGACGGGCGCGGGTTCCGATGTCATGGGCATGCGCACGACAGCCGTGCGCGACGGCGATGACTATGTTCTCAACGGCTCGAAAATGTGGATTACCAACGCTCCACAGGCCGACGTTATGATTACGTACGCCGTCACTGACGCGGATGCGAAAAGCCGCAAACTGAGCGCGTTCATCGTTGAGCGCAGCATGGCGGGCCTGTCGACTCCGCAGAAGCTCGACAAGCTCGGCATGCGCGGCTCGGATACGAGCGAAGTGCTGCTCGAGGATTGTCGTGTTCCGGTGGCCAACCTGCTCGCGGCCGAGGGCCAGGGCGCAGCGGTGCTGATGAGTGGACTCGATTACGAGCGTCTGGTGCTGGCGGGCGGTCCGCTGGGCATCATGCGCGCCTGCATGGATCTGGTCATGCCGTACGTTCATGATCGCAGGCAATTCGGCCGGGCGATCGGCGAGTTTCAGTTGATGCAGGGCAAGATCGCGGACATGTACACGGCGATGAATAGCAGTCGCGCCTATGTCTATGCGGTGGCGGCAGCCTGCGATCGTGATCAGACTACCCGTTTCGACGCAGCAGGCTGTATTCTGATTGCTGCGGAAAAAGCGACGTGGATGGCCAGTGAGGCGATCCAGGCGCTTGGCGGTAACGGCTATATCAACGAATATCCAGCCGGCCGACTGCTGCGGGATGCGAAACTCTACGAAATCGGAGCAGGAACGAGCGAGATTCGGCGCATGCTGATTGGGCGGGAACTGTTTAATGCCACGAATTGAAACCAAGATCGATCGGGGCTCGCCGGAGTTCGAGAAAAATCGTGAGGCCAACGAGGCGCTGGCGCAACAACTCCGGCAAGTCAGCGAGCAGGTGATCACTGGCGGCTCGGCTCGTTCCCGAGAGCGGCATCTAGCGCGTGGCAAGCTGTTGCCGCGCGACAGAATCAATGCACTGATCGATGACGACTCCACGTTTCTCGAGGTCGGCCAGCTTGCAGCCCTGCACGTGTATGACGACGACGTGCCAGCGGCCGGGATCGTCACAGGGATCGGACGCGTTTCCAATATCGAGTGCATGATCGTTGCCAATGATGCAACGGTCAAAGGCGGCACTTACTATCCGCTGACCGTGAAGAAACACCTGCGGGCGCAGGAGATCGCGGAGCAAAACCATCTGCCGTGTATCTACCTTGTTGATTCGGGAGGCGCTTTCCTGCCGCGTCAGGACGAAGTTTTCCCGGATCGCGATCATTTCGGGCGCATTTTTTACAATCAGGCCCGCCTGTCTGCGCAGGGCATCCCGCAGATCGCCGCGGTGCTCGGATCATGCACAGCCGGCGGCGCGTACGTGCCCGCGATGTGTGACGAAGCGATCATCGTGCGCAATCAGGGCACGATCTTTCTGGGCGGCCCGCCGCTGGTCAAGGCAGCGACCGGCGAGGTTGTCGATGCGGAAACGCTTGGCGGCGGCAGTGTGCATTCGCGAATATCGGGCGTTACGGATTATCTTGCCGACGATGACAATCACGCGTTGTCGATCGCTCGTGAGATCGTTTCCAATCTCAATTTGGCAAAGACCGTCAGTCTGACGATGCGCGACCCCGTCGAACCGGCGTATCCGGCTGAGGATATCTACGGCATCGTGTCACGCGAGTATCGATATCCGTACGACATACGTGAGGTGATTGCACGCGTGGTCGACGCCTCCGAGTTTCAGGAATTCAAGAAGCTGTACGGGTCGACACTGGTCTGCGGTTTCGCTCACATCGAGGGGTTTCCGATCGGTATCGTCGCCAACAACGGCATCCTGTTCATGGAGTCTGCGCAAAAAGGTGCTCACTTCATCCAACTCTGTAATCGTCGTGGCATACCGCTTCTGTTCCTGCAAAACATCACTGGCTTCATGGTCGGCAAACGGGTTGAGCATGCGGGCATCGCGAAGGAAGGTGCCAAGATGGTGAATGCAGTTGCCACCGTGACGGTGCCGAAATTTACAATCGTCATTGGCGGTTCGTTCGGGGCCGGCAACTACGCAATGTGCGGGCGAGCCTACGGTCCGCGCATGCTGTGGATGTGGCCCAACGCCAGGATCTCAGTTATGGGCGGTGATCAGGCAGCCCTCGTGTTGTCGTCTGTGCGACGCGAGAGCCTCGAAGCACGCGGCGAAGAGTGGCCCGAACAGTCGCAGGCCGAGTACGAGACGGAAATCCGCGACCAATACGAAACACAGGGTCATCCGTTTTATGCAAGTGCGAGGCTGTGGGACGATGGCGTTATCGACCCGATCGATACTCGCAAGGTCGTCGCACTCGCGCTGTCGGCGGCGATGAATCGCCCGCGCGACGCGGAAACCCCGTTCGGCATATTTCGTATGTAGACGATCCCGGCATCCGCTGGGGTATCATTGCTGCTCGACTTGGAGCGGGGACCACATGACCTTACTTGCGGGAAAGACGTTATTCGTCACGGGCGGCAGTCGCGGCATTGGACTTGCTATCGCCAGGCGCGCTGCGGCCGATGGCGCCAATATCGTTATCGCTGCGAAAACAGCTGAGCCACATCCGAAGTTGCCCGGCACCATTTATACGGCGGCGACAGAGATAGAGGATGCCGGTGGTCAGGCCTTGCCGGTCGTCTGCGACATTCGCGACGACAAAGCCGTCGTGACTGCGGTGGCTCTGGGCGCGGAACGCTTCGGCGGCATAGATATTGTCGTTAACAACGCGAGCGCAATTGCGTTACGCAGCACCGAACAGATCACGATGAGCCGCTTCGACCTGATGCACCAGGTTAACGCGCGGGGCACGTTTCTCGTATCGAAAACCTGTTTGCCATGGCTTGTCAAAGCCGACAACCCGCATATTCTGACGATTTCGCCACCGCTAGATATGCTCGAGAAGTGGTTTGCTCCACACGTCGCCTATTCGATGGCCAAGTACGGTATGAGTATGTGCGTGCTCGGTATGGCCGGCGAATTTCGCGAGCAGGGAATAGCCGTCAATGCACTGTGGCCACGCACGACGATTGCGACTGCCGCCGTCAATATGCTCGGCGGCGATGATCTGATTCGACACTCGCGCAAGCCTGAAATCATGGCCGATGCCGCGTACGCGATCATCACCAAACCGAGTCGTGAATTTACAGGCAATTTCTGCATTGATGACGAAGTACTCGAGGCGGAGGGTGTCGCTGATCTTAGCGCTTACTCGGTCGATCCCTCGGTACAACCCGCACCCGATTTTTTCGTCGAGCCAAGAACGCGTTGACGTACTTGCGATGAGTAGCCGTCAGGAGCAGAACTCCGGTACCCGCGAGGTCCGTGAGGCGCATCGCTTCGATGTTGCCCGACTCGAAGCCTATATGGAGTCACACATCGAGAGTTTTCGCGGACCACTGACGGTCGCGGAATTCAAGGGCGGCCAGTCAAATCCGACCTACCTGCTCGAAGGTGCTTCCGATCGTTACGTGATGCGTCGGAAACCACCCGGCAAGCTGCTGAAATCTGCGCATGCTGTCGATCGCGAATATCGCGTCATTAGCGCCCTCTACGGCGCCGATTTCCCCGTTCCACGTCCATATGCTCTTTGCGAAGAGGACGAGGTCATCGGCACCATGTTCTATATCATGGAATATGTCGAGGGGCGCATCTTCTGGGAGCTCGATCTTCCTAATGCCAGTCCGGACGGCCGCGCCGCGCTGTACGACGACGTCAACAACACGATCGCCCGGCTGCACTCGTTTGACTACGAGGCACTGGGCCTTGCAGATTTCGGCAAGCCCGGCAATTACTTCGCGCGCCAGATCGCGCGCTGGAGTGGGCAGTACCGTGCTTCCGAAACCGTCGCGGTCAAGTCCATGGATGCACTGATGGAATGGTTGCCCGAGAACATACCCGAAGACGACTCCGCAAGCCTCGTCCACGGTGATTTCCGTCTCGACAATATGGTCGTTCATCCGACTCGGCCGCAAGTCATTGCTGTGCTGGACTGGGAGCTATCGACGATCGGGCATCCGCTCGCTGATTTCACCTATCACCTCATGGCGTGGCAAATGCCCGAGGTCGGCATCGGTTCAACGGGTCTCCTCGGTAAGGACCTCGACGCGCTGGGTATTCCGGACGAAGACAGTTACCTACAACGCTACTGTGAGCGCACCGGCCGCGCGGGTGGCATCGACCATCGGAATTTCTACTCAGCATTCAATTTCTTTCGGCTTGCTGCGATCCTGCAGGGCATCGCGGGTCGAGTCCGGGACGGAACGGCTGCGAGCGCTCATGCCGAGCAGGCCGAGGCGTCCGTCGCTCCGCTCGCAGACCTGGGCTGGAAACATGCGAGACTCCACTGACATATGGCACTGAACTACGAAAAACTGATCGCAAATTCGATCGTTGATCTGGAACACAGTTATGGCGATACGGAAACGATGCTCTATGCGCAAAGTATCGGCTTTGGCCGCGATCCACTCGATCGCAAAGAACTTGACTATGTTTTCGAGCAGGGTCGACCGCTGCAGACCGTGCCGACGATGGCAAGCGCCATTGTCCCGGACATGTTTCCGCCGGATCTCGGCTGGGATTACAGCCAGGTGCTACACGCCGAGCAGCGGCTGCAGCTGTATCGGCCATTGCCGGTCGCTGCAGACCTGTTGCTGAATAAACGAGTCGTCGATGTTTTTGATCGTGGGCCGAAGCACGGCGCGATCTTCTTGTTCGAAGTAGAAGGCCGGCTGGCGAAGGACGACACGGTGCTGTTCACACTCGGAGCGACGGTCGTCGCTCGCGGTGACGGCGGTTTTGGCGGCCCCTCGGGATCCGGGCCGAAACCCTACCGGGTGCCGCGTCGCGATCCAGACCTGAGTTGCGACAGCCACACGCGCGTCGATCAGGCATTGTTGTTTCGCCTCAATGGTGACCGAAATCCGTTGCATGCGGATCCACGGGCAGCGGACAAGGCCGGATTCAACGTGCCGATACTGCACGGTCTGTGCACCTACGGTATCGCCTGCCACGCGATCCTGCGGACGATCTGCGACTATGACCACACGCTGATAGAGGGATTTGATGCGCGCTTCTCTGCCCCCGTCATGCCCGGAGACACGATAACGACGGATATGTGGCAGGACGGTAATATTGTGTCTTTCCGTTGTTCGGTCAGGGAGCGCGACGTTGTGGTCTTGCGTAACGGCAAATGCACACTAATGATATAGCCATGAGCGAGTAATGTCATGACAGAGCGGATACTGCTGACGATTGACGATCACGTTGCTGTGGTCACACTGAACCGACCCGACAAGCACAATGCACTTGACATGCCGATGTTCGAGGCGCTCGCCGATGTCGGGCAGAGCCTCGCGGCGGATCGTACTGTGCGGGCAGTTGTCGTTGCAGGGGCAGGAGGCAATTTTTGCGCTGGCATCGATATCAGTATCTTCCATTCCGCTGATACCGTGATCAGTGCCGCGGACATGGCGCCGCGGGAGGGATCGCCGGCGAACCTGTTTCAATACGCGGCTTACGTATGGCGCGAGGTGCCGGTACCCGTCATATGCGCGATCAGTGGTATCGCCTTCGGAGGCGGTCTGCAGATCGCCCTTGGCGCAGATTTGCGCTATGCGCGCCCCGACGCACGTTTGTCGATCATGGAAATCAAGTGGGGGATCATGCCCGACATGGCGATTACGACGACCCTGAGTCGCTGTATGCCGGCTGACAAGATCAAGGAACTGGCCTGGACCGGTCGGGTCGTCGACGGCAACGAGGCCTGCCGGCTGGGTATGGTCACTGCTGTGCATGAGGATCCGACCCAGGCGGCACGCGCAACAGCAGCGCAAATCGCCAGGCAATCGCCCGACGCGATTCGCGCGATTAAACGCTTGTTTGACACTGCCTGGGACCTGTCCGCGCCCGATGCGCTGAAACTGGAGGCGCAATTGCAGCTGTCGCTGCTCGGTGGCAGGAATCAGGTTGAGGCTGTCATGGCTAATGTCGATGGCCGGGCACCGCAATTTGCCGATCCCGAGGTATGAACACGATGTCCGCGCTGCCGGAAAACCGTATAGTGACGGAACTATAGGGTTTGACTCATGTTCTAAATTAGCTCCTTGTATCGGGAATAATGCAGTGATTGAACATCGAGCAACAGGCATGCAGTTATTGCTGGTGATTTTCGGTTTCGTCACGGCGACGGCTGCCATTGCTGTCGAATCGTTCCCCGGACATGCGCCGGACCGGCGCATTCTAGAAACTCAGGAAAAGGTCGACTCACTGTTTGACCAGGGCAAATACGATCGTGCCATGTTTATTTACCGGCACGAACTTGCTCCGCTCGGCGACAAATACGCTCAGTATATGGTCGGTTACATGTACCTCTCGGGTAAGGGCGTTGCCGAGGATGTCGTGACGGCGTCGGCGTGGTACCGACTGGCCGCCGAGCGTGGTCAGGACACCTATGTTTTCGAGCGGAACAAACTGATGTCTCTGCTCAGTGAAGCACAGCGCGCGCAATCGGATAAGGTTTACTTCGCGTTGCGCAACGCGCTCGGCGATGTGGCGCTAATAGCAGGCCTGATCGAGACCGATCTGCACAGCTTGAGTGGCCGTAATACGGCCAACGCGTTCTCTCAGGTTGCCGCGGGGCCGGGTGCCTCCAACGGCCGGGACGCGATGAGCCAGCGGACCGCCGACCGCATCAGGAGCCGCATGCGATATCTCGAGCGAAAACTGTCTGTGGACGTGACGATCACTGAAGACGAGCGGCGGCGATTTGCCGAGCTAAAAGCCAGAGTAAGGCGCGGGATGTCAGAATTCGAGACTAGGCGCTAGGTGGCAGGCCGCCGCTCAGAATTGCCGGGAATTTGTCGAGGATGCGCTTCGCAACCGCCGCATCACCGTGAAACCACTTTGGTATCCAGTTGATCGATCCCATGATGGCGTTGCCCGTCATGCGCACATCACAGGCGGCAATACTGCCGTCGCTGATGCCGCCCTCGAGCATCGCCTCGAAGTTCAGGCTGTGTTGCCGCGATAACTCCAGTACCTTGTCGCGGTGCTTCGGTTTGAGCGACGGGATCTCACTCATGATCGCGATCGGCCCGCGATCGCCGACCATGTACTCGATGTGATAACGCAGGTAACGCTGCACCTGGTCGAACCCGAGGCCGCCCTCGGCTATCGCGCGCTGCATGGCTTCACGCCCGACGTCGGCAGCGCGCAGGTAACAGAGGTAGACGAGTTCTTCCTTGTTGCGAACGTAATAGTAAAGGGCGGCATCGGTCAGGCCGAGAATATCGGCCACATCTTTTAATGAAGTGCCGCTGTAGCCTTTCTGGTTGAAACAGTAGGCGGCCGCCTTGAGCATGCGGTCGCGCTGTAGCTGAAATCGTGTTTCATCGGGGTTACGGGCCATTCGTTGTCCTCGGGCGACTGCCGGTAATCGCCGATTCCGCACTTGAGATTTGCTCCGATCTGCATTATTTTAATCTAGATTAAAATTTTTTCAATAGTAAAAACTATTGATTCGTAAAGGGTTTATGTTTTGAGTACCGCAGCCAGCGACTTGCCGGGCACGTCGAAACGCGCCGCGCCGCTCAGATTCGTGACTGCGGCGTCCCTGTTTGATGGCCACGATGCCGCGATCAACGTCATGCGCCGGCTCATCCAGGCCCAGGGTGTGGAGGTCATCCATCTTGGCCACAATCGCAGCGTCGACGACATTGTCCGCGCGGCGATCCAGGAAGATGCCGACGGCATCGCGGTGAGTTCTTACCAGGGCGGACACATCGAGTTCTTCCGTTACATGATCGATCGCCTGCGCGAACTCGGTGCGGATCACATCAAGGTGTTTGGTGGGGGTGGTGGCACGATCACTCCGGACGAGATCAAGTTGCTCATGGACTATGGTGTCGAGCGTATCTATCACCCGCAAGACGCGATGGAACTCGGTCTCGAGGCGATGATTGCCGACCTCGTTCTGCGTACAACGGCCGGCCGGCGTGCCGTAACGGCGCCGGACCCGGCGACGGCCGAAACCGCAACCGACATTGCGGCTGTGATCTCGGCGCTGGAGGAGGAACAGTACGACGATGCACGCTTGTCAGGCTTGCGCAGGGAATGGCAGGTGAAAGCCGGGCCGGTGCCGGTCCTCGGCATAACCGGTACAGGCGGTGCTGGCAAAAGCAGCGTGACGGACGAGATTCTCAACCGGTTTTTGTCGTGTTTCCCCAAGATGCGAATCGCAGTACTTGCCGTCGATCCGACACGACGCCGGACGGGCGGGGCGCTGCTCGGCGATCGCATCCGCATGAACTCGCTGCGATCGGAGCGAGTGTTTATGCGCTCGATAGCGACGCGACGCCAGCACCTGGCCACGAGTAAAGTGCTTGGCGATCACATTCTGTTTCTCAAATCGCGGGGCTACGACCTGGTCATCGTCGAAACGGCCGGCATCGGCCAGAGCGACAGCGAAATAGTCGACCTCGTGGACTTTTCCGTCTATGTCATGACGAGCGAGTACGGTGCCGCAAGTCAGCTCGAGAAAATCGACATGCTGGACTTCGCGGATCTCATCGTCCTCAACAAATATGACAAGCGCGGTGCCGAAGACGCACTCAGGGACATACGCAAGCAGTGGAAACGCAACCACAGCGCGTTCGATACGCCTGACGACGAGATTCCCGTGTATCCGACGATCGCGAGTCAGTTCAACGATCCCGGCGTCAGCTGGATGTTCGTCGAGCTATGCCGCCGTGTCGTCGACAAGGCAGGCCTCGATCCCGACGCGTGGTCGCCCGTGATCGATACATCGATAAGGGAGCCGCGCGCGATGGCGGTTATCCCCGCTGCGCGAGTACGTTATCTTGCCGAAATCGCCGAGCAGGGCCGCGATATCAACAAACAGGTCAAAAAGCAGGCCGAGGCCGCGAGCCGCTTGCAGCACCTTTACGCGGCGTTGCAGATACTGGGCGACGCAGAGCTCCCGGCCGAGTTCGAGGCCTACCGGTCTGAAGCTTTGCCAGCCGGTGATGACCACAGCCTGGCTGTTCTGAGGCAGCGCTATCAGGAGACGCTCGCGGAGCTGGCGTCGGAATCGATTGAGCTTCTGACGTCCTGGCCGGAACGCAAGGCCGGCATTCGAGCCGACAGGTACAGCTACACGGTGCGCAAGAGCGAGATTACGGGTAACAATTACCGCGAGAGCCTGTCGCACCAGAAGATCCCCAAAATCGCCGCGCCCGAATTCGGCGACTGGGGCGAGCTGCTCAAATTCCTGTCAATGGAGAATCTGCCCGGCGCGTATCCGTACACGGGTGGGGTGTTTCCCTATCGGCGCCTCGGCGAGGATCCAACGCGCATGTTCGCGGGCGAGGGGACGCCGGAGCGCACCAATCGTCGTTTTCACTATCTGTCGCAGGGCCAAGAGGCCGCGCGGCTGTCTACCGCCTTCGATTCTGTGACTCTCTACGGTGAGGACCCGCACGAGCGACCCGATGTCTACGGCAAGGTCGGCAATTCCGGCGTGTCGATCGCAACCGTCGACGACATAAAGAAGCTGTACGCGGGATTCGATTTGTGTGCGCCGACGACGTCAGTATCGATGACGATCAATGGGCCGGCGCCGATGTTATTAGCTTTCTTCATGAATGCTGCGATCGATCAGCAGGTGGAGAAGTACCTGCACGAGAGTGGCAAATGGAGCAGCGTGGCGAAACGGATCGACAAGTATTTCGCGGGCAAAGTGCGGCCCCGCTATGAAGGCGAGCTGCCCGAAGGCAGCGATAGTCTCGGACTCGGCCTGCTCGGCATTTCGGGCGATAAGGTCGTTGACGCAGCAACCTATGCGCGCATCCGGAAGGATACCCTTGCAAGTGTGCGCGGCACGGTGCAGGCCGACATACTGAAGGAAGACCAGGCACAGAACACTTGCATCTTTTCTACAGAATTCGCGATGAAGATGATGGGCGATGTGCAACAGTTCTTCATCGACAACAACGTGCGCAATTATTACAGCATTTCGATTAGCGGGTATCACATCGCCGAGGCTGGCGCCAATCCGATCAGTCAGCTTGCTTTTACATTGGCCAATGGCTTCACGATTGTCGAGTACTACCTGGCTCGCGGTATGAATATCGACGACTTCGCGCCGCATCTGAGCTTTTTCTTCTCAAACGGCATGGATCCGGAGTACACGGTCATCGGGCGCGTCGCGCGACGCATCTGGGCGCGTGCGATGCGTGAGCGATACGGCGCCAGAGCCCGTTCGCAGATGCTCAAGTACCACGTGCAGACCTCGGGCCGGAGCCTGCATGCCCAGGAAATCAGCTTCAACGATATCCGCACGACGCTGCAGGCTCTGTATGCGCTCTTTGACAACTGCAACAGCCTGCATACGAATGCATTCGATGAAGCTATAACGACACCGACCGAACAATCAGTGCGGCGTGCCGTCGCGATTCAGATGATCATCTCGCGAGAACTCGGTCTTAATTTTTGCGAGAACCCGTGGCAGGGGTCGTTCATCATCAACGAACTTACCGATCTCGTCGAGGAAGCCGTATACACGGAATTTGAGCGTATCTCCGAGCGCGGTGGCGTGCTCGGCGCGATGGACACCATGTACCAGCGCGGCAAGATCCAGGAGGAGAGTCTCTATTACGAGAGCAGGAAGCACGATGGTTCGCTGCCCCTGATTGGCGTCAACACGTTCCTGCCCAAGAAGGGTCAGGAAGACGAAGTTCACGACCTCGAACTTATACGCTCGACGGACAGCGAGAAACGAGACCAGATCGAGCATGTGCGGGCGTTTCAGCAGCTACATGTCGAAGAATCTGCAGACGCGATCGACCGATTGCAGGCGGTTGCGCGAAAGCGCGGTAACGTGTTTGCCGAACTCATGGAAACAGTCAAGTCAAATTCTCTGGGGCAGATCTCCAGTGCGTTGTACGAAGTCGGCGGTGAGTATCGCCGTAATATGTGATGCGATCACCGGGAAGAATACGATGAGCGATATCGTTTTGTACGAGCAGCGGGGCAGCGTTGCACTGATAACCCTGAACCGCCCGGATGCGATGAACGCGTTTACGTCGCAGATGAGCATCGACCTGCTCGGCGCGCTCGAAAAGGCGCGTGACGACGACGCGGTGCGCGTCATTGTGTTGACCGGCGCCGGCCGGTGTTTCAGCGCCGGCGCAGATCTCAATCAGGAATTAGAAGGAAGCAGTGTCTACAGCAAGCTGCTATACGAGTACCGCCCGTTCCTGGTGGAGATCGCAAGCATGCCCAAGCCGGTTATCGCGGCCGTCCACGGCTCTGTGGCCGGCATCAGCACGTCTCTGGCGCTGCAATGCGACCTGATGATTATGGCCGATGATGCATTCATGTTGTCGCCATTCACGAGCATATCACTGGTTCCCGACGGCGGCCTGAACTGGTTACTCGTCAAGCAGCTCGGTTATCGGCGGGCTTACCAGCTCAGCATCGAATCCGAACGCATAGCGGCCGGGCGCTGTGTCGAACTGGGCCTCGCGAACCGCTCGGTTCCGGCCGACTCGCTGCTCGATGCGGCGCTCGAGTGGGCCGGGGCAGTCGCGAATCGCGCACCACTGTCGCTTGCGGCGACGAAGAAGGTCATGCGCCTCGCCACTGACCACGATTGGGCGACGTGTTTCAACGCCGAAGCCGAGTTGCAGCGGTCGCTGGTTGGTAGCGAGGACTGCATTGAGGGCGTGCAGGCGTTCTTTGCTAAACGCGAGCCCGACTTCAAGGGCAGGTAATTATGGATAGACTCATTTTCGAAGAAGAACACGACATGTTCCGTGATTCGGTGCGGAGCTTTTTCATCAATGAGATACAGCCGCACCGTGAACGCTGGCACGAGCAGGGTATCGTCGATCGCGAAGCCTACCTCAAGGCCGGCGAGCAGGGGCTGCTGCTTATGTGGGCCGACGAGCAGTATGGTGGCGCCGGCGTGTCCGACTTCCGATACGAGCAGATCCTCATGGAGGAGAATTCACGACACGGCGACAACGGCTTCTTCCTGTGGCTGCACAGTCGGCTCGTCGGCCCGTATCTCGGTGAACTCGGTACGGACGAGCAAAAGCAACGCTGGTTGCCGAAATGCGTGACCGGCGAGAATATTCTCGCTGTGGCCATAACCGAGCCGGGCGCGGGTAGCGACGTCGCCGGAATCCGCACGCGCGCCGAGGACAAAGGCGATCACTTCCTGCTCAACGGCTCGAAGACGTATACCTCGAATGGCATCAATGCCGACCTCGTCGTCGTCGTGGCGCGCACCGACCCGGAGTCGCGGCACGGACTCAGCCTGTTCGTCGTCGAGCGCGGCATGCAGGGATTCGAGCGCGGCAGGAACCTCGAGAAGATGGGTTTGAAAAGCCAGGACACGGCCGAGCTGTTCTTCAATAATGTCAAAGTGCCGAAACAAAACCTGCTTGGCGAATTGCATCGCGGATTTTATCACCTGATGCATTTCCTGGCGGAGGAGCGCCTGATCGGTGGCGTAGGCTATCTTGCGAATGCCGAGGCGGCGTTCGAGGAGACCCTGGAGTTCGTCAACGAGCGCAAAGCGTTCGGGCGCAAGATTGCGGACTTCCAGAGCACGCGCTTCAAAATGGCGGATATGCGTACCGCCCTGGATATCGCACAGACATTCGTGGACCAGTGCGTTCTGCTCCACAACGCAGGAGCGCTGTCTCCCGAAGACGCGGCCAAGGCAAAACTGCATACCAGCGAAGTCGAAGCCAGGGTTACCGACGACTGCGTGCAACTGCACGGTGGTGCCGGTTACATGGACGAGTATCCGGTCAGCCGTCGCTACACCGATGCACGCGTCTCCCGCATCTATGCGGGCACGTCCGAGATCATGCGCGAGATCATCGCGCGATCGATCGGCCTCGACCCACGCAAGAAGCAGAAAAAGTCGCAGAAAAATGCCGCCTGAACCAAAATGGGGACATTCCTGATTTAACGCGTTAATCAGGAATGTCCCCATTTTGATGGAGAAGTGCCGTGCGTGTCGCATTCATAGGTCTTGGCGTTATGGGTTATCCTATGGCCGGGCATCTCATAGATAACGGGCACGATGTGGTCGTATTTAACCGTACAGCGACGAAAGCTGACCGCTGGTGTAAACAGTTCAGTGGTTCTTCGACTGCGACGCCTGCCGCGGCTGCAGAGGGGGCCGAACTCGTCTTCGCGTGCGTCGGTAATGATGACGACGTCCGCGATGTGCTACTCGGAGCAAGCGGTGCACTTGAAGGAAGTGAGCCGGGCACGGTGATTGTCGATCACACGACAGCCTCGGCACGACTCGCACGCGAGATTCACGCCATTGCTGCCGCGAAGTCCGTGGGTTTTCTGGACGCTCCGCTGTCGGGTGGCCAGGCCGGCGCCGAGAGCGGCCAGCTGACGATCATGGTTGGTGGGGACGCCGATGTGTTTTTGCAGGCCGAACCCGCCATGGCCAGTTACGCGAAGGCGATCACCCGGATCGGGCCGGTCGGCAGCGGCCAACTCGCGAAGATGGTCAACCAGATCTGCATTGCGGGCGTCGTTCAAGGCCTGGCCGAAGGACTGCATTTTGCGAGACGTGCCGGTCTCAATCCGGCCGTCGTCATCGAAGCGATTTCACAGGGTGCTGCGCAGTCGTGGCAGATGGAGAATCGCTGGCAGACGATGGTCGACAATGAATTCGAATTTGGATTTGCGGTCGACTGGATGCGCAAGGACCTCAAAATCACACTGGACGAAGCAGAGCGTAATGGCGCAACGCTGGAAATGACAAAACTCGTCGATCAGTTCTACAAAGAGGTCCAGGAGCTGGGCGGCAACCGCTGGGATACATCGAGTCTCATCGCCAGGCTCGAGAAAAACCGTAATTAGGAGCGGCTCGCGGCCGCAGTGCGGCTATTCGCGTATAATACACAGTTACAGGGGTGGCCTGCGGGCCTGAGATCCATTTCGGGAACCCTTAGAACCTGATCCGGGTTATGCCGGCGTAGGAAGGGACATATGCCTATCATCAGCAAGCCGCGGTGTGTCGCCGCTCTTTCAGCCTTATTGCTGGCATGCACGGGAGTAGCCGCGCAGACTATCGACGAAATCATTGTCACGGCTGATTTTCGCGGCCGTACTGCCAGCGAACTGCCAGCCAGCGTCTCAATTCTCGATAGCGAACAACTTGAACAGCTCGCGGTGCAGCACTTTGAAGAACTCGTCAACGCTGTGCCCAACCTGAACTGGTCCGGCGACGGACACCGTGCCCGCTACTTCCAGATTCGCGGTGTTGGCGAGCTGGAGCAATACCAGGGTGCGCCAAATCCGTCGGTGGGCTTTCTCATCGACGACATCGATTTCAGCGGCATCGGCACGGTAGCGACACTGTTTGACCTGCAGCGGGTCGAGATTCTGCGCGGCCCGCAGGGCACGCGCTACGGCGCCAATGCGCTGGCCGGCCTGATCTACATGCAGAGCGCGGAGCCGACAGCAGACTGGGGTGGTCGAGTACAGGTTTCCGCTGCGGACGATGATGCTCTATCCGCAGGATTGGCGCTCGGCGGGCCATTAACGGGCGACGACCTGACATTTCGGCTCAGCGTTCACCATCACGAGAGCGACGGCTTCCGTAACAATCCGTACCTCGGCCGCGACAATACCAACGGTCGTGACGAGACGACCGTTCGCGGCCGGTTGCGCTGGTTACCGAACGATCGCTGGCAGGTCGATCTGGCGACGATGGTTACCGATATCGACAATGGTTATGACGCCTTCGCACTGGATAATAGCTACACGATGTTGGCGGACAGGCCGGGCAAGGATGCCCAGGAAAGCATTGGTGCTTCGGTCAGGGTCGAGTTTGTCGGCTCGGGAGACAGCACTTTCACATCGATTACGGCCTTGGCGGATTCAGACATCGTGTTCAGTTACGACGCGGACTGGGGCAACACGGATAGCTGGGCGCCCGTAACTTACGATTATATTTCGGTCAGCGACCGCAAACGCAAAACCCTGAGCCAGGAAATTCGCTTGGCAACGGCAGGCTGGCTCATTGGCGCGTACGCGTTGCGACTCGACGACCACATCGTGACGGTGAATCAGGGTGACTATTACGATCCGTTCTATGATTTTGCCGACAGTCTTGACGATACGCTCGGCAGCGAATACGAGGCGACCAATGTTGCCCTGTTCGGCCAGTATGAGCACTTGCTCGGGGACTCGACACGCCTGAGCCTTGGGCTGCGCGCCGAACGACGCACAACGGACTACGTGGATACGGCGGGTCTGCGCGCGGGCCCGTCGGAATCCATGTCCGGCGGGGAGCTGACATTGAGCCATGATCATTCTGCTGCGCTCACGAGTTATGTCAGCCTTGCGCAGGGCTACAAAGCAGGTGGCTTCAATCTCGGTTTCGTGCCTGACGAGCGCCGTGAATTCGCAGCCGAAAAATTGTGGAATCTTGAAGTGGGCATCAAAACGAAGTCGCGAGACGAATCGTTACAATTCAATGCATCTGTGTTTGCGAGCCGCCGCGACGATCAGCAGGTCCGGACGTCATTCCAGCTGGTTCCGGGCGACCCGGCCTCATTCGTGTTCTTTACGGACAATGCCGCGCAGGGTGAGGCCATCGGCTTCGAGGCTGACGTTCGCTGGTCACCAGACGACGTCTGGGAGATGTACGCGAACATTGGCCTGCTCGAAGCCACGTTCGAAACGTTCGCAACGCCACAGGTCGACCTGAGCGGACGCGAGCAAGCCCATGCGCCTGACTTCATGTTTGCGATTGGAGGCCGCTATCGGCATCCGCAGGGTCTGTTCGTGCGTGTCGACATCACCGCACGTGATGAATTCTTTTTCGATGTCAGTCACGACCAGAAATCAACAGCATATGAGCTCGTTAACGCACGCATAGGCTACGAGGCGAAGAACTGGAGCGTGCAAATGTGGGCGCGTAACGTGTTTGATGAAGACTATGCCGTACGCGGCTTTTACTTCGGTAACGAACCGCCTGACTTTCCGAACACGCTGTACACGAGGCTGGGTGATCCACGTCAGATCGGTGTCACCTTCGATCGATCGTTCTGACTGAATGGCTGCATTGCTGCACTCACTGGCCGATCAGGCGCGGGATTTTTCGGCGCTTGAAATCGTCGCAGTTGTTACCGCCGTCTTATACCTGTTGTTGGCGATTCGCCAAAATATCTGGTGTTGGTTGTGCGCAGCAATTAGCACGGCCATTTATGTATATCTCTTCATCGTCGCGAAGTTGTACATGCAATCGGTGCTCAATGTTTTTTATTTCGGCATGGCTGCCTATGGCTGGCACGTCTGGTATCACGGCAGGGATGCGACGCATGAGTTACCGGTTACGAGTTGGGCGCCCTCGGTTCATGGGCAGGCGATCGTCGTGATCGTAACCGTCAGCCTGATCAATGGTTACGTGCTCGATAACTGGACGAATGCCGAATTTCCGTACATTGATGCGTTAACGACCTGGGCCGCGATCTGGACCACTTTCCTGGTTGCGCGCAAAGTGCTCGAGAACTGGTGGTACTGGCTCGTTATCGATGTCGCGTCGGTGTTCATATACTGGTTACGCGATTTGCAGCTCACCGCGCTGTTATTCGTCATCTACGTAATGATGATCCCGTTCGGGCTGATCAGCTGGACACGATCGAGAAGGGAAGCCCTGGCATGAGCAGTGCCAAGTCGCCGCAGGCCGTGCTGGCAGCCATTCCGGGTTGGGAACAGGCCACCTGCAGGGAGATGGCCGGAGGGCTGACGAATCGCGCCTGGCTCGTTGAGGCCGGAGGCCGGCGGGCCGTACTCAAGATCGATGCCAGTCCAAGGTCGGCACCTTTCAACAGGCGCGATCAGGAAGCCCAGGTGCAGTCGATCGCCGCCGAGCACGGTCTGGCCAACGCGGTGCTCTATGCCAGCGAAGATGTCTATATGACCGAGTATCTGGAGGGTCAGGTCTGGTCACGCGAGTCACTTGCGGACACCAGGAACCTGGAGCAGCTGGCGCGCGCACTGAGGAAGCTGCATTCATTGCCGCTCACAGGGCGCACTTTTGATGCGCGGCAGGCCGCTCGCTACTACGCCGCGCGAATAGCATCGGCGGAGGCGGAGACGACGCGTGATTGTGTGCAGCTGATCGAGTCGATGCCGCGGCTGCAAAATCTGTGCTGCTGTCACAATGACCTGGTTGCCGAAAACATCATTGTCACGCCCGAGATTCGATTTCTGGACTGGGAATATGCGTGTGACAACGATCCGTTTTTCGATATCGCGACGGTAGTGGCACATCATCGATTGTCGGCCGAGCGCACAAATCTGTTTCTGAATGCCTATTTCGACGGCGATGGCAAGCGCTGGCAGGCACATCTCGACACAATGGTGCGCTTCTACAACGCGCTGCTGTGGTTGTGGTTGCAGGCGCGACGCACGGCAGCGTAAGGCCTTTACCAGCTGTTGCGCAGCTCGCGCAGCTTCAGGAACACGGTTCGCGGATCCGGATTATCGCCGAGTTCGGGGAACTGCTCCTGTAAACGAGCGATAACGGATGGACTGTCCAGTCTGAAAAACGTGTTGATCATACGTTCCTGCGCAATCGTCGTAATCAGCGCATCGTTCGGATCCTGGTTCTCGTGGTCGGCAATCATCTGCCGGGCGGTCTCGTTGTCCGGTTCGCGATCGAGCGTAAAGCGCAGGTTGTTGATCAGGTAATCATGGCCCGGATAGATCAGCGTCTCGTCGCCGAGCTTCTCGAGCTGCCCGTGAAACGTCTCGTAAAGCTCGTTCGGGTGGCCGCCATTGTGACAGTTGCCGGCACCGGCATTGAATAGCGTGTCGCCGCTGAACAGGGCCGGCTCATCGGTCTTCGATAGCAGGCATATGTGGCTCATCGTGTGGCCCGGTGTGTCCAGGCACTCGAGGTCGACCGAGCTGCCCACCTTGATGACGTCACCGGCGGTGACGCCACGGTCCATATTGGGAATCCGTTTACGGGCATTGCTGTGCGCAATGATCTTCGCACCCGTCGCTTTGACCAATCCCGAGTTGCCACCCGTATGATCGCCATGCTCGTGGGTGTTGAGAATCTGCGAGATCGTCCAGCCCTGTTGTTTGGCCGCAGCGAGGCACTTCGGATAATCGAGCGGGTCGATAGCCAATGCATCTCCGGTCTCCGGGCAGGCGATCAGGTAATTGAAATTACGGTAGGCGTTACCGGTCCAGACTTGTTCGACGATCATTTATCAGGTCCCCTTGCTTGCTGTATACACACGGTGGCCGCCTACCCAGGTCTCGAGTACCCGGATATCATCGATATCGGCGGCCGGAATCTCGAAATAGTCGCGGTCGACGACGATAAAATCGGCCCATTTGCCCGGTTCCAGGCTGCCGAGCCGCTGTTCTTGGTGTGCGGCATAAGCGGCAGCCAGCGTAAACGAATACAGTGCTTCGGCGCGCGTCAGCGCCTGGTCCCGATACCAGCCGCCGGCGGGCAAACCGCGCCGGTCCTGGCGCGTCACGGCGGCGTAAAGGCCATGAAACGGATTGGCCAGCTCGACCGGGAAATCCGAGCCACTTGCAATGACGGCGCCGGAGTCGAGCAGGCGTCGCCATGCGTAGCCGCCCTTGATGCGTTCAGGTCCCACGCGGTCTTCGGCCATGTTCATGTCGCTGGTCGCATGTACCGGCTGCATCGAGGCGATGACACCGAGTTTGGCGAAGCGCGGTATGTCGTCGAGTGCGATGATCTGTGCGTGCTCGACGCGATTGCGCAACGGGGATGACGAATCGCCCCGGCCTCGCGCAAACGCATCGAGCGCCATGCGGTTGCCGCGATCGCCGATCGCATGGATGCCAACCTGGAACCCCATGCCGTTCGCTCTGCTGACGAAACTGTGCAGTTCCTCCGTTGTGAAGAACGGCAAGCCAAGGTTCTCGACGTCATCGGAGTAAGGTTCGAGCAAGGCCGCGCCGCGACTGCCAAGTGCGCCGTCAGCGTAGAGCTTTACCGAGCGAATATCGAGTCGGTCGTCGCCATACCCGATCAGCGGCTCACCCATTGCGTCGAGATTGTCACCAGCCGCTTCGAGCATCGCGTAGATGCGCAATCCGAGTTCGCCGTCGTCAGCCATCGACATGTAGACTTCTGCTTCGCCGATGCTGATACCCGCGTCGTGCACGCTGGTTATGCCGAGGCTAAGCAGCTTTGCGATAGCTTCCCGGTAGGCCCGGCGGATGTCGTCTTTGCCCGGGACGGGCAGATGCGCCTCAACGAGGTTCATCGCTTCGTCGATCAGTACGCCGGTCGCTCCGCCACGCTCGTCGCGCATAATCTTGCCGCCCGGTGGATCGGGTGTATCGTTGTCTATGCCGGAGATTCTCATTGCGGCACTGTTGGCCCAACCGGCGTGCCCGTCGACACGCTCCAGCCAGACGGGTCGATCGTTGACGACGGTGTCGATGTCTGCGGCGCATGGATATTCCCTGACCGGCCACAATACCTGGTTCCAGCCGCGGCCCTGAATCCAACTCACATGTGGGTTGGCGCTTGCATACTCGCCGATCTGTCGGACCGCCTCTCGTAAACTGGGTGTGCCGGTAAGATCCAGGCTGACAGCGAGCAAGCCGAGATGGAGGACGTGCGCGTGTGCATCGGTGAGTCCGGGCAGTACGAATCGTCCGTCTCCGTCGATCTGCATAGCGTCGGGATAGTCCCCCAGAAGCGCCTCGTCGCCCGTCGCGATGATCCTGCCGTCGTCAGCGAACACCAGTACGCTGAAGTCCCGCAGGCCGGAGGATGTCGGCGTGTAACCGGTCACCGAGTGCAGCGCCGTTTCGGCAGCGGCTGCTTGCAGGGCAAGCAGCAGGACAATGCTGCCAAGTAATGGTTTTGACAATGTGCGCATCTATACCTCGATTCGCAGCCATTTGCGGCCACGCCACTTCGTGAAGAACAGCCAGGACTGAAGCGTACGACTGATGCCCTGCCATAGCCAGACGCCAAGCAGGCCGAATCCGAGGATTGGCCCGATGACATAGGCAAGCGGCAGAAACAGCAGCCACTGCGTACCGATACTGATGAACATGACGCGGCGTGCGTCGCCGGCGCCAAGCAGCCCGTGCATAAATGCAAAGCCGACCGCCTCTATCGGCATCGACAGGCCCATGATGCGCATGGGCCAGCGCGCCAGCTCGCGCGTCGAGTCCTCATGAATGAAAATCGATGATACAAGATCGGGCACGAGCCACATCGGTATACCCAGCACCGTCAGCAGCACGATCGTGACTTTTGCGACGTCCCAGGCCCACTGGTAGGCGTCGTCAGGGTCACGCCGGCCAAGCGCCTGGCCGACCAGCGTCGCGCAGGCAAGGCCAAGGCCCAGTCCCGGCAGAATGGCGAATAACAGCACCGTAACGAGCACATTGGCGGCGGCCAGCTCGGGAGTCCCGATTTTGCCGATGATCCAGAACATCGCGACGAGGCCGGCGGCAAAAAACAGCTGTTGCACGCCGGCCGGGATCGTCACCCTGATCAGAGAGACGGTTTCAGCTCGCGTTGCCTTTAAGCGCAGGAAGCCATCCTGGCCTATGTGCCGGATGCCGAGGAAGAAATAGATCGCGGTGCCGATAGCCATCGAAATGGCGCTGGCCATGCCGGCACCCGTCACACCGAGTTCCGGCGCGCCCAGTTTGCCGAAGATCAGCGCGTAATTGAGCACGATGTTGCAGCTGTGCATGATGATCAGCGTGTTCATGTACAGGCGGGACATATCCAGTGCGTTCCAGTAGCCGCGAAACGCGAAGTTCATGCCGACAAATACGATTGCGCCGAGCCGCCACTCGAGATAAGGGACACCGCGTTCGATGACGGCCGGATCCGAGTTCAGGTATGGGTAAACGGGCTCAGCCAGCTGTATCAGCACGATCGAGAACAGCGGGGCGACCAGCAGTACGAGCAGCAGCGCCGTATTGAGTATGGCCGCAGCCCGATCGGTGCGTCCCTCACCTTTTCGGCGGGCGGCGCTGGTTTGCACACCGGTCGAAATACCGAGGATCAACGCCTGGCACATGAAGACGATGAAGCCGCCGAGGCCGACGGCGGCGAGTGCGGCGTCGCCAAGAAACCCAACCATCGCGGTGTCGACGATGTTCAACAGATTTTGCGATACCATGCCACCGATGATTGGCAGTGCAAGGCCGAATATGCGATTTCGCCGGTCCGGGTCCATATTCGTATGTACCTGTCCTTTCCCTCTGATCAACAACGGTGGCCGAGACAATGACCTGGATTTCAACTATCTCATATGCCGATGCGAGCGGTGCGCTGAAGCGGCTCTACGATCGCATCACAGGACCGGAAAATAACATCGATAACATCATGCTTGCGCACAGCTTGCGGCCGCATACGATGGAAGGTCACATGACGCTCTATAAGTATGTGTTGCATCACCCGCGAAACGCGTTGCCGAAGTCGTACCTAGAGACCATTGGTGTCTACGTCAGTATCCTCAATGAATGTCAGTACTGTATCGACCATCATCTCGCCGGCTTGTCGCGGCTATTGTCCGACGACGATCGGGTGACAGAGATTCGTGATGCACTATTGCGAAGAGCCCCGGGTGCTGCCTTCACCGGTCGGGAACTCGTCGGATTACAGTATTCGGAGCGACTGACCGTGGATGCGGCAGCCGTAGCAGCAGAGGACATAGCTGCGCTGCGGACAGCGGGCTTTGATGACGGCGAAATACTCGAGATCAACCAGGTGACGGCTTATTTCGCCTACGCGAATCGCACGGTGCTGGGCCTCGGCATCCATACCGATGGCGATATTATCGGCCTGTCGCCCGGCAATTCCAGCGACCCTGACAACTGGAGACACGAATGATGGCGAGCGACGATTGCGTGACGGAAAGGAAATCGTGCGAGTAGCAAGTTACAGAATAGGCGACCGCGAAACTTATGGCGTCCTGAACGGGCAGACTGTCAAAGAAGCGAGTGAGCCCTTCCGCAGGCGGTTTCCTGATCTGCGCTCGGTGCTGGCGGCTGACGCATTAGCATTGCTCGAAGCCGATAGCGGCGGCGCGGCGTCGGCTCTAACCGATATCGACTACCTGCCAGTGATTCCGAATCCCGACAAGGTCATATGCGTTGGAGTTAATTATCTGCCGCACATCCAGGAATGGCGTGGCGAAGCGCCCGATCATCCGCTGCTGTTCGTACGCTTCGCCGGCAGCCAGGTGGGCCATCGTCAGCCGTTAGTATGTCCGGCCGCGTCAACGATGTACGACTTTGAAGGCGAGCTGGCCATCGTCATCGGCCGGCCCGCTCGCCACGTCAAACGCGATTCCGCTTACAACTATGTCGCCGGCTACTGCTGCTTTATGGACGGCACGGTGCGAGATTGGCAGGACCATACGTCTCAATTTACGCCCGGCAAGAATTTCCACAAGAGTGGCGCGATGGGACCGCACCTCGTAACGCGCGACGAAATCGACGATCCCACCGGGCTGCGCCTGGAAACGCGCGTCAACGGTGAAATCATGCAGACGGGCGGCCTCGACGAACTGATCTTCGATATTCCCGCACTGATCGAATACTGCTCGACGTTCACCGAGCTGCTGCCGGGCGACGTCATTGCGACTGGAACACCCGGCGGGGTCGGCGCGGCGCGCAACCCCCCGCGATGGCTGGCTTCGGGCGACAGGGTCAGCGTCGAAATCGACAGCGTCGGGCGGCTGGAAAACGTCGTGCGTGACGCATCGCTGCGGTGATCGCGCAGTATTTCCCAGATATGTGTTGCTCAATCGCAACAAACAGCCGAGGAACTGCATAACTGGCCCTGGAAGCACTCTAATAGTTTGACAAACAGTGGTATTTCTGCGAACTTCTCAACTAACAAGCGTAGCCTTTCAGCAACAAAGCGCTTGTGAAAGAATTGCAGGACACCTTCAGGCACGGCTTGGCGGGGGATTCGGGGGCCAGGAACCGCGTGCAAACGTCGGTAAAAGGCGGCTTCGAGAGGAGCCGCCTTTTTTGTGCCCGCATGAATCGTGCCGCCAGGCCGGCCCGCGGCCAGCGTCATTCGATCGCCTGCCGGAGCGACCTTCTACACAGTGCCCATCCACTCACCGATCGCAGCTGCGATCTCAGCCGGTGAATCCTCCTGGATGAAATGACTGCCGGCCACGGTCACCTCGGTCTGGTTCGGGAAGCTTCGACAGAAATCTCGTTGCCGCCCCGCGAGGATGGCGCCGGGTTCGGCGTTGATGAATAATTTCGGCAGCGTGGTCTTCATCAACCATTCGGAGTAGGCCGTTACAATCTCGTGCACGTCGGCGGGATCGCCTTCGATCGGAATCTGTCGCGGCCAGGTCAACGTCGGGCGGCGATCTTCGCCAGGATTCTCGAACGGCCGCCGGTACACGGCCATTTCCGCGGCAGAAAGCTCGCGCAAAATCGAGCCTGGCAGCACTCGCTCAACGAATACGTTGTTCTCGAGCACCAATTGCTCGCCGGCGTCCGAGCGAAATGACTGGAAGATGCCCTTTGCCGCATCTGGCCAATCGTCCCAGGTAACCGGGCACACGATCGCTTCCATATAAGCAATGCCACGCACCTTGTCGGGATTCTGAAACGCCCAGTCGAAACCGAGTGCGGAGCCCCAGTCGTGAATGACGAACGTGACATTGTTATTGATACCGAGTTGCTTCCATGCTGCGAACAGGTAGTCGCGGTGCTCAACGTAGCGGTAACGGTCCGGCCCGGAGTGTTCGAGTTTGTCCGAATCCCCCATGCCGATCAGATCGACTGCAACACAGCGTCCCGCAGGCGCCAGCGCCGGCATGATGTTTCGCCACAGATATGACGACGTTGGGTTGCCATGCTGAAAGACGATCGGATCGCCTGTACCGATGTCGACATATGCCATGCGCTTGCCGTCGACATCGATATACTGCTTCGGGAGTTCGTCTGCCGAGACCATGATCGCAATCCAATATTACTGATGAATCGATTATGCTCTGCTACATTGATGACCTTCAAGAAGACCGGCTGGCGAGGGGACTATGCATTCCGAGAACCGAATGGCCTACTGGCGAGCCAATCTGCGGCTCGTGGCAATCTGTCTGTTGATCTGGTTCCTGTGCTCTTATGGCTTCGGGGTGCTCCTCGTCGAGCAACTGAACCGTATTCGTATCGGTGGCTTTCAGCTGGGATTCTGGTTTGCGCAGCAGGGCTCGATTTATATTTTCGTGGCGTTGATTTTTTTCTATGCCTGGCGCATGAATCGCATTGACCGGCAATTCGATGTGCACGAAGACTGAGGCGCCGTAATGAGTCTGCAGGCACTGACATATATCGTGGTGGGACTCAGTTTCGCACTGTATATAGGGATTGCCTTCTGGTCCCGTGCACATAATACCGGTGATTTTTACATCGCCGGCAAAGGTGTATCGCCGGTCGCTAACGGTATGGCCACGGCGGCCGACTGGATGAGCGCCGCATCGTTCATATCGATGGCGGGCCTGATCGCGTTCCTCGGCTACGACGGCTCCGTGTACCTGATGGGCTGGACCGGTGGCTACGTGCTACTGGCGTTGCTGTTGGCGCCGTACCTGCGCAAGTTCGGCAAGTTTACGGTGCCCGAGTTCATCGCCGAACGCTACTACTCGCGGACGGCACGGATCGTCGCCGTAATCTGCCTGATTTTCATCTCCTTTACTTATGTCGCGGGCCAGATGCGTGGCGTCGGCATCGTCTTCTCGCGTTTCCTCGAGGTCGAGGTGACGGTCGGTCTCGTGATCGGTATGGGAATCGTCTTTATTTACGCCGTGCTCGGGGGCATGAAGGGCATTACCTATACGCAGGTCGCCCAGTACTGCGTACTGATTTTTGCGTACTCGGTCCCGGCGATATTCATCGCGATTCAGATTACGGGCAATCCTATCCCGCAGCTGGCATTCGGTAGCGAGATTACGGGCAGTGGCACGGCGTTGCTCGACAAGCTTGACGACATCGTTACGTCGCTCGGCTTCAATCAGTACACGTCCGGAACGAAAAGCCGGATCGACGTGTTCTGTATCACATTGGCGCTGATGGTTGGTACGGCCGGATTGCCGCACGTTATCGTGCGCTTTTTCACGGTGCCGAAGGTTCGTGACGCGCGCGTATCGGCGGGTTATGCGCTGTTCTTTATCGCAATCCTGTACACGACCGCGCCCGCTGTCGGGTCGATGGCTCGCTACAACCTGCTCAATACAATCCAGCCGGGCGAAGTCGGGGCCGTCGATGGCAATCTGATTTACGACGACCGGCCTGACTGGTTCGACACCTGGCAGCGAACCGGGCTCGTGACCTTCGAAGACAAGAATGGCGACGGTCGTATTCAGTACTATAACGATGCCAACGCGGGCTTTTCCGCCCGCGCGGCAGAGTATGGCTGGCAGGGCAGCGAGCTGACCGTCGATCGCGACATCATGGTTTTGGCGAATCCGGAGATCGCGGGATTGCCCAATTGGGTAATCGCGCTGGTTGCCGCGGGCGGTATTGCAGCGGCTTTGTCCACGGCGGCTGGCCTGCTGCTCGTGATCTCGGCGGCAATTTCGCACGATCTGATCAAGGGCATTTTTGCGCCCGGTATTTCCGAGCGAGGCGAGCTGCTTGCCGGCCGCATGGCCGCGGCGGTGGCGATTATGATTGCCGGCTATCTGGGCTTCGATCCGCCTGGCTGGGTTGCGCAGGTTGTTGCATTCGCATTCGGTCTCGCCGCCGCATCGCTGTTTCCCGTGATTCTGCTTGGCATATTCTTCAAACGCGTCAACAAGCAGGGCGCGATTGCAGGCATGCTGACCGGATTGCTGTTTACCTACGGGTACATCGAATTCTTCAAAGGCCTGTTCCTGAAATGGGCCGGGTCACCGTGGGGTGAGAACGTGGCCGAGCACTGGCTGTTCGGCATTTCGCCCGAGGGCATCGGCGTGATCGGAATGTGTCTCAACTTTATCGTCGCGATTGTCGTCAGCCATGCGACTGCGCCGCCGCCCGAGCGCATTCAGCATATGGTCGAGCAGATCCGTGTGCCGCGGCATGTGGAAGATCACCAACTATGACCAGATCGATCGCGGCGCTGCTTCTTGCAGCATGCGCATTCCTCGCCAACGGTCCGGCACAGGCTGAGTTTTCAGCCGAAGAGCGGCGCATGATCGAGTGGATCGACGAGCATGCGGAGGACGCAAACGCCTTGCTCGCTGAAACGGTCGATATCGGCAGCGGCACGATGAACCATGACGGTGTGCGCGAAGTCGGCCGGGTCATGCGCCGCGAACTCGATGATCTGGGTCTTGCAACGGAGTGGATCGACATGCCGCCCGAGGTCAACAGGGCCGGGCACCTGTTTGGCCGCAAAGACGGCCAGGGCAAGCGATTCCTGCTCATCGGCCACCTGGATACCGTGTTCGAAGCTGACGACGCTTTCCAGTCGTACCGGCGTGACGGCGACATCGCCTACGGACCGGGCGTCGACGACATGAAATCGGGCAATGTCATCATCGTGTACGCGCTGAAGGCGCTGGCTGCGATCGGTGCGCTCGACGACATCCCGGTCGTCGTCGCGTACACAGGCGATGAGGAGTCGGCCGGCTCCCCTTTGTCGATCGCGCGCCATGACCTGATCGAGGCCGGCAAGTGGGCAGATATCGGCCTGGGCTTCGAATCAGCGCAGTATTTCGACGACACGGACTGGGCGACCATTGCGCGACGCAGCTCGAGTAGCTGGGTATTGGAGGTTACAGGTCGACAGGCGCATTCGTCGCAAATCTTTCGCGACGAATATGGTGCCGGCGCGATTTTCGAGGCAGCGAGAATTCTCAATGCGTTCTACGACGAAGTTCGCGGTGAGGAACACCTGAGCTTCAACGCCGGCACGATACAGGGTGGCACCGACGTTGAGTACGACGAGCAACTGAATCGGGGTCGCACGTTCGGGAAGACCAACATCATTCCCCGGAAGGTTATCGTCCATGGGGATCTGCGCGCGCTCAGCTTGGAGCAACTCGAGCGAACGCGTGAGAAAATGCGTGCGATTGTCGACGACAGCCATCCGCTCACCGCAGCGACAATCGTGTTCCGGGATCGTTACCCACCGATGTCGCCCAGCGAAGGCAACCGGCGCTTACAAATGAGGCTTTCGGAAATCAACGAGGACTTGGGTAGGGGTCCCATGCCGGCGCTCGACCCGAGACTGCGTGGCGCGGCAGACATATCATTCGTTGCCCCCTTCGTTGACGGCCTGGCCGGTCTTGGTGCGATTAGCTATGGTGGCCATACCCCAAATGAGAAAATTGATCTGACGTCAATGCCGCTCGCGATCAAACGTGCCGCGATTCTTATCTATCGCCTTAGCCGAGAGGCAAGCCGCTAAGCGCTATCCATCGCCATGGAACAAGCGCAAACAAACAGCAACATGCGCCGCGTCACGATAGCGCTGGTATTGACGGCGACATTTATGGTCGTCGAGGTTGTCGGCGGCATTATCTCCGGATCATTAGCATTGCTGGCCGACGCCGGGCATATGTTGACCGACACGATGGCGCTCGCGCTGGCCGCTGTCGCTTTTCATGTCAGCAAGCGCCCGGCCGACCATCGCCTGACATACGGCTACCAGCGCTTCCAGATACTCGCGGCGTTCGTCAACGGGCTGAGTCTGTTAATCATCGTCGGCTGGATACTGTTCGAGGCCGTCAACCGGTTCCTGTCGCCGTCCAATGTTATCGGCGGGACGATGCTGGTCGTTGCTGCGGCGGGACTCATCGTCAACATCATTGCTTTCGTCGTGCTACACGGCGGTGACAGGGACAACCTGAATATTCGCGGCGCGGCATTGCATGTCGCCGGCGATCTGCTCGGTTCGGTTGCGGCTATTATCGCGGCCATCGTCATTATCTACACGGGCTGGGTCCCGATCGATCCGATACTGTCGGTCGCCGTCGCGATGCTCATTCTCCGTAGCGCCTGGATTCTGCTGAAACGCAGCTCACACGTCCTCCTCGAAGGGGCGCCCGAATGGCTGAATATGGACGCAATGCAGGACCTGATCATCGGCCGGGTGCCGGCTGTGACCGGCATTCACCACGTGCATGTCTGGGGCCTAACGCCACAGGACCTGATGCTGACGATGCACGTTCAGATGGGCGCCGAGCCAGTCAATCCGACCGAGGTGATACGTCGGGTAAAAGCAGTATTACGTGAGCAGTATGGCATCGATCACTCGACGATTGAGATCGAGATCGACGCCTGTGCCGACCACTAGCGCGGCCCCATTAAGTCGCTGTGCTCGGCTCGATCGTACCTATGTACGGCAGGGTTCGGTCATGTTCGGCGTAATCGAGGCCGTAACCGACGACCCACTCATTGCCGATTCGAAAGCCGACATAATCGATGTCCACACGGACTTCTGCCCGCTCGGCCTTGTGCAACAAAGAGCAGGAGCGAATTGACGCGGGGCGGTGCGACTCGAGCAATTCGATCAGGTAATGCAGCGTGTGGCCCGTATCAACAATGTCCTCGACGATCAGGACGTGGCGCCCCTCGATGTTGCCGCGCACATCCATGACCAGGCGAACGGCGCCGCTGGCGACGTCACTGTCTTCATAACTTGATACGGCGATGAACTCGATGGTTCGCGGTATGGTCAGGAGTCGCGACAGGTCGGCGAGGAATATGAACGCGCCCTTGAGGACGCCGATCAGAACCACGTCGCCCTTGTCCGCATAGTCGGCTGAAATTTGTGCCGCAAGTTCGCTGACGCGCCGGCGGATATCTCGTTCCGGGATGAGGATCGGTGGGGATACGTCACTCACGTTCTCTGCCCTCGCTTCACGATTGCGGTAAGGTAGCACAATAATGAAACGCTCAATCGCAATTGCCGGCAACATGGGGTCCGGCAAGTCGACACTGGTCGAATTCCTGTCGCGAACCTATGGCGTAGTGCCGTTTTATGAGCCGAATGAGGAGAACCCGTACCTCGCCGATTTCTACGACGACATGAAACGCTGGGCGTTTCAGTCACAACTTTATTTCCTGAGCAACAAGTTCCGTCTGCACCAGGAGCTGGACAGGCAGCCGGGCGTCGTCGCGCTCGATCGAACGATATTCGAGGATGCAGAAATTTTCGCGACCGCGCTTTATCAGATGCGCAAGATTTCGAAGCGCGACTGGGAGACGTACCAGGGCTTTTACAGCGCGATACTGGACGCGATTCGACCGCCCGACCTGATGATTTACCTGCGTTGTTCCATGCGCACGCTGCGCCAGCGGATCCGGCTGCGTGGCCGCGAGATGGAACAGGACGTACCGCTCTCCTATCTCAGGCGACTCGACAGGCTCTACGAAGACTGGATCGCGTCTTATGCGATGAGTGATGTATTGGTGCTGGATACGGATAAACTGGACTACATCAACGACCTGATACACCGCCTCGACGTCATGCAACGTATTGAGGCCGTGTTGCCCGAGGAAATCGGCAAGCCTGTTTGCCTGTAGCAGCCCGCCCGCCGCAACCGTCCCGCAGGAACCTGCCGTGCGGACGACCGTAGGAAACATTAGGGGCCGCGACCGGCATATTTGTCTTCCTCATGGCTCGGTCCGATAGCGCACTGATGTGCGGGCTGATTCTCGTCACTCCGTTGAATACGCTGCGCTTTACTTCGGTCGACAAACATCCCGCCCGCGGCCCTTGAGTCAATATGCTTACGGGCGGGCTGCTACAGATCCAGGCGATATCCGGCGGCCGCGAGCAGACTCGCGCTGCGATCGAATTCCTGCCGATCGGCATAGGTCATGACGACCTCGAACTCACCGGTGCCGCGACGAAACCAGTCCAGGCTCAGCGACGGGGCAAGGTCTTCGAGTCTGGCGATGAATGCGGCGGCACGGTACGGTTCGCCGAAAGTCACGAGCGTGGATTGTCCGAGTTCGGAATACAGTGAGTCTGTCACTGCAGGCTGGGTGGTGCCCTGACCGATCACGTAGTTGAGATGTCGGTAGATATAGCCTGAGTACCACTCAGCACCCGATGGGACATTGCGGCCATCGGTGGCGATGCGCTCTGGCCCGTAATTGTAAGCGGCGAGCGCAAGGTGCAGATTATCTCCGTAGCGCTGCAGCATCTCTTTCAGATAGCGCGCACCGGCGTCGATGTTTGTGCAGGGGTCATACAGTTCACTGAGCCGATGAATGCCGAGGTGGCGCGCCGTACCGGGCCAGAGGATCTGCATGATCCCATGTGCGTTGGCACGTGAACGCGCCGTCTCGTCGAAGTCACTCTCACCGCGCGCGACAGCAAGTAACAGGGTTTCCGGCAGGTCGTACTCGAGCGCGGCGACGCCGAAGCACGTTGCGTGCGGGAATCGGTAGGCTGGCTCGAGATGCGCCTGCTGATCCAGATAGCTTCGCCACGCTGCATCGAGATCGACTATGCCGCTCGTTGCATTTGAACGAAGTGCGAGCAGCAGCAATGCGATACTCGCTGCGACGATAACAAGTTTTGGGCTACGGCGGGACATGTCAGGACTCCGGTACATCGAGACCGGTCGCGGCCGAAATTTGCGATAAATTCGCCTGAATCTCGCTGTCATCCGCGTACGCGAACGCAACCTCGTAGACACCTGGTTTTACGTTAACGACCCGATAATCCAGACCGGTAACGCGCTGCAGTTGTGTAACGAAGCCGTTTGCGGCGATCCTAGAGCGAAATGGGCTCCAAAACGCATACCAGCGCAATTCCTCCGCGGTCGACGCGCTGTTTGCGTCGACAGGCGTCTGCAGATCCTGCTCCTCTATCGTGGCGGGACTTGCGGCAACTGCGACCGGTGGCGAACTCTCGATCGGAGGCTCACCATAGTCGGCCTCTTGCTTGGTTTCGAGCGGTAGCGGCGGCGGCTCCTGCAGTGGCGGGGCAGGCGCGGGTTCCGGTTCCGGGTCAGTGACTGCATCGACGGTCCGATTGCTCGTGTTCAACTCGGGGACGCCGACCAGCAGAATCAACAGGGCTACCGCGATGGCCGATCCCACTAACAATCCTACTATTCGCATCATCGGCGTTCCTTAGAGTACGTCTTTGACTTGCAGTGCACGCCAGTCGAAATGCCGCGGCGAGCTCGCGGCAAGCAACGCAAACTCGTCCAGCCACTCCTGCAATTCCGCATCAACGAGACCCGGACGCATGGCGTCCGAGCAGCGCATCGGCAGGCGGTCAATGTGATTGGCGATATTGCGAGCAGCGCGCGCATCGGTTAACGCAATCGCGTAATAAGTATCCAGTTCGGGTGCGACCAGCCACTCATAGGTCTCTGCGGAGCCGTCGCCTGCGGTGGTGCGGGGAATCGGGAAGCGCATCGGCGTTCCCGTACTCGCGATGCTCGCAACCGTTCGCTCTCGACACTCGGCGCCGCCGAGACGCACCAGCCCATGGTTTGCCTGATGCTGGAGGAAGAATACGATCGCGTCGGATTTTGGATTGGCGTGTAACACCGAGCAGCCCGATCGGGACTGCAGGTAACTCGTGCGGCGCACGATACTGCGACCACCACACTCCGACAGACTGGAGGGTGCCGAGACTTTGAGCGGTCCCAACAATGCATCCTTGCCGGCGCTTGGTATAGAGACGGCCATTTTCGCCGCAGTCGGCTGTCGGGGTACTATCGCGACGGCGGGCGCCGGAGGACGACGATTTTCGTCGACGCCATTACGTGCAAGCGCATGATCCGGTAACAAGACGTAGGCGCTCGAGCTCAACGCGGATAACTCACTGTCGCCCGTCGGCGTCACGGTCAGCCAGTACTGGAACAGCGGTCCGTCGATACGATGGGCTTTGCCGTGCAGCCTGGCGTTGACGGCGCTATCTTTCGCGGCAAGTTCGATCGCTTCGTGATTCGCGAGGTTGTTGCTTACGAGTTCGACGGTACCAGCCAGTTCATCGTTGACTGATGCTGACGTCGTTGTCGCCACGATGTACTCGTCATTGGATTGCCGCAGTAATGCGCACGACAGGTCATGGGCGAGGTGCGCGGCCAGCAAATCGGTCTCCGCGAGCGAGAACGGCACGTCACGACTGCCCCGAAACGTTGTGTCGATGCGCGCCTGGCGCATTGCCTGGCGCTGAATCGTGCCCAGTTGACCACGCCAGCTTCTGCCGAAACCGGTCACCCAGTTGCGGTCCTCGAGATCGAGCGCCCGCACAGCGACCGTATAGCTGCTGTCGAGCTCCTGCGCCAGCTCGATGCCGATGTAGTAGTGGACCTCGTCGCGAGTGCAGTCTATCGCTTGCGCTGTCGGGCTCGCGCCGGCTCTGCCCTGTCGCCAGCCGACGGAGACGCCCGGCGTATTGACCGCCGCATCGAGCAAACGATCGCGCAGCGAGATCGCGAGTGCATTGCTGACGGGCGTCGGCGCGTTGTCCTTGAGGACAACGAACATGACGGTCTCGCCTTTAAAGCGCGGATGCACGAGCAGCTGCTGGCGCACATGCGGAATCAGATCCCGGTCCACCCAGCGATCAAGGTCCTTCTCGCGCGACTCGGCGGTCGTGGGGATGGCCTGGGCGATGAGGACCACCAGGACCAGCAGAAAGCGATTTATCATGTCGACTCCAGCCTAAGTTCGCCATCGGCGGCAATCACGAGTGAGCCACCGGTGTTTTCGCGCATAACCTCGTCGAGTTGCCGGCTCAGTTTGTTGGGCAACGTGACTCCCCAGTCGACCGAACTTGTGTCCGCGCCAGTGCGCCCCAGTGCCTCGACGACCGCGGACGGCACGGTCGCAGCCTCCATTTCGTGAAACTTGTTCGGTACGGAAGCATCCCAGAAGCTGATGCGACTGTCGCTGACCGTCATGCGCTGCGCGCGACCAGCTGCAATTGCGTAAAAACCGACCTGGCTCGAAGCAACGAGGCGAGTCAGAGCTAGGTCCGACTCGAAGCGCAGCGTGAAGCCTTTTTCCGACGCGGTCGGGGCCGGCGGCTCAGGCACCGGGGCCGCCGCCGGTTCGGTAGCGACAATGACGGGCGGCGGTGACGGGGCAGGTTGTTCGGTTCTCGGTAATGGTCGCCATTGCGGACGGGTTAATAAAATCGTTTCTGGCGGCGGCTCGGCCGGCTCCATCGGTTGTTTTGGAACTAACACCTCGCGCGCTGGCGGCGTGCTGGCGCGTTGCGGCACGGGTTCGCTGACGGTAGGTGGCTCGGGAACCAGCGGAATGCTCTGTACGAGCGCGAAAATGGCAACGAGACACAATGCAAGTATCGCCATGAAGCGCATGATGTCGGTCTGCAGATCCGCTGCACCACCTGCGTCGCCATCGACACCGCGATTAAGCGGGTATGCCAGCGGCGAGCGTGTCACGGTCGCGCTCCGCCCGTATCGGGCTGTGCGCGGCTGTCTTGCAGGTGTCGCTCGATGCGACTAAGGCTGGCGCGCATTTCCGAGGTATCGGCGCGCGCCGCCCGATCGTACTGCTGCTGCAATCGGGCGCCGAGCGTTATCGTCTTGTAAACGCGCATCAGGTAACCACCGATGCCGCCAAAAATCGTCGTGGACAGGGCGAGCAGAATGCCGCCGTCGATCATCCGCTCGAGCATCGCGAAGGCGCCCTGGTCCATGGCCAGCTGTCGATCACCGAGTGCAAAAATCAATGCGCTGCGCATGCCGATTGCCGTCCAGATCACGCCGGTACCAAAAAATAACGTTGTCCATATGTCAGTGAGGTGATCGAGCTGCACGATCTGATTGACGGGGAATTCGTTGTCGAGATGGTGGCGCAGCCGCCCGAGCGTGATGAAATAGGCGAGGAGCAGTGCGGCAAAGACCGGCATCGATGCGCCGAGATTCAGGTAGGCCCACTCGAGCCAGGCGCCCGGGTTGCTGATCGCGGTGTCCTGGAAACGGACGATATTCAGGCGGCCGAGGATATACAAAAAGGCGGCGCCCCCGACCAACGTGCCTAATACGCCCGCCAGTAATCCCTGCAGAAAATAGCGGCCCTGGCCCATTGCCGACTAATCCTAGCGGCCGGCGGCACAGGCCGTGCAGGTTGCTTCGAGTACGAGCTCCACTTCGTGAAACAGCTCGTCTGCACGGTAATAGCCCTGGTTGTCGAGGCTGACCTTGAGCAGACCGCGTTCCTTATCCGTTAGCTCGCGTTCCATATCGAACAGGACCTTTTGCTTGTTCGGACACGTATGCGAGCAGTTGTTGTAGTCACCCCTGAGCGACATGAACTTGACGTTGAAGTAGCGATTATAATTTTCCTGGGCCTGACGTTTGCTCAACAGGCCTTCGTCACTTGCCCAGACCAGAAATTCGCTGAACTCGCGTTTGTTTTCCGGTTTGGGATCACCCTCGGCGATGGTCAGCAAGTCATCGTAATAACGATCGAAATGTGCCTGGCAGCCATTCGTGAGCGTGGCCTGCACTGCGCTGATCGCGCGATCGAGGTTTCGCGTTTGTGGCGAGTCGCAGGTTGGTTTGGTCGACGCGCAGGAGGCCAGGGTCAGTGAGATCGCTGCCAGTCCGGCGAATGTTGCCAACGGGTGTATTCTTTTTTGCGTTGTCATCGAGTATCTCCTTGATCGTTATTGCTCAAGCGGGCTTCGGTAGGCCTGCTCGATCGTGCCTGGCGGCGGTCCGGCAACCAGGGCACGGGCTTCCTCGTCGCCGAATAGGATGGACTTGACGCCACCGACGACTTCCATCATTTCGGGCGTGATGATGCCAAACGATTGGTTGAGCTGTTCCATGAGCGTCGCACGCGCGATTTCCTGGCGCGTGCGTTCAATGAGCACGCTGGTTTCGTGCATATCGAGATAAATGTCCGACGCCAGTACCGCAAGCGACTGGTCGCTCTGGCTGCCGGACGTAGCGACCAGCTGATGATATTGCTTGAAGCGTTCCGAGAGGCGCATGCCCGAGCGGCCGCGCAAAGTCGGCGATGACTTTGAACTGGTGGTTGTCTTGGCCTTGCCGACCAGCGTTTCCTGCAGCGTCCAGGGCGACATTTTTCTGCCGAGTTCACTACGCAGGTTTTTCTCGAGACTGATGCGTGTGTTGTTGACCGTGTGTTCCATGTCCGGCAGCCGCTCGTCCATGATCGTCAGCATGTCGAGATAGGTTGCGCCGATCTGGCGCGCCAGTCGCTGGCAGCCCGAATCGTTCTCTGCACCGTCGCATTTACTCTCCTGGTAGAGTTGCTGCTGCTGATCCAGTCGTCCGATCACTTCCTGCAGTCCGGTTTCCATATCGCGAGCCACTTCGCCGGTATGTCTGAGGTCTTCGACGACCGTTGTCGGAAACAGACGAATGGTCGGCGTGTTGGCCAGAGCGACGCGGCCGACGAGAAACGCGGTCGCGACCACGGTCACGACCAGTAACCAGTAGACTGCTGTATCAAGAAGAGGGAAGTGGCGCGCGGCGGTTCGCGGCTTGGTATCGTTTTGGCGCATGTCGGCGTCCTCGCAGGTTCTCGCTCTTTGCATAACACGCTAACGCTGAATCGATGAATGCAAGCTGAACGCTTGCCAAACACGATCGAACGCGGGCGGTTGGCGCGAGGCAGCAGACCTTCGTAAGCGATGCGACGGGTCTGTACAATCCCCTATTGCACATCGTAATAAGAATCATTATCATTTGAGTCTGATTCAGCAAACTGCCAGAAAAAACCGATAGTTACAGGTAAAGATTAATCTGGCAGCACGGTAATGACAGGACTCGAATGGCTCACAATGGCAACACCCTCGCGGCCCTGAAACGCGGCCAGAAAGGCATCATCAAGGCTGTCGACGCGACCGACCCGCAGGTACAGCGGCTGATGACGCTGGGCCTCGTCGAGGGTGCCGAAGTCGAGCTCGCCGGTGCGGCGCTCGGCGGTGATCCAATGGAGTTTCGCCTGTTCGGTTGTGGCATCTCGCTCCGCCAGGAGCAGGCCCGACATTTCACCGTGACGTCTTGCGACTCCGGTGACTAAGTCGACCGAAACCCGGGTTTCTTTAGCAGACATAACCGTAAGCCGGCACGCAGAGGCCAGCATCGCGGTTGTCGGTGGGCCGAATTCCGGTAAGAGCACCTTGTTTAATCGCCTGACGGGACTCAGGCAACGCATTGGTAATTATCCTGGCGTCACGGTTGAGCGCCATGTCGGCACGCTGAAATCAGACAATCGCACGATCGAACTCATCGACCTTCCCGGAACGCATGCCCTCAGCGCACATTCGTCCGAAGAGCAGATTGCGATCGACGTGATCTTCGGACGTATGGCCGGTACGCAGCCACCCGATGGCATTCTCGCCGTAGTCGATGCGACCAATCTGTACCAGGGGCTGTATCTCGTGCAGCAATTGCTCGAGGTTGAGGTGCCCGTCGTCGTGGCGCTGACGATGTCCGATGCCGCCGAGCTCGGCGGCATCAAAATCGATATCGACAAGTTATCGGCTCGCCTCGGCGGCATTAAGGTCTGCCGCGTTGTTGCGACAACCGGTAAGGGGATCAACGAGCTGCGCAATGCACTCATCGAACTCCCGAATGACCAACCACCGCGATTCGCAGATGCATGGCCGGAATTATCGGCGGCTGCCAGTGAACTTGCGAAGTCGGCGACCGTGCCATTACGCCGGGCCGAGATCGAGCGTCTGCTAATTGACGGCGCGTCGGGCGCTAACCAGCACGTACTCGAATGTCTCGGTAACAATGCATCGGCACAAGTCGAGCGTCACCGCGATCAACTTTTTGGCAGGGATCCGCCGCTGGCCAAGGAGGCCCGGGTGCGCTATGCCTGGGTTCGCGACGTGCTCAGCGATGTGCAGCAGAAGCTGCCGCCATTCTACTCGTGGCGTACGCGGTTGACCGAGTTTTTCAATCAGCCGATACCGGGGACGATCGGCCTGTTTGTCGTCATGGCAGTCGTTTTCCAGGCCGTGTTTGCCTGGGCGACGCCGATCATGGATGCAATCGATGCTGCGACCGCCGCACTGGGGATGTTCGTCTCACGCCAGCTGGGCGACGGTGCGTTTTCGAGCCTGATCGGGGACGGCGTTATCGCGGGTGTCGGCAGCGTCATCGTTTTTCTGCCACAGATCCTGATCCTGTTCCTGTTCATCATCCTGCTCGAGGACTCCGGGTATCTCGCCCGTGCCGCGTATCTTCTGGATCGCGCGATGCGCTCAGTTGGCCTCTCGGGTCAGTCGATCATTCCGATGATCTCGAGTTTCGCCTGCGCGGTGCCCGGCATTATGGCGACCCGCGTTATCCCGAACCGGCGCGACCGGATCGCAACAATACTCGCAGCCCCGTTTATGACCTGCTCGGCGCGGCTCCCCGTCTATGCGTTGCTGATCGCCGCATTCGTGCCGGTCCGGGACGTCGGCTTTTTGAATCTGCAGGGGCTCGTGCTGTTCGGCCTGTACATGTTCGGCATCATCATGGGGGTGTTGACGGCCCTGTTGATTCGCCAGACGGCTATGCGGGGTCCGAAACCGCCATTCGCGTTGATGCTGCCCGAGTTTCGACGGCCAAACCTGCAAACCGTACTGATTCAGCTGCTAGGACGCGCTAGGGTGTTCCTGTACCGTGCGGGGACGGTGATCTTTTCCGTCGCCGTCATCGTCTGGGCGCTCGCCTATTTTCCGCGCACGACCGATATCGACCCGATGCTGTCCGATAACGAGGCCGCGGCCGCGCAGCTCGAGCAAAGCTGGCTCGGTCGCGCGGGTCATGTCGTCGAGCCCGTTTTCAAACCGTTGGGCTGGGACTGGCGCGTGTCGTCAGCCGTCATTGCGGGTTTTCCGGCGCGCGAGGTCGTGATAGCGGTTCTCGGGACCGTGTACGCGATCGGCGATGAAGCCGATGAGGCAACGCTCTCGCAGCGGCTGAAATCGGCGACGTGGCCGGACGGCAGTCTCGTGTTCACGCTGCCGATGGTCCTCGGGCTGCTGATCTTCTATGCGTGTTGCTTGCAATGTGCGGCAACGCTCGCCGTTATCCGGCGCGAGACCAACAGCTGGCGCTGGCCCATCTTCGCCTGGGCGTATATGACGTCGATCGGCTACGTCGGCGCGTTGCTGGCGTATCAGCTGCTGTAAGGAGGCCGCCTGCGGGCGATCCGGCAGCAGGAAAAGGGCCGGCAACCGGGATGTTCATCTCCGTCATGGCTCGCTACGCTGCGCTTTACTTCCCTCGATAAACATCCCGCCCGCCGGCCCGCATCAATCGCATGCAGGCGGTCGCCTACAGCTTCGATAGTCGCGCCACTGCCTCGGTCAGCGTGTCGTCGTCCTTCGCGAAACAGAAACGCAGCCGTGTGCCGGTGAACGGTTTTGCGCTGAAAACGGATAACGGAATCGAGGCCACGCCGATCTCCTCGGTCCAGCGTTTTGCCAGCGTAACGTCGTTGCTGTCGCTGATGTCGCCATAGTCCACGATCTGAAAGAACGTGCTCTTTGCCGGTGCAAAGCGGAAACGCGAATCCTCGAGCAGGCGGCAAAAATGATCCCGCTTTTGCTCGTAGAACGCCGATAGCTGTTCGTAAAAGGCAGGGCTCGACTCGAGATAGTCGGCCAATGCGTGCTGCATCGGCGTACTGACGGCAAACGTCGTGAACTGGTGAACTTTGCGGAATTCTACCGTCAGGTCGGGCGGTGCGATGCAGTAACCGATCTTCCATCCCGTCGCATGAAATGTCTTGCCGAACGAACTGATCACGAAACTGCGTTGCCACAGCTCGTCATGACTCAAAAGGCTGACGTGGGATTCGCCATCGAAAATGATGTGCTCGTAAACTTCGTCCGAAAGCACATAAGCCTGCGTCGGGCCCAGCATTGCGGCCAGGCGATCGAGATCGTTTCTCCGGATCGTTGCGCCTGTCGGATTGTGCGGGAAATTGACAATGATCAAGCGCGTCTTGCTGGAAAGCGCAGCCTGCAATCGTTGCCAGTCAATCTCGAAATTGAAGCCGTCGGCGCCGATCAGGAGCGGTACATGCCGCGTCGTGCCGCCGGCCAGAGTCACCGATGGTTCATATGAGTCGTAGGCCGGATCGAATACGATCACTTCGTCGCCTGGGCGCACGAGTGCCTGGATTGTGCTGAAAAGTCCCTCTGTTGCGCCGGTGCAAACGGTTATTTCCGTGTCCGGGTCTAGCCTGCGGCCCTGCACGCGCTCAGTCTTGCGGGCGATCGCTTCGCGCAGGGCGCCCACGCCGGGCATCGGTGCATACTGATTGGCGCCGTGTTTGAGGTGGTAGGCGATCCGGTCGGTCAGTTCAGCCGGCGGATTGAAACTCGGAAATCCCTGCGACAGATTGATGGCGCCACATTCAGCGGCGAGCCGGCTCATGACGGTGAAGATTGTCGTACCGACGTCGGGTAATTTGCTGGAAATGGACGCTTGCATGTTGCACCGACATTGACACTCGGCCGATCGCTGTGTCAATCCGTAGCTGTATCAGTGAACACGATTTCGATTGCGTTTACTAGGGCCTCTCGCCAACCGAAATCGAAGCGTAGCTGCAGCTGACGCTAAAACTGAGGCTGTAACGGGGATACGTTACAATCAAACGCGGTCATCAGGAACGGAGTTTGCCTTGGACATCGCCCAGCCATTTATCCGATTGCCGTTTACGTTCGATGCTAAGCGTCTTGCCGATGAGGTAAGTAATCTGCCGGAATCGGCCTGGATGGTCCATCCGACTCGCATGAGCGGCAACTCCGCGGTCGCACTGCTCTCGCGTGACGGTGGCGACAACGATGACTTCGATGGGGCTATGCGTGAGACGCCGCATCTGCACGCATGCCCGTATACGCGGCAGGTGATCGCGAGCTTCGGGGAGGTGTTCGGTCGGTCGCGATTCATGAAACTGGCGGCCGGGGCCGAGGTGGCTCAGCATGTCGATTTCAATTACCACTGGTACACGCGCGTGCGCATTCATATCCCGGTCATTACGAATCCACAGGTCACATTCTATTGCGCCGACCAGAATACCCATATGAAAGCCGGCGAGTGCTGGATCTTCAATTCCTGGCGTCGGCATCGGGTGACCAACGAAAGCGATGCAGACCGGGTGCACCTCGTTATAGACACAGCCGGCTCGTCGCGCTTCTGGCAGCTGGTCCGCGATATGCAGCAGTACGATACGCTGACCGAAGCCGAGAAGATCGACGAGCGCCTGCGGTTCTTACCTTACGAGCCGGACAAACAGGTCGAGATTCTCACCGAGAAATATAACGTCGCCCCGGTCATGGCGCCCGGTGAGGTGGATGCGCTCGTCGACGGCGTGGTTCGCGACTTCGAACAGAACCCGCAGAACGATGCGGGCCTCGTGTCGAGCTACAGGACGATGCTTTCCGACTTCGCCAAAGACTGGCGCGAGGTGTGGCATCTCCACGGTTATGAGGAACAAGGCTGGCCGAAATATCAGCAGGCGATCGACAAGGTAACCGCCCAGCTGCACCCGAATCCGCGGGCATTGATTACGCAAAGCAACAAGATTGGAGTGAATCCGATCATCGTGCAACGCATACTGCGGGCCGCACTTGCGGTGGACAAGCTGGATCAGTTCGTCGGCTCGCCCGGTGCGAAGTCATAATCGAAGAGCTCCAAATCACCCTTGTAATAATTGCCGACGATTTCACGGAGTTCGTCATCGTAGTATTCCGTGTACGCGGCATGCTTTGACGGATTCTTGCGCGTGAGGTTCGTTGTCGCTATGCCGATGCGCGCACAGATTTCGTCGTAGGATTGTTGCAGCGTCTCGTAACGTCCGACCAGGTCCAGCGCGATTTGGCCGCCGGTGTCCGTGAGCTGCAGGTTCTGTGGTTTGACGAGAATCCGCTCCCGGAAGCGCGGTCGCGACAACGCCTGCTTCATGAACGGTATGGCCGACGCCGCGAAGTTGCTGTTCTCCCTGTTAAGAAAGAAGCAGGTTGAGACATAACGGTCGAACGGATTGCGGACGAAACCGAATTTGAAGTACGACTCCCATATATCTGGTTCAAGATGCGGCCGGATCTGATGTGCCGAGATGTGGCCGTGCTGCAACTTTGCGATTTCCGGAATGGGTAAGTACTGTTTGCCAAACAGGACCTGCTGTTCCCAATCATCGGGTCCCAGGTGTTCTCGCAGTGCCAGGCGGATCGCATGCGTAGCCGTCTTGGGTACGGCGAAGAAGATGAACTTGTGTTCGTGAGAAATGATCAAGTCGGTCAGGCAAGCGGATATCGTGCCAGCACGTCAGGGCCCAAAGCCTCTTTGAGCGGGCCGAGCCAGGGCTCGAAGTGACGCCATTGCTCGAGTCCCGATTTGTAGATCGGCTGGCGCACCTGTTCGGCGCTCGGCGTGCGGATGCTGCGCTCGGTCTTGTGAAACTCGATACAGGCGTCCTCAAACGGCAGCCCGCAGAAATCGAGAATGCGTCCGACCTGCGTATCCAGATCGTCGACAACATCCTCATACTGCACGTGCAACACAAAGCCGGGCAGGACCTCGTCCCAGTGATCCATGAGTTTGACGTACTGCCGGTAATAATTGCCGATGTCGCGAAGGTTATATGAGAACTCCTGGCCTTCACCGAATAACTGTTTGAAGCCAGAGAAGCAGCACGCCATCGGATGCCGGCGCGCATCAATTATCTTGGCGTTCGGCAATACAAGCTTGATCAGACCGACGTGGAAGAAATTGTTGGGCATCTTGTCGGTGAAGTAGGGTGCGTTGCCCCGATACGCGCGCGTATCTTCAATAAATTGCTCGCCGAAACGGCGAAAATAGCTGTCCTCCAGATCGGTCAGTATCTTCGGATATCGCGGCTTGCCGTCCGCGGCAGGATCGCGTCCGCGGAGGCGTTTGGCGAGATTCAGGATATTGTGTAACTCCATCGTGCCATCAACCTGCGAGTGCGATGACAGGATTTGTTCGAGCAGCGTCGAGCCAGCACGGGGCAAACCGACAATAAATATCGGATCGGGCGCCTCGAACCCAAGTCCTTTTTTGGCGTCGAACAGTTCTTTGGTGCAGACCTCGATCTGAGAATCGATCCGGACGGACAGCGGCTTCTCGTGATGATGGGTTGCTTTTTTCTTCAGAGCATTTCCTTTCTCATAGAACTGCATCGCAGATTCGTACGACTGCAGGTCTTCATGGGCTTTGCCCAGCGCGAAGCAGACCTGAATGCGATCATCCTCGTGCGTCGTGTCAGCTGCCTCGATTGAGCGCATTTGCTCGATTTCGGCGTCGCTGAACCGGTACGACTTCGTGTTCGCGAGGCTCCAGTAGGCATCACCGTGATCCGGCTTGATTTCGTAGGACTTGCGATACAGCTCGACCGCTTTGTCGAAATCACCGTCGGATTTGTAGACGTGCGCTAGTGACACTGGATAAAAGTGGTTCTCCGGACTCTTATCCATCAACTTTCTGTAGCTTGCTTTGGCGGCCTCGTTGTCGCCGATACCCATACATGCGGAAGCATATAACGCCCTGATAGTCTCGAGATCGTCGGGATATTTCTCAAGTAGCACTTTGGCCTCTTCATGCGCCTTATGAAACTTCTGCGTTCTGAGCAGGATATTGACGTACTGGATCCGCGCATTACGGTGCTCGGGCTCGAATTCGACGCAGCTCTCGAGCAGGAATTCGGCATCATCGAACACGTTGTTGCGTGTAGCTATTTCGGCGAGCAAACGCATGCCTTCGACATGGGTTTTATTGGATTTCAGAAAATAGCGACAGAGTCGTTCGGCATCGACAAGCCGGTCCTCCGACAGATAACTGATGACGGTCAGGAGTTCGGCTGGCAGGGTATTCAGGAACGTGATCTGGTCCTGGGCTCGTTGGCGCTGCCTGGTATTGCCGGAATCTTCATAGAGCTTGGCGAGGGATTTCCAGCTATTGATCAGCGAGGGATCGCAGGCGACAGCTTTTTCGAATGCGATTCCGGCCTGCAGGTAGTCTTTTTGTGCTATCCGGTTATAGCCGGCTTCCTGGTGGGCACGGCCAAAGTTCGGTTTCTGCGCGAGGATCGTCTCGATCGTCTCGAGCGCTCTGGTCCACTCGTGCTGGATTCTTTGCGTAACTGCCAGCGTGTAGCGCGCTTCCGTATTATCGGGGTCGTCACGCAGCAGGCCCGCGACGATTTCCTCGGCTTTCTCGGGCTTGTCCTGGCGCAGCAGGCTTTGCGCTTCTTCAAGTCTGTGTGGGACGGCGGTGGCCATATTTAATTAGCAACTACGAACGTTTGATGACGAAAAAGGGCGAACCGAAGTTCGCCCTATTCATTATCCACGACTCTCTTAGCTATTCATAATCGAGGTTGAACCGAATACCGATGGTAAATGGCCGCTGCACGGTAATTTCCGGCGTGAATTTGCCGGCCACCTGGACGATCGGTGCTTCTTCGTTGGTGAGATTATCGAAAAAGATTTCGGCGCCCCAATTGTCCTTGTTGATACCAAATGCTGCATTGAGCGTTGTTGCGCTCGGGTTTATATACCGGGCATTGTTGGGCAGGCGGAAACCACCGGCGCCATCCGGAATTGGCACGGTGCCGAACGTGCCGCCTTCATTCTGTAACGACAGGCCGGACCGCCTTCCGGTCTGCTGAAACAACGTGTCCTCGAAAAACTCGGCGCTGCCGATCACCGCGCTGACCGTTTCGCCGCGGTGATTGAGGCTCGCCGATATGTAAGCATCGGCCCCGAAATTCTCGAGATAAAAATCGTACCGTCCACGGAGATTTCCCGATAACGTTGGCGCCCATGGCAGCTCGCTGCCAACCGGAACGGCGATACCGTCAAGCTGCGAGTTCAGGCGCGTGATTTCAGTGTCGAGCCAGGAGAAAGCGCCCATGAGCGTGAAGCTGTCCGCAATCGCCCATTGGAAATCTACATCGAGCCCGTTGATCTCGGCATCGCCCACGTTCTCGATAAAGAACAGGAATGCGACGTTAGACGGGTCGAATCGCGATACCTGGAGATTACTAATTTCCGATTGATAGTAGGTTGCGTTCAGGCGCAGCCGCTGGTCAAAAATGTCGCCTTTGAAACCGAATTCGATATTCTCCAGAGTATCGGTCACGGCCGCAGCGGGAACAACATAGCCTGTAAATACGCCTGCCTGGTTAACGGCAAGTTGGCCAGCATTTCGGTTTTGCGTTGCCGGTCGATAACCCTCGGAATAGGCGGTATATACCATCATGTCATCGTTAGGCCGATAGTCCAAAGAGGCCCTGACGATCGTGTCGCTCTCATTTGTCGATCCGTCTCCCTGGATATCGCTGATGTCCAGGCGGCCCTCCTGAATCGCGAGCAAGGTCGCTGCATTACTTCCGCCGCCGCGGAACAGATCGCGATTTCCATCAGGACTGCGCGCGTCAAGTATGATGTTTTCATCGCCAGTGGCGCCATACTGTCCCAAAGTCTGCAGGCGCAACGTCACGTCGTTACTGTAGCCGGTGCCGTTGCAGCGGCCATCGGGAGTTTCGAGGGCAGCAGATCCTATGCCATAACGACATCCAAACGAGAAGTTCGACGCGCCCTGCAACTGAGTGTCCAGATCGTAGTTTCGGGCACTGACCGATACGGCTACCGCGTCAGAAATATCGAATTGGAGCTCCCCGAAGAACGCAATCTCATCTTCCGTTCGCGTAAAGTCGTTGAAAAAAGTCGTCAGCGGGCTCCGCGGTCCGGACGTAGTCACACCGGCTGTCGGAAGTGTCGTGTTGCCAAGTAAGAAGCCATCACCAGAGTTATCGTTGTAGTAGCTGCTTATATGTTCACCAAACGCCGCGTTCGTCGAGAAATACTGGAATTCGCCGGAATGATTTGTCTCGATATCGTTTAAATAAACGCCAGCTAAAAAGCGGAAACGGTTATCGGCATCCGAGGTGACACGAAATTCATGTGTCGTGCGTTCGTTCTTCGTGATTTCAAGGTATTGTTTCGTCGGGTCATAGCAGTTATTGACATCTGTAGCGTCGTAAATATTACCGCTACACAGATAATAAGTGATGTAACCGCCGCCATTGTTGTAAAACGTGTAGTCAATGATGCTGTCGACGTCTCTGGTCAGGAATCCACCCGTATACACGAGGTCGAGATTCGCGATACGCCCTTCCAATGTCCAGGTCGTCAGGCCAAATTCGTCGCTGTTGTAGTTGGGCGAAAACTGAGCCGATTTATCCTCGCCGAGACTCGGATCAACCAGAAATGTGCCACCGACTTCGAGCGATTGACCCGTATGCTGGATCAGGATGTCCCATTCATCGTTGATATCGTAGGCGAGGCCGAATCGGGCACCGCGATAAACTGCTTCGTTCCAGTCATCCTGCACAAGCGCGCCATTATTAGCGCTTACGACGGAGTCGGAACCGCCTGCCACTTGGCTGCGAGAGGTCATCGGCGGCCCGAATCCGGCAGCGTTGTTACGGTCTACTACAATCCCGCTAGGCGTAAACGTCGCTTCGACATTGTCGATCCAGCCGCCCTGGCTGTCCGAATAGACGACGACGCGAGTGGCCAGTTTGTCGGTTAGCGGGATATTGATGTAAGCATCTACAGCAGCGCTATCCGAGCCGCCATCGGTAACGCCGTACTTGGCGTTAAATCCGGCCGCAAACACTTCCTGCTGCGGTCCTTTCGTGATCAGGCGCATGGTGCCTGACTGCGAGCTGGCGCCGAACAGCGTGCCCTGGGGGCCGGCCAGCACTTCGATCCGTTCGAGATCGACTGCATAGTAATCGAGATTGCGTGCGCCGAACGACACGGGCTGGTCGTCGACGTAAAGTGCAACACCAGGCGCGGTGCCATTCGCCGGGCCGATGGTCACAGATGTCTGGTCGGTTGCGGCACCTCGAATGAAGACCTCTTTCTTACCGGGGCCGTTACCGGATGCTGCAACGTTCGGCAGGAATTCGACGTACTTATCGAACGTCTCAACACCAAGGTCCCTGAGGGTGTCACCACTCATCGCCTGCACGGACACCGGGATATCCTGCATGCTGGCCTGGCGTTTGGTTGCCGTGACCGTGATCTCCTCGAAAACGCTCTCCGAATCTTCCTGAGCGCTCGCCGCGCCACCGCTAAGCGCGATCGCAACGGCTGCAGACAATACTGTTTTGGTCGGTCTGATCTCTTCGGACATACTATTCCCCCAGGCGGAAAGGTCTGATTCTTTTGGTGGTTTTCCGGTGCGTGCGGCGATGGTTGTCGCGCACAGGCTTAGATAAGCGTCGCAACTATACCACGAACCGGAGCACGGTCTCTCAAAAAACGACCCAGTCTGTCCTGATAACGACATATACTCGATACTCCGGGCGGTATTGTGTCTACGCTGTCGCCGCAGCCGCTAACCCTGGGAAATCGATTGCAACAAGAAGCCAACTCAGCGCCCGCGCACCCGGACATTGACCACGAGATCGGGCAGGACAATATCCAGGTCTTCGGCCTCGATATTCATAATCCGGTGTTTATGATTTCGGCCATCCTCGTCGTCGCGTTCGTCGTCGGCACCCTGGTATTTCTCGAATCCGCCGGACCCGCTTTCAGCAATCTGCGAGTTTGGATCACGTCACGGTTCGACTGGCTGTTCATGATCGGCTCGAACTTCTTTGTCCTATTTAGCTTGCTTGTCGCTTACAGCAAGCTCGGTCGCGTTCGTTTCGGCGGTCCCGAAGCACAACCCCGTTATGGGTACCCCGGGTGGCTCGCGATGTTATTTGCAGCAGGCGTCGGCATCGGCTTGATGTTCTTCGGCGTGCTCGAGCCCGTCACGCACACGCTGAATCCACCGCTCGGCATCGATCCGGCCGATCGGGCGACGGCGCAGGCCGCCGGCATGTCATCGGCAATCCTGCACTGGGGGCTGCACGCTTGGGCCGTCTATGCGGTTGTGGGGCTCGCGCTGGCATATTTCTGTTTCAATCGCGGCTTGCCGCTGACGTTGCGGTCCGCGTTCTATCCATTGTTCGGCAATGCGGTCTGGGGACCGTTCGGCCATATTGTCGATATCACTGCCGTGCTTGCGACGATATTCGGTCTGGCGACGTCGCTCGGTCTCGGCGCTGAACAGATCGCGGGCGGACTCAATTACCTGTTCGACATCACGCCGACGGGCACGACAAAAGTGGTTCTGATTGCGTGCATCATCGCCATTGCGCTCGTGTCCGTGATCGCGGGGCTCGACAAAGGGGTCAAACGACTCAGCGAAATCAACATGGGTCTTGCCGGTATACTGCTGCTGTTTGTCATCATCGCGGGTCCGACCTGGGTGCTTGCGAAAACCGCTGCGAAAGCCACAGTCGATTACCTCTACTATCTGCCCCAGCTCAGCAATTGGGTAGGCCGTGACGACACGGCTTTCTACCACGGCTGGTCCACGTTCTACTGGGCCTGGTGGATCGCCTGGTCGCCGTTCGTTGGCATGTTCATCGCGCGAGTCAGCTTCGGTCGCACGGTGCGTGAGTTCATCACCTGGGTGCTGATCATCCCGACCGTGATCGGCATCATCTGGATGTCGACCTTCGGCGGTACGGCGCTGGACCAGCTGTTCACCGATGGTTATCGGGGCGTTGCCGATGCCGTTCCCGAACTGGCGCTGTTTAAGATGCTGGAGGGCCTGCCATTTACACAATTAATGTCTGTAGTCGGCCTCGTGCTGATCGCAATCTTCTTTGTCACATCGGCCGATTCGGGCGCGCTGGTCATCGACATGATCACGGCCGGCGGCAAGATGGACGTGCCAGTCCAGCAACGCGTGTTCTGGTGCGTGCTCGTCGGCCTCGTTGCGATTGTTTTGTTACTCGGCGGCGGCATCGCCTCGTTGCAGGCGCTGGCGATCTCGGTCGGACTGCCATTCTGCGTCGTATTGCTCGTGATGTGCGCGAGCATTTATAAAGGACTGCGCGAAGAAGACGTCTGAGCCGGACGGCGTCACCTAATCGGCCGGCGGTATCAGCACGAGTTTCCCGGTGTGCTTCTTCGCCAGAAAGTCCCGCTGTGCGCTGACGATGTCCAGTAAGGGGTAAGTTTTGGCGACGAGCGGCCGGATCTCGTTGCGCTCGACGTAATCGATCAGGTTAGTGAAGATTTCATCAGGTTGATATGTGCTGCCGAAGAATGTCAGGTCCTTTAGATACAGCGTGCGCAAATCCAGTTCGACAATCGGACCGGCGATTGCGCCGGATGCCACGTAGCGGCCGCCGGGCCTGAGAATCTCGCACAGTTCCGACCAACCCGGGCCGCCGACAAGATCGACGACGACATCGACCGAACTGACACCGAGCTCCGCAATTAGGGACAGACCGCGATGCACGACGCGATCGGCACCTACGGCCATTACGTCGGCTGCTTTCGTTTCGGCCGCGACCGCAATGATCTCGGCACCGCGCCGTTTCGCGAGCTGCACGGCGGCGGAACCGACGCCGCCCGAGGCGCCTGTGATCAGGACCCGTTCGGCTCCGACGCCCGCGCGTGTCAGCATGTTTTCGGCGGTGGAATAAGCGCAGGGGAGGGACGCCAGCTCGCTATCGCTCCAGTCGCTCTTGACGTGCAATGCCTGCTTTGATTCGACCTTCACATACTGCGCAAAAGCGCCGTCCATTTCGGAACCGAGCGTGACAAAAGCAAACGGCGCCGCCGGGTCGTGCAGGCTCTGCATCGGCCGGACCAGCACGCGCTCGCCGATCCGGCCGGCATCGACGCTATCGCCGACGGCAACGATCGTGCCGCAGCAGTCCAGTCCCTGAATGCGCGGAAAGTCCATGGCGGCGCCCGACCAGCTGCCTTCGGCAGTCGCGTCGATGTTGGCGGCGCTGTCGTTTGTCGCACCGCGCACGCTCTTCGCGTACCAGCCGACGCGCGTATTGATATCCGTGTTATTGACGCCGGCCGCGGCGACACGGATCAACACCTCGCCGGTGGTTGGTGCGGGCGTTGCTATGTCGGTTCGATAAACGAGCTGCTCGAAGTCGCCGTGACCGAGCAGCTGCACGCCGGCCATGGTCTCGGGAATGACCTGTGACATTACTCGCGATAGCCCGGCGAGCGTTGGTCGACGAGGCGCAGCAGGGCCGGCCACTCATATTTGCCGAACGGGAAGTGCTCGTATTGCTGCGCCGCCTGCTCACACAATTCGGCGCCCGGCAGCTCGTAGGCCCGGCCGCTGGCGAGCACCTGCATCTGCACTTTGCAGGCGCGCTCGAGGTAGTACATGTGCATGAACGCCTCGGCCACGGTGGTGCCTGCCGTCAGCAAACCGTGATTGCGCAGGATCATGGCCATCTTGTCGCCGAGGTTGGCGGCGAGACGTTCGCGCTCGTCGGTATTGATCGCCAGGCCCTCGTAGTCGTGATACGCAATGCGCTCATAAAACGGCATTGCGTCCTGGATCATCGGGATCAATCCTTCCTTAAGGACGGACACGGCCAGGCCACCTTCCGAGTGGCTGTGCATGACGCAGTGGACGTCGGGACGCGCCGCATGAATCGCGCTGTGAATCACGAAACCTGTGAGATTAATGTCTTTTTCGCTGCTTGCCGAGCCGGGATCGATGACGTTGCCATCCAGATCCAGGGCGACAAGATTGGACGCCGTCACTTCGTCGAAGCGCAATCCGAAGCGGTTGATCAGGAAATTTTCCGTATCGGGCACTTTCGCCGTGATGTGATTCCAGACGATATCCGAAAAGCCGAACAGGTCGGCGAGCCGATAACACGCCGCCAGATCGATGCGCATCTGCCATTCGGCCGCCGGGTAGCGGGCCCGAGCTGTCGTTTCATGCAGTGTCATAGACGTCTCGCTTTTTTCGCTCCAGCCAATAGCCCGACTGTACCGCAATTTTTGATTGACGCTATATGGCACGCTGTCCAGAATAGTCGCGCAGTCCTGAAGACTGCGTCGAGGTCACCTGGGGAGACCGCACAATGGCGCGACGAGCGGGCGGACGACAAGCGAGGAAGGCACTGCGCAGCGCTCCGCTTGCCGAAGATATCAAACCGGTACATCCTGGCGAATCCGGTGGCCGGTACAAGCCGCTGGCGGACGCCGACGTTGCGGCAATCGACGCGAACATCTTTCGCATACTCGACGAAGTCGGCTTCAATGATGCAACGCCGCATTGCATCGAGGCCTGTACGTCGGTCGGTGCGGTGCTCGGTGACGACGGGCGCCTGCGCATGCCGCGTACCGTCGTCGAAAATGCGCTGGCCGACGCCGAACGCAATCTGATTCTCTACGGCCAGGATCCGGCACACGATCTCAAGGTCAGCGGCAGCCGCGTGCATTTCTCGACAGCAGGCGCCGCAGTAATGATTGCAGACTCGGCCAACAACAGTTACCGCGAGTCCAAAACGCAGGATCTCTATGATATGGCGCGCATCGTCGATAACTGCGAGCACATCCACATGTTCCAGCGCATGTGCGTGCTGCGGGATGTCGCCGACAACTATGAGATGGATCTCAACACGACGTACTGCTCGGTCGCAGGGACGAGCAAGCACGTCGGTGCCAGCTGGACGCACTACACGCACCTCGAGAAGACGCTCGAGATGCTGCACATTATCGCGGGTGGCGAAGACAAATGGCGCGCGCGGCCATTCGTCAGCCAGTCGAACTGTTTCGTCGTGCCGCCTATGAAATTCGCACAGGATGCGCTCGAATGCCTGCGCGTTGCGGTCGAGGGCGGCATGCCCGTGCTCTTGTTGTCCGCTGGTCAGGCCGGTGCGACTACGCCCGCCTGTCTTGCGGGTGTCGTGTCGCAGGCCTGGGCCGAATGCCTCGGCGGCCTCGTGTACGTGAACGCGATCAAGCCCGGTGCGCCGGCGATCCTCGGTGCCTGGCCGTTCGTGTCAGACCTGCGCACCGGGGCGATGAGTGGCGGTTCGCCGGAGCAGGGGCTCTTGTCGGCCGCTTGCGCGCAAATGGGCCTGCACTACGATCTGCCGTTCGGCACTGCTTGCGGCATGTCGGATTCGAAATTGCCCGATTACCAGGGCGGAGCAGAGCGTGCCTACACTGTGCTGCCGCCGGCGCTCTCGGGTGCCAACATCGTCTATGAGTCGGCCGGCATGTATGCGAGTCTGTTGGGCGCGTGTCCGGAAAGCCTGTTGCTCGACAACGACGTGCTCGGTGCGGCGCTGCGCATCACCCGCGGAATCGAAGTAAATCCCAGGACTTTAAGTTTCGAAAACCTGAAGGACGTGTGCACGGGCGGGGTGGGTCACTATCTCGGCTCCAACGAGACACTTGCGGTTATGCAAAGCGAGTACATCTACCCCAATTTCGGTGATCGCAGCAGCCCGACTGAGTGGGCGGACGCCGGTAAGCCAGTAATGCTCGAGCGAGCGATTGAAAGACGCAACGAAATCCTTTCGACGTATTTCCCCAAGCACATCAGCGACGAGACGGACGCGCAGATTCGCGAGCGATTTCCGATCGCTCTGTCAGCCACAGGGTCCGGACGCGCCTGACGCGGAGATGCGGAATTCAAAAGAAGTGGACAATTGCGGGATCATTTGAGCCTGCAGGTACTGCTTCGAATGAACCTGTGCATCGCCCAGGCAAACAACGGCAAGTTCAAGATTATCAAGTCCCTGGGGGCAATTGATGCAACGGAATGCATGCAGGGCATCGAATAGGCAAACAGGGTTCGCAGACCGGCAAGGGTCGCCGGGAACACGGGTGCCGGCAACGGATTGCCGAGCGCAGGGAACTGACGCGAGAACCTAATGTTCCGAGATTTCGTAGACCCGGATACTCGCAATGAATGGATTGTCCTGGGCGATTTTCTCCGCCTCATCGAGGCTCTCGGCATTGATGATCGAGTAGCCCGTGATGGAATCCATGCCCATGGGCAAGTCCCGGGTTCCGCTATGCGATATTTCCCGCGCGCCACCGTGGAATCCGCCCTGGTCCACGGTATTGCCGGCGACCGATTCAAACCATTTGCCCCAGGCTGCCATGATCTCCGGGGTGGGTTTTTCGAATCCGAAATGCAGCAACATGAATCGTTTCAATTCGCTCTCCTCGTGGCGATTTGTTCCGCACGGGCGACGGGCCCGCACCAGCGCCCCAACCGTAGGCCTTGACGTACCAGCTGTCCAGCCTCGGGATGCGCGGCAGGTGCCGTCATGCAGATACGCCAGGCGATGCACACCTCGGCTGTCGGCCAGGACCGGCTAGCTGGCGAACGTAGGTGTCACGGTGTGGACATGGGCGTGCTCGCTGGCAGTGCAGACGTCGATATAGTTTCGACTCTGATCGAATTTTCATCTTTCAGCTGTTGCCGCAGCCAAGCTAACACGTCATCCTGCTCGCGGAGCGCCTGTATCGTTGGGCTGCTCTCAAGCGCGTCTGTTCCGATGGAATCCGCGCGGAGCTTAAGGTGGGCAAATACTGCTCGCCGGCCCCGACTCACAGACTTTACTGCTCCATGCGTACCTCGACTCGGGTCGAAGACCGCTGGAAGGAGTTTCAATCTCACTGCGCCGCGCACATTGCCACCGATGCCAAAGATTCGCTCGTTTTCCTGGTCGAGCTTGATGACGATGTCGCAATGAGAGCGAATGCCAGTGCCGAGGTCTCGGTGCCGCTCGGCGATGGAGTGATATTTGGGCCGCCGTGCGAAACAAAGCAAATCGCCAGGTTCGATCGGCATCTCTCCGACATCAAATGCTATGTAGGCAACCTGCGATTCATCCTTATCGCGTGCTGCAATGGCCTGGTCAATGTACGTATGGTGGGCGATCGCGCGCCGAAACTGACTTTCGTCGCTCAGGCCACCCTCGCACATGACCCAGGATACGAATGCGGCGGACCATGGATCCCGCCATCGGGCGGCAACTCCATTGTGCCCCTTCCAGATTGCGTTCTGTCGACCCAGTATCCAAGCGCCATCCGGTGTAACCGACCAATACCCGGCGATAGAGTCCGCCACACGCGCTGACTCCTCAGGATTGAGCAAGGAAGTGTGGCGCCATGACCGTCGTCGCCGCCGTTCCGAATCGACGATATTTGTTTCATCCAATACCTGAAATCCAAAGAAGCCCCATTCCTGGACAGCAATATCGACTATCCTGCGCCGCAATTCCGCTCTGGGTACTGCTCGGCATGAACTATGGGTGATACGCATGTCGCCCGGAGGGCCGTCAACACGTCCAGACGGCGCTAACACTTCTAATTGTTCTGCGGAAAGTCGGTCGCTGCGTACCTGCTGTGCGTGCGCTCCAGATGCAACGATCAGCGCAGCGATTAATAAGACAATCAACTTACTCATACAACTCGCACAACCCGTGTTTTCGATGTGAATCCGGCAGATTCGATGCTGCCGGGCCGGTTGAAACCGCAGCCTTAAGCGGACGCTTCGATTAAGCCGTGGATTTGAAAGCGCGTGCCATTTATCCAGCCAGCTTGAAAGCAGTCGCCAAGGTGACGGAACAATCAACTTCCCAAATCAGTAAATACACCAACGGCGAGTTCCGCCCACAAATACAAAAAAGCTGCTACAAAAATACACCCGATAAGCAATCGGTGTTTACGTGGTGCTTTCCTCACTGCCAATACGAACAAGCTGGTAACGCCAAACAAAAGAGATCCCATAACAATGAAATCTGTCTCGTCCCACTTAACTTCGGTTGTGAATTGCATAGCGATTAAAGGCAACAGCAATATCGCACCCGTAGCAAGCGCGATCCAGATAAAGACACTGTTGTGAAGCATCAGATCATTAACTTTTTGCCTCATTCATCATCCCTCTCAGCAGCTGAATAACTACGGCCGGCAAATCTACCAATGACCGCTGCGGGTCAGCAGCAGCCGTTCAAACCAAGTTTAGCCGATTATCTGATTTCGGGCGCATACCGGATGCTCAAGACGTGATTCTCGAAGTCTCTCGGCCGAGTTTTTGATGCCCAGGAACGAACGTCAGCTTTCACCAATAGCAGCCGTCCGATCAGGCTAGAACCGGCGATTTCAACCGGCAGCTGCCGGCCAGAAGCGGACGCCGCATCTCAAAGATTAGGTATTCGCTATTGCCAGATCGAACCCATTTCATTCTGCAACGCCGTGTAAGCTGCGTCGAGGGACATGATCAATTCCTCATCCAATATGGAGTCGTTGTTATTGATGTCTCTCAACATGTGCGCATAATCGCCGGGGAAGCGATCCCAGAGGCTGTCCCTCGCAGCCTGCATGGCCGGTCGTCTGTGCCTGTATACGCCATCAATCTCAATCGAAGCGACGTACAGTGCACAGAAAACACTGAATCGATTTGACGCCAGGTCGTCGTCGCAGTTTCGATCTCCATTGACGTTTCTTTGGTCCTGCGATTCCAAAACTTGCTTGGCCTTTGCAATGATCGCGAGGTCAACATCTGAAACGGGGAAGTGCAGTCCTTGCCACTCCTCGTCATATCCATTAGCCACCCGAATCGCGAGCGGCATTACCATTAGATCTTCGATGCAATTGCCGAGAAAAAGCTCGTCATTCTGGCGGTCGAGGCGACACTTTCTATTGGGTTTGCCGTCCCAACTGAGTTTGAGCACGCCATTGTCGCGATCGTATTGGTGCACCGGCAGTTCGACCGCGGTCTTTCCGAACGGCACTAGCCTGACACGTAGACTGTCGCCGTCGTCAATAAAGTAATAGCGCCCCATTGCCACTTGACCGGAGGCCTGCGTGTAAAACCCGTAGCGCAAAGTTGGATTTGGTCCGTCGATAACATCCATCTCGTCCCACACCTGTTGGGACATCGCGCATGTTGGCATGAGTATTACAAGCGAGAATATGAAACGAAGACATGGCACAGTTGTAGCCCCCTATTCATCGTCTTTTTGTCAGGCTAACGAGCGACTGGCCGCACTGGGTCAGTAGCTGCCCTTTCGAGCTATTCTAGCTCACCGGTGGCTATGGGGCGGTAAGCAGACGATTTCAGAAGGGATTTCGAGGGCCCCGAAATCGAACTTCTGCTCTTACCGGCACCGGTCGTTCAATTAGCCCAAAACGGGCCGCTTCTCGGGGCAGCTAACGGCCAGAAGCGATCACAAAGATAACGTTCAGCCGCGACAGGCTTGCTCGCGATACTCGTTTACTGACGAGAGATTCTCCGTCAATAACTGTGTCTCGAGGACTTCACTTTGTCGTTGCACCGTCGTTACCAGATTATAAGGGAGTAGCCCAGGTGCTGGGTTAACCTTGCAGTGCAGTATTGCCAAGTCTAAGCGGTCACCTTATGTCGTATTTTTTAAATGATCGTCAAACGCAGCATAGCTTCTGAGATTATATTGGGTATTCTGTCAACTGGCACTTGACCGCAAACAATACGCGGCCCAGACTCTTCAGCGCTGTAACGGCAAACCTGTCGAAAGGTAGGGACGCAAAGCTTCCGGCCTAACGGTGAACAACCTAAGGTAGCGGGGTTGCCAGTGAAGGAATTTTCCTGCGAGCAAGCTGGGGTGTCGGCATTCTGACGCATCACTATCCAATGTTCGCTTCTCCTTTCTCAGGCGTTTGCGTCGCAACTGCGCGGTAACACCGCGCGATTCGATAAACGAAGGAGATTGGAGATGAAAGCAGTTACCCGATTCATGAAACCCGCGGTAATCCTCGGTGGATTGTTGATGGCACTGCCTATGGCCAGCATGGCCGACAAAGGCGGTAAGCCCAATACGAAAAGCGTGGCCACGACCGCGGCCTGTATTGAAGCTGATAGCTCTGTGCATGTCTACTCATGCAAGGCGCTATCCAACGTCGTGATCTGGTGCGGCAATACGTACATCAAGTATGACGACATCGGGCTGGATCCAGAGACAGGAGTCGAAGAGGAAATTTTCGACGACGTATTCGGCTGCGGGGACGCGGTCGGCCCAATTACCTATGTTTCTATAAAGTCAGGTAGCCAGAAACACAACAAACACAATGCTGATTACACGCCACCGGCAGACCTGCCGCCGGATGCTCCATCTGGTAGTGGGCTCTTTGTCGGCGACATTCCGAGCTGCCCCCTCGCACCTGAATTGATCCCAGTGCCCGGTGAATGCGTTATTGAACCGACTGATCCACCGCCTCCACCGGCAGGAGCATAGTAATTGCACTTCCAAACAAACCCCGCATCAGCGGGGTTTTTTTTCGGGCGGTATTTTTGGTCACTTGGGGACCACAAGCGGAGAATATAACACGAGTTACGCGAACGGCTGCTGTGAGTTCAGTAGCTGCCGTCTAAGACAATTCTAGCCCACCGACGGCTTTTAGGTGGTAAGCAGACGCCGTCGAGCAAGGTTTCCAGGGACTCGGGAGCGAACGTCGGCTCACCCCAACAGCGGTCGTTCAACTGGCTCAAAATGAGCCGATTCTCGGGGCAGCAAACGGCCAAAAGCGGAAGTACGAGTTTTAGTTTTCTACCTCTTGAAACCCAGCCGCCTGCGTAATTCCAGAAATTCGGGTTCTTCAAGCATCGGGTCATTGAGCCAGTTGTCGCGGAAGCGTGTAATTCTTCCAATTGGGACTCCTTCGTTTTCCTCTAAGTAGCCATCAACCGTCATCGTCCATTCGCGTAGCGCCCGCTCTTTGTCTCGAATTCCGAGAACCGCCCAGTCCAGAGATCGGCCGATTGGACGCTCAGCTTCGCCGTATATCTCTTCAAGCCGACTCAACAATTTTGCCGCCTGTTCCGCATCACCAAGCAAGCCGTACAAATACACTATATAGTCCGCACGATATGTGGCACGCGGTGACATGATCGAAACAGCATGATCTAAATTTTCTTTTGCTGCGCGACTATCGCCGCTAAGATACTCGACAAACCCGAGATTAAGATAGGCGAGGTAATTACCCGGATTGAGCCTTATCGCCTCCCGCATATTCCTGGACGCCGCCGCAAGGTCCCGCGCGTGCATATAAATGAAGCCGAGACGATGGTGAGCGAATGCGTTAGTTGGATCAATTGCCATGGCACGCTCGCCCAACCGGATCGCTTCGGTGTAGTCGCCACCTTTCTTAGCGAGGTAGTAAGCGTATCCGGTCAAGTTAAATGGGTCACCCGGACTGAGTTCTACGGCGCGTTCGTAAGCCGCACTCGCCTCTTCCTGACGAGCGTAGTAGTTACTATAGACGATACCGAGCACCGAATACGCCCCGTCAACGGTCGGTTCCAGCTCAATGGCTTTGAGCGCAGTCTCCTCGATGACAAGATCTGGTTCTAACCCCCCTGTGTAATAGGCCCAGGCGAGTGCCGCATAAGCTTCGGCATATTCAGGGTCCGCTGCAATAGCTCTCTCGAGCGACCCGATGATTGAGGGGAGATATTCTGGTCTGATTTGCGGGTTAGGCAAACTCTGGGCGTGCAGGTAGTGTTGGTAGGCTTCCGCTGATTCCGTCCCGCGATTCTCGATGCGCGACAGCTCGTCGGGCAACAACTGCACTCGCATCGCTGTCGCAATCTGCTTGGCGACCTCCGCCTGTATGGCAAATACATCGACGAGTTCCCGGTCGAACTCATCCGACCACAGGTGTGCGTCGGTTTTCCCATCAATGAGCTGGGCCGTAATCAATACCCGGCCATCGGCATACCGGACACTGCCCTCCATAACGGTTGCGACATTCAGTGCCTCTGCAATTTCAGGGATAGGTGGGCGATTTTCCTCATACTGCATCACTGAAGTACGAGAGATCACAATCAGGCCACTGATCTTCGCCAGCTGATTCAACGTGGAGTCATGAATGCCTGCGGCAAAGAACGCATCTTCAGGATCGAGACTCAGGTTGTCGAACGGCAGGACAGCGATTGAGTTCAGCGTTACGCCGGGCAGAATTTCCGAGGAGACATCTTCGACCGCGGCTTCGACAGGTACCGAAGATTCCACCACTGTTTCTGACTCATCGAACTCGACGCGATAAAGAATCCATCCGACCGCAATAACCAGTAGACCAATGAGAACATATTCAATCCCCTTACCACCGCGTTGTGCAGCAGCATTTTGTCCCTGGTCTTTTATGATCCCCTCGGCGGTAAGATTGAAAGCCCAACTAATGATGAGAGTGATGGGAAAACCAATCGCGAGCAGCACGATCACGAGGGTATCCACCCAGTCCGGTAAGCTCAGTGGCGCCTCTATGGAGGTGATTACTTGTACGAGCAACCACGCAACCACCGCGTATACGACAGCGACCTGAAAAACCTTGCGTCGTTTGACTTCCCCCAGGAACGACATACTGGCTCCCGACTGTTCTTATGTTTTGGATATTACTCGGATAGAGGCTCTGAAAGCCGAAAAATCGACGATTTCTCGCCAAACTCAGGTCAAATTTGGTTCTCGCGAGGAAAACTCTGGACGGCTGGTTTGGGTCAGTAGCAGCCCTTTAAGCCGATTCTAGCTCAACGGCAGCTTTGGGGCGCTTACCGGACGGTATCCCGCACGGATTTGGGTGACCCCGGGGTGCATGTCAGCTCTCACCGATAGCGGCCATTCGATATGCTCGGGAGTGTCCGATTCTCGGGGCCGAACCAAACGGCCACAAGCGGACCTTAGCCCCGATGCCTGTCATCGATACGATTGAAATACGCTCGCCTTACCGTCCGGACCGATCAGCAGAACGTCATACGGATCTAGCGCGCCGCCATACGCGGGACCGTCCATACCGGGTGAGCCGCGTGGCATCGCGGGGACCGACAGGCCGATCGCATCCGGCCTCTCATTCAGCAAGCGATCAATTTCCTTCGCCGGTACGTGGCCCTCGATCGCGTAACCATCAACTTCCGCGGTGTGGCAGGAGCTGAACCGAACCGGCATGCCGAGCCGCTTCCTCGCTTCACTGTTGCCTTCATCGTAACTCGTGACTGAGAAACCGTTGGCTTGAAGATGACTTATCCAGTCTTTACAGCAACCACAGGTCGGGCTTTTCCAGACTTCGATCGATTTAGAAGCCGCTATGGCTCTTCCTGGCAGCGTCGAGCTAATCGCAAGTGCACCGTATGCCAGAGAACCGACGAGCCGGCGACGCAAGGGATTAATTGTCTGTTTTCTTTTCATGATGCACTCGATTCTACGATACTAAATAAATCAAAAAAAATCTCGACACGTAATTATCGCCGTTTCGATGATCACTTTCCAGGTGCATTTTTCAGATCAATTTCTAAACGTCAGCCGTTATCCGAAGCGGTCGTTCAGCTCACTGGAAAATTACATAATTAAGAGGCAGCGATCGGCCAGAAGCAGACGCCCATCATATCGATCTTTGCATTATTTCGGCGAGTTCTGGTTACGATGAGGTCGGCTTAGCCGTGGATTGCTTATAAATGAATACCCCCAATCCACACAGAATAGCGCCTGCCGCCAGCAAGAATGCAGGATTGGACCACATCCATAAGCCTCGACCGATTAGAATCTTCTCCGGCTCTTGTGGATCGTAATGCAGAGCAACCCGATCACCGATCTTGTTAGCGTTAAACCACTGCGTTTTGTGAACGTCACGGCCCACGACGACGTGGTCGTCGAGCGTTGCAAATCTCGCTTCGACACTCCTTATTCCCCTTACTCCTACGTCGATGCCGACCACGACGCCGGTTGTTTCTACTCCTTGTGTCAAAAGATGCTGTCGTTCGGACAGTCCAGAGACACCAGCCGTGGATGCCACCACAGCCAGGAATAACATCGCCGTCAATAACAATTTCGAATTCACAGACTGTCTCATTTTGTCGAGTGACTGCAGGACAAGCGTTCAGAATGGGCCAGTGGCCCCTAAGTCGTCTCGTCGATCTGGTCGAGTCATAGAAAGAGCAAGAAACTATCAATCAGCTATGCAAAACGAGGAAACAGCCTGAGTGCATTTTCACGGTTAATTAAACGCATATCACTTTCGCTGAACAGACCCGTTTCTGCCAGCGCCTCGGCAAGTCTGGTACTGGTTTCGCCAGGCGGGAAGTCCGTCCCGAAGACAATCTGGGTCGTCGCTACCATCTCCATCAGTGCCAGCAGTGCACCGCGGTTATACGCGGACGCGGTATCGTAATAATATTTTCCCATCTCCGCTGTAAAACCGTTTGGCAGGGCGTCCGGTGCCCTGCGGCCCGCACTTTCGAGCCTTCTGAGTAGAAACGGGGCACTCCCGCCTGCATGGGACCAGATAAAACGAATATCGGGATATCGCCTGGCGTCACCGCTGAAGGCAATCCCCATCATCGCGCGCGTGGTATCGGTGCCATATTCTATCGTCCCAGGCCTTATACCCGGGGCGTAATCCAGGTTCCTGCAGCAGTTTGCGGCCGTGGGGTGGACAAACACCACGGCTTTTCGTCGGTTGAGTTCCTGCATCACCGGTCTGAAATCGGGGTTTCCTATCCACCGGTCACCGTAACTGGTTAAGAATCCCACACCATCGGTATTAAGTGTGTCATAGGCATACTCAATCTCACGAAGTGTCCCGTCGACATCCGGTAGCGGCATGGCTGCGAACAGTCCAAAACGAGAAGGATGATCAGACACGAGTCTTGCTCCATATTCATTACAGGCCCTCGCGAGTCGACGTGTCTCAGCCATGTCATCAAACCAAATTCCTGGATTTGTTATGGATATGATCGAGGCCGCCACACCTCCCATGTCCATATCCTGGATGGAATGTTCGGGAACCCATCTGGTGTTAGCAATATTGAGTAAAGGCCTGTCTTTGACATTGGCAACCCATGCCGGTGGGGCGAAATGATGGTGTACATCGATACGACGTGGTTTACTGCTACCCTTGGATACCTGAGCCTCAACCAGTCGTGAAAAAGGGACGGCCAGTGCCGATACAATTGCAGATTTTAGTAACGTACGTCTGTCTAGTTTATTCATCCCCCGCCTCCGTTTAGTGTATGTAAAGCATAATCGCCCATAATCCGAATTTGCTTACTCGTAAATGTATTGCAAACCCTGCAGTTAGTCTTGTTTTATTCCCGGCGCGCCAGTCATCGCATTATTTTATTTGCAATTTTGACCGGTTGAAATCGCAGCCAAAAGCGGTCGCGTATTCAGAATCAAATCAGCACGGCTTGGTGAGGAGGCTGTCAATTTCCGCACGGAACTCTGGCGATACTGTTGGCCGATAGTCACACGAATTTTCTGACGTATGCGATAAATTGGGGGAAACTAAGGGCAGCTAAGGGCCAAGAGCAGACAACTGGGCCGTCAATTGAACGTGGCAAGCTTGGCTTGTATGCGCATTGCTCTCCTCACAGGTCGGGACTAGTTGTTGACCAGATGTTCAGCCGTTTCCGACTGAATTACCGAAGATGCGTCAGGGCACCAATAAGGCCCAAAAATCCTGATCGCGGTGCCGGCTTGTCGGCCTTCGAAGGCTTGCCGTTATTCCGGTCGATTATTCCTCTATACGAGGGTTGACCTTAACGAAGATGCCGTCCGGATTATTCCTCCATACCCAAACGTGAAGTGTCCAGAGGCTTCCGTCGGTGAACGGTGTCCAGACATCCTCGTCTCCGGAAAAGCCTTCAGGAGCCGGCAACGTGCATGTGGGTGGTCCGCCACAGAGCGTCACATATTCAATCGAGCGCAATTCAGCTTTCCCGCCCTGGTTAGGTGCGCAATTTGCATAAATTAGTAGCTCTGGCTGAGTAAGTTCAAATGCTCCATCGAGATATCCGAGATTAATCAGGTGACACCCTACGCCAGCCAGGAAAAAATCAGCGTCGACATAACCATCTGCGTAAGCTGCATCGATATCATGATATTTGGCAGTCGCTCTGCGTGCCTGAGCCAGCTCCTGCCTGGTCTCGGAAGATAGTTTGTCGCTATCTGCGATAGCTATACCCGGGTATCCGACTATTGTAGCCAAAGCGCCGAGCGCCAATGGTATTAGCGAGTACCGAAGTGAGTTCTTCATTCTTCTTCTCCTCTATTTGCATTACTCGGCTGCTGATATTCAGCGTCCATTGCATCGCCGTATCCCTATAGTGTAGTACGAATTTTCTACCTCTGTTTCGGGTCGCAAGCCGACATTTTACCTCAGATCGTTCGACTGGCGGCTATGCGAACCGAATCGGTCATTCAGCCCTCGAAAGCATGAAAACCCAGTTTGCAACGTCTGCTCGCATCGAAAGCAGCCATTCGTTCAGCTTGCTGGTTACCGTCGCCTAACGGCCACGAGTAGTCCTTTCGAACCTGCAAGTCAAGTGGCATGATGACTCATCATCAGGCTGTGCAGTGAATGACCCGCTATGGTTGCGATCCAAATCGTTAGTGACGTGCCGTCTTTCGACATCCGAGTAGATGATCTGTCCGGCGAGGCAACGCGTGCTTTGTTAGCGCTACATCTCGCTGGCATGCACGCAGACTCCCCTCCCGGACATGTCTTCGCACTGGATCTGTCCCGCCTGAAAGTGCCCTGCGTAACGGTTTGGTCGGCTTGGGATGGATCTGCAATAGCTGGCATCGGTGCACTCAAGACGCTGGGAGACGGTACCGGCGAACTGAAGTCAATGCGGACAGCTCCGCTCTATCTGCGCAGAGGCGTCGGTGCCGCGCTCCTGGAGCACATTATTGGGGAGGCGCGCCATCGTGGAATGAGCAGGCTCAGCATTGAAATGGGGAGTGGATCCGCCTTCACACCGGCACTATCTCTCTATCTCAAACGCGGTTTTATCGAAGGCGAGGCGTTTGCTGACTACGCACGTAGCGATTTCAACCGCTTTCTTCACCTGACTCTATGACGTGTTGTCCGCTTTGGGCAGTAGCTGCCGTCTACGCCAATTCTAGCCCAGTGGCGGCTTTTGGGCGGTCAGCAAACGGCCAGGAGCCGACATTCAGCTCAATCCCGGTACGTACAATCTGCACAGCTGCTTTCGCAAAAGAGGAAAGGTCCGCAACTTATCTCGCGACGACGTTTTCTTCCATCCAGTTTATGAACTCTGGCCGGTAGCGATGCTTCGCGTTCTGCCAATGTTCAAACATTCCAGGCAGTTTTGAAAAATCGTTTTGCCAGCCTTGTGGACCAACGTCTTCAATCTCTATCAATCCAGCGTGATATTCTCGCCATGCCGACTGCCATTCATTTAGCACGAAGGCGTAGAAAAATCTCAACACCAAATCTTCATCAGGCGTCAATGGGCCCCCATTCTTGGCTTTCAGACCCCAGGCGCCGATCTTTATAAATATGCGACGCAACTCGTCGTTCTCCATAATTTGCAAATAGGCACCCTGCCTATGATCGGCTCGAATTGCCCTCCCTTGTGCTGCCAGAAATTCGTTGTTCTGCCTTAACTCAACAATCAGAAAAATAATTCCAGCAAGTACACCGGCATTGGCGAGGATGGTCAGCCATTTGATTAAGTTGTCCATATTCATATTGGTTTAACTCACGACAAAGAATTGAGTTTTCGTGGCATGGCATTGTCCCCTGTGGGTCAGTAGCTGCCATTCAGCCCAAGTCTAGCCGAACGGCAGCTATTAGGGGGAAAGCGGACGTGGTCGAGTGGATTTTTCCATGAGCCAGGATCGAATGTCTGCTCTCGCCAAAAGCGGCTATTCGGACAGTGCATAAATTGCGGATATGACCGGCAGCTACCGGCCACAAGCAGACGGAAGCCAATTGGGATCGTGGCATCGTTACGACACAGAGCTCCGCCAGTCACCTTCGAGCCGGAGTGGAAAAAGACGACAGCCGCAAGCCATAATACTCGCCGAGAACGGCCACATACGTATGCAATGGAGCGCGAGCATGGGGAGGGAATTTACAGCAGAGGAGCAACGGAAAGTAAGGCAGGCGTTGGCTCATGTGACCCCATGGAGTGGTTTCTGGTATTTCCTCATACCGTATCGCCGACGCGTCGTGCGCAATAATATTCATCGGGTCTTTGGGTCGTTTTTAAGTCGTGCAGAAGAGCTTCAGCTCGTCAAGGCGTACTACGGCCACTTTGTCAAGTTGGCTTGGGAGCTATTCATCGAACAACACCTCGTCAATTGGCGTAAGAGATTTGTGCCCGGTATTTTGAATATGTCCTACCTTACCAATGCGCTTCATCAGAAAAAGGGGGCGTTATTGCTGACGGCGCACACCGGGAACTGGGAATGGGGATTGATTCACGCTGCAAATCATATTGCGAAAGAGACCGATAGCCGTACGTATGTAATTTCCCGTGTGATTCGCCCTGCATGGATTCGTAACTGGCGCATCGGACGTCTCTTACGCAAAGGCGTTGTCGTGATTGAGAATAAGGCAGGCTCATTGCGCCATGTGATTCGTGCATTACGCCAAGGCAATGTGGTTGTCATGACTATAGACCAACATGCGGGGGCGGCTGCTTCAAACTCGGTATCGGTACCGTTTTTCGGTGAGGTTACACCGACGTTTGCAACTCTTGCTGAGCTGGCCCTGCGCACGGGAACTCCGGTAGTGCCGTTGTGTGTTTACAGGGACTATAAGTCTTGCCAACACGAAATGGCCTGTTACGAGTCAATTGAAATGATGGACGTGTTAGCGACGCGCCGAAGTAGCGAATCGGAAATCGACAAAGTCACTGCTTTGACGGCGGCATACAATTACGCATTGGAGCAGATGATTATCGAACATCCGGAGCAGTGGCTCTGGTCACACAGACGTTGGCGGGACCAATCAGATGAATCGAGCGTCCAACCCCGAGAGGGTGGGGCTGCCGCATGTGACAACAATTCCTAGACTACTATAAGACACCCGATATCGGCCCTGCCTTAACTCAAACATGCTGATGGGGCGGTCTTTGCCGTATTGTTCGTGCTTACGTTGGCGACCGCGAATGCCTCTTTCGCCTAGGCCCGCTCGACGCGGGCGATGAAACAGCCGCGCTTCGCATTGTGCAGATGGAGATATGCAACCGATTCTGTCGAGAATAGGCGATTGATGATTGTTTCAAGGTGCGGCCCTTCGACAATGTCCGCATCAACCATCATTCCGGCCGGATCAAATGCTCGCACCGAGATAAGGCGAGTCCGTAGCATCTCCGGAACTTCATTCTTGCCGATGTTGGCCGAATTTGCTCCCTCTATGACAAATATCGCGTGACTCGAACGGTAAGGCGACAAGGCAGGTTGATGCTCGAAATTCATGAGTAGGACGTTGTCTCCTATTTCAGCGTCTCGTAAGGACACACGACAAGGAAAACCAGGCTTGCTGTCAACAGCTATGCGCTCGATCCCATACTCGGCCAGAACCCTTGGGTCCTTGCCGAACAAGTGGCTGAACAGACCGCTATCCAGGCTGCGTATTTGAAAGCTCATGACCCACTCCCAGAAGATATTGAGCAGCAGATTCTACAAATCTGCATCCAATAAACCAGCCAGATTCGGACGCGCAATTCAGGAATCTTGATTCGCCGGCTGACTCGGCACCAGGGGAGCAAGCGGTGCAGTGGAAGCAGTAGCAAAGTCCGCTTCTTTATCATTTCTGTGCAGCAAATACCTGTACCCAGTACATCCCTTTCTGGCTAGCCGGGTTGACTGCGTAGGTCACGCCCGTGTCGGAATACCGCGGGTTCATCAGGTTTGCGCAGTGCCCGGGACTTGCCAGCCACGTATTGACGACTTCTTCAGCCGTTGTTTGACCCGCTGCGACATTTTCAGCGACTGAACTCCACGTATAGTTCGCTCGCGTCGCACGGTCGCCCGGCATGCTTCCATCGGAACCTTTGTGGCCGAGGTAGCCGTGTGCTGCCATGTCCTGTGCGTGGGCGAGTGCCGCACTTTCCAGGGCGGCAACCTGCTTCAATGGCGTGGTGGCAGCGAACTTCTTGCGACCGCAGCTGCGTGGCTGTAAGCGTGCCTCGTTGATCAGTTCCAGCACGCGGTGGCTGACAGTGGAGGCATCGTGCGGGCCTGGAGGAGAAAAAGGCGCCGCCAGCACGATCCACACGTCTTCGCCACGCCGATAGACACCAATCTCACGCAAGTTTGCGTCGGTGACAATTTCACAGAAGCGCTGCGCAAGCACCCGCGTAATACCGTCGTCGCCTTTCGTGTTTCGGATGTGGATCGACGCCGACTGTTTGGCGCGATAGCCTGATCCTGACGTTGCCATTTCGAGCTCGTCTCCGGATGCCATGCGCCGCGCTGCATCGTCAAGCCGCGACTGCGCAAGTAGGGGCCGACCAACGGCAGACAATTTTCCGCAGCCTTGCGCACGGATCGCATTCGCGACATCAATAACATCGGCAACGCCACGGGTCGGCGCTACGGCAAGAGTCACGACGATCGCGCCGCCAATTATCAACATCCGATTCATGACTATTGGACTATACCGGGAAGTTCGCTCGCCTGGTCTGAGGCGCCACACCTAGCAACGGATGCGCTTGTTATCCGGGTCGTACATCGGCCGCAGCGAGGCATCCGCAGCATATCGAATTCCCGCGACTTCGATCTCGTAGTTACCGCTGGTCACTTCGGCTGGGTCTTCGCCTTCCCGGAGATGCACGTAGCCCAAGCCGATGCAACTACCCAGGCTGTGGCCGTACGCGCCCGAGGTAATGTGCCCGACGAGTTCGTCGTCGCGCCACACGGGTTCATTATGATAAAGCAGCGGCTCGGGGTCTCTGAGCCTGAACTGCACGAGCTGCCTGCCCACGCCCTTTTGTTTTTGTCCGAGTAATGCGTCACGACCAATGAAGCCGTCAGGCTTTTCGAATTTGACCGTGAATCCGAGTCCGGCTTCGAGCGGGGTGTCCTCGTCGGTGATGTCGTGGCTCCAGTGCCGGTAGCCTTTCTCGATTCGCAATGAGTTCAACGCATGATAGCCGGCGTGTGCAAGATCGAACGTCTTGCCTGCCGCGACGATCTCGTCGTAGACGCCAAGCATGAATTCGGTCGGCACATACAGTTCCCAGCCGAGCTCGCCGACGAACGTGATGCGCGACGCGCGAACCTTCGCATAACCGACCTCGATCTCCTGGCTTGTCGCAAACGGAAAGGCTTCGTGGCTCACGTCGTCCGGCGTCAGGGTCTGCAGCAGTTCCCGCGAGCGTGGCCCCATCAGTGAAATGACGCCCAGGCCCGATGTCACATTGGTCAGCACGCAATGAGCAGCGGCCGGGATGTGTCGCCTGAGCCAATGGAAGTCGCGCACTTCGGTTTCGGCTGCGGTCACAATCAGGAATGCGTCGTCGCTAAGGCGTGTCACAGTGAGATCGGCTTCGATGCCGCCGCGTTCATTCAACCACTGCGTGTAAATGAGTCGCCCCGGGGGTCTGTCGATGTCATTGGCGCACACCTGGTTCAAAACACCTGCTGCGTCGCGGCCTTCGAGCCGAAATTTCGCAAAAGAGGACTGATCGAACAAGCCCACGTTCTCGCGCACGGCTATGTGCTCGGCGGCTGAGTGCTCGAACCAGTTCTGCCGGCCGTAGCTGTACTCGTATTTCGGCAGTATGCCCTGCGGTGCATACCAGTTCGGTCGCTCCCAGCCGAACGCCTCACCATGGCAGGCGCCCGCGAAAGCCAGCCGGTCGTAGAGCGGCGATTTGCGCACGCCTCGCGACGTTGCGTACTGCCGGTATGGCCAGTGCGTCGCGTACAGAAGCCCGAGGCTCTCGCTAACGCGCTCACGCAAATACTTGCGATTGCCCTGGAATGGCATGTTGCGCCGGACGTCGACCTCCCAGAGATCGACGGGCGGGTGACCGTCACGGATCCACTCCGACATGACCTTGCCGATACCACCCGCGGACTGCAGGCCGATCGAGTTCAGTCCGGCCGACACGTAGCAATTGCTTAATTCGGGGGCCTGGCCGAGGTGATAACGCACATCGGGCGTGAAGCTTTCTGGGCCGCAGAAAAATTTCTGTATTCCTGCATTCTGCAGCGCGGGTATGCGCTGCATCGCGTCGGCGAGTACGGGTTCGAAATGATCAAAGTCGCCGGCAATCTCGTCGAAACAGAAGTCCTCGGCGATGCCGCCCATGCCCCAGGGTTTGGCCGATGGTTCGAATGCGCCAACGAGCAACTTGCCCGCGTCGTACTTGTAATACGTGCACGCATCGTAGTCGCGCAGGACCGGCAGGCTCGGGTCCAGTCCCTCGACCGACTCGAACAGCGCGTAATAATGCTCGCAGGCGTGCAATGGCACGTTGACGCCAATGCTCGCGGCGAGGTCGCGCGACCACATGCCGGCGCAAATTACGACGCTGTTCGCATCGATGTCACCGGCAGGCGTACTGACACCCGTAATCTTGCTGCCGTCGTGCAGAATCCTGGTGACCTTGGTGTTCTGAATGATCATTGCACCGTTTGACCGCGCGCCTTTGGCCAGTGCCTGACTGATGTCTACCGCATTGGCGTAGCCGTCCGACGGGATGTGAATGCCGCCGAGCAGATCGCTGCTGTTGATCAACGGATAGCGTTCGACAATCTCGTCGACGTCAACGACATTGACTTCGAGGTCGAAGACTTTCGCCATCGATGCGCTCCGCTTCAATTCCTCGAAACGCTCCGCATTGGTTGCGACGGAGATCGAGCCGCATTGCCGATAGCCCGTTGCCTGGCCGGTCTCGTCCTCGAGGCCCCGATACAGTTCGCTCGTGTACTTGGCGAGCTTGGTCATGTTAATTGACGTGCGTAGCTGACCGACGAGACCGGCCGCGTGCCACGTCGTGCCACTGGTCAACTGCTGCCGCTCGAGCAGGATAACGTCGGTAAAGCCGAGTTTCGCGAGGTGATACGCGATCGAACAGCCGATGACACCGCCACCGATAATGACGACGTTTGCTGATTTCGGCAGCTCGGCCATCGCTCAGGCTCGCAGGCGTTTGTTCGCGGGATCGTGCGCAGGCTCTCCAAGCACGCGCGCTTTGCAGCGCTCATCGAGCAGGCCGATCTCGAGCTCGGTGCCAGGCGCCGCGAGATCCGGCGTCACGTATCCGAAGCCGAGGCTCTTGTTGACGAAGTGCCCGTAGCCGCCCGACGTCGTCAGTCCGACGCAGCGAGCGCCCGCAAAAATAGGTTCGTTGCCGCGAACGTCGGAGTCCGTTACGTCGACTTCGAAGTAGATGAGTTGCAGCGTCCGTGCAACGTCCTGCTGGGCGAGCGTCGCGTCCCTGCCCGTGAAATCGTCCTTGTCGAGCTTGAGGAAACGTTGCATGTCCGCGTCGATCATCGTGACTTCGTTGGTCAGCTCGGCGCCCCAGCCGCGGTAGGCTTTTTCGATGCGCAGGCTGTTGACCGCGTATAAGCCGAAGTCGGTGATGCCGAATTTGCTGCCGGCCTCCCAAAGCGCATCATAAAGAGCCGGCAAGTCCTCCATCGCCGGGTGCAGCTCCCAGCCGAGTTCGCCGACGTAATTGACGCGCAGTGCGCGCAGCTCAATACCGGCCACCGTGATCTCGCGGCCACTTAGCCAGCGGAACGCCTCGTTGCCGAGATCCGCAGTCGTCAGTTCTGCCAGCACGTCACGCGACCGTGGTCCTGCGAGTACGAGCACGCCGCGCTCGTCGGTCACGTTTATGATATTGACGTTGTCGGACTCGTGGCGTCCCTGCACGAGATGATCGAGGTCTCTGAGCTCGGCGCCCGCAGCAGAAAGCAGGTAGTAACGATCGTCGGCCAAACGCGTGATCGTGACCTCGCCCAGGATACGGCCGTTAGCGGAGAGTATATGCGCGAGTACGATACCGCCGTCCCGTGTTGGCATGCGGTTTGCGCAAAGCCGGTCCAGAAAAGTCAGGGCGTCGGGGCCAGTGACGTCGTACTTCGCGAAGCCGCTGAGGTCGAGGATGCCAACGCGTTCGCGTACGGCGAGGCATTCATCGCGTACGACGTCGAATACGTTGTTGCGACGATAGCTGTACTGTTCGACTCTACCGTCGAGCGAATACCACTTGGGCCGCTCCCAGCCGAAAGTTTCGGTAAAGACACCGCCTTTTGCTTTGAGCCTCTCGTACAGTGGGCTCGTTCGCTGCGGACGTCCTGCGGGTAGCTCCTCGCCGGGCAGCGGCGTGGCGTAAGTCATCCGGTAGTCCTGGAAACCCTTGGCTCGCGCATAGTCCTGATCGGCGAACACGCCGAATCGACGCGGATCGAAGCCCGTCATATTGATCTCGGCGTCGCCGTGCAACATCCACTGTGCCAGGTATTTGCCGCAGCCGGCGCCTTGCGCGATGCCGAAAGACGAGCCGCAGCAAAGCCAGAAGTTCCTGAGTCCTGCGACCGGGCCGAGGTAGGGCGGCCCGTCCGGCGGATGCGGTATCGCGCCGTTGACAATGCGTTTGATGCCGGCGTCTTCGAGTATCGGCAAGCGCTCCATCGCGCGGCCGAGCCACGGCATCAGGCGTTCGAGATCGTCTGCAAACAGCTCGCTGTCCGATGCCCAGGGCGGATAGCCATTCGGCGCCCAGGCCTCGGTCATTTGTTCGCCTTCGTAGATGCCGATCAGACCCGACTTCTGTTCCTGGCGGATATAGGCCGACGCGTGCGGATCGCGGATAACCGGAATCTCTTCATCGGACTCCACAAACTCGCTGACGTTGCCCGTCACGACGTAATGATGTTCCATGTTGACGAGCGGCAGATCGGCACCAACCATGTGCGCGATTTGGCGCGCAAAACAGCCGCCGGCATTGACGACGATCTCGGCAACAACGTTGCCTTTCTCGGTGACAACCTCCCACTCACCCGAAGGCAACAGCTTGATATCGGTGACGCGATTGTGGCGCTCGATACTGGCGCCCATGTTGGTCGCGCCGCGCGCCATCGCGTTGGTCAGTCCCGACGGATCGGCGTGCCCGTCGCCGGTCGTGTATGCGCCGGCAATGACACCGCTGGTATCCATGAACGGATGGATCTTCCTGATCTCGTCGGGGCCGACGATCTCCATCTCGAAACCGACGTTTTGTGATATTCCGTGCAGGTAGCGGAACCACTCCAGGTCTTCTTTCTCGCGCGCGAGTCGCAATCCGCCCGACGGATGCCAACTCACATACTGGCCCGTCATCTCTTCGAGGCGCGGGTACAGGTCATTACTGTACGCGTGGATTTTCGCGAGATTGTAGTTGCCGACGAGGCTGGGGCACTGACCGGCCGCGTGCCAGGTCGAGCCGGACGTCAGCTCACCTTTCTCGATCAGCAGGCAATCGGTGCAACCGTCCTCGGCAAGGTGGTAGAGCAGGCCGACGCCCATGATCCCGCCACCGATGATGACTACGCGCGCGTGCGATTGAATGACGATCTCCTATCCGCGGTTTTCGGCGGCACTATAACGCGCAAACGCATCGACCTCATAGCCCGGTTGTTCGGGTTCGTCGTCGAGCATCTGTGCGGGAAACCCGGGCGCGAGGATCTCGACATCGTTCGCCTCCTCGAGACGGCGGATGATGTTTGGCGACCATTCACGAGGTCCATAACGCTCGATGCCGTCATTGAATATGTCGATCAACAGCGGCGATACCTCGAGTTCGACGCCGGCACGATCGGCGATCGCCTGGAACAGGCTGATGTCTTTGAGAACGAGGTCCATCGTGAAATTGATGTCGCGGCTGCCGTTCAGAATCACCTGGCTCTCTGTCTCGTGTACGAACGAGTTGCCTGACGAGATGCGGATCGCTGCATACGTCGTATTCAGGTCGAGCCCGGCTTTCTTCGACACAACCAGGGCTTCGCAGAGTGTTACGAGGTTGGCGGTCGCCAGGTAATTGGTCATGACCTTGAGCATGGAAGCGCTCCCGAGGGGACCGGTGTGCAGAATGCGCCGGCCCATCGTCTTGAGCAGCGGCAGCATCGCTTCGAACACGTCGCGCTCGCAGCCGGCGAGTATCGCGATGTTGCCCGTTGCAGCCCTGTGGCAGCCGCCGGATACAGGGCAGTCGACGGCACGGGCGCCGGTCGCCGCGACAAGGTCGGCGAGACGCTTTACCTCGGCGGTGTCGGTCGTACTCATCTCGGCCCAGATCTTGCCGGGCCCGAGTCCGACGATGACGCCATCGTCCGCTTCCATAACAGATGCAGAGATAGCCGGGCTCGGCAGGCAGGTCACGACGATGTCGACGGCCGCGGCCAGTTCCTGTGGCGAGTCGGCCCAGGTTGCCCCCAGGTCGAGTAATGGTTCCGCAACGTCTTTATCGAGGTCGCGGACCGTCAGGTCGAAGCCGTTGCGTAGCACGCTGCCCGCCAGCTTGCTGCCAACGTTGCCAAGACCGATGAAGCCTATTTTGCTCATGTAATACGTCTCTCGTTGGCACAAGTGTAATTGGAACGACAATCCTCCTACAGGCGCTTGCGCAAATACAACCGCCTGAGCTATTTTCCGCGCATGTCGCAACGGGCCTGCATCGAGTTAATTGATCGCGACCGATACCCCGTCGATGCGCCGCAGTCTACCGTTCGTGCCGCTGTCGTGAGTGAAGCGGTTGCTGCGCTGCAACACGACGGCTGTGCCGTGCTTCCGAAATTTTTCAGTGCCGACGGCCTCGAGGCGCTTACAGCGGAAGCGGTGGCTCGAAAAGACCAGGCCTATTATTCCGACAACAAGACGTGCAACGTTTATCTTGGCGACGCAAACCCCGAACGGCCGCAAGACCATCCCCAGAACATCTTCTTGCGGCGCAACAACGGTTTCGTGCCGGCGGACACGTTTGCTGCGGACACCGTGTCGCGCAGGCTGTACGACTGGCCGCCACTCAAGGACTTCATCGCCGACTGTCTGGGCAAAGACGAGCTCTTCGTCTACGCGGATCCGATATCGAACATGATTGTCAACGTCAACCGTCCGGGTGAGCAACTCAACTGGCATTTCGACACCAACGAATTCACGATCACGATGCTGTTGCAGGCGGCAGATTCGGGCGGCTATTTCGAATACGTGCCCAAGCTGCGCAACCGCGACGACGAATGTTATGAAGAGGTAAAGCGCATACTCGATGGCGATCGCAGCCGCGTGAAACGCCTCGACCTCCATCCGGGTGACCTGCAGTTGTTTCTGGGACGATTCTCGCTGCACCGCGTTACCGAGAACACGGGCACGACCGATCGTCTGCTGCTGATCATGTCGTTCGCCGAACAGCCGGGCATGGTCGGAAATCCGTATCGGGTCAGGGACTTATACGGCAAGACGGCCCGGGTGCACGAGGCGATAGCCGGGCAGCCCGTGCGTGCTGACAGCCTGCTGGATTAGGCGTAAGCTCGAGGCGTCCTGCAATAAGATCTGCGCCATGAAAATTCTGTGGTCTTACGAAAAAGTGCTCGACTGGTGGCCGCCGCCCACACGTCGGCGCTAGCAGGGTTTCGTATCACCAATGGCAGACCTCTTTCGAGGAGGCACAGATCAAATGAATAGTGCGGACGTCACGCGTGGCGAGCGCGGCTTCACGATTAACTGGGGCGATCGAACGGTCGCGGAATTTCCTTTTATCTGGCTGCGCGACAACGATCCGGATGACCTGCATCCCGATACACGTGAACGTGTTTTCGACCTGACCAGCGTGCCTCTCGATATCGGCCCGGAATCGTTCACGATCGACGGTGGCAGGCTCATCATCACCTGGCCGGCAAAGGCCGAGCCATCGGTGTACCCGCTCGACTGGCTGCGTCGCCATCAGCCCGGGCGCAGCCGTCACGACCCTGCCATCGTCGAACAGACGCTGTGGGACCGGGAAACGTTGGCAAGCATTCCAAGCAGCGATGCCTCGCAATGCGAAAGTCAATCGGCTGCGTTGCGCGATGCATTGTTGACGCTAAAGCGTTTCGGGATTCTGCTGATCGACGGACTCGATGACTCGCCCGATGCTTCGCGGGCCTTTGGCGACCTGATCGGTTTCAGGCGGCAGACGAATTTTGGCGACATGTTTGAAGTCATCAGCAAGCCGCAGCCCAATAACCTGGCCTACACGTCGATGGCATTGCCGCTGCACACGGATCTGCCTAACCAGGAAATCATTCCCGGTTACCAGCTCCTGCACTGCTATCGCAACAGCGCCGCGGGCGGCGAATCAATATTCGCCGACGGTTTCCGCGCCTGTCGGGATCTGCAGAAAGAAGCGCCCGAAGACTACGAATTATTGAAGCGCGTGAGCGTACCGTGGCGCTTTCATGATGCAGCCAACGACATTCGCCGGCGCCGGCCGATCATATTGGAGCGCGCCGACGGCAACCTGGATTATCTCGTCTTCAATGCGCACATTGCAGATATCCCGGACATGAATGCGGAGCTGCTATATGACTTTTACAGTGCTTACCAGACACTGATGAGGCGGCTGCGCGAGCCGCGATATACGCTGCACCATGTGCTCGTGCCGGGCGAGATGGTCATATTCGATAATTCCCGCGTGCTGCACGGACGAGCCGCGTTCGACCCGGAATCGGGCGAGCGGCACTTGCTCGGCTACTATATTGAACGCAACGAAGTCGACAGCCGCATCCGCGTATTGTCACGAAACTGAGTGGCGGAGGAAACATCATGCCCCTGGAAATGAACAGAGAAGTCTTTATCACCTGTCCTGTGACAGGTTCGGGGAATACGCAGGACCGGTCACCGCACGTGCCGCGCACGCCCAGGCAGATCGCCGAGAGCGCGATCGAAGCCGCGAAAGCCGGCGCCGCGATCGTGCACTGCCATGTGCGCGATCCGGAAACCGGCAAGCATTCACGGCGCGTCGACCTGTACCGCGAGGTCACCGAACGCATCCGTGAATCGAGTACCGACGTCGTCATCAACCTGACGGCAGGCATGGGCGGTGACCTGATCGTCGGCCCGCCCGAGGCGCCGCTGCCGCTCAACGAAGCCGGCACCGATATGGCCACTGCAGCAGAACGCGTCGAGCATGTCGCCGAATGCCTGCCCGAGATCTGCACGCTCGACTGTGGCACGATGAATTTCGCCGAGGCCGACTACGTCATGACGAACACGCCGGGCATGCTGAGGGCGATGGGCCAGATGATGACGGACCTCGACGTGCGCGTGGAGGTCGAAGCATTCGAGACGGGACATCTCTGGTTCGCCAAGCAGCTTGCGGAAGAAGGCGTCATCAAGGCACCGATTCTCGTGCAGCTGTGCATGGGCATTCCGTGGGGTGCTCCGGACGATCTGCACACCTTCATGGCGATGGTCAACAACGTGCCGAAGGACTGGCACTTCTCCGCGTTTTCACTGGGCCGCAACGAGATGCCCTACGTCGCGGCTGCAGTACTCGCGGGCGGCAATGTGCGCGTCGGCCTCGAGGACAACCTCTATCTCGAAAAAGGCGTGCTTGCGACCAACGCACAGCTCGTCGAACGGGCGGTCACAATCGTCGAGAATATGGGCGCCAAAGTTATGACGCCTGCAGCCGTGCGCGACAAACTGCAGCTGACGAAACGAGCGCCCCGGTGACCGACAACGCCAGGTCGCGGAAGCAAGCCGCCATCATCGGCGGCGGTGTGATTGGCGGCGGCTGGGCGGCCCGCTTCCTGCTGCACGGCTGGGATGTCATCGCGTTCGATCCGCATCCCGATGCGGGGGAGCGCATCGCAGAGATTCTCGCCAATGCCCGGCTGTCGCTGCCGGCGCTGGCTGATGTGCCGATGCCGGCCGAAGGCGAAGTTACCCTGGTCAGGACGATCGCGGAGGCCGTGTCGACTGCCGATTGGATACAGGAAAGCGTGCCCGAGGACCTGGCACTCAAGCACGCGGTGCTGGCCGAGATCCAGGAACACGCGCCGGACGCCGCGATCATTGGCTCGTCGACATCGGGCTTCAAGCCTAGCGAGTTGCAGCGAGGTGCGAAACTGCCCGGGCAGATCCTCGTGGCCCATCCGTTCAACCCGGTGTACCTGCTGCCGCTCGTCGAACTCGTGGCAAGCCCGGCATGCAGCGCCAGAACGAGCGGGCGTGCCGGCGACACGCTGGCATCGATCGGCATGCACGCACTCGTCGTGCGCAACGAGATCGACGCACATCTCGCGGATCGGCTCATGGAGTCGGTGTGGCGCGAGGCCCTCTGGCTGGTCCGGGACGACGTGGCGACGACGGCAGAGATCGACAACTCGATTCGTTACGGATTTGGCCTGCGCTGGGCGCAGATGGGCCTGTTCGAGACGTTTCGCCTGGCCGGCGGCGAGGAGGGCATGGCGCATTTCATGCGCCAGTTCGGCCCGGCGCTCCACTGGCCATGGTCGCGCCTGACCGACGTGCCGGAGTTGAACGAGAAACTCGTGCAGAAGATCGCCGAGCAGTCCGATGCACAGTCGGGCCAGTACTCGTTACGCGAACTGGAGAGAATCCGCGACCGCAATCTCGTCGGCATCCTGCGTACGCTCAAAGAACGTGACTGGGGTGCCGGGACGATACTCAACGCGCATGACAGGAATTTGCAGACGCGAGTCCGAGCACCGGCTGTGGCTGATTCGTCGGCGCCACTGCGCTTGCTCGATTTGTCCGTATTGCCCGCCTGGATCGATTACAACGGCCACATGACCGAGTACCGATACGTGCAGGTTTTCAGCGACAGCTGCGAGGCGTTGCTCAGACGAGTCGGCATGCATGACGACTATGTTGCTGCGGGCAACAGCTGGTACACGGCCGAGACGCACACGCAATTCTTCGATGAAGCCGGTGTCGACGCACCGATCTACACGACGGTGCAGATCCTCGCGGCCGATAGCAAACGACTGCACGTTTTCTATCGCATGCACGCAGGCGCAGACGATCGATTGCTGGCGACGCTCGAGGCGATGTACCTGCACGTCAACATCGAATCGGGCCGCGTCGTGGCAGCCGGTGCCGCGGCCGCCGAACAATTACTGAGCGTCGCGGCAGCGCATGCCGCATTACAGAAACCCGAAGCAGCCGGCCGAACAGTCGGTCAGCGAACATAGGATTGCCGCATGAATTTTGAATTGACTGACGAACAACAACTCATTGTCGATACCGTACGGTCGTTCGTCGAGAAAGAACTTTACCCGCACGAGGAAGAAGTGGAGCGTACGGGCGTCGTGCCGAAGGAGCTCGGGCAGGAGATCGCACAGAAGTGCCGGGACATCGGTTTCTATGCGTCCAATATCTCCACCGAATACGGTGGCGGTGGCCTGAATCAGCTCGAATTCACGCTGCTCGAGAGAGAGCTCGGCCGCGCGTCGATGGCACTGACGGTCTACTTCGGCAGGCCGTCGGGCATTCTCGAGGCCTGTAACGAAGAGCAACGCGAACGCTACCTGTTGCCGGTCGTGAAGGGCGAAAAATTCGACGCCCTTGCGATGACCGAACCCGATGCAGGCTCCGACGTTCGCGGCATGAGGTGCACGGCCGTACAGTCTGGCGACGACTGGGTGATCAACGGTACGAAGCATTTCATCAGCCACGCCGACATTGCCGACTTCGTCATCGTATTCGTCGCGACAGGGGAGGAAGACACGCCGCGCGGAGTGAGAAAAAAGATCAGCTGTTTCCTCGTCGATCGCGATATGCCCGGGTTCGAGATTCGTCCGGGTTACAACTCGGTGTCGCATCGCGGCTATCACAATTGCATCCTGAATTTCGACAATTGTCGTCTGCCCGGGGAACAGATGCTTGGCCAGCCGCACAGGGGATTCGCGCTTGCCAACGAGTGGTTGTACGCGACACGGTTGACCGTTGCAGCGATGGCGGTCGGCCGCGCCCGGCGCGCCATGGAGCTGGCGTTGCCGTACGCCGTCCAACGCAAGCAGTTCGGACAGGCGATTAGCAAGTTCCAGGGTGTGTCGTTCAAGCTGGCTGATATGATCACCGAGATCGATGCAGCCGACTGGCTGACATTATCGGCGGCATGGCGCTATGACCGGAAGCTGCCGTCGAATCGCGAGATCGCGAGCGCTAAATTATTTGCCACAGAAATGCTGGCACGCGTCACCGACGAGGCGCTGCAGATCTTCGGCGGCATGGGCCTGATGAGCGAATTACCGCTCGAGCGCTTCTGGCGCGACGCGCGCGTTGAGAGAATCTGGGAAGGCACGTCCGAAATCCAGCGCCACATCATCAGCCGCGAGTTACTGCGGCCACTTGAATCCTGAAAGAATCAATCCCGAATCGACGGAGAATCATGAGCAAAGAACAGGTAAGAACGCGCATCGAAGGCGGCATCCTCGAAGTCATTGTCGATCGCCCCAAAGCCAATGCGATTGACCGCGCGACGAGCATCGGGATGGGAGAAATCTTTATGGATTTTCGCGACTCTCCTGATCTTCGTGTGGCGATCATCAGCGGTGGCGGCGAGAAGTTTTTCTCGGCCGGCTGGGATCTCAAGGCCGCTGCGGGCGGCGAGGCAGTTGACGGCGATTACGGTATTGGCGGTTTCGGCGGGATGCAGGAACTCGAGAATTTCAACAAGCCGGTTATCGCTGCAGTGAACGGCATCTGCTGTGGTGGCGGGTTCGAGATCGCGCTCTGCGCCGATATCATCATCGCGGCCGATCACGCGACCTTCGCTTTGCCCGAGATCCGCTCGGGCACGGTCGCCGATGCGGCATCGATAAAATTGCCCAAGCGCATTCCTTATCACATAGCGATGGAGATGTTGCTGACCGGCCGCTGGCTCGACGCAAAGGAGGCTAATCGCTGGGGATTCGTGAACGAAATCGTGCCGGCCGGCAAGCTGATGGAGCGTGCCTGGGAAGTCGCACGACTGATCGAGTCCGGACCACCGCTGGTCTATGCCGCGATCAAGGAGGTCGTGCGCGAGGCCGAGAACATGAAGTTCCTCGACGCGTTACAGAAAATCATCGGCAGCGAATTCAAGACGATCAAGAGACTGTATACGAGCGAAGATCAGCTCGAAGGCGCGCGGGCGTTTGCCGAAAAGCGCGACCCGATCTGGAAAGGCAAGTAGACAGCAGCGGTCGCACGATGAGCCGAAGGAAGGCGCTCGACAAGCTGTTGCGCCCAAAAACCGTCGCGGTCGTCGGTGGCGACAGTGCGGCCGAGGTCATCCGGCAGTGCCGGGGCATTGGCTTCGACGGCGAGATATGGGCCGTCAATCCGCGCCGGCCGGAACTTGCCGGTGTGCCCTGCCTCGCGAGTACAGCTGACCTGCCGCAGGTACCCGATGCGTGCTTTATATCGACGCCGCCGGAAATAACGCTGCAGGTCATTCGAAAGCTCGCAGATCGCCGCGCGCCCGGCGCCGTCTGTTTCGCGGCCGGCTTTGCCGAGACCGGCGGTAAAGGAGCGGCGCTGCAGCGTCAGCTGCGTGACGCGGCAGGCGACATGGCGATCATCGGCCCAAACTGCCACGGTTTTCTGAATTACCTCGACGGCGTTGCGCTCTGGCCCGATCAGCACGGGGGCAAGCGCTGTGAACGCGGCGCCGCGATCATCTCTCAAAGCGGCAATATTGCGATCAACCTGACGATGCAGCGACGCGGGCTCGACCTCGGCTACGTGATCTCGGTCGGCAACAATTCAACGCTCGGCATGCACGACTATGTCGAGACGCTGCTCGACGATGCGCGCGTAACGGCGATCGGCCTGCACATCGAGGGCCTGGACGACATTCCGGCGTTCTCTAAAGCGGCGATCAGGGCACTCAAGCAAGGTGTGCCGATCGTGGCGCTCAAAGCGGGTCGGTCTTCGCGCGGCGCGGAAATCACGATGAGCCACACGGGCTCGCTCGCGGGTTCGGACCGGCTCTATTCCGCGTTGTTCGCCCGGCTCGGTATTGCGCGCTGCGACACGATCGCGCATTTCATCGAGACATTGAAGTTTGTTTCCATCGCCGGCACCTTGCCGGCACCGTCTGTGGGTTCGATGAGCTGTTCGGGCGGCGACGCAGCGATCGTGGCCGACAACGCAGAGTTGCTGGGGCTGGAGACGCCGGCATTTGCCGATGCATCGGTCAGCAAATTGCAGGCGTTGCTTGGGCCGAATGTCAATGTCGCCAATCCGCTGGATTATCACCTCTATGTGTGGGGCGATTTCGACAAGCTCCGTGCCTGCTTTACCGAAGTCCTGACCAATGGATTTGCCTGCACGTTGCTCGTACTGGACTATCCGCCGGGCGACGACAACAACGATGAAAAATGGCAGATCGCCGAGCGGGCGCTGATCAAGGCGGTCGCAACAACGGGCCAGCGAGCGGTCGTCGTTTCTTCATTACCCGAGACGATGCCAGCGAAGGTCCGGGATCGACTCAAAGCGGCCGGCATCGCACCGATGCAGGGAATCGAGGACTGCCTGTACGCGCTCAGGGCGGCGGCGAAGATCGGCGCGGCACAGCGTGATGTTGATCGCGCGCTGCCGGTCATGGAGTTTCAGCGCGTTGCAGGCGATGTGACCACGGTTGACGAGTGGGATAGCAAACAGGCGCTGGCTGCCGCAGGAGTTGCGATACCTGACGGCAGGACCTGCGACGCACGTGACACTGAATCAGCCGCGCGCGAGCTCGGTTTTCCCGTCGTTCTCAAGGCAGTGTCGAGCGCACTCGCACACAAGAGCGAGGCAGGCGCTGTCGCAGTCGGTCTCGACACTGCGGCGGCCGTGCGCGATGCAACCGATCGCATGGCGAAGAAATTCGACCGCTTTATCGTCGAGAAGTTGGTCGGTCCGACGGTCGCCGAACTGATCGTCGGCGTCAGTCGTGACAAGACCTTCGGCCTGACCTTGTTGATCGGCACGGGTGGAACTCTTGTCGAATTGCTCGATGATACGGTGTCGCTGCTGTTGCCGGTGCAGCGCGACGAAATCGCTGCGGCGGTCCGGTCCCTCAAAGCCGGTGCGCTGATCGACGCCTATCGCGGTGGCCCGGCCGGCGATTTCGAAACAGTGCTTGACGCTATCGAAGCGATTGCGGCATACGCTGTCGACCACGCCGACAGCCTGCAGGAACTCGACGTGAATCCGTTACTCGTGACGACTGGCGCTGCGGTCGCGGTGGATGTGCTCATTCGCAAGCGCTGAAGCAAAGCGAGATCGTTGACGCTAAAAGACGCTACCCAGCGCAACGCGGATGGCTTCTCCATTGATACCGCTCGATTCTTCCGACGCGAGAAATGCGATTGCCTCGGCGACTTCCCGGGTCGTGACAACGCGGCCCGCGGGATACAGTGCTGCGCGTTCCTGCCACACCTGGTCGATCGTCACGTCACGATTTCTCGCTTCCTGCTCAGCCGAACGTTCAGCCATCTCCGTCCGTACCCAGCCGGGCAAGACCGCGTTCGACGTGATGCCGTAAGCCCCGCCGTCCTGCGCAACCGAGCGCATCAAGCCCAGCAAACCGTGTTTGGACGTGTTGTACGCAGTCCCGGTGGTCTCGGCGACGAGGCCAGCGGTGGAACTCGTGAAGACAACGCGCCCGTACCGGCGCAGAACCATGCCACGCAACGCAAGCCGCGACAGATGAAATGGCCCATCGAGATTGACGCGCATCGTCTCGTTCCAAAGCTCCGGATCCTGTTCCCATACGACCCGCTCCAGCGCCGAACCGATGCCGTGATTACATACCAGGATTTCGATCGGGCCCAGCCGTTGCTCGGTGTCCGCTACTGCCTGCGCACATCCCTCTGTGGTTCCCAGGTCGGCCACCGTGTAGTCGAGACCGACTTCGGCCAGATCCTGCTCGCTGCGGGCAACACACATCACCCGGGCGCCACGCGAGGCCAACAGCTCAGCGGTCGCCCGTCCTATGCCACGACTCGCGCCTGTGATCAGACAAACGCGACCTTCGACTCCAGCCATGCCACAGATCCTCCCTTAAATGGCTCCGTATAAGTATATGATGTTCTCTGACCAATACTGATCAGGCTGCACGAACGTGCCGGCAGGAGACCTGGCCATGAGCATTGAACACGGGCAATGGAATCAATTAAAGCCCCTCGCAGGCAGAGTTTTCGGAAGCTCCCTGCATTTTACGATCGCGACAACTAATCATGACGGGACACCTCACGTCACGCCGATAGGGTCTCTCATTCTCACGGAACCGGGCGAAGCCTACTTTTTCGAAGTATTCACGCGGCAGCTTGCGACGAACCTGGACAGCGGCAGTCCGGTTGCTGTTCTAGGCGTGATATCAAGTTCTCGCTTATGGTTCCGATCGCTTATTGCCGGTCGTTTTAGTTACCCACCCGCATTTCGGCTGCTTGGCACGGCCGGAGAACGTCGTTCATCCAGGCCGGAAGAAAGAGCCCGCTGGAGGCGGAAAGTCAGGCTGCTTAAGTGGACGCGGGGCTACGATCATCTTTGGGGAGACCTCAGCGTAGTGCGTGAGTTACATTTTGATACGTTACAACCGGTACGGCTTGGCCAGATGTCTTCGCGACTGGAAAGGGTACCGGAATTCAATCCAAAGGCCGGCGGCGCAAGCAGAACCTAGTCAATCATCGCGCCGGCAGCCCGTTCCGGTGTCGTGTTGCCGGCCGCCTCTGGCCGTCAGCGGTGGCGCCCAGTTTCTGCGGAAACTTTTCTCGAATCTACATTAAGAAAACCCTGTAACTTATCGATCCAGATCCGGGCCGAGACGAAGCAGGGGTATTCCACCCGCCGACCAGGCTGCGCCGCTCTGGAAGGCCTCGACAAGGCCCGTTGTGGACCTGAGCCGAACGACGCCGCTACGTACTTCCCAGAATTGACGGCTTCGTCTTGGATGGGAGACTGGCACAGATAGGAGAGTGACATGACTGAGACAAAAATCGGCACGGTGACCCACTATTACACTCACTTACATGTGGCAGGCGTAGAGGTAACCGAAGGCGAGCTACATAAGGGCGACACGATTCACATCAAGGGCCATACCTCGGACTTCGAGCAAAAGGTCGAATCGATGGAGATTGACCATGAGACGGTGGATGTCGCCAGGCCGGGCGACGATATCGGGCTTGGCGTGATCGAGCACGCCAGGGAACACGACACCGTCTATAGGGTGACCTAGATTCGACGAACAAGGAGTTGTTGCGGGTCTACATCGGGCCGTCAGCGCCTATCGATGGCCGTCAGCGGATATACGTTGACCGTTACGCTGTCGTCTAAACATAAGGCCCGGTATGCCGCCGATACAGTTACCGCGACAGTTATGGCGAGCCAATAGCGCTGGCGGAACGTTGATAGAATTGCTCAACGAAACTTAGGCTTGACGCGCAGCCACAATAACCTTGAGTCGCCAGGCCGCGAGCGCACCAAAAACACCCATCACGGCGATACCGGAAAAATAAATGCTGTAGCCGAGCTTGCCGGGAAAGTAATCGAGCAACACGCCATTGAGGAGTGGCAGGTAGATGTCGGGTGAATAACCGAGCAAGGATATTGCGCCGATCGCGAGCCCCTTGGTTCTGTTCGGGATGTTGCAACTTTCGAGCGTAGACCAAAAAATCCCGCGCACCGCGTAGGTCAAAAACCCGATGATGAGCACCATCGCAAGCAGTACGGCGGTACCAACCGTCGTCGGCAGCAAAACGAGTGCGGCCAGCGCGATGGCGGCAAGCAGCAACAGGATACCCAGGACAAGCTCACGGTCGAGGAAGTCACCGGCAAAACCGGCTGCGGCGGCTCCTATGGGTCGCATCCATAGTTTGGCGACAGTGATTGAGCCAACCGCGACGGCCGTCAGCCCGTAGTGAATCTGCATATAAGCGGAAAAAGAGTACGTAGCCCAGAACAACTGGTAACCGGCCAGAATGCAAAAGGCAGCAAGCCACACCTCCTCACGCGTTACGATGAGACGGAGGTCGGCCAGGAAATTCGATTCCTTCTGCGCAGTATCCGGGGTGTCCGAATCATCAATCCGGTTGTCCTTGACGATAAACAGAACGATCGGCGACATCAGCAACATGAACGAAACGTAAAACCAGATGACCTTGCGCAATGCGACAGCTGGTGATTGCGCGAGACTCCCGAGCCAGTATGCAAATATACCGACAGCGATTGTCGCGAGGATTGCCTCGACCAGCCCGCGTCCACCATCGAGAATGCCGAAGAAACGGCCTTGTTCGTCGGGCTTTGCAAGCAATGTGGTCGCCTTTATCAGCGCTGCCCAGAACGTGAGGCCCGTCGCCAGCCCCCAGCCGGCGAATATGATCTGTAGCGACCCGAATGACGGCATTGTCGAAAACCAGATACCCAGCAAGCCGGCGAACGCCAGCGAGAACGACATCAGGAGGCGCGGCGCGACGCGGTCGGCCAGCCAGCCGCTGGGTATATAGGTCACCACAAAGAGCACGCCGAGCATCGCGTAGCTCTGGCCCAATTCTGTCGCTGTAATGCCGAACGACTCGAGAATCGTCACCTCGAAATTCTGCCGCAGGTAAATCAGCGGATAGATAGCCCCGGCCACTATGACGAGCACTGCCAGTTGCACGTACCGTTGCAGCGTCGTGGGTTCCCGGGACATGGCGGCCTCTGTCATTATTGTTTCGCCATGGTGACGTGTTCGCGAGTGTACACGCGCGGACAAGTCGACGACACTCGTGGTGAGTTACGTTGTCGCAGGATCGTAGCGTTCATCGATCGGCGCCGCATCCGGCCAGTTACTCTGCCAGATCTTGCGCGAGACATCGCCGACCGGCATCTCTCTGTGCACAAATCCCGGCTGCGGCGCGCACAGCGGTGATACGAGCACATCGAAGCGTGGTACCGCGAAATACGGAAAACTGTATCGTTCATGACCACTCGCGTTGATCACTTCGTGTGGTGTCGAGACAAAATAGCCGCCGGACCACACCTCCAGCAGGTCACCGATATTCACGATCAGCGCATCATCCGGAGCATCCGCCAATAGCCATTGATCCAGACCTTTGCGCTTGACATACAGGCCGCCCACGGGATCGGGGGCGAGGATTGTGAGTGCATCCGTATCCTTGTGCGGATGGATGCCAAAATCATGCTGGCCCGGCGCCTGCGGCGGGTAGTGCAATAACGTCATATTCGTCAACGGATTATCAAATGCGCGTCTGAAAATCTCGGGATCGATGCCGACAGAAATCGCAAGGGCGTCGAGCAGGACACTCGCGATCCGATCGCAGTGCTGCCAGTAATCCAGGACTGCGGCGCGCAATGCCGATGGCGAATCGGGCCATTTGTTCGGTCCGTACAGCGCGCATACGCGACAAATCGGGTTGGCCGGGTCGGTCTCCCAGTGCAGCTTGTAGCCCTCGTAACGATCGGCCGCCCCGGCCGCATTGGGCGTGAAGAACTCGAGCGGAATATAGCCTCGATAATCACCTTTAGTGATCGACCAGGCGAGCTTCTCGTCGAGCGGTCGTTCGAAGAACTGAATGACGGACGCGCGAAGCCTGGCGATTGTTGCCACCGGCACGCCATGGCCGCGAACGACCATGAATCCGATGTCATGGCAGGCCTGTCCGATGTCATTGGCTACGGACTGCTGTGTTCGCCTGTCTGCGTGCGCCAGAGGCGAAATGTCGATAACGGGGAGATCAGTCATGCGCCTGCAGTTGACAATATTTCGACGTCAATTGAAAGTGTCCTGCATCTGGAATGCCCGGCGTTTTAGGCAACACTGCCGACATGAAATCAACCACATTGTTCGATGTTTTGCTGTTCGTGGTCATGCTCGCGCCCAACGGCTCGATTTCAACGTCAACACATATCGGGCACTGACAGAGCTCAACTCAAACTAGACAAGACTGGATCGTTGGTGACTTGATACACCGGTACGTCGACGGGCTCGAGCAATGTGTTACCGGCGATGATGTCTGCCGCCTTCTCTGCGATCATGATAGTGGGTGCATTGAGATTGCCGCTGACTATCGACGGCATTATTGATGAGTCCACAACCCGCAATCCATCAAGTCCGTGCACGCGGCACTCGCCGTCGACAACTGCCAGATCGTCACTGCCCATCTTGCACGTGCCACAGGGATGGTATGAGGACTCGGCAGCGCTTGCGACCCATGCGTCGATATCGGCATCACTGACCACTTCGGCGCCCGGTGACAATTCGCGGCCGCGATAGGGCCGAAACGCATCCTGTCCAAAGATTTCTCGCGTCAAACGCAGCCCGTCGCGAAATTCCGCCCGGTCCTCGATTGTGGCCATGTAATTGAACAGGATGTTTGGCGGCGCATCAGGATCGGCTGATCGAAGCTTTACGCGGCCTTTGCTTTGCGAACGCATTGGCCCGACGTGCGCCTGGAACCCATGATCGTCGATCGGACTCTTGCCGTCGTAACGAACGGCCATCGGGAAAAAGTGAAACTGGAGATTCGGGTGTTCGACGCCGGCATGACTGCGAAGGAAACCCCCAACTTCGAACTGGTTGCTGGCGCCAATACCGCTGCGTGTGAATAGCCACTTCGCGCCAACGAGTGCTTTACCGAAGAAGTTGTAATAGCGATAAATGGAAACCGGCTGCAGGCATTCCATCTGTATGTAAACTTCGAGATGGTCTTGCAGGTTTTGTCCGACTCCCGCAAGGTCGTGCCTTGGCGCAATGCCGATCTCGCGCAGGTGCTGGCCGGGACCTATCCCTGAGTGCAACAGTAATGTCGGTGAGTTGATCGGTCCGCCCGCGAGAATCACCTCGCGCTCCGCGGTCGCCGTCCTGGCCTGGCCCTTTTGAATGAACTCTACGCCCTGAACTTTTTGTCCGCTCAGCAGCAGTCGCCGCGCACAGGCCCGTGTCAGGACGCGCAGGTTCGCGCGCCGCCTGATGGGCCGCAGATAAGCCACCGACGTTGAATTGCGCATGCCGTTGTGGGTGGTGCGGTCCATAGGACCGAAGCCCTCCTGCTGGTAGCCGTTCATGTCGCTCGTCTGAGGATGTCCGGCCTGCTGCGCCGCCTCGACAAAAGCTGCGTAGAGCGGGCCATCGGTGCTGCCTCGCGTTACGTGTAAAGGTCCTGTGTCGCCGTGGTAGTCGTCGCCGCCCCCTTCGCGGCATTCGGCTTTCTTGAAGTAGGGGAGGCAGTGACGGTAGTCCCAGTCACCGAGAGCAGCGTCTTCCTGCGCCCAGCGGTCATAGTCCAGCGCATGTCCGCGGACGTACACCATACCGTTGATTGACGATGAACCACCAAGGACGCGGCCGCGGGGGCAGTGCAGCGACCGGCCACCGAGATGCGGTTCGGGCTCGGTATGATAATTCCAGCTGTAGGTCGTGCCATTCATCGGGTACGCCAGTGCCGCCGGCATGTGGATACGCCAGTCCCAGAACGGATCCGCGCCACCTGCTTCGAGCAACAACACCGTGGTGTCCGGATCCGCACTGAGCCGGTTGGCCAGTACGCAACCCGCCGATCCCGCACCGATGATCACGTAATCGGCCTTGAACGACTGACCGTTTTCTGTTGTCAAGGCTTTCGACTCCGGCGTACCAAGCGCATACCATATACCGATGAAGAGAATCAGTGAACCGGCGCGTAGCGTTGACGTCATCCATCAGACCGACGTGCTCGTTGTCGGTAGCGGCCCGGGTGGGCTGGCCGCCGCCATCGGTGCAGCGCGCGCCGGCGCCGAGACGAGTCTGCTGGATCGCTTCGGTTGCTTCGGCGGCAACATTACACAAGTCGGCGTTGAAGGATTCGCCTGGTATCGTCACGAAAAGACCGTGGATAGCGAGGGCGTCGGCATCGAGTTTGAGGAGCGTGCCAAAGCGATGGGTGCTGCAAACCCGGAACCGCAGTCGGACAGCCACGCGCTCGATGGCGAGGCCTTCAAATACGTTGCGGATGTGCTCGTGCAGGAAGCCGGCATTACGCCGATGCTGCATCGTCTCGTCGTCGCACCAATCGTGGAAGGCGAAGAAATCATCGGCGTCATTACCGAGAGCAAATCCGGGCGTGAAGCGATACTCGCAAAACGCGTCATCGACGCGACCGGCGATGCCGATATCGCTTTTCGTGCCGGCGCTCCGTGTTACAAAACACCGAAGGAAGAGATGATGGCAGCGTCGGTCATGTTCTCGATGACCGGCGTCGACAAGCGCCGCTTCATCGAACACATCAAAGCTGATCCGCAAACGTACAAAGACTGGGAGGGCGGCGAATGGACGGTCGAGACCAGTGGCAAGGAAGACCACATGTTCTCGCCATTCCTGCGTAAGCCGTTTCAGCGCGCGATCGAAGAGGGCCTCATCCCCGAGAGTCTGCATACGATTTGCGGCACCTGGGGCGCGATATCCGATCAGGGCGATCTGACGTATCTGAATCTCGTGCACCTCGCCGGCTGCGATGGCACGGATGCGAACGATCTCACGGCAAATGAAATCGAAGGCCGCAGGCAGGCAATGCTGGCTATAGAAGCGCTGCGCAAGTTTGCGCCGGGCTGCGAAGGCGCCAAGCTCAGAAATTTCGGCATGACGATCGGCATCCGCGACACGCGCAAGATCGACGCCCATTACAACATGGTGGCAAACGACGTGCGTGAGCAGGGGCGCTTCGACGATACGATCGGCATATTTCCCGAGTTCATCGACGGCTACGGCATTCTGATCCTGCCGACCACGGGCCGCTATTTCCAGGTTCCCTATCGCGCGATGCTGCCGAAAGGCATACAGAATTTGTTAGTCACCGGCCGCAGCATCGGCGGCGACAGGGAGTCGCACGCGGCCGTTCGCAACATGATGTGCTGCACGGTCAGCGGCCAGGGTGCCGGTGTCGCGGCGGCCGTGTCGCTAAAGTCCGGCGTCAACTTCGACAAGGTCGACATTGGCAAAGTGCAACACGAACTGCTGCGCCAGGGCGTACGGATCGATTAGCCGGAGGATAGGTTGCAGGCTGCCTTTTGTCGTGAGTTTCGAACGCCGCTGGTCATCGACGAGCTGCAGCTTGAAATGGGCGCGGATCCGATCCGTTAGCACGCTGCGGTTCCAGCCAAACCGGACGTTGGCGAGATGGCTATCGCTGCCGCGCACAGCAGCGATAGCCAGGTATCAACCAGGTATCAGAAATCCTTGGTGTATTTCAGGCCGATGGACCTCGGCCGGACCCGCACGCCGTAGGTCTGGGCACCGCAGGTCTCCGCCGTACATTCGGCCGTCTTGTACAGCGCAGCGTCTTCACCGGTGGCATTCTTGATGAACAAATCCAGGCTCCATGTCTCCCTGCTTATGCCGGCGCTTAGGTCGAGCGTCGTATAAGCCGGGAAATTACCCTTGATCGCATTGGCGCGCCGGTCAAGGTCCGAGCCGCGTTCGCCCTCATGCGCTAACGCACCCTGCACATACGCATCGAAGCCGCCGACCTCGAAGTGATAACGGGCTATCAGGTTGCCCTTGAAGTCGGCGGTAACGGGCAAACCACCGCCTTGCGGCTGCAAGACTACGGTTGGGTCACCGTCCTCATCAAAGGTTCCGCAGTCGTTTACCGCCGCGGCTTGATCGCCGCCCCGACCGTCGCAATAGTCCTGCTGCAACTCTGTATCGTAAAACGCCACAGCAGCCGAGAGCCTCAGGTTGTCCGTCGGCAACCACAACATCTGCGCTTCAACGCCGAGTACTTCAGCTGTAGGGCCGTTAACGACCGCAGTGATAGCGTTATCCCCGGTGATGGACACCTGGAAATCGTCCCAGTTTTCAAGGAACAGCGCGCCGTTGAATTGCAGGCGGTTGTCCAGCCACTGTGTCTTCCAGCCGAGCTCCCAGTTGGTCAGGAAGTCCGACACGTATTCGGCATTAAACGGATCCCGATTGATGCCGCCGGGTCGGTAACCTTCCGACCACGTTCCGTAAATCATGTGGTCCGAGCTGATATCCCAGGTCAGGTTGGCGCGCATGACGTTTTCGCTTTCTTTTATGCCCTTGTCAACGTTCAGGCACGGTTTATCGAACCAGTCCGCCTGACCATCCGGGAACAGATTACAGCGATTCTCACCATTGGACGACCATCCCGCGGTGGTGAATCCCAGGCCGAAGCCGAAGAAACCTTTCACAGTAACTTCAGGTTCGAAGAAGCGTGCGCCAAGCGTGAGTTCGAGATCGTCCCTGATGTCGAAACTGACGCTGCCGAATACCGCACGGTCTCTGTCGTTACGGAACATGCTGTTCAGGTACACGGTGTCCTCGAAGCGCGGATCGTCCTGGCCGGAGTTCATTTCCATAACGGTGCCAACGCCGCCTTCAACCTCCCAGTGCTGCTCGAAGTCGTGATATTGGTGCTGCCAGAAAAAGCCGAGCAAGCCGCGGACGCGTCTTTCCGGATCCGTGCTGATGCGCAGCTCGTGGTTTTCTTTCGTGTAACCGTCATCGTTTCTGTAACGGGCGCCCGTCATAACTCGAGAGCCGATACTGCCGGGCGGGAACGAATCGTTGAATATATTCGGCACTTGCTGTGCGCCTGTATCCGAAAAATGCAGGTCGGAATAAAAGCCACTCGTGTAGGCGAGTTCGTAAAAATAGGAGTAGTCTGAATAATCGAACGATCCGTCAAGCTGGCGGTCCAGGTAAGAGCCCGAGTAGACGACGTCGAAGTTGCCGACTTTGCCCTCGATCGTCAGGCCGACCATCCACCACTCATCGTCGACGTATTCGTCTTTGAAATGCGTCACGGCATAATCGCCGGAAGCCAGTACGTCGTTGAGATCGTCACCCCAGGATCCCTCGGACTCAGAATTTTGCACCATGACGGTCGGCGTCACGGTCCAGTTATCGTTGAGATCGACCCGCAGCGCGGCGCGCGCGCCAAACACGTCAATCGTGTTGTAATCGTCCTCGGCCTTGTCGGTATTGGTCAGCGTGACGTCGTCAGCGGGGTCGTCGGCGTGGCCCGGAAAAGTCCGGCTGCCCAGCTTGTTGTCGATCCAGCCCGCGTCGGAACGCGTCCAGCCGACCAGGCGAATCGCCGCATTGTCGCCGATCGGCGCGTTGACGTAGCCTTCGCCCACGTAGCCCGTGCCACCGTCGTTGATCGTGTTGGCTTCCACGCTGATGCTCGAGGAAAATTCGCCGAGTTCCGGCTTGTTCGTGATGACGCGAAGCGTGCCGGCCTGAGAGCTGGCCCCGTACAGCGTGCCCTGCGGGCCCGCCAGTGCTTCGACGCGCGCAATGTCGTACATGTGCACATCGATGTTGCCCTGGATGGTGGTGATCGGCAGTTCGTCGAGATACATGCCCACGCTTGGCTGCGAGGTCGTCGCCTGGCCGTCGCCGGCGGTTGCGATGCCGCGCATGTAGACGAGTGAGAAACTCGTACCGGCGCCCGCCGTGCCGTTCTGTTCAATGGAGACGCTTGGCAGCATCCTCGCGTAGTCCTGGAAACTCTGTATGTTGAGCTCCTCGAGGGCTTCGTTGCCCAGTGTCTGGATACTGATCGGAACGTCCTGCAAACTCTCCTCGCGCTTTTGTGCGGTCACCGTGATCTCTTCGATGGCCGACTGCTGCGCCAGCAGGGCGGGGCTCGCGAGCGCGAGCATGATGCCCGTCGCCACGGGGGTTCTGGTGCATACTTGGGGGCTACACTTCGCGCGGGAAACTTGCATGACCATTCTCCAGTTCTTTTTTTGCAACGACTTTTTTGGCGCGAGCGCAAGAATACATCGAAATCTGGCGCATCGTCTAGCCCTGCCGGTGGCGCGCTGGAGGACCCATTAACGCCACCGGTGTCGGCATCCGGTCGGATGTTGCAAGACCGCAGCTAGAACTTGGGTACCTCAGGATAGGCGTCGAGCACCGGACCCAGTGCCGCTTTGAGCGGGCCTAGCCACTCCGCGTAATTTTGCCAGTGCACGGTCCCGTCTTTGTATATTGGTTGGCGAACCTGCTCGGAGCTGGCGGTGCGCACTGCGCGCCGGTTCTTGAAAAAGTGCAGGCAATCCGCCTCGAAATCGAGTCCGCAGTAATCGAGCAAACCGCGTACTGTGTTTTCCGTATCCGCGACGGTATCCTCGTAAAGGACACGATGGACGCGCCCCGGCAATACGGCATCGAAGTGCGCCATTAAATCAACGTAGTCATGATAAAAGCGACCGATGTCCTCGAGGTCGTAACTGAAGTTCTGGCCAACCGCGTAGTGCTGCTTGAAATTGGAAAAACAGCAGCCCATGGGGTGGCGGCGCGCATCGATAATCTTCGCGTTGGGCAACACGAGGTGAATCATCCCGACGTGAATGAAGTTATTGGGCAGCTTGTCGATGAAAAACGGACGATCGGTCTTGCGCTGAACGCGTGTGCGCTCGATGTATCGTTCGCCCATGTCGCGCAGTTCCGTGGCGGACTTCGACGCCAGCACGTCGGCATACACCACGATTTCTTCCGTATCGGCTTCCTCACTGAGGTCCCTCGCCATGGTCATGATGTCCGGCAGCTCCATGGTTCCTTCTACGGCCGAATGACAGGACAGGATCTGCTCGAGCAGCGTAGAGCCCGAGCGCGGCATGCCGACGATAAAGATCGGATCCGGCGCAGCACAGCCGGAACCTCCGCGCTCGCGGAAAAACTCGCGGCTGAAGTTCTCTTTCAGGCGCTGTGCGCGCTTCGTGTTCATATCGGCGCTGTAAGCGTGGACTGCGCGGTACAGGGCATTGCCCTTGGCATAGTGTTCGAACGACCACTTGTAGTCGCCGGCGTCCTCAAACGCTTTTCCCAGCGCAAAATGAAAATGCCAGCGATCCGCGTCACTGACTTCAGGTACGACGAGTTGCGCCTCCATTTCCCACAAATCGGCCTCAGTGAAGCGGAATGTCTTGAGATTGGCGAGACTCCAGTAGGCCTCGCCAAATGCGGGGTGCAGAGCGATGCTCCGCCGGTAAGCGCCAATGCAATCGTCGAGGCGTCCCTCGGTTTTCAATACATGACCGTAGCTCAGCCATACCTTGGCATTGTCCGGGTACTCGGTAAGCAGTTCTGCGTAGATCTCGCTGGACCGTTGATACTCGCCGATTCTGCTCAGAGTTACGGCGCACAAATTGCGATAACTCGGGTTGCGGGGATCGGCGTCCAGGCAGCGGTCTATTTCGACGAGCGCACGGGACGAGTCATTGCGCCGATGCAACATGACGGCATAATTGTACCGCGCGGCCGTAAAACTCGGCGCCAGCTCGAGGCAACGCAAGATCAGATTCTCGGCCTCTGCGTCGCGCCTACAGCGCACGGCAACCTCGGCCAGCATGCGTATCGCTGCTACGTCGGTCGGCGCCTGTTTCAAATGAACTTTTAGCAGTCTCTCGGCCACAGCAACGTCATTCTTGATCATCGCACCGGCTGCCTGCTGCAACAACGGATTCCGGGTCGAGCTCTGGATATGACGGGCGTAGGCAGCATCGCCGCCTTCTGAATCACCTGTCGCCAGCAGGTGATCGGCGAGGACCCGCCATGCCTCGGTATGGTCCGGCTTTAGTTGTACTGTACGGCGTAAAGCCTGGATTGCCTCATCGCCACGGCCAACGCTGGCCAGCGTCAGGCCGCGCTCGAAGTGTGCGGCCGCCCATTTCGGTTGCTTCTGCACCAGGGCATCGAGCACCGTCGACGCGGCCTCTGGATCACCCGAGCGGCGGCAAGCGGCGGCCAGCAACAGCACGGCGGGCGGGTGATTCGGGACCGCATTGAGGATCTCTTGCGCCTGCTCGACCGCGAGCGCCGGATCGGCATCAAGCATGCGTTCGGCGTGCTCCATGGCGACAGCCAGCGTGCCGGTAGGTTCGGGAACCGTACTCATTCAAACAGGTTCCTGCGGAGCACTTGATAAGAAGAGTGATATGTCATTGCCTGGCTGATCGCCCGCTGCTCAGGTAGCAATAATACTAGGTCCACGTGCCATCGGGGCAATGAAAACGCAAGGGCTTAGACGGGCGATGGCAGCAGCTGCTGGCGTCGCCGCAACACCAGGAAGTAAATCGCAATATAGATACCGACGACAACCAGGCCGATCCACTCGATCTTCAGCGGTGTGAACATGTAAAGCAGAACAAGCGTTGACAATGCCGCCCAGTTGCCGATTACGTAAAATATCTTGCCGAATCGATCCGTAGTGACTCCAAGATTCTGGGTGTACAGCCGGATCAGCGAATCCAGTGAGTTGATAACGAATATGACGCCGACAACGACCATCGCCAGCCGCCACCAGGTACCGATTTCCAACCCGTTGCTGAAATAGAAGTAGAGAACAGAAAACCAGATCGCAATGGGAATGGATGGCACAATCAAGAGCGCCAGCAGTAATTTCCAGGCCTCCAGATCCCCGACGAATCTCGCGACAAACTGGCCGATCATGATGCTCCATGCGAACCACCAATACAGGTAAAACTGATGATAGTCGTTGATCGGAAACAGGAAGCGGTGAATATTTGCGAAATAGGCGCCAACGCCACCTACCGATTCGGCCAGGCCGGCCACACCCATGCCGGAGGCAAGCCAGACCCCGGCAATCAGCGCAAAAAACAGCCAGGTGGACGAGACACTGAGTATCTTCACGAATTTGATATCCGTGCTTGACACCGTCGCGCAAAAAATAACAAGCCCGACGAGCCCATAACGAAAAGGTTCGCCGATGCCCTCAATATAGTCAGGCAGGTAGACCAGAAACAATAGGGCCGTAAAGGCGCAGGTGCCGATGATTACGACGTTGTTCGTCACCTTGATTGCGGGAATTTCAAACAGTTTCAGCTTCGGCTCGACGATGCAGAAATAGAAAGTCGTCAGAAAATAAAAGCCCCAGACGAGAAAGCCCCAGAAACCAAATTCTATCGCCAGCGGGTTGGCAAAAGCATAGTCCGGCTCGCTCGCATAAAGTTCGAAATCAACCAATGGGAACATGATCAGGCCGACATCGAGCCCCGACGTAAACAGGATAGCGATAAACGTAAAAAAAGATACCGGAATCGTGCCGGTGCAAATCGCATTGCCCCAGCGAATTACAAGCACTAACGCGGTCAGCATCGTTACGGCCATCGCGATGGTTAAGATCAATGCCACAACGCGCCGCCTCTGTTAGTCTGTAACCAACACCCACACCGGATTGGTATAGGCGAACTTTCCGCTCATGTCCTCGATGACGAGGCTGTACCAGGTGTTCGATTCGGGCTGCACCGAAAAAGTGACAGGGACAAGTACATTGGTGCCCGCAAAGGCGAGTGTTTCGGTTTCGCTGCCGCGCTCAATCAGCTTAACCGCTCGCAACCCGGATACCGCCTGCACCGAATACGCCAGCGAGAGCTTATCACCTGCCGATTGATGCACTTCGCTTCCGAACAATATCTCCGGATAAACAAGAGGACCCTGGCTGGCGTACGCGTGCCCGGCTGTTAGTCCCGCGATAAACTTTTCTATACTGAGATCTCCATCAACGTGCACGAAAGTCCGAACCCTTCCGGACTCGAAATTCCAGACATCATGAACATCGGAGCCTGCTGCCAGGTACGCCCTTTGCCCCTCATTCCACATCTGCCACACGCGCTCGAGCGTTTCCCGATTCTTGACCAATTCGTTCTTATTGTCTGTTACCGGTCCAATTTCGACCAGATCGAAACTTGTGTCGAAGCCCCCCGGCACGGCGCGCTTATCCTGGTTTGCAAAATAGCCGTAGTCCGAATACGGATGGTTCACTTCAATAATGTCGGCGCCCATACGGCGCGCGGTGGCGAAAATTTCCTGCACGGTAGCCTGACCCGTGTCGATGTCAACGGTATGCCCATCGTCCAGCGGATAGGCGTTGAAGTGTCCCCAGGATGGCGAAAGTTCCGTTCCGGGAATGAAAGGCATGTCACGCGCAGCCGACAGCCTGCGCATTTTGCTGTTATTGATTACAGAATCATGATCACTGAGGAACGCGATATCGACGCCAGCCGCCAGTTCGGAACGCAACACATATTCGGCTTCAGTGAAGCCATCCAGTACATCCGAATGGTGATGAAGATCGGCGCTGTACCAGCCGCGCTCCTGTGGCATCGCGGTCACGGCTACTTTGGTTGCAAACTCATGCGTGTGACCGGACTCTATATCGACCTCGATTGTGTGCGGCGTGGACGTGAAACCACCGCCAGCGGATATCTCGAATACATAGCTGCCGGGTGCGATTTCTTCCGTGGTTTCACCGACAGGGTCCAACTCTGTAAAGAAAATGTCCTTGCCAAAGTAGCCGATGAGCGGCTTGTAACCGTCCCTGATTCTGATTCTGGCATCGAGTGCTTGCCCCGTCTGCTCCTCCGCCACCTTTATGTGTATCTTGCCGGGCGGCCTGACATCAGCAAAGTCTATTCTCGCCTCACTGCCTTTGGAAACAGTGACATTCCTTGTTTCGCCTCGCGCATAGCCGCGCGCCGTTGCGTATATTTCATAGTTGCCGGCCGGCAAACTGATCTCATAATCGCCGTCGTTACCTACGGTCCAGGCGAAGGGTTGGCCGTCTTTACTGACGACGACCGCGGGCTGTATCACGGGCTCCCCATCCGCACTCACAACATGGCCAGATATTTGTCCGGACGCCAATTGACGAAACTCGATTTCTGTTTGAACCATTGGCGCGAGTGTCCCCTCATTTTCGATCTGCAGCCATGCCTCAAATGTCCTGGTTGCGCCAGGGCGCAGATCGTGCAGCATGTAACGATCTCGCCCGCGGCGGGCAACATGTTTCGAAAACGGCGCATGCAGGCCAAGCAGCCAATGCTCATCGTACGCCGCCGTCCAGCCACCTGGTGCTTCCTCATCGCCGTTGACAGATACAACCGGTTCTCCAATTAAATAACCGCCGTCTGGCCAGACAACATATCCGGACAACAATCCGTCGAGCGACGCCTCGCCCTTGTTGGTCATCCGGGTGAGTATATGGATCCTGCTGTCGGCATCGCCGATGCGAAAGAACGTCTCGAGTTCGACTTCCCCCCAGTCGCGTACTGTCCTGACGACTGCTTCATCATTGGAAATCTTTTCAATGTTTACTCGTTGATATGTCGTCGGCCAGCTTGACCAGTTATTCGGCATGAAATCAGCCAGTGATGCGATGTCATAGCCGGGTTCGCCGTCGCTGACGGGAGCAATGTCAACGATCCCGCCGCGTGCAACCCCCCATGGCGGGGCCGTGTCCACCGCAATCGCGACGGCAAACAGATCGTTGCTGATCGTAATATCCCGCGCTCCGGTGGCATCACCGCGGGGAATCGTCGTCGGGCCGATTGCAATGGAAACTTCGGCGTTGGCCCCGGATAACGGCAATAGAGAAATAAACGAGAGCGTAACGATCAAAATACTCCGCGTTGAACAGACGACCTGCGACATAGGCAACTTAAGCCCCTGATCTATTGCAAAATTTCGAGCGGAGATTGCATGCTTCGAGATAATTACATGTAGCCGCCAAGCGGACAATGCAACTAACAGCCCCATCAACACGATCCCGGCGAAACAGATACTATAGCCCGGTTCACCTGGCGGAAAGGTGTATGGCAAATCAGCGGTCCAGCTTGCGGTCAGGACTTATGCGCCCTTCGACGTCCAGGTTGTCGACACAACGCCGTAGGAGAAAATTAGTGATACGCCACGCCGTATTCCGATTGATCGTCCTAGTCATGGCCTTGTTGACTCTTGGTTGTCAGGCGCGGGTGCCGACTCCGAAGGCCGTGTTCATCATCATTGACGGAATCCCCGCAGATCTTCAGGAAAGCACCGCAACACCGAATATGGACGAGATAGGCAATATCGGTGGATACGCAAGGGCCTATATCGGTGGAGAAGTCGGTGGAGAGTCTGAGACTCCGACGATTTCCGCGGTCGGCTACATGAGCCTGATCACCGGAACCTGGTCCAACAAGCACAATGTATGGGACAACGATGTTGCTGAGCCGAATTACGCGTACTGGGACATTTTCAGGATTGCACATGAGCATGATCCATCACTTGATACAGCGATTTTTTCCACCTGGGAGGACAACCGAACGAAGTTAATCGGCGATGGACTGCCCGAGGCCGGAGGGCATAAGCTGGACTATTACTTCGATGGATTTGAAAATGATACGAAACGATTCCCGCATGACGAGCACGACACCTACCTTAACGAAATAGATGACCTGGTAACTGACGAGGCGGCACGATACATCGAGGCTATCGGGCCCGATTTGTCCTGGGTATATCTGGAATATACCGACACCGTTGCACATCGTTTTGGGGACAGCGCTGAGTTGGCAGAAACTCTGCAAGTGGCCGATGGCCGTGTCGGTCGAATCTGGAAAGCGATCAAGAACCGGCAACAAGACTATGATGAAGACTGGTTGATAGTGGTGACCACTGATCACGGCAGAGACGCGGAAACCGGGAAGGACCACGGTGGACAGACGGACAGGGAACGCACCATCTGGATCGTGACCAACAGCCTGAATTTGAATGAAAAGTTCGGCGACAACACTGCGCTTGTCGATATCCTGCCGTCGCTTGCCGCCCATCTCGAACTGAGCATTCCGCCTGATATAGAAGCTCAGCTGGATGGGCAATCCTTTATTGATTGACTATCTTGCGGACTAAGCGCGCATCATTCCGCAATACTGGTAGTCGATCATGAGTCGAAAGTGTGCCCCGTCATTGGCTTTTTCGGCAGTGATAGCGGTTCCATCAGTTGTCTGAGGGCAATGATGAAAGTGACTGAGTTTGCGAACAAATACGGCCCGAATTCGACACTGCCCATGCAACAGAGCTTCGTGAGCGGCGATTATCTGGATAGCACGAGCGGCCACTCTTTTGCCACGCGCCATCCCGGCAATGATGACGTCATCTGTCACGTTGAACTGGCCGGGCCGGTCGAAGTAGACAGGGCTGTCGCCGCAGCGCGCGAAGCCTTCCAATCCTGGTCGCAGACGCCGGCCGCCGAACGCGGCGAGATCCTGCGCCGGGCGGCCTCGATACTGCGCGAACGCAACGCCGAACTCGCCGAACTCGAGACCCTCGATACCGGCAAGCCGATTGCGGAAACCATCGCCGTCGATATCATCACGGGCGCCGAGGTCATCGAATATTTTGCCAGCGTCGTTCCTACGCTAGGCGGACAGCACGTCGACTTGCCACCCGCAGCATTTGCCTTGCTGCGCCGCGAACCCCTGGGCGTAGTTGCCGGTATCGGCGCGTGGAACTACCCGATGCAGATCGCAATGTGGAAATCGGGACCGGCACTGGCCTGCGGCAATACGATGGTGTTCAAGCCGGCGCAACAGACCCCGCTGACCGCACTGAAGCTTGCCGAGATCTATACCGAGGCCGGACTTCCCCCCGGCGTGTTCAACGTGGTGCAGGGCGCGGCCGAAACAGGAGCCGCGCTGGTTGACCACGCCGATGTCGCCAAGGTAACGCTCACAGGATCGGTCGAGACCGGGAAGATCGTTATGGCGGCAGCTGCCAAAGGCCTGAAGAAAGTGACGCTCGAGCTCGGCGGCAAGTCGCCGATCATCGTCTTCGACGATGCGGATATCGACAACGCGTTGAACGCGACTTTGGTCGGCAACTTTTACTCGACCGGGCAGGTCTGCTCCAACGGCACGCGCGTCTTCGTTCATGCGTCAATTCACGATGCCTTCGTCAAAGAACTAGGCGAGCGAACCCGGGCCATTCGCCTCGGCGATCCGTTCGACGCCGAAACGCAGATGGGTCCGCTCGTGTCGCGCGAGCATTACGAAAAGGTGCTGCATTACATGTCGCTGGCTAAAGACAGTGGCGCGCGGCATATCTGTGGTGGTGACGCCTTAACCGAAGGCCAATTTACGAACGGATATTTCGTGACACCTGCTGTCTTCGCAGACTGCCGGGACAATATGAAATTCGTGCGCGACGAGGTGTTCGGTCCATTGATGGCCGTATTGTCGTTCGACACCGAAGACGAGGCCGTCGAGCGCGCCAACGCCACCCGGTTCGGCCTCTCGGGCGCGGTATTTACGCAAAACCTGCAGCGCGCGCATCGCGTCGCAAACCGCCTGCAGGCCGGGATTGTCTGGATCAACGACTACAACGTGACACCGCCCGAGGTGCCGTTCGGCGGTTACAAACAATCCGGAATAGGGCGCGAAAACGGCCGTCAGGCCATCGATTACTACACGCAGATCAAGACGATATACACCAATCTCGGGGACGTCGCGAAAACCTACTGAGGCGGGCGTGTTATCTTGCGGGTTCGCAGCGCGGCAGGAATTGAGAATTTGACAGCGCCGGAATCGTTCGATCTCATCGACAAACCGACCTTCTTCGGCGCGCTGGGTTTGTTGCTTGCCGTCACGGTTCCGCTCATCGTCTTTCCGGAGCAGGGTGCGGCGTGGGTGGAGCTGGCGAGGAGTTTTCTTACCGAGAATCTGGGTTTTCTCTATCTGGCACTCGGCGCCGGTGCCGGCGTTTTCATGCTTTTTATTGCCCTTAGCGATATCGGGCGAATCTCGCTCGGCCACCCGGATGAGAAGCCCGAGTTTTCAACCGTGTCGTGGGCCGCGATGTTGTTCTGTGCCGGGATCGGTGCGTCGATCCTCTACTGGGGTACGATCGAGTGGGCCTACTATTACCAGGCGCCGCCGTTTCATGTCGAAGGCCGCTCGGCCGAGGCGGCGCGATGGGCGGCAGCTTACGGCATTTTTCACTGGGGTCCGCTGGCATGGTCGATCTACCTGATCCCCGCATTGCCGATCGCGTACTTCTTTTACGTTCGTCATCGCAACGTATTGAAAGTCTCCGAAGCACTCCTGCCCGTTCTCGGCGAACGCCATGCGCACGGCAAGACCGGCAAGATCATCGACGTGCTGTTTGTGTTCGGCATGCTTGGCGGCGGTGCGACGTCACTTGGTCTCGCGGCGCCGTTGATCAATGAAGGTGCGCATGAGCTGTTCGGTGCACCGCGCAACATCTTTACACAGATCATCGTACTCGTGCTGTGCACGGCGCTGTTTGGCGCGAGCGCCTACGCCGGACTGAAGAAGGGCATTCAGACCCTGTCGAACATCAATCTCTGGCTCGCATTAGCGCTGCTCGCATTTGTCTTCGTTGTCGGGCCGACGGTCTTCATGGCGAATACCGGCATCGACTCCCTGGGTCGGGTACTGAGCAACCTCGTGCACATGGCGACGTGGATCGAGCCATTCGGCGGGTTCGACGATTTTGAGAGCACACGGTTTCCGCAGGACTGGACGATATTCTACTGGGCCTGGTGGCTGGCGTTCGCGCCGAGCGTGGGCTTGTTCATCGCGCGCATATCCCGTGGCCGCACGATACGGGAAATGGTCGTTGGCTCGATCTTCTTCGGCACATTGGGCTGTTTCCTGTTCTTCATGGTGCTCGGCAATTTCGGCCTGTACCTGCAATTGTCGGGTCAGCTCGATGTTGTGCATATCCTCAATAGCCAGAGCCCGACGGCAGCGATTTTCGCAATCCTCGGTGAACTGCCGATGCGTTACTTCGTACTTGGCACGTACACATTGCTCGCGCTGATTTTTACAGCAACGACGTTCGATTCGATCTCCTATATCCTTGCATCGGTAGTGCAGAAGCGACTCGACGAGGAACCCATGCGCTGGAACAGGCTGTTCTGGGCATTCGCACTCAGTTTCATGCCGATTGCCCTGTTGCTGCTCGGCGGTCTGGAGACTTTGCAGACAGCAAGCATCGTCGGTGGTGCTCCGCTTCTGATCGTTGCCCTGATGCTCTGCATGGCCATCGTCAAGGTCGCACGCTTCGACATTCGCAATCATGCGAGTTTCACTGCAGACCATATTCACATCGACGAATTTGTCGATGACGATCCCTGGACCGAAGCGGGTAGCTGGGAGCACGAGGACGAACCCCCGAAGGATGCCAGCCCGCCATAGCCGGGCACCGGAACGTTACCGCCCAAAGCGTCCAAAACAGACATATTTACGTCGCATTTGATCTCGGAAATGGCGCAAAAGGTGATTGCGCAGGGTCCGTTTCTGGACCACACTGGGCCGCTGAAATCTATTTTGAACCAAGCAGTTAGCGGCGTTTTGCCACATTTTTCCCGAGTCGAACATGAGCAGCAGACCGCGCAGACGCAGGACCGCGGGCCGCGAGGCCAAGCGCGCCGCACGACAACGGGCGCCGGCGGCGACGGCTGCTTATATCGAGCGCAGGATTCCCTATTACGAATTGTTGAGCGACGAAGCGCTCGAACTGATCGAACACAACGCCGAGACCGTGCTCGAAGAGATCGGCATCGAGTTCAACGACTTTCCGCGCGCGCTTGAACTGTTCAAAGACGCCGGCGCCGACATCGACGGCGAGCGCGTGCGCTTCCCGCGCGGGCTGTGCCGATCGATCATTCAGGCCTCGGCGCCCACGGAATACACGCAACACGCGCGCAATCCCGAGCGCAGTGTCGTCGTCGGTGGCAAGCGCACGGTACTCGTGCCGGCTTACGGTTCGCCGTTCGTTCGCGACCTCGATCGGGGGCGACGTTACGCGACGCTCGAGGACTTCAAAAACTTCGTCAAGCTGGCTTACATGAGCCACGGGCTGCACCACTCGGGTGGCACGATCTGCGAGCCTGTTGATGTCCCGGTCAACAAGCGTCACTTCGATATGGTTTACAGCCACATCAAGTACAGCGACAAGCCGTTCATGGGTTCGGTGACTGCTCCGGAACGCGCCCGGGACACGGTCGCCATGGCCAAGATCGTCTTCGGCGACGACTTCGTCGAGCAGAATACGGTCATCACGAGCCTGATTAACGCCAATTCGCCGATGACGTTCGACGCGACGATGCTCGGCGCCGCGACAGTCTACGCAGAACACAACCAGGCGACGATGATCTCGCCGTTCCTGATCGCCGGCGCGATGTCGCCGGTGACGGTTGCCGGCACGGTCACGCAGATTCTTGCCGAAGCACTGGCTGGTATTGCTTATGTGCAGCTGGTCAAGCCGGGCGCGCCGGTTATCTTCGGCACATTCGCGGCCGCCGTATCGATGCAGTCAGGTGCACCGACGTTCGGCACCCCCGAGCCGAGTCTGATCGTCTACGCGGCCGCCGCGCTCGCGCGACGACTCGGCGTGCCGTTTCGAAGTGGTGGCGCACTGTGTGGTGCAAAGATCCCTGACGCCCAGGCGGCCTATGAATCGGCTAACACGCTCGTGACGTCGGCACTGGCCGGTGTCAATTTCATGCTGCACACAGCGGGCTGGCTCGAGGGTGGGCTCGCGATGGGTTACGAGAAATTCATCATGGATGCCGATCAGGCCAACATGCTGGCGATATTGCTCGGCGGCGTGGACCTGTCGGAGAATGGCCAGGCGATGGATGCCCTGCGCGAGGTCGGTCCCGGATCGCACTTCCTGGGCGCGGCGCATACCCAGGCGAATTTCGAAACGGCGTTTTACCGTTCGCAGGTTGCGGACAGCAACAGCTTTGAACAATGGGAACAGGATGGCTCACTGGACGCGGCCCAGCGCGCGAATGCGATCTGGAAATCGATGCTCAATGAGTACGAAGCGCCGCCACTGGATCCGGCCATCGATGAAGCACTTCTGGCATTTATAAAGCGCCGCAAGGCGGAATTTGCGGATAGGGACTATTAGATGAACGACGACACCAATATGACGGACGCGTCCGAAGACGAAGAAATCATCCTGGCGGACCTGTCCGACGAGGAACTCGTCGAACAGATGCATGACGATCTGTACGACGGGCTCAGGGAAGAAATCGAGGAGGGCACGAATATCCTCCTTGGTCGCGGCTGGCCTGCCGAAAAAGTGCTCAACGACGCGCTGGTCGAGGGCATGCGCATCGTCGGCATCGATTTTCGCGATGGCATCCTGTTCGTGCCCGAAGTCCTGCTGGCCGCGAATGCGATGAAAGGCGGCATGGCCATACTGCGGCCGCTGCTTGCGGAAACCGGCGTCAAGCCGATCGGCAAAATGGTCATCGGCACGGTCAAAGGCGATATCCACGACATCGGCAAGAACCTCGTCGGCATGATGCTCGAAGGTGCCGGGTTCGAAGTCATCGACATCGGGATTAACAACTCGGTCGAGGACTACTTTGCCGCGCTCGAGGAGCACAAGCCGGACATCCTCGGCATGTCGGCGCTATTGACGACGACGATGCCCTACATGAAGGTGGTGATCGACGAGATGGTCGCGACCGGGATTCGCGACGACTACATCGTGCTCGTGGGCGGTGCACCGCTCAACGAGGAGTTCGGCGCCGCAGTCGGCGCCGACGCGTATTGCCGCGATGCGGCGCAAGCCGCCGAGACGGCGCCGCGCATGATCAGGGAGCGGCGCGAGGCGGCCGGCGGTGGCTGAGAAAGTCCTCGTCATAGCCTGTGGCGCGCTCGCTCGGGAGATCACCGAGCTGAAGCGTGCCAACGGCTGGACCCATTTGCACCTCAAGTGCATCGATCCGCTGTTGCACAATAGGCCCGGGCTGATCGCCGATCACGTGCGTGCGAAAATTCAGCGCTACAAACATCAGTATGACCGGGTATTTGTTGCCTATGCGGACTGCGGTAGCGGCGGTGCCATCGATGCCGTCATCGAGGAGGAGGGCATCGAACGTCTTCCGGGCGCGCACTGTTACCAGTTCTTCGCCGGGCCCGACCGATTTGCGGCGCTCGCGGCAGCCGAACCCGGAACGTTTTACCTGACCGATTTTCTCGCGCAGCATTTCCATCGTTTTGTGACGCAGCCACTCAAGCTTGCCGAACACCCGGAATTGCGTGACGCGTACTTCCGTAATTACCGCCGCGTCGTGTACCTGTCGCAGACGAGGAATGAATCGCTGCTCGCTGCGGCGCGAGATGCTGCAAAGCACCTGGAGCTTGATTTCGAGCATGTGCATTGCGGCTATGGAAAACTGGAAACGAGCCTCCAAAGGCTCGTAACAAGACAAACCAATGGTCAAGAAAATAATTATCTATTGGCGTGACATTCCGTCGCAGGTCATTGTGCAGCGCGGTCGCAAGCGCGAGAAGGCGCAGTTGAGCTCGCGCTTCCAGACAGCGATCGACCGTGCGGCCATGCGTGCCGGCAAAGGCGGCAGCGATGCTTATATGTCCGAATGGCGGCGCGAATCCTCTGCCGTCGAGTGGTCTGCCGATCTCGGCGAACTCGCCGAGCAGGAAGTCAATCGATTCGAGTCGGAGTTCCCCGACGAAAAGTTATCGCGGATGATCCGTAACCACGGCCTGGCGTGCGAACTGTAGGCATGTATCGCATGCGCTACTGGTCCGTGCGTCACGCACGCTGGCTCAAAGCGGCATACGCTGGCTTCGAGTTCGTCCTGCGGCTGTGCAACCCGGTGTTCCGGCTCATCGGCTACGAGCGCCTCGATAAGCCGTTTGCCGCCTTCGAGAAAGTCACCAAGGGCTTCCTGCTGGACTCACAGAGCTGCGGCCAGTGCATTGTCGGCTTTACGGGCCTGTCGTGCCCGATGAACTGTCCGAAGAGGATGCGCAACGGTCCCTGCGGGGGTGTACGTGCGGGCGGCAAGTGCGAGGTCGATCCCGAGATGACCTGCGTCTGGGTACTGGCGTGGGAAGGCAACAAGCGCTTTCGCGAAAATGGATACCCGATTCAGGTCATTCAACCGCCGGTCGACTACCGGTTGATCGGCACGTCAGCCTGGCTTAGAGAAGTGCGGCACAAGACCGGGCACACGGGTCCGGAGGTGGTAGCGGCCCATGAGATTTGACGACGAACCGCTAATACCCGGCGAGCACCTGCCACGCCGTCCCGGTCACGACTCCCCGGGGCGTCTCGAGCGCGTGCTGCGCGCCGGCGCCTTCGCCGTGACGGCCGAGATCGCGCCGCCCGACTCGGCGGATCCCGAAGAGGTCTACGAACGCGCGGCCCTGTTCGATGGCTACGTCGACGCAATCAATGCGACGGACGGTTCGGGCGCGAATTGCCACATGTCGAGTGTCGCGATGTGTTCCTTACTGACGCGGCGCGGGTACTCGATGGTGATGCAGGTTTCGGGACGGGACAAGAACCGCATTGCGATCCAGGGCGATGTGCTCGGCGCTGCGGCGATGGGCGTGTGTAATGTCCTGTGCCTGACCGGTGACAGCGTTGAGGTCGGCGATCATCCGGGGGCGAAGCCGGTGTTCGACGTCGACTGCATGGCGATGTTACGGATGATCCGCGGCATGCGCGATGATCAGCAATTCTTGAGTGGCCGCAAGTTGACCAGTCCGCCGCGCGTGTTTCTAGGTGCGGCCGCAAATCCGTTTGGACCGCCGCTCGATTACCGGCCGCACCGGCTCGCGAAAAAGGTCGCGGCAGGCGCGCAGTTCGTCCAGACGCAGTACTGCTTCGATGTCGATATCTTCAGGGACTACATGGCGGCAGTGCGCGACCTCGGCGTGCATGAGCACGTGTACATCCTCGCCGGGGTCGGACCGCTCGCATCGGCGAAGTCAGCCGAGTGGATTCGCACCAACGTGCCCGGCGTGCATATCCCGGACGCCGTCATCAGGCGTCTGCAGGGCGCTGAAAACCAGAGCAAAGAAGGCGTCAATATCTGCATCGACATGATCAACGAGTTGCAGGAGATCGACGGCGTGCACGGCGTGCACATCATGGCATTTAAGCAGGAGCATCGGGTCGCGGAGATCGTAGAGCGTTCAAACGTTCTCGGCGGTCGCGAACTATGGCACCCGGGCATAGCGAGAGATGCGGAACCGGCGCTCGCATAAACGGCAATCTGACCGCGGCGCCATGGGCGCCTTTATGGAGTAAGGAGTGATGACAGAAACTTTGGTTACATCGGCGAGCAAAGAAGTGCGCATCGGTTTCGATCGCCCTTTCGTCATCATCGGTGAGCGCATCAACCCGACGGGCAGGAAGATTCTTGCGGAGGAGATGGCGCGCGGTGATTACAGTCGCGTCGAGGCGGATGCGATTGCCCAGGTAGAGGCGGGCGCGCATATGCTCGACGTCAATGCCGGTATCCCGCTGGCCGACGAGCCGGCGATACTGGCCGAGGCCGTCAGGCTTGTGCAGTCGATCACCGACGTGCCGTTGTCGATCGATTCGTCGATTGTCGCCGCACTCGAATCAGGCCTCGCCGTGTATCAGGGCAAGGCGCTCGTTAACTCGGTCACGGGCGAGGAGGAACGACTCGAGTCCGTGCTGCCGCTCGTCAAGAAGCACGGTGCCGCGGTTGTCGCCATTTCCAATGACGAGACCGGCATCTCTGAAGATCCCGATGTGCGTTTCGAGGTGGCGAAGAAGATCGTCGAACGCGCCGCCGACTATGGCATTCCACACCAGGACGTCGTCGTCGATCCGCTCGTCATGCCGATCGGTGCGATCAATTCCGCGGGCAAGCAGGTCATGCACATCGTGCGGCGACTGCGCGAGGAGCTCAAGGTCAACACGACCTGCGGCGCCTCGAACGTAAGCTTCGGCCTGCCAAATCGCAACGGTATCAACAGCGCATTCCTGACAATGGCGATCGGGGCCGGCATGACGTCCGCGATCACGAGTCCGCTGCACGCCGAAGTCATGCAGGCTGTCCTGGGCGCCGACGTCATGATGGGTCACGACCCGGACTGTGCGCGCTGGATCAGAAAATACCGCGAACCGGGCACCGACGGCGGTTCGCGCGGGCGTGGCGCGCGCAATCGCCGGCGTCGTTCGGCCTGAGCGGAAAACGACCGGCACTAACGGACACCGGATTGTGACCAAACAAGCCAAAATCGTATTCACGCCGTCGGGAAAGCGCGGCACGTTCGCGCTGGGAACGCCGGTGCTGGACGCGGCGCGCAGCCTCGGCGTCGATGTGGACTCGGTGTGCGGCGGTCGCGGCCTGTGCGGGCGCTGCCAGGTGAACTTTACCGAGGGAGATTTTGCAAAGCATGCGATATCGTCCCGCCCCGAGCATCTGTCGCCTTTCGGCGAAGTCGAGACACGCTTCAGCGAGCGGCGTATGCCGCTTGTCCAAAACCGCAGGCTGAGTTGCCAGGCACTGATCCGGGGCGACCTCGTCATCGATGTGCCGCCCGAGAGCCAGATGCATCGACAGGTGGTGCGCAAGGGCGCCGAGCATCGCGACATCACGCTCGATACGGGCGTGCACCTCTATTACGTCGAGGTCCAGGCAGCGGATATGCAGACGCCAGGCGGCGATGCGCAACGACTGCAAGGGGCGTTGGCGACGGAATGGGGGCTGCATGATCTGGAATTCGATGCAGCGTTGCTGCCCGAACTGCAATCTGCGCTGCGTGACGGCAAATGGGCTGTGACCGTTGCCGTGTACAAGCAGACGCGGGTCATCGCCATCTGGCCGGGCTTCAAGCGCGACGGCTTCGGGCTCGCGATCGATATCGGTTCAACCACGATCGCGGCGCATCTGTGCAATCTGACCAGCGGCGCCGTCGTTGCCACGGGCGGCATCATGAACCCGCAGATTCGCTTCGGCGAGGACCTGATGAGCCGCGTGTCATACGTACTCATGAAACCCGAAGGCGCCGTCGAACTGACGGCGATCGTGCGCCAGGGCATCAACGACCTGATCGGGGAAGTCTCGCGTGAAGCCGACATTGAACCCGATGACATCGTTGACGTAACGATTGCCGGTAACCCGATCATGCATCATCTGTTTCTCGGCATCAGTCCCATCGAACTCGGCAGCGCGCCGTTCGCGCTCGCAACCGATGCGGCTCTTAACCTGACTGCGGCGCAACTCGAACTGCAGACCAACAAAGGCGCTGCAGTCTACGTGTTGCCGTGCATAGCGGGCCATGTCGGCGCTGACGCCGCGGCCATGATCCTCGCTGAAGAGCCGCACCTGCTCGAGGAGATCTCGCTCGTCGTCGATGTCGGCACGAACGCCGAGATCGTGCTCGGGAACAAGGATCGGCTGCTCGCCTGCTCGAGCCCGACGGGACCCGCCTTCGAAGGTGCACAGATCAGCTGCGGACAACGTGCCGCACCCGGAGCTATCGAACGCGTCCGTATCAATCGGGACACGCTCGAAGTGCGCTTCAGCGTCATCGGTTCCGAACTCTGGTCGGACGACCCGGGCTTCGAGGCGTCCGTTGAGGCGTTCGGCGTCACGGGTATTTGCGGTTCGGGCATCATCGAGGCAGTTGCCGAGATGTACCTGGCTGGTGTGATCAGCGAGGACGGCGTCGTTGACGGCTCGTTAGCGGAGCGCAGTCGTCGGGTCATTCCCGACGCGCGGACCTGGTCATTCCTGCTGCACGATGGAGCACAGAGAATCGTCGTCACGCAAAACGATGTCCGCCAGATTCAACTCGCGAAAGCGGCGTTGTATGCGGGCGTCAAGTTGCTGCTGGATCGCGCCGGCATCGAACGCGTCGATCGCATCCGCCTGGCTGGTGCGTTCGGCAGCCACATCGATACGAAATACGCTATGGTGCTCGGCCTGATCCCGGACTGCGAACTCGACAAGGTCGAGTCTGCCGGCAATGCCGCCGGCACCGGCGCGCGCATCGCGTTGCTCAATGTCGCAGCGCGTCGCGAAATCGAGTCCGTCGTCCGCGGCATCGAAAAAATCGAAACGGCGGTCGAACCGAGATTTCAGGAGTACTTCGTCAACGCGATGGCGATTCCGAACAAGTCCGATGCGTTTCCGAAACTGTTCGCTGCAGTCACCAAGCCTGCGCAAAAGCGGCCGGCAAACAATGATGAAGGCAGCCGGCGACGCCGGCGCAGGCGGGTATCGTGATCATGAGCAAGAAAGTTTCGTTTACGGCGATGGAGCACGGCACGCAGGCCGACTACGAACTGCTCGCCGAGTACGATGCAGCCAATATTGAGTCGCAGGCAGACCGGGTCCTGGACTGGTTGCGCATGATGGATGGCGAGTCGCCGTACCGGATCAGCCGCCTCGAGCACTGCCTGCAAACAGCAACGCGTGCCGAGAATGACGGCGCCGACGCCGAAACGATTGTTTGCGCGTTGCTGCACGATATCGGCGACGTCCTTGCGCCGGCCAACCACTCGCACGTTGCGGCAGCGCTGCTCGCGCCTTACGTCAGCGAGAAAAACCACTGGATCGTCAAACACCATGGCCTGTTTCAGGGTTACTATTATTTCCATCACTATGGCCTTGATCGAATGGCGCGTGATAAATATCGTGACCATCCGCACTATGACGCCTGTGTGGAATTCTGCGCGCGCTGGGACCAGACGTCGTTCGATCCGGACTATGCGACCCGGCCACTCGAGCATTTCGAGCCGCTCGTCCGCGAGCTGTTCGCGCGGGTGCCGAGACCCATTTTCTGAACTAATAATATGAACGAACTTCAGGAACTAACTGAATGAAATCCGAAGCAAAAGTAGTCGTCATCGGCGGCGGTGTGGTGGGCGTCGGCGCCCTGTACCACCTGGCGAAAAAGGGCTGGGGCGACGACGTGGTGCTGCTCGAGAAGGCCGAACTCACGTCGGGCTCGACCTGGCATGCGGCAGGACTGCTGCCGTTGTTCAATATGAGTTACAGCGTCGGCCAGGTGCACAAGTACTCAGTCAATCTGTACCGCGAGCTTGAAGAAGAAACCGGGCAGCCGGTCGGCTTCAGGCAGGTCGGCAACCTGCGCCTGGCGATGAATGACGACCGCATGGACGAGTATTACCAGTACGCGGCGACCGCGAAGACGATCGGTATCAACGTGCAGTTCCTGACGCCAGAGGACATTAAGAAGCTCTGGCCGTTATGCAACATCGAGGGACTTGTCGGCGGTATCTTCCATCCCGAAGACGGTTACATCCAGCCCGCAGATCTGACACAGGCACTGGCGAAAGGCGCGCGCAACCGCGGTGCGACGATCTACCGCAACACGGCCGTGGTCGCGATCGAGCAGGCGACATCGGGCGGCTGGGTTGTGCAGACCGAAAAAGGCGACATCACCTGTGACCACGTGATTGCAGCGACCGGCAATTACGCGCGCAAGACGGGTGCGATGGTGGGCCTCGACATCCCGGTCATACCGGTCGAGCATCAGTACATCGTCACGGAGCCGCATCCGGAGTTGCAAAAGCGCAAGGCCGACGGCATGCCGGAGATGGGCGTGCTGCGCGAGTCGGACGGTTCCTGGTACCTGCGCGAGGAGAACAATGGTTTCATCCTCGGCCCCTACGAGAAAGGTGCACCAGCCTGTTACGTCGACGGGCCGGATCCACGTGCGGAGTACGAGCTTTTCCAGGAGGATATCGAGCGCCTCGAGCCGCACATCGAAGCGGCGATGTCGCGGGTGCCGGCATTCGGCGAAGTCGGCATCAAGCAGGTTTACAACGGCGCCATTGCGTACACGCCCGACGGCAATCCGATAATCGGCCCGGCCTGGGACATCGATAACTTCTGGCTCAGCGAAGGCCACAGCTTCGGCATCACGGCTGCGGGCGGCGCGGGCTGGCAGCTGGCCGAGTGGATCGTCGAAGGTGAACCGACGATCGACATGCTCGGCGTCGAACCGCGGCGCTTCGGCGACTATGCGACGAAGCAGTACCTGATCGAGAAGAACGAGGAAGCGTACTCGCACGTATTCATCATCCACTATCCGGATGAGGAACGTCCTGCCGGCCGGCCGCTGCGCACGGCGCCATGTTATGAGCGCATGCAGGCGAAGGGTGCGGTCTTCGGCCAGAAGTTCGGGTGGGAACGTCCCAATTTCTTTGCCACCGACGGCATGGCGCAGGAGGATGACTGGTCGTTCCGGCGCTCGCGATGGTTTGAATCGATCCGCAAGGAGGTCGCGAACACGACCGCGAATGTCGGCCTGCTGGACATGACGGCGTTCGCCAAATGCCGACTGTCGGGACCCGGCGCCGAAGCGTTTCTCGATTACTTCGTCGCCAACAGCCTGCCGCAGAAAGTCGGCGGTATCGGCCTTTGTCACGCGCTGAACAGGAACGGTGGCATCCACTCCGAATTCACGATACGGCGTGAGTCCGGCGATTCCTTTTACCTGGTGTCGGCCGGTGCGCTGCAACGGCTCGACCACGATTATATCCGCCGCTACATGCCACGAGATGGTTCGGTGCAGTTCACGCAACTCACGAGTGCGAACGGCGTGCTCGTGCTCGCCGGTCCGAGATCACGCCAACTCCTGCAGCGCGTAACCGACGCCGACCTCTCGAACGAAGCGTTCCGCTGGCTGACCGCGCAGAACATCGTCGTCGACAAGGCGCCCGTCAACGCCATGCGCGTTAACTACGTTGGCGAACTCGGTTGGGAGCTGCACCATCCCATCGAATATCAAAACCACATTTTTGATGCGCTGTTTCAGGTGGGCGAAGATCTCGGGCTCAAGCCATTCGGTATTCGTGCAATGGACTCGATGCGGCTCGAGAAGTCCTACCGCATGGTCGGAACCGAGCTTTCGATCGAGTACTCCGCCTACGAGTCGGTGATGGATCGCTTCGTTAAACCGGACAAAGGTGACTTCCTCGGCCGTGAAGCACTGCTGGCCTGGCAGAAACGCGGCGTCGATAACCTGCTTGTCACACTCGAGGTTGGCGGCGTTGAAGACGCCGATGCGCTCGGGAATAACGCGTTATTCAGGGATAGTGAGATCATCGGTCGTGCGACAGGAGGCGGTTTCGGCTTCCGCATCGACAAGTCGATTGCACTGGGCATAGTGAAGCCTGAGCATGCCAAAACCGGCACCGAACTCGAAATCGAGATTCTCGGCAAGAACTATTCAGCGACGGTCGTGCCAGACAGCCCGTTCGATCCCAGAAATGAGCGCTTGAGAGATGTCAACGGAGCTAACGACTAAGTCCTTTGGTGGCTGCCTGTGCGGCGCCGTACAATACGAAATCGCCGGGCCCCTGCGTTCGGTTGTGTATTGCCACTGCGGGCAGTGTCGCAAAACAAGCGGCCATTTTGTTGCTGCAACGGCGTGCGATATCGATCATCTGCATTTGGTCAAGGACGAGGCACTGCGCTGGTACCGATCGTCATCAGCGGCGCAGCGTGGCTTCTGTTCGCGTTGTGGCTCCAGTCTTTTCTGGCGGCCGGATCATGACAAGTACATGGCCGTGATGGCTGGGACGCTCGACAAGCCTACGGGTTTGTCGAGTCGCGAACACATTCATACGGCGGACGCGTCGGACTACTACACGCTTGCTGACGGTTTACCGCAATTTCCGGACGACCATGCAGACCTGTGGGAAGAGGGCGGCCCATGAGGTATTCGGCCTTCAGCCTGCTTAAGCATGCATTAAGCCATAACCGCCACTGGCAGCCGGCGTGGCGCAGCCCGGAGCCTAGGCGCAAATACGATGTGCTTATCGTCGGTGGCGGCGGTCACGGTTTGGCTACCGCCTACTACCTCGCGAAAGAGCATGGCGTGAAGAATGTCGCCGTGCTCGAGAAAGACTGGATAGGCGGCGGCAACACCGGCCGCAACACGACGATCGTACGTTCGAATTACCTGTGGACCGAGGCGACGCAGCTGTATGAGAAGTCGCTCAAGCTTTGGGAAGGACTGAGCCAGGACCTCAACTACAATGTCATGTTCTCGCAGCGCGGCGTCTACAACCTCGGCCACAACCTGCAGGATATGCGTGACATCGAGCGTCGCGTGAACGCGAACCGTCTTAACGGTATCGATGCCGAAGTCGTCAGCGCCGCACAGGTAAAAAAAGCGATTCCGCATATCAATACGTCGCCGGATGCGCGCTATCCCATTCTTGGTGCCTCGCTGCAGCGACGTGGCGGTGTTGCACGACACGACGCGGTGGCGTGGGGATTTGCGCGTGCGGCGGACGCGCTCGGCGTTGACATCATCGAACAGTGCGAAGTGACGGGGGTCAATCGCGATGGCGGCAAGGTCACGGGCGTCGAGACGACGCGTGGCACGATCAATGCCAGCAAGATTGGTGTGGTCGTGGCCGGCAACGCGAGCGTGCTCGCGACGATGGCGGGGCTGCGGCTGCCGGTCGAAAGTCATCCGCTGCAGGCATTCGTCTCCGAACCTTTGAAGCCTGTGCTCGATACGGTCGTGATGTCGGGCGCGGTGCACGGCTACATCAGTCAGTCGGACAAGGGCGAACTCGTCATTGGCGCGGGTATCGATGCGTACACCGGTTACGGTCAGCGCGGCAGCTTCCCGATCATCGAGCACACGATGGAAGCGATCGTCGAACTGTTCCCGATTTTCTCGCGCGTGCGGATGCTCAGGATGTGGGGCGGGATCGTCGATATCTGTCCGGACGCGTGTCCGATCATCGGCAAGACGTCGATCGATGGCCTGTATTTCAACTGCGGCTGGGGCACCGGCGGATTCAAGGCGACCCCTGGATCGGGCTGGGTATTCGCGCACACGATCGCGAAGGACGAACCGCACGAGCTCAACGCGCCTTTCGGGCTGGACCGCTTTGTCAGCGGTGCTCTGATCGATGAACACGGCGCGGCGGCCGTGGCTCACTAGGAGGCAGGGATGCTGTTGATCGAATGTCCGTGGTGCGGTGAGCGAGCCGAAACCGAATTCAGTTATGGTGGCGAAGCCGGCATCGCCCGGCCCAAAGATCCCGACGCGTTGAGCGATGCCGAGTGGGCGGACTACCTGTTCAACCGCACGAACCCGCGCGGCGCGCACAAGGAACTCTGGAATCACGCGCAGGGTTGCCGGCGCTGGTTCGGCGTCGAGCGCGACACGGTGACCTACAAGATCGCGGGTAGCTACACGTTGCCTGTACCGACAGGGAAGAAGGGGCCCTGACCGCCGTGCAGCGCAATCGACTTCAGCACGGCGGCCGCATCGATCGATCGCGCCCATTGAGGTTTAGCTTCAACGGCAAGTCTCTCGAAGGTTATGCAGGTGACACGCTCGCGTCTGCGTTGCTCGCAAATGGCGTGTCACTGATCGGTCGCAGCTTCAAGTTGCACCGACCGCGCGGCATCGTTGCTGCGGGCGCGGAAGAACCGAACGCCATTGTGCAGATCGGTAAGGGCGCATCGACGCAACCGAATATGCGCGCGACCCAGGTGGAGTTGTATGACGGACTCGTGGCCCGCTCGACCAAGGGCTGGCCCAGCCTGCGGTTCGACGTCGCAGCAGTCAACGACGTCTTCGCGCGCATTTTTGGGGCAGGTTTCTATTACAAGACCTTCATGTGGCCACAGTCGTTCTGGAATTATTACGAACGATTTATCCGCACAGCCGCGGGCCTCGGGGAGTCGCCGTTACGCCCCGATCCCGATGTTTATGAACATCGCAATGTTCACTGCGATGTACTCGTCACGGGTGCAGGCCCGGCCGGCCTGATGGCGGCACTCGTTGCTGCAAGGGCCGGTGCGCGCATCATCATCGCCGATGAACAGAATGAATTCGGTGGCAGTCTTCTGTCGGCGCCAGATTCGATCGACGCCAAACCGGCTATAGAATGGTTGCAAGCGGTGGTCAGCGAGTTGCGTACGCTTGACAGTGTCACGATGCTGACGCGGAGTACCGTGTTCGGTTACTTCGATCACAATTTCCTGACGATCGCCGAGCGCTGCACGGATCACCTGGCTGACGTCGGCGGCGGCTGTGTCCGCCAGCGTCTTTGGCGCGTACGCGCCAGGCAGGTCGTACTTGCACAGGGTGCATTCGAGCGGCCGCTGGTGTTCTGTAATAACGACCGCCCCGGTGTGATGCTCGCATCGGCCGTGTCGACGTACATTAACCGCTACGCTGTTTGCCCGGGTGAGCGTGCCGTCGTGTTTACGAACAACGATTCGGCATACCGGACGGCCATAGATCTGAAAAAGGCAGGCGGCACCGTTGTGTTGATTGACAGTCGCGCGAAAGGGGCCGGCGCCAACGCCGAGGCTGTCAATCAGGCGGGTATTCCGATCCTGCAAGGCCACATCGTGACCGACGTCGGCGGCCGCTCGCGCATTACGGGCGTGCGCGTCGCGCAGTGGAACGGTGATGCGAGCACAACGGTCGAGAGCACAATTAACATCGAATGCGACCTCGTAGCTATGTCAGGCGGCTGGAGCCCGGCTGTGCACCTGCACGCGCAATCAGGCGGTAAGAATACCTGGGACGACAACCTGCATTGCTTCGTGCCGGGCAAAGTCGCACAGGCGTGCGTATCGGCGGGTTCCGGGAACGGCAAGTGGTCGTTGCCCGACTGCTTGCAGGACGGTCTGGATGCGGGCAAAGTCGTCGTCGCGCGGTGTGGCCTCGAACCTGCAGATGTCGCGTTGCCGATAGCGGGTTCGCCGATTACGCATTCGATCGAGCCACTTTGGCGTGTTCCGGCAGCTACAGGCCCGGACCGCTGCCCGAAACAGTTCGTTGATTTGCAAAACGACACGAGCGTCGCGGACATTCGCCTCGCTGTGCGCGAGGGCTACCGTAACGTCGAGCATGTCAAACGCTATACGGCGCTCGGCTTCGGCACCGACCAGGGCAAGCTTGGCAACATCAACGGCATGGCGATACTCGCCGAGAGCCTGGGCGCATCCATTGCGGACGTCGGAACAACGACGTTTCGTCCACCTTACACGCCGGTCACGTTCGGCGTCGGCGCCGGTGCCAACGCCGGCGCGCTGTTCGACCCGGTGCGCAAGACGGCTATTCATGAGGCACATGTCGCTGCCGGCACGCCGTTCGAAGTCGTCGGACAATGGCACCGTCCCTGGTATTTCCCGCGAGGCAACGAGGGCTTGCACGCGGCCGTTGCGCGCGAATGCGTTGCGACGAGGAACTCACTGGGAGTCATGGACGCATCAACGCTCGGCAAGATCGACGCGCGCGGTCCCGACGTCGTCGAGTTTCTCGAGCGCATATACACGCATAATGTCAGCAAGATGCGGGTAGGCCGTTGCGCTTACGGCATCATGCTTGGCGAGGACGGCATGCTCATGGACGACGGCGTCATGGCGCGGCTTGCCGAACGACAATTTTATTTGACTACGACAACGGGTGGGGCGGCGCGCGTCCTGGCCTGGCTCGAGCGCTGGCTGCAAACCGAGTGGCCCGAGCTCGACGTCTACCTGACATCGCTTACCGATCACTATTCGACGATTGCGGTCGTCGGGCCCAACAGCAGAAAAGTGCTACAGAAAATCGGCTGCAACATCGATCTCGACAGGCAAAGCTTCCCGTTCATGAGTGTCAGGGAAGCGGAGCTGGACGGATTGCCCGTGCAGCTGTTTCGCGTGAGTTTCTCGGGCGAGCTCGCGTTCGAGATCAATATCGACAGCAACCATGCGCTGCAGATGTGGCACAGGGTTATTGCGGCCGGCCAGGAATTCGACATCACACCCTATGGCACCGAGACGATGCACGTGCTGCGTGCAGAGAAGGGATTCGTGATCGTCGGCCAGGACACGGACGGTTCCGTGACGCCCGTCGATCTGGGCATGAACTGGTTGCTGTCAAAAGAAAAGGACTTCCTCGGCAAGCGTTCGCTGTCGCGACCCGACTGCCTGCGTAGCGATCGCAAGCAACTCGTCGGGCTGTTGTCCGAAGACAACGACACCGTGCTGCCCGAAGGCACGCAACTGATCGAGGACTCGAATGCGGCTCTTCCCGTGCCGATGTGCGGTCACGTGACATCGAGTTACTACAGCGCCTGCCTCGGCCACCCGATTGCGTTGGCGCTGGTCGAGGGCGGCCACTCGCGCAAGGGTGACACGATCCATGCGTCGCTGACAGGCGGGAATTCCATCCCGGCGAAGATCGTTTCTCCCGTTTTTTACGATCCCAGGGGTGAGATGCAAAATGTCTGAGACGGATATTCGGATGAGAATCCTGACCGAAACCGGTCATATCAACCTGCGCGGTGATCCGCACAACAAGGTCTTCAGAAAAGCAGCCGAGGCTGCGTTAGGTCAGCCGCTGCCCGTTGACGCCAATTCAATGTCGGCCGGCGATCATCGCGTGTATTGGCTGGGACCGGACGAGTGGCTGATCACGACGACGGCGGAGGGCAAGGCGGATTTACTGGCCTCTCTGCACGGATCGCTGCAGGGCCACCATGCGTCTGTCAACGACGTCAGCGGCGGAACCGCGATGCTGCAATTGAGCGGCGAGACCGTACGTGACGTGCTGGCCAAGGGCTGCACGCTGGACTTTCATCCCGATGTATTCAAAGTCGGCCATTGCGCCCAAAGCGGCCTGGGCAAAGCCAATGTCCTGTTTGGCCTGATCGACGACGCGCCCACGTTCAACGTCATCGTCCGCAGCAGTTTCGCCGATTATCTTTCTCAATGGTTGCAACGTGCCGGGCATGAATACGGGATTGAGTTACGCTAGAGCGCAATTCATACTGCGGGCGATGACACAGGACACGCCGCCCGATGAGCACCAGTCCGGCTACAAATCTGCCAACCCGCTTCGGATTTCTCCTGATCAATGACTTTACATTGATCTCGATGTCGTCCGCGGTGGAACCGATGCGCATGGCGAATCGCATCTGCGGCAAAGAAGTTTATAAATGGAAGACGCTGTCGGAGACTGGAGCCGCGGTTACCGCTAGCGATGGACTGTCGGTCAACGTCGACAGCGGTATCGATGACGAGGATGCATTGCGTGGCATCGATATTTTGATTGTATGCGGCGGCTGGCATATTGAGCAGAATACGACGCAAGTCGTGCTGCGCTGGCTGCGCGATGTCAACTCACTGGGCATCGGTTTAGGCGCAATCTGTACTGGCAGTTATGTGCTTGCGAAAGCCGGATTGCTCGATGGCTATCGATGCAGCGTGCACTGGGAGAATATTGCCGCGCTTGCCGACGGGTTTCGGGCTGTGCACGTGGGCCGTAGCCTTTTCACGATCGATCGGGATCGTTACACCTGTTCAGGCGGTACGGCACCGATCGACATGATGTTGCATTGCATCAGGAGACAGTGCGGCCCCGATGTGAGTGCGGGCGTTGCCGAGCAGTTCATCTACGAGCGGATACGACGCCCGGGCGACCGCCAGCGCGTGCCCCTGAAGCATCTCGTCGGCAATCAGTCGGAGAAGCTGATTGTAGCTGTCGAGCTGATGGAAGCGAACATAAGGGAGCCGATCAGCCAGACGGACATCGCAGCGTACACGGGCGTGTCGCGTCGCCAGCTGCAGCGCCTGTTTCAGCGTTATTTGTTGTGTACGCCGTCGCGCTACTACCAGCAGATCCGGCTGGCGCGTGCGCGCGAACTCTTGCATCAGACCAGCATGAACCTGGTCGAAATCTCGGCCCTTACGGGCTTCGTGTCGAGCTCACACTTCAGCAAGTCCTACAAGGAGCATTTCGGCCACTCACCGAGCGCCGAACGGGGCCCCTGAATCAGTTTTCTTCTTCGGCCTGATGCAGCATCTCTTCTTCATAGACCTGGGATGCCGAATATGCGGTCGCGAGTGCGTCGCCGAACGGGATGTGCCGTTCGTCGGGCACACTCTCGCGGCGGAACATGCGCAGCAACACGTAGATCGCGAGTAGCAAATGTACAACGCCGGTCATCGCGTACAGGCCGGATGCGCCGGAAACTGACATTACGGCAGACGCCAGGAAAGGGCCGAGGATCGCGCCGCTGCCGTACATCAGCAGCAGGCCGCTCGACACCATGACGTAATCGGTCGGCTCGGCATAGTCATTCGCATGTGCGACGGCGATTGAATACAGCGGGAATGCAACCGCGCCCCAGGCGACTCCAAGCAGGCTGGTAGCGATGATTCCGAGTTGATCGGCGGTTCCGACTATCACCAAAGCAGTCACTGCGCCCGCCGTCGCAGCCGCCAGCAGCGTCTTGCGCCGCCCGAGCTTGTCCGAAACATAGCCGAGCGGCCATTGCGCGAGCGCGCCGCCCAATACGGTTGACGCCATGAACCAGGCCGCAAGCGAAACATCATCCTGATAGGTCGAAACGAACACGGGCGCAAGCGACCAGAATGCGCCGAGCGCGATGCCGGCGGCGAGGCAAGCCAGTGTGCCCGACGGCGAGATCCGCAACAGGCGCTTGAGATCGACCTCGACTTCGGTTGGCTGCTCGGGCGACTGCGACTGGGACAGAGCGACCGGCACGGCGCCCAGCGACACAAGTACCGAGGCGATCACGAACAGCTCGAGTCCTTCCGGGGCATACAGCAGCGTTATCATCTGCCCGCCTGCGAGCACCGTCAGCGTGATCATGACGTAGGTAGAGAATACGAAGCCGCGATCATCATTGCTCGCACGCTCGTTGAGCCAGCTTTCGATGACAACGAACAACACTGCGAAACAGAATCCGGTCAGGAAACGCAGCAAACTCCAGGGCAGGGGATTTACGACGAGGCCGTGTACTAACGGCGCGGCAGAGCCAAGCGCGGTCATCGCGAGGTACACGCGTACGTGACCGACCTTCTTCACTAGCTCGCCGCCTTTGAGGCAGCCGAGCGTGAAGCCGAGAAAGTACGCGGCGCCGATAAGGCCGATTGAAAATGTCGAGAATTCCTCGAGCGAAGCCCGGACAGGCAACAGCGTGCCCTGCAGCCCGACACCGGTCATCAGGATGGCGACACTGATCAGCAGTGCGGCGACGGGCGCGAGCGCGTGTTTCACGGGTCAGCTTACGTTGCGCGGCGCCGGCCGGCACGACCGCGGCGACCGGGCTTGCGGCGCGGTGCCCGCGCTTCGGGCGGTGGTGGCAGCTTCGGTAACTCGACCTGCTGTTCGAAGCCGTCGGTAACGAGTTTGCGCATGGCGGCATCGATCGCGGCATCGGTTGCAACCGGCGTGTAATTAGCTAACCGTCGTTCGACCTCGGCGCAGGCTCTTTCATGCAGGCTCAAAGAGCCGGTCTCCTCCCAGGTCTCGCGATTCGCGCGATCGATCACCGCGTCGGTCAGGTATAACTCCTTGGGCCAATGCTCGAGCGTGTGTTCGGATGTAATCAGGTGATCGTCCTTCATCAGGTCTTCCACGAGACTTTTTGTCGGCAGATCGCCGAGCGGTTCGATGTCGCGTACAAAATGCAGGCACTGGCCGCAGACTTCGTTGTCGAACACGAGCTTCGGCAGGCTGAACGTGAGAACGAAGTCGAGCATGCCCGGACCCGACACCGAATTGACGCCCGCGATTGCGGCGAGCAGCGCGCTGCTGAACGTTTCGCCGCCACCCTGCGCGTCGAGGAACTTGCCGTCGCTCAATGCCATGTAGGCCTGCGTCGGCAACCCAAGAGATTTGGCGATTGCGACGTAAGCAACGTTGAGGTGTTGGGCCTCGATCGCAGCCATCGGTGAGCTTGCGGCTTTCATGTGAAACGTCGCCGGCGCGCCGCCGAAAAGGACGGGTGCCCCGGGCCTGACGATCTGCGCCATCGTGATGCCGGTCAGCACGTCGATGCAGTGAAAGACGAGCGCGCCGACGAGCGTAACGGGTGCGATCAATCCCATCAGCGTTACCGGGACGATTTCGATAGGGATGCCAGCCTCGACGCAGTCGAGCAGATTCTGGCACGAGTCTTCGCCGTAACGGAAATTGCCGGTCGCCGTGATTGTGAAGATCGAGTAGGGCTTTGCGACCAGGTCGGCCCGGTCCTTGCGAAACAGCTCCAGCATGTCGGCCATGCGTTCGACACCGTGTTCGGTAAATGCGCCCGTAACGACAGGCTTTGTCGATGACGTCAGGCACATGTACAGGCGCCAGGCATCGGAGACCTGCGATTCGATGTCCTTGTTCGTCGAAAATGCTGTCGCAAGATACGCGATGTGCTCCATGCCGTCGCAGAGCCTGGCGTATTCGATGAAGTCGGTCGAATTCGCGAGGCGGGTCTCGCCCGTGCGATGGTCCTGGATTTTCAGGCCGCTCGATCCCGGCACGTAATGCACGTTGTAACCGCCGAGCTCGGCATGCGGTTCGCCAGCGCGGTTATACAGCGTGAATGATTTTGGCGCTTTCGCGATAGCGGCATCGATGGTGTCCGCCGGAAACAGGATGCGCTTGCCGTCCTTGTCCAACTTGAGACCATGATCGAGCAGGCGCTGTCTGAGGTTTGGCCCGCGTATTTCCATGCCGATCTCGGCCATGATGCGCTTTGCCTCACCGAGTATCTTCGCAATCAGTTCATCCGAGAGGACATTTAAAGTCGGCCGCATCGTTGCTGTCCGTGTCAGTTCGCTTTCTTCTGCAGCACATTCTTGCGCTTTTCGACGTACTCGACCAGTGCTTCGTCGATGGCCGGATCGAGGGTTGGCTGTTCGTAGTCACCGAGCAGCCGCTTCCACACCGCATTCGCACGCATCGCGATGTCGTGGCTGCCGGATTCCTGCCAGGCCTCGAAGTTCTGTCGGTTTGCGAGGATTGGCGCGTAAAACGCCGACTCGTAACGCTCGAGCGTGTGGCTCGTGCCGAAATGATGGCCGCCCGGGCCGACCTCGGCGATCGCATCGAGTGCCAGTTCATCGTCGTTGACGTCGATCGGGCGCAGGTACTCGGCGATCATCTGCAACATCTCCGCATCAATAATGAGCTTCTCAAAGGACGCCGTGAGCCCGCCCTCGAGCCAGCCCGCCGCATGATTGACGAGGTTGGCGTGGCCCATAACCGAACCCCATAGCGACATCTGGCTCTCGAACGCCGCCTGGGCGTCGACGCAGTTCGAGACCGTCGTATTACTCGAACGAAACGGCAAACCGAGCCGGCGCGCAATCTGACCACTCGCTTGCGCCGCCTTGGTGTATTCGGGCGTGCCGAGCGCGGGTGCGCCGCTTTGCATATCGACGTTGGAGGCGAAGCTGCCGTACATGATCGGTGCGCCCGGTCTGACGACCTGCGCCAGTGTGGCAACCGCAAGCACTTCCGCGGATTGCTGCACAAGCGTGCCGGCGAGTGTTGCCGGGCTCATTGAACCCGCGAGCGTGAACGGCGTGATACAGCAGACCTGGCCCGCGCCCGCGAGTTCGAACACAGCTTCGGTCATCGGGATATCGAGCTGCAGCGGCGAATTCGTGTTGATGATTGCCAGCAGCGCGGGCTTATCGGCGAGTTGCTCGCGCTCGACACCGAGCGCGATGCAAATCATCTCGATCGAATCGATTGTGCGCTCGCGGCCGAGAGCATAGGACTGGCAGTTCTTGTCCGTGAGCCGGATCTGCGCAAGGTACAGGTCGAGATGCCTGGTTTCGGCCGGCAGGTCCATCGCCTCGAACGGCCCACCACCTTCCTGGTGGATGATGTTCAGACTTTGCACGAGGCGCAGGTAATCGCACATCTCTGCATACGTGCCCGGGCGGCGGCCGTTGTCCAGGTCGTTGCAAAATGCGGGACCGCCAACCGACGCGAATAGAATATTGTTGCCGCCGACTCTGAAATTGTGATTCGGATTGCGCGCACGCAAAGCGAACTCGCGCGGCGCCCGGGCGAGTTTCTCCTTGATGAATCCGCGCTCGAAGCGCACGATCTGCGTGTCTTCGGCGACATCGGCGCCGGCCTTTTTCATCACGTCGCGACTACCGGCTTCGAGAAAGCGCATGCCTTGCGTCTCAAGTACAACGTAGGCGGAGTCAATGATCGTCTCCACCTGCTCTGTGTCGAGGACCTCGATAGGCGGGTACGGATTGACGACCTCGCGCCACGGCAGCTGCCGGATCGCATTGGCGACGCGCTTTGGGCGATGGCTGCGTCTGGTCATGAGATGTCAGTGGCGGCGATTCGCTGAGTCTACCAGCGCCCGTTGCCCGGCTGCATGTCGGCGCGCTCGAGCACGATCGGAAAGCGCGCGCGTATTGTCTTATCGATGGCCGGGTCGATGTACTCGGGATAATGCGCTGACAGGATCTGTGTTACCCGTTCACCCGCCAATGCGCGAATGTCCATCGATCCGCCTTCTTCCCAGACGCTCGGCGGCAGCCGATCCGCCAGATCCGGATATTCGTATTCGCTGCGCATCAACTCGAAGGTCTGCTCCTCGCGCAGGAAGTGGCCTTCGCCGTATACGGCGCTCCTGATGACCTCGTATGACAGTGTCTCTTCGTTGACTTCAATGCCGCGTACGGTGCGTAACACGGCCCCGAGCATATCGTTATCGATCACCAGGGATTCGAACGACAGGCCCATCAGGCTACCCATCATGCCGGCGGACTCCGAGACATTGTTGCAGCCTGCGAGCGAGGCCAGCGTGACCGCGATAGCTTTTTCGTAGCCAGCCTGGTTGTCGGGCAGTTTGGCGTCGCACATGCCGGCGCCAACAGAACTGACGAGCCCGTACCAGTTCGTCATTTGCGCTGCCGCGGCGCTGACGAGCGCCTCTTCGCCGCCGCCTCCTGTGAAGGCGCCCGTGCGCAAGTCGGACACGAATGGCCACGGGCCGAGGATGACCGGATACTTTGGTACCACCACATTGATCATCAGCAGGCAGGCGAGCGCTTCGGCCATGACCTGGACCAGCGTCCCGGCAAGTGCGGCGGGCGCCGTGGCCCCGGCCTGTGGCGCGACAACGATCCATACGGGCGAGCCGAACTTCGTCGCTTCGATACAGACTTCGGCATTTTCAACGCCGTAGCGCAACGGTGAGATGATCGGACAACCGCCGCCATGACAAAAGGGTCGCTCGCGAAACTTGTCTTCGCCACCGGCAATCATGTGCAGCATCTCGAGCGTCGGTTCGATATTTTTCGCATCGTTGAATGTCAGTGCAGAATGTTTGGTGGTACCGGAGACGCTGGCATAGGCCGTGTTGATATCGCAGGCGAGAAAATCGTCGAATTCGGTTGCGACGACGAGCCGTGAAAACGCGTGAATGTTATCGAGTTTGTCGACGAGCCGCGCGGCGTCGTAGACATCGAGCAGCGTGGAAGGCCGAAAGGTCGAGGCGCCGACGTCGAGAACCGTGACGGCCTCGCCACCGCCGTAAGTGTGTACCCGCTGCTCGCGCAGGTCTAAATCGAATTTGGGGTCCTGGCCGCAGAAGCGCATCTCGTGGGCGGTCTCTGCAATCGTGTCTTCGACGAGCGCGCGCGGGAAATGCAGCCTGTTATCGTCGTCAATCGTGCAGCCTATTCTTAGCGCATGTTCCTCGACGATCGGAATCGGATCGGCGATGCCGATGTTCTCGAGCACGTCGAGGATGGTGTGATGCACGCTCTGGATTTCCGCTTCGGTCAGCGGTTTGAACCGGCCGCCCGTGAATCCCGGTTCTACCGCTGACTGCTCTGGTGGCCTCTCGAGACGTGCCTTTCTTCCGCGCCGCATTGTGGTTCTCCTGGCCTGCCCGGCACGGTTTTTCGGCTTCAGTTTACAAGATGGTGCGGGGCTTCCCCTGCAGGTGCCGGAGGCGTGCGAACACGTCGACGCCCATCTGCCGGAGTATATCGACGATATCGATCGGCACCCAGTTTTCCGCGATCAGCCCGGATTCCCCGCCAGGCCCAGGCATTCACGCACGGCCCGGATCGCATCCGAGGCGTCGAGTCCGAAGCCATCGGCCCCGATTTCGTCGGCAAATTCCTGACTTATCACGGCGCCGCCTACGACGACCTTGACGTCGTCGCGATTGCTGAAGTGATCTGCGACAGGGCGCATCGCGTCCCTCGTGGTAGTGAGCAAGGCGCTGAGACAGACAACTTCGGCGCCTCTGTCGACGGCCGCCTCGAAATCGTCGACGCGACAATCCACGCCCAGGTCGTCAACCTCGAAGCCGGAGCCCCTGAGCATAATGGCGACGAGGTTTTTGCCGATATCGTGCAGGTCACCCTGGACGGAGCCGATGCAGACCTTCGCAATCGGCTTGTGGCCAGACTTTGTCAGCAGGGGTCCGATAATGTCGATCGCACCCTGCATTGCCTTGGCCGATGACAACATCTCCGGCACGAAAACTTCGCCTGCCGAGAATTGATTCCCCACCTCGCGAAGGGCCGGGATCATCGTGACGTTTAGCAGTTCGACGACGTCTGCGTTGTTGTCGACCGCAGCCTGAACAAGTCTGGCGACGACCGCGCGCTCGCCAAAAACAATGGCATCCCACAATTCGTCGTCGATACTCATGGCTACGCGCGGCTCTCTATTGCAACGGGTAGTGGCCGAATTCTGCCACGGCGTCGACCATGGCAAGCACATTTTCGGGTGGCACATCATTCATCACGGTGTGCACAGCGCCGATCATGCAACCCCCACCCGGACCGAGGATCTGCATCACGCGCCGGACTTCATCGCGCACGTCCTGCTCGCTGCCCAGGGGCAGGACCTGGTCCGTGTCGATGCCGCCGCAAAAAACGATATTGTCGCCGAAGCGTTTCTTGAGCGCCGGCAGGTCGGACATCGTCCCGGCGTTGGTCTGAATCGGGTTCAGGATATCGACGCCGATCTCTATAAAGTCTTCAATCAGCGGCGCCACATCGCCATCCGAATGGAAAAATACCTTGGCCGACGTCCGTTCCTTGATGAAGCTGATGAAGTCAGCGTGCACCGGCTTGAGGAAATCACGATACATCCTCGGCGAGATCATGAGGCTCTTCTGCGTGCCCAGGTCATCGCCTATCTTGATGATGTCGACGTTGTCACCCAGTTCCTGCAAGAAACGCCCCATCAACTCCTTGCAGTAGCCCGCGATTCTCTCGAGCAGGGCGCGCGCGAAATCCGGATGCTCGATCATATTCAGCAGGAAGACGTCCATGCCCTGCATTGCGTGTGCGCGTTCGAACGGAAACAGCAGCCAGGGCGTTGCGAGGATGGCGTATTCGTTCTCTTCTGCCAGTCGCCTGGCTGTTTCCCGCACGTGCGCAATACGCGTCGAATCGCTCATGTCGGGCCAGCCCTCGTAAGCATCGAGATCGGCGACCGTCGTCGCATCGGGGAGGGGATGCACCGCGGGATACCAGTCGTCGGGACCGATCTCGGTCTGCCCGCTGCCCCAGGAGTCGATGTAGTCGCTGTGCGGATCTCGTCTCCTGTTCCACCGTCGTACGGACTCGGGTTCGAGGTCCAGCACGCCGCGGACATCGCTGTGCAAGCGGTGCATGGTCTCCTCGTCGATCAGCGCGGTCCCGAGTTCGGGCCAGTCGTAGATGTAATCATCGGGAGCCTTTACACTGACGATGTCCTTGATGCCCTGGTAGGGCTTCATCTTGATCCCGGTGGCGTTGCTGACGCCGATGACGATCGGCACGCGATCCGGCTCTTCGTGGTTGATCGCAGTCAGTACGCGTTCCCGGGACGTCATCGGCATGTCGAGTCCTTACTGACCCCGGCACAACTGCTGCTGCGTCGGTACGTCCTGAGCACAGGCGCTGCATTCGCGCTCGTGTTTCAATGCCCGCGCATACCATTCGTATTCGTCCAGGAACTTGATGACCGATTCGTTATAGATCTCGTCCTGCGGATTGCCGTCGTCGTCAAATGCTTTCCATACCTGCAACACCGGGAACGCGCTCGGGATTGCGGGCGAGCCGAGTTCGGCCATGATGCCGCGCATGTTGACGAGTCCGCGAACGCCGCCGAACGGTCCCGCTGAATACGTAACGATCGCGCTGGGCTTGTACAGGTATTCGCTCTGGAAATGATCGAGCAGGTTCTTGAGTGCGGGTGGTACGCTGTGATTGTATTCGCCTGCAACGATGACGAAGCCATCGGCCGCCGCGAGGATCTCGCCCACAGCCTGCATAGCCTCGGGCGCTTCGCCTGCGGCATATTCCTTGTACATCAGGTCGAGTAACGGCAGCTCATACTCTGCCGCATCGACCAGGGTCACATCATGCCGGCGTTCTTCGAGTTTTCGTTTGATGAAACGAGCAGCCTTTATGCCCTGCCGCTCGCGGCGCACGCTGCCGTAGATCACGGCCGTATTGAGGCTCATGGATATCTCCTGTTGCGCGGATCATTGCGGAACGATGTCAGATCTGGCTGTAGATACACTCTTAAATCGTATCCCAGGGATAACCCTGGACGCTGCAAATGTAATCGGCGAGCGATTTGGCATTCGCGTCCTCATTGCGCAGCATCGCGCGAAGATTTCTGTTCATACGTCGCTTTGCCTGCTGGCTAAACAGATGTGCGGTTGATAAGGCCTGGCGATACTGATCGCTGTCGTCCTCGGTCATCGAGCTTGCCCGGGCAAGGACACACAGACCCACGAAGAGATCTATGGCCACGTCGGCGGCACGTTGCAGCGCGAATTGTTTGTCGACGATTGACTTGCCATGCCGACGCAGCAGCACATCGGACATACGGCCGAACTCCAAAGCATATTTGTCAAAGACCAGAGCGTCATCACGTAATGTGTCCGGCACAAGCCCCGCGATTCTGTTTTGCCCGACGGATGTCATGGTCGTTATTCGGCGCCCGGCATAGTCGGTCAGCAAGCCGAATCCTTTGATGGGGTCATTGAAGATATCCTCCACCGCGGAGCCGAGTTCCTGGAGCAGACGTCCGGCATCTTTGATGCCGGACATAGCAATGAAAAGGCGCAAAATCTCGCTGGTTCCTTCGAAGATCGTCAATATGCGTGAGTCGCGGAGGATGCGCTCGTAAGGCAGTTCCTTCATATAGCCGCTGCCAGCCGCAATCTGCAAACTCTCGTTTGCGGCACGGAACATTGCCTCACTCGCAAATACTTTGCTGATCGCAGCCTCTATTGAATAGTCGGAATAACCCGAGTCAATATAATGTCCGAGCATCCAGACTGCGCTTTCCGCCGCAAAGCAGTCGGTAGTCATCTGCGCAATTTTCTTCTTGATCAAGCCAAATTCGGCGATGCTTTGTCCGAATTGTTTGCGTTCGACGGCCTGTTTCGCTGCAAGAGCGATGCAGGTCTTCATTCCGCCGACTGCGCCCCCGCCAAGGCCCGTGCGGCCATTGTTCAGAATGGACATCGCAATCTTGAAACCTTTACCCTCGTCGCCGAGCAGGTTCTCTGCGGGGACTTTCACGTCGCTGAAGCCAACCGAGGTGGTCGACGACGCCCGGATGCCGAGCTTGTCATCTTTGGGACCAACGCTGACGCCAGGAAAGCTACGCTCTACGATGAAAGCCGAGATTTTTCCACCAGAACTGTCGGTGCGGGCAAACACCGTGTAAAAATCGGCGATGCCGCCATTGGTAATCCAGATTTTCTCGCCGTTCAGGATCCAGTCGCCATTCGCGTCTCGGACGGCCTTCGTCTGAATCGAGGCCGCGTCAGATCCGGATCCCGGCTCCGTCAGACAGTAGGCAGCAATCATCTCGCCGCTGGCCAGCTTCGGCAGATACTGCTTTTTCTGTGCGTCAGTACCGTATAGCAGCAGCCCCTTCATTCCTATCGAACTGTGTGCACCAATGGTTAACGAGGCGGAGCTGTCGTAGCGACTACTTTGCTGGAGTGCACGTGAATAGCCGGCGTTGCTCAGACCGATACCGCCGTACTCTTCCGGAATAATCAGGCCGAAAAGGCCGAGCTCCCTGAGCGCAGCGATGAATTCCGGCGGTTGTTCGCCGTGGCTATCCCAGTCTGCAAATTCGTCTTGCTGATCGGCGAGGAATCGATCGACAGATTCAACAACCATCTCGAGCATTTCTCGCCGCTGCGAATCGATCTCGGGGAACGGCCAGAAAGCCGATTGAATGATCTCGCCGCGAAACAATGCTTTCGCAGGACTTGGATATTCTTCCTCGACTGGCTCGGGCTGGGCGCGATTCTGACTATCTGCTTCGGGCTTGGCACTCATTACGCTTCCTCCTGTCGACCAGTGTAGTCCATTTTCGGGTCACATTGGTTCACGGCCGCGGGCTACGTGCCGGGAGATTTGTTCATGGCCAACTCGAGCGGGACCAGCCGGTTGATGATTACTAATACAGTAGCCCCCATTTCAGTCCAATGTGTGATCGCTTTGGCAAAAAAAAGCATCCAGAGGACGTTCCGGATCTTCAGCTTGTATGAATCTGTCGATACTATCGCATTGACATGACGTTAAGAGACACCATCGACCTGGTAATACTCGCGACTGTCTGGGGTGCCTCGTTCCTGTTTATGCGCATCGGGGGTCCGGAGTTTGGGCCCGTGGTACTCGTGGAACTGCGTGTCGCGATCGCCGTCTTGTTTCTGCTGCCGATCCTGTTGATGCGCGCGGGCCTCGGAGAGCTTACCGGTAACTGGAAAAGACTCACAGTACTGGGCGCGCTGAACTCTGCAGTTCCGTTTCTGCTGCTGACATATTCGACGCTGCATATAACGGGCGGTCTGGCCTCGATACTCAACGCAACGGCGCCGCTATGGGCTGCGCTCATTGCCTGGATTTGGCTGGCCGACAAACTGAACGCGAGTAGGATCGTTGGGCTTGTCATCGGTTTCGGGGGCGTCTACCTGCTCGTCTGGGACAAGATCAGCCTGTCACTCGGTCAAGCGACGCTGGCGATACTGGCGGCAATAATCGCATCAGCCTTTTACGGCTTCGGTGGAAATTACACCAAACAGTACGCGCGTAACATCAAACCGCTGGCGATTGCTACAGGCAGCCAGCTGGCCGCCGCAATCATGCTGCTGCCCTTCGCGGTAGTGATGTGGCCCGAAGGATCCGTATCCCCGCTCGCCTGGATATCGGTCGTACTCATGGGCGTATTCAGCAGCGGGCTTGCTTATGTTCTGTACTTTCGTCTGATCGCCAATGCCGGGCCGACGAATGCCATTACCGTCACTTATCTCGTGCCCATTTTCGCCATGGTATTGGGGGCAATTTTTATCGATGAGCGGGTGACGCTGACGATGCTGATCGGCTGTGCCGTCATCCTGTTCGGCACCGCGCTCGCAACGGGCATGTTGCCGCGCGCCAGATCCTAGCGCAGCAATTCGTGATCGGCGGGCAGCTTGTGTGTGACCCACATCGCGAGGCGGTGGCGGATATTGGGCAATGTCTCCTGACCCCGGGGCAGTGGCGCAATTTCCTGGTCGTGAATGAGCAGCCGGTATGCGTACTCGATCTTCAGATCATGTGAATCCGTTGCTTCGAACTCGACGATGCCACGACTGACGGCATTGTCCATGATCATCTGCAACGCCTCTTTGAGCAGGCCTTTTTCATTTTTGAGCTTCTTCGCCATTTCAGGATCTGCGAGTGGGTGCTCTGTCTAGTCTAGCAGCCGGGCCGAGGACGCCAAAACCTGACTCAAAGCCCTATTTTGTGACGGATTATGTTTCCTGCCCCGAATTCTAACGGGACAATCCACCGATATTTCAATTATTTGCCAGATTGGCGGGCCGGACTATGAAGAATCTGATCATCGGCATGATCGTACTGGGTGTGCTCGGCTACGGGGGCGCCAAGCTGTACCTGCACAACGAGGTCACTAATGCCATGGACCAGGCCGTGTTGATGGCGTCGCCATTCGCGAAAGTCCAGTACGACGGCGTTAGTTCGACGCTGTCGGGAGAGCTCACAATCGATGAGCTGCAGATTCGCGTGCAGGGCTATCGCGACGAAATAAATATCGATCGCATCGGTATCGATACGCCGAGTTTTATCTCGCTCCTGCAGATCAGTGACTTTGCCAGCATGCAGAGCGACGGTATGCCCAAATATTTCGGCTTCATCGTCGAGGGATTACGGATTCCCGTCGACGCCGATTACTTCAAGGACATTTATGCATTCGGCCTTGAGGCGAGGGGCGTGCAGGAGGTCAGCGATCCAGCGGCGGTGTGCACAGGACGATATGGATTCTCGCCGGATTCCCTGCGCGCCCTCGGTTACCAGGACCAGGTCGCGTCCCTGTCGATGTTTATTCGTGACGAAACCAGTCGATTTACGTTCGATATGAACATTTCGTTGCAGGACATGTGGGATCTCGAGGCGAGCGTCACGCTCGCTGGAAACATGATGTCGGAGTTATCCAAAGGCGCAATGTACCGCCCCAAACTGGGCGACATGCAACTCGAATACACGGATCGATCTCTTAAGGAGCGCGTCGTCGATTACTGTGCACAACTTGGATTATCGCAGCTGGAGACGCTGCGGGCGCAACTTGACTCCTTTAAATACGTTGGTGAATCCAATGGCATCGAGTTCGACGAGTACATGCTGGATCCGTATAAGGAATTCCTCAACGGTAAGTCGACGCTGGTCGTTACGGCCCGACCCAATGAGCCGATCGCGTTTTCGCAGGTCGATCTCTACAAGCCCAGCGATGTCCCGGCGTTATTGAATCTCGAAGCAATCGCACGCTAGCGGCGGCGGCTCAGGTGTCGCCACTGCGCAAGAGCGGGCGCGACAAGCCCACCGTCAGTTTTTCACCGAGCACCTCACGTCGAAAACGAAACAGCTCCGCGGGCCGGCCGCGGCCGACAGCGGTCGTTCTGCCGATCGGTTCGACTAGGTCGGCATTGATCACGAGGCGGCGAAAATTCTGTTTATGCAATTTCGCGCCGCTCAAAGCTTCGGCAACGCGTTGCAGCTGCAACAACGTAAACTCGCCGGACAGCAACTCGAACACGACAGGACGGTAGGCCAGTTTGCCGCGCAGACGACCGAGCGCAGTTGCGAGTATGCGGCGATGATCGGAAATCAGGGGAGAGCCCAGTTCCCGGGTGATCGGTTGCTCCACATCCGCACCGGCGTTCGCAGCGCACCGATCGCGTATCGCTTCGAGAACGAGACCGGCCTCGTACAACAGTTCGAACCGCTCCAGAGACAGTACGCTGTCCATCTCATTGGAAGGACCGGACCCGAATGTCACATTGACCCTTTCCCGGCGCTGTTTCCGTGCGTTCTTCTGCTGTGCTTTGTTGATCCACTGCGCGAGCGCCGGCTCGATGATCTCGGTGATCATTGCCGGTCGCCCTGAGCGCCAGTCCTCCCAGGGCAGATAGCTGTACCAGTCGCGCCATTCGGCATTCGGTTGTTTGACGGCGTCCTCGTGCGTCAGTGCGATATAGGCCACCGACACGACTCTCGGACCGCCCTGGATTTCGATCGGATCACGAAAACGATTGCCGAAGGTGTACAGCTGTTCGACGTAGTGCAGATCGAGGCCCGTCTGCGCCTCGACCCAGCGGCGCAATCCGCTCTCCAGGCTGTCATGGTGTAAAGGGTCGAACGGCCCGCTCGGTAGCCCGAAGCGACCGGACTCCGCGCGCGCGTCGGTCTGCTGGACAACGAGGACCCTCGGCCGGTCGGCCGTGACCGCAACGATCACGGCGGTCAGGTTGATCAGCATGGTTCCAGGATCGGCAGGCATTGACATACTTTATGCTCTCTGCGAGTATAATCAAATATGCTCTTATAGAGCATAATAGTTTCGTGGGCAACCAGCGCCACCTGACGCCCGGATCCAGAGGTGACTTATGTTGTCGAATCAAGAAATTACAGCTGATCTTGCCAGAGTCGCGCCGCTCTATGAGCGGGTTAAATCGGTGATTCCCGAGATCGAGTGGCCCGTCCACGCCGGCTACATTGCGGCGATTAACGATCTGAAAAAAGAGCGCAACGCCGTCATCCTTGCCCACAATTATCAGACGCCGGAGATCTTCCACTGTGTAGCGGATATCACGGGTGACTCGCTGGCGCTCGCGAGGAAAGCGGTCGAAACCGATGCCGGAGTCATCGTGCTGGCGGGTGTGCACTTCATGGCCGAAACCGCCAAGCTCTTGAACCCCGACAAGATCGTGCTGATACCCGACGAACGGGCAGGTTGTTCGCTGGCGGAGTCGATCACAGCCGACGATATCCGGATGTTGCGCGACAAGCATCCCGGTGTGCCTGTCGTCACGTATGTGAACACGTCAGCCGCGGTCAAGGCTGAGTCCGACGTCTGCTGTACATCGGGCAATGCGGTCGCCGTTGTCGAGTCACTGGGTTCGGACGAGGTTATCTTTCTGCCCGACGAATACCTCGCGAGTTACGTGGCGCAACAGACCGATGTCAAGATCATTCGGTGGCAGGGGCACTGCGAAGTGCACGAACGATTTACGGCACAGGAACTCGAGCAATACCGTGCGGATTTCGATGATTTGACGATCATCGCGCATCCCGAGTGCCCGCCCGATGTGCTCGGCGTCGCCGATTTCGTTGGTTCCACGGCGCAAATGCAGGCCTATGTGTATGACGAAAGGCCAACGCGGGTATTGATGGTGACCGAGTGTTCAATGAGCGACAACGTTGCCGCCGATATCGGCGACGTGGAATTCATCCGGCCGTGCAACCTGTGTCCGCATATGAAGCGCATCACGCTGGCCAACATTTATGAATCACTCGAGACACTGCAGCCGCGCATCGAAATTGATCCTTCGGTCGCGGCGAATGCCCGCCGTGCCGTCGAGCGCATGCTCGCGATCGGTGGGTAGCGGAGGGGCCATGGCTACGCAATCCATGTCGGTGCGGTATGACGACGTTATCATCGTCGGTTCCGGTATCGGTGGACTGGTCTGCGCGCTCTCGATGGCGCCCAGATCGGTGACGCTGCTCACGAAGACGCCGGAGCTTGCCGGTGGATCGAGCCTCTGGGCACAGGGCGGTATCGCGGCTGCAGTTGGGCCGGAAGATTCGCCCGAGGCACATGCCGTGGACACATTATCGGCCGGAGCAGGCCTTAGTGACCCGGAGCGCACGCGTGAACTGACCGCTGAAGGCGCCGCAAGTCTCCAGTGGCTTGTGAATGAGGGCATTCCGTTTGACCGTGATCTCAACGGTGCGCTTGCGCTGGCGAAGGAGGCCGCACATCGTTTTCCTCGAATCGTGCATGCTGGCGGCGACACGACAGGATACGTGCTGATGCGCTCCCTGATCGAGCGCGTCGGCGAAACGCATTCGATCGACGTGCGCGACGACACGTTTGTTTACGACCTCGTCGTCCGCGATGGAGCTGTGCACGGCGTTGTGGCATTCAGCCCCGAGCATGGATGGATATTTCATAAGGCGCCGGTCGTTGTTCTTGCTACCGGTGGAATCGGCATGACCTGGTGGCAAACCACCAATCCGGTCGAGGCCACCGGTGATGGTCTCGCCATGGCGGCACGTGCCGGTGCGAGACTCGCGGACCTCGAGTTCGTCCAGTTTCATCCGACGGCGCTTGCTGTGGAGTCCAGCAATGGAGGCGCCAGCCTGCCGTTGCTCACGGAGGCATTGCGCGGTGCCGGTGCAATATTGCTGGATGATTCCGGACAGCGGTTTATGCTGAGCGAGCATCCCGCTGCAGAGCTTGCTCCGCGCGATATTGTCGCCCGGGCGATCCAGAGACGAACGCGTCATGGACGGCCCGTATACCTCGATCTTCGGCCCGTGCTGTCAGGTGAGCACAAAGACTCTTTTCCACGTGCGGTCGAGTTTGCGAGACGAGCCGGTTTTGACCCGTATGCCGAGGCGTTACCCGTCACGCCGGCGGCGCACTATCACATGGGCGGAATCCAGATCGATGACTGCGGCAGGACGTCGATCAACGGTCTGTGGGCCTGCGGTGAGGTGGCAACGACCGGAATCCACGGCGCCAATCGCCTGGCCAGTAACTCACTACTGGAGGCGCTGGTGTTCGCACGCAAGGCGGCTGCCGACATACGCCGCTATTCTGCAGTACCGGCCGAAACAGCGATGCCCGATGTCCCGTCGATCCCGGGCGCTTCGTGCCTGCCTTATATCGACGACATTGTTGCCGCAGCGCGGGCTGTCATGTCCCGGGACGTCGGCATTATTCGCAATGGCGATGACCTCGGACTGGCGGCAGACCGGCTGGCCCGGCTCGAGCGCAAGTTGAGTGACTGGACCACATCGTCAACGGTGGCAGCGCCCGAGACGGTGCGCGCCTGGGGTGAAGCACGCAATATCATCCTGGTCGCGCGACTCGTGACCTACGCGGCACTCTGCCGAACCGAGAGTCGCGGGGCTCACTATCGTCGTGACTACCCGGTGCCAAGTCCGGAATGGGCACACCCGCAGTCGTTAACCGTCGAGAAACTGGCCGCAGCACACTAACCGGCCGGTAGTAAGGATTAACGGGTATCATGCGCCCGTGTTCCTGCGGCCCCTGTCATGACCAAAGCAGCGATTACGAATCGTAATTTCCTCATCTACCTGACGGGAAATACGATTTCGCTGCATGGCCTCTGGATCTATCGGGTTGCGCTTGGCTGGTACGCATGGCAAATCACAGGATCCGAATTGTGGATTGGTGTCATTGCTTTCACGCAGACTGCGCCGGCCGTCGTCTTTGGTCCGGTCTTCGGCGTGCTGGCAGATCGATTCGACCGTCGCGCCGCATCGCTGCTGATCAATTCGATTAGCATTCTCAACATGCTGCTACTGGGTTGGCTGACGATGCTCGGACACGTCGATATCCTTGTACTGGCCATGCTTTCGCTGATGCAGGGTACGCTCGACGGTGCTCATATGCCCGTGCGCATGTCAGTCGTGCCGAATCTCGTGGTGCGAGAGCAGCTGGAAAGTGCGATTGCCACAACATCGATATCGTTCAACGTGTCCCGGTTCATTGGTCCTGCGCTCGCCGGCTTCGTGATTGCAACCTACGGCGTGGCGATTGCGTTCATTGTCAACGGCCTTTCGTATCTCGCGCTGATCGCTGCAATGATCGTTGTCAAACTGAATCCGGCCCCTGAGAGGCAACGGCGCCAGCAGCATGTGTGGCACGAGATGCGAGAGGGCGTGAACTATGTGCTGGGCCATCCACGCATTCGTGCATTGCTTGTCATTATCGCGGTGGCCTCAGTGTTCGGACGCGGCGCTCTGGAAATGATGCCGGCATTTGCCGACGCCGTCTTTCAGGGCGGTAGCGCCGCACTCGCAACGCTCACTTCTGCGATTGGCGCCGGCGCCATTGTCGCCGGGCTCATTCTGTCTCGCGGCATCGCCTGGCTCAGAGTTCGCGTGATTCGTGCAGCGGTCATCGTTGCAGGACTCCTGATCGCGTTACTTGGCGCGCTCGAGCAGTTCTGGATCGCCGTCGCAGTTGTCGCAATGCTTGGCGTGATTCTCGCGATTTGCGGCATCGGCTCACAGATCCTGATCCAGACGCTGGTTGATGACGAAGTGCGCGGTCGAGTCAGCGGCTTGTGGGGCGTCATAGCCTTCGGCGGCACCTCTTTTGGCAGCTTGCTGATCGGCTGGCCGGCGAGTGTCTGGGGATTGCAGAACGTCGTTATCATCGCGGGCCTCGCGTGCAGCGTAATTGCCGCGATCTCGGTAATTCATGCAAGCGACGGCTACAATCAACGCTGATCCGCCGTCGAGACCGAGGGGCCAAGCATCAGCATCTGGTCACAAGCGAAACAGCTGGCTGCCGGGACGCCAGAAACGCGCAATCGATATGTTGATTTTCTTCGCGCCGTTTCGATTCTTGTGGTCATTACGGGCCATTGGCTGATTGCCGCGTATTATTACCAGGCAGGCGAACTCTATTTCAGCGATGTACTCGTCATACAGCCCAGGACGCAGTGGCTGACCTGGCTGTTCCAGGTCATGCCGATATTCTTTATCGTCGGCGGCTACGCCAATGCCATTTCACTGCAAAGTGCACGGCGCCGCGAGCACGATTACGCGACATGGCTGGCCGCACGCCTGCATCGTCTCGTCAGTCCACTGCTGATCCTGTTACTGGCCTGGGCCGTAATCGCGCTACTAATGCATTTCTCGGGCATCAGCGGCGAGATTATTCAGCGGGCATCGCGCGCGTCGCTGATCCCAATCTGGTTTCTTGCCATCTACATCATGGTCGTCGTGCTGGCCCCGGCGACGCACAAGGCATGGCGGCGCTGGGGTTTTTGGTCATTCTGGATGATCGGAACGATCGGTGTGCTCGTCGATGTTGCCTTCTTTGCGGCCGATATTCGCTGGCTCGGCTGGAGCAATTACTTCTGGGTTTGGCTTGCGGTTCACCAACTGGGATATGCATGGCAGTCCGGGCGCCTGGGTGGCCCGGGCCGCTTGCTTGCTTACTCTTTGGTGAGCTTCCTGCTGTTGGCGCTGCTGGTCAATAAGGGGCCGTACCCGCTCGCAATGGTGGGGTCGCCCGACGCAGACCTGAGCAACTCGTTGCCGCCGAAGATCACGCTGCTTGTGCTCGGTATCGGCCAGCTCGGTCTGCTGCTGGCTGTGGCAGCTCCGATGCGGCGGGTCCTGTCGGGACTGCGAATCTGGACGGCGACGGTTCTGATCAACAGCATGATCATGACCCTGTATCTCTGGCACCTGACGGTATTGATCGCGATTGTCGGCGTTTTGTACCTGGCCGGGGGCTTCGGCCTCGATCTGCAGCCCGGAACGTCCGCATGGTGGCTTGCTCGGCCGCTGTGGATTGCTGTGCTTTACGCGGCGCTACTGCCGGTCACGCTGTTACTGTCGCCGCTGGAGCGACGCGGGCGCGCGGCTGATGCCGCAGTCCCTGCGGCGTGGAGGCAGGTCGGTGGCGCGGTGCTGATCTGCCTCGGCGTTGCGCTGGTAGGCCGCTTCGGCCTCGCTAATGCGCCATTGCCGGGACTCGATGTCGTTGCCTATTTGCTGATCGTTGCCGGCGCGGCGATCGGCGGTCTGCTGCCGGCATCCAGATAGCGCGGTCAACCTCGACCTATACGTGCTTTCCAGAAGTGTGCGATTGCATTGCATAGCCTATAAGAAAGGAATGCGGGAGCAGCCATATGTCACAAAAGACAGATATTGGCGCACTGATTCGACAGCTCGACCAGATCGTCGAGCAGGCCGGGGAGCTGGCAAGCCGGTTTGCCGAAGAGCTGGCGCAGGTCCATCCTGATTTTCAGGAGAGCGCCAGGAATCTGATTGCCTACGTGGCGATGCGCCGTGTCGATATACGTGATCTGCAGGAGCAGCTGGCGTATCTCGGGCTATCGTCCCTCGGCAGTGCTGAGAGGAACGTCATGGCTTCAATCCGCGCAGTGCGCAATGCGCTGTGTAAAATCTCGGCGGACACAGACTTTGACCCCGATACGGAGCGCAGCAACTTCGAGCACAGTGAGCAGCGGCTGCAGAAACACATATACGACATGCTCGGGCATGGAGAAGATGGGCGTGACGTGCGCATCATGGTGACATTGCCGACCGAAGCTGCCGACGAATACTCACTCGTGCGCAATTTGCTTGTTGCCGGCATGAATATCGCTCGCATCAATTGCGCGCATGATGATGAGAACGTCTGGCTCAGCATCGTCGGCAACATTGACAAGGCGAAGCTGGAGACCGATCGCGAGTGCAGGATTATGGTTGATCTCACCGGGCCAAAGCTTCGTACCGGCGCCTTGAAGGCCGGGCCTGGTGTCGTTGTCATTCGGCCGAAACGGGACGCGGCGGGACGAGTGATTGCACCGCGGCGGGTCCGCTTTGTCCCGCAGAAGACCTGGTGGTCATTGAAATCGGGAACTGCGGTTCCGGTGCCGCAGCAGTGTATCGACGACGCCGAGATTGGTGATGTCGTGATGTTCCGGGATACGCGAGGCAAGAAAAGGCGGCTCAATGTCGTCGGTAAAGACGGCAAAGGTCTGCGACTTGAGTGCCGCCGCAAGGCATTCGTGGCGGCCGGCGCAGAATTCAGGTTGCGACACAAAGACAGCGGAGAAATCAGTACCTACCACGTGGGCTCATTGCCACCATCCTATGTACCGATATTGCTGAGAGCGGGCGATACGCTCATATTGCATCGGGACCCCACCCCGGGGGAGCCGGCCGCATACGGTGCAGACGGATCCGTCATCGAGTTCGCGCACATCTCCTGCAGCCAGCCCGACGTGTTTCGATATGTCGTCGTCGATGACCCGATCCGTCTTAACGATGGCAAAATAGAGGGCGCCGTCAGGTCTGTCTCCGATGCCGAGCTGTCGATCGAGATCACGCATGCCAAGCCGACCGGAAGCCGATTGCGCGGCGACAGGGGCATCAACTTTCCACGCAGTGACATTCAGTTGCAGGGTCTGACGGATACCGACAGGGCCAATCTCGAATTTGTCGCTGCACATGCCGACGCAGTCAGCCTGTCTTTCGTCAAGAAGCCCAGCGATATCATTGCGCTTCAATCCGCGCTTGAACAATACTCGACGCGTCCGATTGGCATCATCATCAAGATCGAGACAGTTGCAGCATTCAAAGAATTGCCGCGGCTGTTGCTCGCCACGATGCGCAGCTATCCGGCCGGTGTGATGATCGCGAGGGGTGACCTGGCCGTCGAATGTGGCTGGGAACGCCTCGCCGAGATTCAGGAGGAAATACTCTGGATGTGCGAAGCTGCACAGATGCCCGTCATCTGGGCTACTCAGGTGCTCGAGCGGAAGACGAAGACAGGTCAGCCATCGCGCGCCGAGATTACAGACGCCGCTATGTCACAGCGCGCCGACTGCGTCATGCTCAACAAGGGACCGCACGTTCTGGCCGCCATCGAGATGCTCGACCAAATCCTGCGGCTCATGCAGGCCCATCAGCACAAAAAGTCGCCGAAACTCAGGAAGTTGAGCATATCTGAGATTTGACTCGCGGCGCTCCAACTGTTCTGGCACCGTGTGGCGCCGGCAGCCGCAGCACAGGTCTCCAGAGCCGACCCGGCAGGCCGTTCTCCGGTTTTTTTCCCTTTTTTTATCAAGAGGTTAAGCAGAGAATTCAGCAAACAGTGAGCCAGTTTGCATTACATAAGAAACGATTGTTCTACAGTGCGACATTAACTCTGATTCTGACCTCAAGATGGGCGACGACGCGACACCGCTGAGCAGCGATCTGGCGAGCACGGCAACGATGAAACTTGCATCGCTGCACTCACTCGATCCTTTCTATACGCCGCTCGAAGAGCGCTTCGAACGTATAACACGATTGGCAGGCCGGGCGCTTGGTGTACCCGTGGCAGCGATAACGATCGTCAAGGATGATCGGCAGTGGTTCAAATCCGTCACGGGCTGGCCGGTCACTGAATTGCCGATGTCCAAGAGCCTTTGCGCCGAAATGTTAAAAAAGGGTGAAGCACTTGTCGTCGAAGACACGCTAAATGATCTCTATCTGATGAGTAACCCACTCGTCTGCAGAGGTCCGAAGTTTCGTTTCTATGCCGGGTATCCGATGAAGGATATAACCGGAGACACGATCGGCAGCTTTTGTGTCATGGACATCAAGCCAAGGAAGACAGACGCTGGGTTCGCCACGGCGCTCGCGGATCTCGGTGATATGGCAAACCGCGAGCTCTTCACCATGGAGCTCAATAACGCGCAGTCCGAGTTGATCACAAAGCTGGGTGAGTCTCGCCGGCAAGCGATGTTCGATCCGCTGACGCGATTGTGGAACCGGCGCGGTGGCATGGATCTTCTCAATGCAGCCATGCATGAAGTCGCCAAACACGACCATACACTGGGGCTCTGTCTGGCCGACATTGATCATTTCAAATCAGTCAATGACCAGTTTGGTCACTCGGTCGGAGATCAGGTCCTGCGCAAGGTGGCGAGCACGATCGTTGCCGCAGTCCGGCCACAAGACGTAGTCTGTCGCTACGGCGGCGAGGAGTTCATGGTCATTGTTCGTGATGTCGACGCGAAGGCATGTTTGACTATCGCCAATCGTATTTGTTCCAGTATTCGCGATTTGCCGATCCGAACCCGGGAAAAAACGGTGCCGACGACGATGAGCATCGGCATGGCAATGCGCGACCATGGTGACGACGTTACTCCGGAGCAACTGATTGAAAAAGCGGATAAGGCACTTTACAAAAGCAAAGAGACCGGCCGGAACCGGGTTTCTATCGTGAAAGACTAACGGTAGCATTCTCCTGCCCGGCAAATTCCACAAGCTCTCGACCCTAGAAACATAACTGGCCGTCTCGCATCGTGTACATCTTTGGAAATGCCTGACCCATCTTGTGGTCATGGGTTGCTACGATAACCGTCTTGCCGCGGTCCCTGGCCAGAGACACCAACAGTTCGGCAATGATCTCCATGTTTGCGACGTCAAGGTTACCGGTAGGTTCATCTGCGAGAATCAGATCAGGATCGTTTACGAGCGCGAGGCAGATGGCCACCCGCTGTTGTTCGCCGCCGCTGAGTTCCTCGGGCCTTTTGTGACCTTTCTCCCCAAGGCCGATAGTTGCCAGGAGACTGTGGCACCTCTCCAGACGCAGAGCTTTTGGGACACCGGCGAGTATCATCGGCAATTCCATGTTTTCTATAGCCGATAACGACGGTATGAGATTAAAAAACTGGAATATGAAGCCCACTTTCTGCAACCGGTAAAGCTCGGCCTGTCGTTCCGTCATTCCTGTAACGTCTTGACCGTCTACTACAATATTTCCCTGAGTCACGCGATCCATTGATCCGATCAGGTTGAGCAAGGTCGTTTTACCGCAGCCACTCGGCCCCATGATCACGAGGGCGTCGCCACTGTCGATCTGCCAATTGATGTTCTTTAGGGCATGGGTTTCGCCTGCCGCAGTGGCGTAGCTTTTGGCTACATTATTCAACTCAATCATAGAGCCCGTGTTGTGCCGTTCATCGGTTATTGATGACATGACTGATTAATCCCGTTCTTTCAAAATATGTTGGTTTAGTTATCCGACAGACCTTCGCGCACGGTTTTTCGAAACACCCATTGGCTGAAAATCAAGCCGGTAACGGCGATCACAAGCAACAGCGTAATGAAAATGACGATGGTCAATTCCGAAATCGCAATATGCGTTGCGAGATATATAAGGACGTTTTTGATTTCTCGAAACTGCCACACCAGATTCGTAATGCCATACCCGACGATCAGTGATACCGCCGCCCCGAAAACAAGTCCGATGAATGACGGGGCAAGAATGCCGGCACCGAAAAAGCGCAGCATACTCTTGGGTCCTGCGCCGCGAATTCGCAGCAGACCCAGTGTCCGCCGATCTTCGAGGTAGTTGGTATAGGCGACGGAGAGGATCCCGATGATGGCAAGCAACAGGCCGCCAAGCAGATAGATTTGCACGTTCTGACGGGCCAGGAAAATGTACATGTCACTGCCTGTCTTGCTGACTTCCTCGTCATAGGTCCTGATATTGGCCGGTTCTACGGGAAGTGAACTGAGAATGTCAGCACGAACGATTTCCTGATCGGAACCAGGCAACAGGTCTATCGCGAACTGAATGCCTGTAATCAGGACATCAAGATCTCGAAACAACGACTTGTTTGGATCGGCAATGATGTAAGCATTGTTTGCGAAAAGATAATTGACGTAGTCAACCCTGGCAGCATCAAATGATTCGCGGTCCGTGACCGAGACCACCGGGCTGCCCGGCAAGTACCAAACGGCCCCGGCTATATTCGCGTCCACCATATTGTCCCCGTCGGTCTGACGGCCTAACAGCGTCGTCTCCCCGGGGCCTTTGTCGATAAAATTTGCTACGGCGGGCGAGAGTATGATTTCGCTCTGCGGCAATCGGTCGAGCAGCTCGATGAAGCCACCTTGTTGCGCCAGTGTTTCCTCGTGATATACGGAGTTCAGGTAGTCGTCTTTGTCGGGCAGAAAGTAGAGGGGCAGGCCGTTGAAACCATACCCGGGAATATAAACGCCGTCGGATACGCCATCAAAGAGAGTCCAGGTTGCGTTGCTGACTCCCTCAATTTGTTGCAGTGTTTCGAGAAATTCCGGGATGCTGGCGCGCAGGGCACGATACTGTTCGCCGATTCCGCCGTCGGCCAGAAGTTCGTTGCTCACGATGTCGGAAGCGTTCACGGTCAATTGAATATCAGAGCCAATCTGGATCCGCGTTCCCCTTTCGATCTTGTTATTGAATACGGCCGTCATTACCGTTGGATACAGTCCGATGGTAGTCATCATGGCCACGATCAAAAGGAATCCAGCGACCCGTTGTGGGCGAGTCGCAATATGCTTGACCGTCAGTTCGCGCAGTTGACCGCCGATCGCTGCGACAATCAGCTGTAACACCCGGTTCAGCAGATCTTTCCTGGACACAAAGAAGGTCACGAGGCCGTAGACGAATAACGGGAACCCGGCAAAATCAAGGGCGCGATCAACGTTGATTAGCCATCGCGCTTCGCTGGCGTCGGAGGCGGAAAAACCGAAGATCCAACCGAGAATCTTGTAGGTGCCGAGCAGCAGCGAGATAAGCCCGGTCCAGCCAAACACGACGTTCGCCTGCTCTGCCTCAGAACGCACTACGCGCCCGGACGCCTCAAGCGGTGAAATCGTCGACGCATACCGGACGAGTTTACGGCTGACGGCCAATGCCACGCCAACTCCGATGACGACAAACGTCAATAACAGGTAAGGCTGCTGCACGATCAGAATCGTCCGCAAGGGCAGGGTGCCGCCCTCGTAGATCCAGATGGGCAGAAGCGTGCCGGCGATGGCGCCCAGTACGCCCCCCAACAGTGCGCCGCTGCCGATGGAGAATTGCAGCGCTTTGCCCATCGCCTGTCCTGATGCACCGCGCAGACGCATCAAACCGAATTTCCTGCGTTCATTCAGGAGCAGCATGCCGGACAGATTGCCCATCAGTATCCAGCCCACCCAGATCAGCGGCAGCGCGATCAACAAGCTGATCAATCCAACTCGCTCCGCAGTAGCGTTCATGCGTTCCAGCAGAACCCTGGTCGAGTTGTCGATGAATACGCGCGGACCGATGGCGAAGGTGTTGTTATCCAATTCGGTTTGCAGCTGCTGGAGATTCTGAAGAGAGCCTTTTATGTCCCAGCCGGATACGAGTCGATCAGTATCTACCTTCAACAGATGAATGATGTCCGGGAAATAATTGCTGGCTTCTTCATGGATGTCATCGTCTTCATGGATCGTGACGATACCCCTGGCCAGCGAATCGAAGGCGTTGATTATTTCCTCGTCATAATGTGTGACCAGAATTGCGCCCACCTCGGGGATCAGTGAGGGCGAGCTGGTTTGCTCGAGGAACCAGCGGTTGAGGTCTTTGCGCTCTATGCGAATCGTACGTTCGAGGTCGACATCGAATACATGAATACTTGCATTGTGATGACCGTCGGCTGCAGCGTCGTCGTCATGATCCGGGACATCGGCCGCATGGTGATCCTCGATCCTGACCTCGAAACGTTTCTTGTTCTGTAATTCGGCATAAGCGCTCCCCATCTGCGCTTTGGTTCCGACCAGGACCAGCACGGCTTTGCCCTGCAACGGACGGATACCGATCGGCAAAATCGACGTATCGGAGGTCGTTAGTAACGAAAGCCAGGGCAAACGTATCGGTTGACTATCGATATAGGCGACATCCTCGGTCGTCATCGAATTTCTGAGAAACAGCAGCCGGTTGTTGCCGGCGATTCCGGCCGTCCGCTTCAGGGCGTCTGCAATATCCGGAATCGCCGCTACGTCCCCGGACTGATATCCCGAGATATCCCAGTTGATTCGGTCCAGCTGGTCTTCCACGTATTTCTTCAACGCATAACGCGACGCGATATTGACGGACGCAAGAATGGTCACGACCAGAAACGTAACGGCAAGGAAAACAATGAACGATCGTTTGCCCAGAATTCGGGCAAGATAGACATTCATAGCTAGAAACTGCCACTCAAAACTAGGTTCAGACGGCGTCCAGTATCGCGTTCACGATAAATACTGGATTGCACCGGAGTCAGTTCGCGTTCACGTTCGTACAATATACGATCGCGGGATTCGGTGTAATTGAGGAGATTCCTGCCCTCCAATCGAATCTTGATGCCGAGCCAGCGTGTGGTTTCAACAAACACGTTGACCTCCGTCCCTTCGTCATAGATCTCCAGCTCGTTCACCTTGAATCGTGGCCGGTCCGCCTGTTCGGCGATATCCCAGCCCCAGGCCATTCTCGCGTTTTGAAAGTCCTGCCGAAAGGCCAGGTCATATACGTAGTCGTTTTCACTGGTCAGGCGGATATTTGGTGGGCCACGAAAACAACAATTTGCGGTTAGCTGACGCTTCTTGCCGGTGACGGGGTCGGTCACAGATGAATCTTGCCACCGAAACTTGAAGTCCAGTTTTGCGTCATTTAGTCCCAGCCTGTCCAGGGGCATTGTGCTTTCGAACCGAACGCCCCAGCGAACTCCGTCACCGATATTCCCGGGCACCTCGAAATCGCTGGTCAGCGGCAGCAGGTCCTGAACATCCGTTATCCAGTGATGAAACAGTGTCACGGTGAAAACGCTGTCTGCGGCGAAGCGACGCTCGTGACTCAGCTCCGCGATCCACGTTGTCTCCGGTCGCAGATCCGGATTCCCCAATGCAAGGTCATCATCTTCAAATATCGTTGCGCTGACGAAATCGCCAAAGTCCAGCTGTGCGACCTCCCGCGCGACAATTAACCGATATTGCTGCATCTGATCGGGAGAAAAAATCAATGCGCCCTGCGGCTTGATAAACGAAAAATCGCGCTCCAATTCGACGTCGCCCGTCTGCGTGATCGTGGATAGCTCGACACCCAGCCCATAGTCGAGTTCGAGTTTTCTAATCGACCACGTGTCCTTAACAAGAAAGTCCCACCGCAGCTCTTCAACGCGCGAATTGGCGCCGGGAATTGCAACCGGAAACGGGCCAGCACCGATATCATCCGTTTGCGAAAACGTGTTGTCGAGAGAATTTAGCGCAACCTCACCGTTAAATTGAAAGACGTGGTCTGGCAGACCGGTCCAGTCGAGTTCATACCTGGCTATGGACTCTTTCGACAGAGTCCGGGATGCGGCCACCCTGTCCAGTATCAGCAGCCCTGACTCGTCCGTATTCTGCTGAACCGAGTCCACCTCGAAGTCATTCCGGGTCAACAGTACGATTCCCTTACCGATCAAATCAGGTCCATGTTGGTGCTCTGCATCCAGGCCCAGTTCGAATGACGGAGTATGTTGGTCATCTTCAATGAATACGAATAGCGGTGTACCTGCGGGTTCCTGCGGAACACGCCGGGAAAGCAATTCCTCGGGCCCGGCGATAAAGCCGACTTTGCTGTTCAGCTGGACGAAGGTCTCACCCCACCAGGCTGACGAGTTCAGAAACAAGCCGATGAGCCTGATGCCACTTTCTACTTCTTCGTCATAACGAATCTCTGTCAGCTGACCACCTGCGTTGAAGATTCTGTCGGTACCGCGCTCGCTGTTTGCGGCGGCTTCGAGATCGATGCCGACGTTGTAATCAATCGAATTCCAGCGGTCGGACAGTGAGATGTTCACCCCGGGTTTGTCGGATCCCGTAGTGCTTCGCAATAAATTGATCTCCCATTGAATCGCTGCAGGGATATCCGTACGCAGGACAATATTCGCCAGGACAACCTGACCTCGAAGATCAATCCCTCGTATCGGCCCGCGAATCAGCTCGATACGATGAACGTGGCTGACAGGAATCCGCGATAACAGTGCCGTCGGCTTGTCTTTCTTGGCGCTGGGATACTTGTCGTTGATGAGAATATTGCCAACTGTGCCGCCGAAACCCCGGCTGGTATCTCCATCATCTATCTGGAAGCCCGGCAGCTGCTTGACCATATCCAGAGCGGTTGAGGGTTTGTAGCGCGCGAAAAAATCGGCGGTGTATTCGACGAGTTGATTATCGGCCGGAATCGGCGTTAGCGACTGAGCGACGGACAATTCTTCGGCAGCACTCGCCACATTCCCGGCGACGAGAATAGTACATGCGATAAATGTCGGATGTATCAGACGCGCGGTTCTGGCTGATCTGCGCGAAGAAAACAAGTAGCTATTGAAAAAACGAGTATTAATTACTGCAGTATCCTGATCCGTAACAGGTGCAATGTTCGTGCGGAAATTGTACCCGGGCCAGCCGCTTCAAGCTGATTGTTTCTTTTACAACGATTTTTCATATCAACAGCAAGCATTGATTCTTTGAAAGCGCGAATCAACCCCGTAAACTTTCTTCATGGGCCATACCCATTGGAGTCAACTTGATGAGAAACCGTGTTCGGGCCTACGCACTGATATTGGTCACGCTATTGACCACTACTGCGCCGGGTTCGGGTATAGCGCAGGAACGGCCGCCAAGTCCCGCTGCGAGTGCTGAGAATATAGCGCCACCACCCGATGATTCCGCTGAGGGCGGTGTGGTCAATTTTCCTGCCGAGTTTTTCCGTCGCTACCAGCCGAACACAGCGCTTGATATTGTGAGTCGCGTTCCCGGTTTCACTATTGACGATGGCGGTGATGTTCGCGGTTTCGGTGGTGCAGCAGGCAATGTACTGATCAATGATCGGCGTCCCAGCACCAAACAGGACGCCCCGTCCGCAATTCTCAGCCGAATCTCCGCTGATCAGGTTGAGAGAGTAGATCTCATTCGTGTCCGGGTCCGGGAAGTCGATCTCCAGGGACACCCTGAAGTGATCAATGTCGTACTTTATGACGATGCTCCTGCCGCGATTCGATGGGAGGCCTATGTCAGATACAACTTTGAGCAAGGCGCGACACCATTTGGCAGCATCTCCGTATCCGATCGATGGCGAGACATCGAATATAACGTCGGTCTCGATACTCGTTACTCGCGCTTTGGGGATCCGGGCACGATCTGGAGATTTGATGGTAACGATGTCCTGACAGAGATTCGTCTCGACGACGATCACGCTTCAGGCCCCGATTTCAACTTTTATACGAATGCATCCACGTGGTTAGGCAAGAATTTTGTGCACCTGAATACCAGAATAAACAGAGAATTCCGGGATATTTTTCTGGAGTCGCTGCTGACGCCACAGGGTCCAGGGGTTGAGCCCAGTCAGCAGATTATCAAGACCGTGCGCCGTAATAAGCGGTTGGAGATTGGCCTCGATGGAGAACGCGTATTGTCCAGCAGCTTTCTGGGCAAGGCGATCGTCCTGTATTCACTGCTCGATCAGGACCCGTCTTCTTCACAAACTGATTTGGATTCTACAGGCCAGCAGACAAGATTTCAGCTCGAGGATGAAGATGCGAAGCAATCCGAATTGATTACCCGATTGGAGTTCGATTGGGCTGGGTTCACTGATCACGCGATACAGTTGGATTTGGAACGGGCGTTTAACGTTCTCGAAAACGAGCAGATATTTACCGATGACACTGGCGGCGGACCAGTTGTCATAGATGTACCCGGTGGTAATGTCCGAGTCGAAGAAGAGCGCTGGAATTTTCTTGTTCAGGACACCTGGATTCTGGGTAACCTAAGTCTGGATTACGGGCTGGGTTTCGAACGATCGACTATCTCACAGAGCGGAGACGCCAACCTGGAACGTACTTTCAATTTCACCAAGCCCCGCGCAATTCTGACCTATTCGCCTGTACGAGGCCGGCAGACCCGGTTTCGGCTGGAGAGGGAGGTCTCGCAACTTGATTTCGAAGATTTCGTGAGTGCGACGGTGTTTGAAGATGACGATGTTGCGCTCGGTAATCCGGACCTGCATCCTGATAGTACCTGGATTGCTGAACTCAGCCACGAACGGCGCTTCGGTGATGTCGGTGTGGTTAAGCTAACGGCTTTTCATCATTGGATCGAAGATGTGCTGGATCTCCTGCCGTTGACCCCGACATTTGAAGCACCTGGAAACATCGGTGATGGGGCGCGGTGGGGCCTGATATTGGAGACCACCATACCGTTGCCTGAATCGCTGCTGGACAATGCACAGTTGGGATTCAACGTACGGTGGCAGGATTCAACCGTAACCGACCCAGTCACCGGCGAGGATCGAAGACTGTCCGGTGCGGGCGGATTCAGAGGTGACGTGACATTTCTGGATGAAAACGAGTATGCCTTTGATATCGATTTTCGCCAGGATCTGGAAGCGCAAAAGGTATCCTGGGGCTTAGGATTTGCGTGGCGCGGCGAACGAGTTCTGTACAAGGCCAACGAACTCGACATCTTCGACGAAGGAATCGATCTCACCGGATTTATACAGACGACTCGCTGGTGGGGCATCAAAATCAGTCTCGAGGGACAAAACCTGCTGAATACAATAGTAGATCGTGATCGCACGATTCATGTTGCCGAACGAGCGTTGACACCTGTGCGGCGTCGCGAGCACCGCGAAGGGACCGGCGGGGCGCGCATATTTCTCAAGATGAGTGGCACATTTTGAATAACAAACTCGCATCCCTGACCTTGCTGTTCGTCAATTTCCTGGCAGCGACTCTGTCTGGAAATGCAGTGCTGGCCCAGCAAGGCTGTCCTTATCTTGATCAATACGTCGCTCCCTTAAAACTGCCCGTAGAGACCTGGCCCGAAAGTATTGCCGGTCCGGCGCAGGGAGACGTACAGCCACGTCTGGTGGGACCCGAAGACTGCAGAATCATCGCAGACAGCATCATCCATAATGCAGCTGGTGCCCCGTATCGGCAGGTCACAATCGCGATCAGTGGCACGGTGTTCGGGTATGCGCCGCAGGATTCTCTGGCGCTGCCGCCTTTGGGACAGGGCATACCCGGCGAAGGTCGCGAGAATACGTTCTCAGATCATGCGTTTATCTGGCAGACCCAGGGAACGATGGGTCCGTTTCATCCTGGAGTCGGCCACTATCGGTACAGCGAAGAAACGCCAGCCAGTGTCGAGATACTGATTCCAGTGGATCCCGATGACTGGAACGGCAACATGTGGGTGCTCGTCCACGGCGCTGGCCGATTCCCGCCGCTGCGCTTTCATCCGCGCAAGCCCGATCAGTTTAATCGTTACACCGAGACCAGCGAATCGGCTGGGGCGTTGATCGACCAAGGTTTCGCAGTCGTCTGGACACGCAGGGATGCAGCCATCACCGACGAAGCCTCGATGGCCGTGGCGAACACCGTGGTTCTCGATAACGGGACGAGGCTTGGCGGAGCCGGAAAACTGGGCATGGGCTTCAATGACAATCTCGGCGTGATACGCGATTACACGGTGATCAGTCGGAACTTCATCGAGGAGGAGCTCGGTAAACGGCCGGATACTGTTTTCTATCGCGGTCATTCTGCAGGCGGCGCCATGGGGCGTAGCTTCCTGGTCGTCCGCGGGATGAACACCGACCATGAGGGCGAGCAGCTGTTTCACGGCTTCTACCTCGACGATAGCGCGGGCGGTCGCGGCGCAACGACCTATTTCTGGAAATCCGTGGTCGTCGAGGAACTCGGTGGCTTTCGCCTCGAGCCCAGCGACACGGACTACCTGGTATTCGACGACCAGCAAAAACGATTTATGGCTCCCGTCGTCGAAGTCATCCATGGCGCCTACGCGGGGGGTAACACGGCGACGGTGCCGCGCCTATTCGAGCGAGTGCCGGGCACGTATTTCCAGTACAAGCGCGAGAACGCCCGAATCAACATCGAAAAAGGTCTCGGCGAGCAATGGAAATCCTATGAGATTGCCGGCGTGAGTCACTCGGATGCCTCGGCCGAGGCGTTTGATTATCCAGAACTCGCCAAGGACATGGTCGATATTGGCGGTGTCGCCATCGCCTTGCAGCAGGCGCTCGTGGACTGGGTACTCGAGGGCAAAGCGCCGCCCGAGACACGCGTGGATGCGTTCGACGTGTGGGAACTCGATCCGAAAGCGGGTCCGGCCGTTCAGCTGCCCGAGACCGCCTGTCCGCGGGGCATCTTCCGCCCCTACATGAATCGTCCTGACGGCACTGCCGTTGGCTCGAGTCCGGCCCTGTTTGTTCCCTACCTCACCGAGCCGCGTCCGCAATTCAACGCAGGCCAGAAGCGGCCGCCGGGCTTTCGGGACGAGTGGCTCGAGCCGCTGGATCGCAACGGGTATCTCGTGGATATGACCGGCAGCAACCATCGTATGACGCGGCCAACCATTGAGCAGGTCTGGCACGTGCGCTATCGCGAAGGGAAGAAAACCGGAGTGCTGCGACCCCATGAACGGCTTACGCGGAAACGCTACGTGGACTGCGTAACCGGCGTCGTAACCGCGCTGCGCAGCGACGGCCTGCTGACCGCAGAGGCCGAGAAGTGGTACATAGAAAAAGCCCAAGCCGATGAGATCGGCGTCGACTAGAGTAATGCAGAACGCAAATTGGACGTGGGAACCGAAACAGAGACTATCGAGAGATCAACAATGAAAAACGAGACGTTTTTGGCAGGCGTGGTACTGGCATTGATCAGTACGGTGGCGATTTCTCAATCCTGCCTGGCCGATCAACATCTGACCGATCGCCAGAAAGCGATGACGGTGGACGAGCGCAACAAGGTGTACGCGCCATGGGACCCGAAGGATCTCGACAAATTGCGCAAGGAGATGGGACTGATCGGGCCCGGCACAACAACACCTTATCCCACGGCCCGATTCCCCGATTACCTGAAGACGCCGGAATCGGTTGACGACCTGATGCCTCAGGCCCGACAGGCCGTGCAACAAAAGGGCGGGCGGACGCCTCTCGGCCTCGCCGAACCTGGCGATATTGTATTGATTCCGATCCCTTACACGGCCGATCCGCTCGTGCAGGAAGCAATCCGCCAGGCGTTCAAAGCGCGCAGAGTCGAAGCGCGGCTGTTATACGAGCACGAACTCGCCGGTGTTGACATTGAAGATCTCAAACTGATCGACGAGATACAGAACGTGTTTCGTGCCGGGGATGGCCAGCAGGAGCTTAATTATTTGCGCATAACGGGTCGCTTTGCTGATTGGGATGCGGCCGTAGTCTGGACCCGGGAAAAGGATCCGGTGCTGGCGGACGCGACCTGGCCGCAGTTCGAGTACCCCAATGCGCGTCTCGAGCAGTTGGCGAAAAACTATCGTTCGATCACTGAAGCTGCAGTTATCAATTACCTGGATGAACATCCGGAAGTTACCAAGGTATTCTGGCGCACCGGTGGCCGACCTTTCGTCATGCAGGCATTAAAGAATTACGACCACAAGTTTTTCGGCAATTACACGTATCTGAACAACTTCGACATCATGAGCAAGGTGCCCGCATATCCGTCCGATGTATGGCGCCTTATAGAAGGCAAGATGATCGAGCCGATGGCTTACACGGATCGGGTCGAAGTTACCGATCCGGAGGGCAGCGCGTTTTTCTTTGAGCTGACACCCGAGGAAGCCAGAACCTGGAGCCAGGGATCCTATCTGCAGGGACATATATTCATGATCCCGTCGCAGTCTTCCGGCGTATTCCCGTTTTCTTTCGTCGAATATCCGGCGATGCATGACGACTGGCTGCCGACGGTGCAGGTGACCACGGCGAACGGCATCGTCGCATCGAGCAACAGCCACGCGTCGAACCATCCCAGAATCGAGATTCATATCAAGAACGGCTATGTACAGGATGTTCGCGGTGGTGGCCTGTACGGCGACGGGTTTCGGCTCTGGCTAAATTACCCGAAGATCAACGATCTGACCTGGCCGTTTCAGAAAAACCCCGGCTTCTGGTGGTTGTTCGAAGCGGGCACGGGCACCAATCCCAAGTATTTCAAACACCCGGGCGAGGTGTTAGTGGGCAATAATCTGTCCGAACGAAATGCCGGCGGGGTCATTCACTGGTCGTTCGGTTCCGAAGTCAAGATGGGTCCGGAAAAAGACAAGGAAAAATCGGCTCGTTCCCCGGTTTCGGTCGCATTTGGCAAACAGCACCAGCTGCCGATCGGCCACGCGATGCACAACCATAACTTGCTCCCCACCTATCAGGTCCGCCTGCGCGACAGCGGTAAATGGCAAACGGTGATCGAGCACGGCCAGATCATGGCGAGCGCCGATCCCGAGGTCAGGGCGCTGGCCTCGCGGTATGGCGACCCCGATGAGGTGCTGCGGCGCGACTGGATTCCCGAGCTACCGGGAATTACTGTGCCCGGCAACTACGACGAAGACTATTCGTCGGATCCGGGCAAGTTCTGGACGAACTGGGCCAAGAGCATCTACGACGCCACGAACAAGTACTTCGGCGATTAGTTGCGAGAGCGGCTTCCGGCGGCGACGCGCTGCTAGAAGGTACCGCTTAGCCGCAGTCCCAGCTCCCGGCCACCGTCACGGGAGCGGTAGATCAGCCTCTCCACGGGCGTCAGCTCGCGCTCGCCCTCATACAGCGTGCGATCGCGGGTCTCGTCCAGATCGAACAATCGGTTGATCTCGAAGCGGACTTTCAGGCCCCACCAACGTGTCGTTTCGACAAACGCATTGACTTCCACGCTCTCGTCGCGAACATCCAGTTCGTTGACTTTATAAAACGGCCGCCCCGTACGCGTTTGCGTCGTCCAGCCCCAGGCTACCCGTGAAGCCTCGAAGTCCTGACGAAAATCCAGAGCCAGCGCGTAGTCAGTCTCGTTCCGCAAATAAGCGTTGTCATCAGGCGGTCCGCTTTCCTGCTTGCTCGACAAGACCCTGGACTGACCCGTAACCGGATCTGTCACGGTCGAATCCTGCCAGCGTGCCTTGATGTCCAGCCGCGCATCGGTCAGGCCAATTCGATCAAGTGGCAACGTGCCTTCGAACTCAAGCCCCCAGCGCCGACCGTCGCCGATATTTCCCGGCGCCTCGAAGGTTGTCGACAGCGGCAACAGATCCTCGACCTCGGAAATCCAGTTATAAAAAGCGGTGATTGTTACCACACTGAAATCGCCGAAGCGACGTTCGTGGCTCAGTTCTGCAACCCAGGTCGATTCCGGTTCGAGATTCGGGTTACCCAGCGCGAGGTCATCATCTTCGAACACCGTGGCACTGATGAAATCATCGAAGTTTAGCTGCGAAACTTCTCTGGCGACACGAAATCGGGTTTGCGGGCCCTGACCGGCCGAGTACGTCAGCAAGGCCTCCGGTTTGACGAAGAAAAAGTCGCGTTCCAGTTCCGCATCGCCGGTCTGCGTAATCCTGGACGCCTCTGCGCCGATACCGTAAGCAAGTTCGTAATTGCCGAGACTCCAATTGTCCCGGATGAGGATATCCACGCGGTTTTCCTCGACGCGCGTATTGCCGCCGGGCACCGGGACGTCAACCGGACCCGACCCGGTATCTTCCGTCTGTACCAGGGTGCCATCAACGGAGTTAAAAGCACCTTCGAGATTCATCTGCACCGCATGACTGGCAATTCCGGTCCAGTCAAGCTCGATCCTCGCGATGATTTCTGTCGATTCTGTGTCGCTGACCGCAGATCGAAACAGCGTCTGGGCGCCCGTGTCATCAATAGTTCGCTGCGTGGAGACTTCATCATCACTCTGCTCTGCGTACAGAAAAATCGCTTTGCCGGCCAGTTCATCATTGAGCTTGCGTTCCGCGTCCAAACCCAATTCAAAATCCCTGGTATCGGAGTCATCGATAAATAGTTCTTCGGTTGCGGTTTCGCCCGGCATTTGCGGAACGCGCAATGAGATTAATTCCCCGCTTGTGCTCTGGTCTCCGACTTTGATATTGGACTGTAATAAGGACTTCCCCACCTGAGTTACCGTATTCAAATTTAAATTGAAATTCGGTCCCTCTGTCAGAACATCATCGGTTCTGATTTCTGTTAATTCACCGGAGCCGTTGAAAATCGTATCCGTCCCGACATCACCGTACGTGATTCGATGTGCTGCCAATCCCAGGTTGTAGCTCGTATCCCGCCAGCGGTTTGTCAAAGAAATGCTTGCGCCAGGGCTCAGTGGCTGCGGCTCCAGATTTTTCTCGACAACAGCCTCCCACCGAAGCGACGGACCGGCGGTTTCGCTCAGGATGACGTTCGCGACAACCGAGTATCCCCCAAGCTCAATGCCCCTGACCTGACCTCGAATGACTTCGATACGCTCGACATTACCGGCGGGAATGCGGCCAAGTATTGCAGACACGGTGTCCTGCTTGGCACTGGGACGCCTGTCATTGATCAGGATATTGCCGGCCGCGCTGCCGAAACCCCGCTTGTCTTCTCCCTCATCGAGTTGAAATCCGGGCACCTCCGCAACCATGTCCAGGGCCGTATTGGGTCGATAACGCTGAAAGAAAGCAGCGGCATAATTGACAACCTCATCCTCATTAATACTTGTGCCAGCCTGCTCGGAAATCGCCCTATGCATATCCGCTCGCGCGAGCACCGGCGCGTTCAGCATGCACCCGCAGATTACTATCATTTTCCAGGACCTGATTTGTTTCATGTATTAGGTTTCGGCGGTCGAAGTAGTCATTCTGCGGTAGCAATTGTATAACAGTGTCATGAGCCTGCTGATGCATGCGCCACCGGTTCGAATCGCCGTCGTCGTGACGGCGGCATTGATGACATTTGTAATCAATGCGTATTCGCAGGAGCTCGATGTTGCGTATGTCGAAACGCCTGCCGAGGTTATCGAATTGATGCTCGAGATGGTGGATGTCGGGCGAGGTGACTACGTCATTGACCTTGGCACCGGCGACGGGCGTATTGTCATTGCTGCGGTAAAGCGCGGCGCCGTCGGTCTTGGTGTCGATCTGGATCCGCAACTCGTTCGGGAAGCCAGAGAAAATGCGGCAAAAGCCGGGGTGTCAGACAGGGTAATGTTCCTCGAACAGGACCTGTTCGAAACGGATATCGCCCAGGCCACAGTCGTAATGATGTTTCTGAATCATGAAGTCAATCTCAGGCTGCGCAGTACGCTTTTGGAAGAACTTAGTCCGGGCACGCGAGTCGTGTCGCACAATTTTGCGATGGGCGAATGGCAGCCTGATAAATATCAGCAATATCTGCGTAACGCCGAAGATAATTTTTATATCCACGATGTCTACTACTGGCAAGTACCTGCGGATGTACGCGGCGACTGGGTCGGTACAGCAGGTGATGAAGATGTACAAATGATGATCGACCAGGAATATCAGCGCATTACAGTGGACTTACTGGCTGACGATCGAATCCTGATCATTGAAGAGGCTTCTCTGCACGGAAAGCGAATAGACGTGATCGGACACGATCAGGCTAACAAGACTCAATACACATTTAGTGGCAGCATCGAGAAAAATGACATCAACGGTATCTTGCTGAAACGGACCGGTGACTCCGAAACGGTCATGAACTGGCAGGCAAGTCGTCATTAATGGGGACATTCCTGATTTTTCTCGACGAAAAGCAGGAATGTCCCCAAAAAAAAACCGGGGTACACCGTAAAGGTGTACCCCGGACAACAACTTAACATTTAGTCAAAGAAGTTATATTTAAAGCGCAATGCGATGGACTTCACCTGGTTCGTCCGCAGGTTCTCGGTACCCAGCTCTGCAATGGCGGAGGAAAATTCCGGACGGAACGTTGGCCTCGGCTCCAGCAGGTTACGCAGTTCCAGACCGACACGCCACTTGTCGTTCATATCACCGATGCCGACATGCAGGTTGAGGTCTGCAGCAGCCTCCTGGATGGTGGCCAGATCGAACTCACGAAAGTCCGTGTAATACTCAGTCTGGTACGTCAGGAGCGCACCGAAGTCCACCTTGTAGCCCCTGAACGGCACCGAGTAGTCGACACTGGTGGTCATACCGAAGTCGGGTGAAAAAGCCGCAGACTGACCCGTGCGGTCGATGACCGTTTTTGCAACGTGGTCACGGTCGAACGGGTCCGTATTCGGAGGGTTTTCCCTCAGGGTGACTTGACAACCTGACGTGTCCTGTGTTCTGAACTCGTGCTCGGTACAGTTGGCATCGGGAAAGAACGTGAATTTGCTGTCCAGGATGCTCAGATTCAGGCCCAATGTCATCTGATCGGTCACCGCCCACTGGCCATTCAGCTCCAGTCCCTGGGCCCGCTGTTTTCCGATGTTGATCACCTGGGTGCTCTGGTCATCCGTACTCACCGAGGTCACCGTGGTGGCGATCAGGTCGTCGAAGTCCACACGGAACAGGACGGCCTGATAGCGGCCCCGACCCTCCCGGAATGTGCCGCTGGCGCCGAGCTCAATGGTCTCGCTGTATTCCGGGTCAATCTGCAATTCTGCGAGACTTTCACCAGAACGGCTCCTGCGTGGTTGTGAACCACCGAAGCCCAGGTCATATCCACCCGCCTTGAAGGCCGTGGCGTATTTGATATAGGTGGACAGTTCGGGCATCGGCCGGTAACGCAGCACAATCTGCGGGTCCCAGTTGTCCCACTTCGTCACGGGCACCGTGCCGAATACATCGTCCGGATTGATCTGATCCAGGTTAGACCACTGCTCATCCTCCCGCCCCACTATAGTGAAGGGGGTCATACCTACGGCGGCGGTGTAGCTGCCGCGCCAGGTGGAGGGCGTGTCCCGTTCTCCGCCGCGCGGTACATACCAGAGATTATCGGTATTGACGCTGCGGTTCTGCAGGCCAACACCCGTCAGGAACAGCGCATCCGCCGCGTCGATCCTCCGGGCCTCGGGTTCGACGTTGGCGAGACAATCCGCCGGGGTCACGTCCTGTACGGGTATACCACCCCAGTCCCTGGTGTCACCCAGAAAGTTTTCATCGGTGTTGGCCGAACCATCACCCCGACAGGGCGTCACGTCGAAGATCCAGGCTGAGTTATAACTCCGGAGCGTCGGGTCCTTCTCCGCTTTGGAAAAACGAGCCCCGAGATCGAGGGACAGCTTGTCGTCATAAAAGTTAAACGTCAGGTTGCCGAAGTAGCTGGTCCAGGTGGCGTCCTGCGTGTTGTCGTTCAGGCGGTTGCCGAACCGGATCTCTGCACGATAGTCGGTGGTCTTGAAATGCAAATTTTCGTCCTGAATAAAGGCCCCCACCATCCACTCGAAAGTTTCACCGTAGGACGAGATACGCAGTTCGCTACTCTTCTGCTCATAGTCCTCCAGCCGGTTACGGATGTTCTCCACGTAGGGTGTATTGCGGCCAACGGATGCATCCGAGTAATAGCTGTCCATGTAGTTATTGGTCCACGCTACCTCGATGCCGTTATCGAACTGGTAGTTGAGTTCCACCTGGAAGTTCACCGGCTCCTGGAATTGCCCGTCCTGGTATCCATTGCCGTGGGCCACGCCGCTACCATCACCCTTCCATCCTGGAGTGCCGTCCTCACCGAACGTGGTTGGGTTGGCTGTTACGCTTCCTCCTGCCAGGGCGTTGAGGTAGGCCGCCGATGCGGCCCGGATATCCATGAACCCGGACGTCGTATCACGGGTACGAACACCAAATGTCGGTTGCTCATATGCAGTCGTCTGACCGAGATACGCGCCGGTCTCACCGCAATCGTCCACACCGAGGATCGGCGTAGCCCAGCCGGACCCGCCATCGTCATAGCTTATCCACACGGCAGTCGGGTCGGACTCGACCTGAGCTAACGACGGCGGGTCGTTGCGTTCAAAACGGTTGGGATAATCACCGTCACGGCGGCAAACCCTTTCGGTCGACGACCATCGCTGCTGTGCCATCTCGAGTTTGCTGAACACGGACAGGTTGGCGGTGGGCTGCCAGTTCACAGACAGTCGAGCGCCCAGGAAATTACGGTAGCCCATGGGATATCCCGTCACCGCGTCCCTGAGATGACCGTCCTGTGAGCTGTACCGACCGGCCGCACGAAAAGACAGGGTATCCGTGATGGGGCCCCCCACTGCGGCCTCGATTTTGTGGTTGCCAAACCGCTTGTAATTGGTCCAGTCACCGCTCATGCCGACTTCGGCGTTGACGTAACCGTCCCATACATCCGTTGGGCGGGCACTGACAATACTCAGGGCGCCGCCCGTGGCGTTCAGGCCGAAATGAATGGGCTGCGGGCCCTTCAGGATCTCCACTCGCTGCGCGTCCATAAACGCGATGGCACCCATGGAGGCCTGCCCCAGGTTGACATTGTCGAGAAACATCGGCGTCGCCGAGTCATTGGCCCAGTTACGGCCGACCGTGCCGAAGCCGCGGATGAACGTATCGGACCCCTGGTCGCCGCCTTCGTTGACGAACACGCCCGGTGTAAACGCAGACAATTCCTCGAGGTTGTTAAACCCTTCTTTCTGCAGTACGTCTACAGAGATGACGTCAATAGCAATCGGCACGTCCTGTAGAGACTGTTCACGACGCTGTGCCGTCACAGTGATCTCATCCAGCACGTCCTGCGCCTGTACTTTTACTGGGATGGCAAGCGGCATCGTCAACACAACTGCAACCACACCGCCAATTAAGCACTGCTTTCTAGAATATTGATAGGTGCTCATGAGATTTCCCCCCTATTGATTTTATTGATGATTACTGCTTCTTATTTGATAGTGTTACTACCTCTTCTGCTACACGTATTTAATTATAGATCAGCTAATTGAGAATGTTTGCGATTTCCCGAGGCCCAAAGACTTTCAACAGTAATGAATTCAACGGGTAGTTAAGAAAAAATCATTGTGCTGCGTATCGCCGACGCACTTTAGTCTGTTTTTTTTATCAACTCAGCATACAGGCCCATCTGGTCTGCGTAAGAATCCATCAGGTCGAACATGTAAAGGCCTTTGCCACCGGTATGCAGTTCCTCTTCGAACGCGGCGGGGCCATCTAGCGAGGCAATGTGCTCAATCAGCTCGACGCATATCTCCACAGCATGGCTTGCGGCGACTGAACGACCAGCACGCGGGTTGGTCCTGAGTGAGCCCGCGAGTTGCAGATGAACGCCGTCTTCTGTGAAGTGATTCAACATGTCGTCCATCTCTTCCTTGAGATGCACTAATTCGTCTCTGGCGCGTAGCAGTTCCCGATCCGGCCATCTCGTTATTTCACGCCGACCAAGTACGATATCCGATATCAACTGTCTGACGTGCTGTATATGCGCTTCTACGGAATTATTCTTGTTGTCGACCTTGAAGTCGTTCCAGTCCGATTCTCCATGGGCGCTAACATCACCGAGAAATGCCAGACTGAATACGGCTAATAAGACAGCCTGAAAAAGCAAGTTTTGGCTGTTCAATTTCATGATCACAATCTAGAGACGTCAGTGCTCCCCAATAATCAATCAGCGGCGGCTACCTGAGCATCCGAATCCTGCCAGACAAGCTCGCCGTTGATAAACGTCATCAAGACTTTGTTATCAACGATTTCGTCATCCGGTCCTGACAGGTAGTCTTTCTCCAGCACGATAAAGTCGGCGTACTTGCCCGGTTCGAGGCTACCGGTCAGTTTATCCGAGAACATAGAAAACGCGGACCAGATCGTGACCAGTTTCAATGCAACTATCCTGTCGACAGCTTCGTGGGCACCGTACACGTCACCAGTCTTGTCGTGTATTCGCGTCACGATTGCTTGCAGACCCTCAAAGCCGCCGAATTCAACGGCAACGTTGACGCCCGCATCGAGAGCAGTCTTGATAGGTGCGATCCACGAATAGTCGCCGTCCAGGTATCGATCCACAAAACCCGGCTCGTCGTTAAACGCGCGGTGCGGGTCGACCACCAGCGTGAAGTTATATTTCTTCGCGATCTCGTGCATCCTCGGGTCACGCCCCAGCAACGTCCCGTGTGCAAAGGTGTGCCGCATCGAACGTACCCGTTCCAGCGTCAGGTCACGATTTTTCTCCATGGCGTTTTCGACGTAGCTGGCTGCCAGCGCAACCTGGCCCGGCCCGATCGCGTGCATGCCGACAAAACGCCATCCGGACTCGAGTGCGCCTACCAGCAAGGCTTCGGTTGTGGCGGAGCTCACGTCAGAGCAGTTTTCCATCCTGGGGTCTGCCAATTCGGCGAAGTCCCCCATGCATGGGCCATTGACGGTATCACCGTCGCCTTCTGAGCCCACGCCACCGAGCCACAGCCAGGGGTTGCCGTCCTCCATCCTGGTCCACGAGTAGCCGCGATCCGAATAGAAGGCCCTGACATGAGCATCGGTGAAGATCGGCTGACGATGTTGCTCGTAGTGCCAGCCAAACCGGACCGGCAGTTTGCCATCCTCGCGAAGCAGCAGGTACATTGCCGATACTTCGCTCGCTTTGTCGAGTCGTGACTCAAACTGCGTCACACCTGCTGGCCACAAGTTGCGCTTGGCATGCTCTTTGAACGCTTGCCCCAGTTCGTAAGGACTGGGTGCGCTGCCCATCGCGACCGTCTGGAAATGCGTCCAGGGCGGCGACGTGGTCATGACCACACGCTCGCCGACGTTTTCTACGCCCGGAACGCTGGCTGTAAGCCCCGATCGCAATGTCGGCCAGACTTCCATGATGTGTTTGACAGCCGCTTCGTTCAGAAGGCGCGCGCGATGTCCTGCCAATGCAACACTCGTCAGCGACAACCCGATCAGACCGACCAGTGAATAAAGTGCAAATTTCCTGATGTTCATATTGTTTCCTTCGAATTTTATCAAACCTGATTTCTGGAGAGTTGAGTCGTGTATTTGCTTTCAGCTCTGATCAGAATTCAAAGGTAAAGAGTTCCTCGATAATGGGATCGCCATTCTCTGCCTGGGTAACCCGAAACCATACGCCGGGATCCTCATCGCCGATGTGAATATTGCTGCCGCTCATCAGTACGGCCGGATTCTGCGGAATGATTTCACTCAGATCATCCGTACCGATGCGGACGTCGGATTCTGCAGGCGCACTCATCATGAATGACACCGAACCCAGGTCAGGAAAAGCGTCACCATCGGGCAGGAGTTCTATACCCAGCCAATCGCTTGGGGCTACCTGCACTCTCTGATGCAGCATGCCAACGGCCCGAGCGAGCTTCGCCATGGTTTCATCCGCGGTCGGTGCGACGACCAGGTTGATATAGAAACCCTCCAGTGCACCAGGCAAGTCGAACAGTTCGCGTGCGATATCCTCCATCGAACCTTGTGGGTGGTGATGGTTGTTTACAAAACCGGGCAGTACCGTCTTGCCGTTTAAATCCATAACTTCGGTATCCGGCCCCCGTAGCGCGAGGACGTCTCTGTTCGATCCCAGCGTGAGTACCTTGCCGTCTCGGACCGCCATTGCCTGAGCAATCGTGCCCGGATTACTGTTGTACTCAGCATCATCGATTGTAATGATCTTGGCGTTGTGGACGATCAAATCCGGGTATTCGATCAACAGATCGGAAACCTGTCCCTGGGCTACCAGGGCCTGGGCAAACAGAACAGCCGACAGCGACATGGCAATCAGCTTAGGCGCCACTACTAATCTATGCATCACAACGTTCCCCTCCATTTGCCATGTTCGTTATTAAGAATATTCTGGCCATACGTAGTATAGCGTTTAAGCAAAGTTGTCTGCTTTTGCAGGTATTATTTTATTAGCGGTTTCTGCCGAAACAATTTCGAATGTAAAGGTGATGCAGTAAGGCATTGTTAACATTCTGGAAAAACCAGCGTTAATTCACACACGAAATAGAGATTGGCGGGATGATCACCGAACAATCCGTCGGACTCCTCAGGACTGTTCCGCTCTTGATGACGTAAAGAATGTCGCGGCTGTTGTTGATGTCAGCGACGGGGTCAGAATCCAGTATCGCGATATCGGCCTGTTTGCCTTCTTCGATCGTGCCGATCGAGTCGTCCTTGTAGGTCATCTCGGCGGGCCAACGGGTTGCGCCCAGCAGTACGCGGTAAGGTGTGATGCCGGCGTCCGCCAACATCTTCATCTCCCGATGTAAGCTGATGCCGACCAGCTTGTCGTCGCCCGCATCTGTCGCTGCGAGGACCTTGCCCCCGGCCTCACTGAACAGTTTTAGAAATCCCTCAACTTTGGCCAGACCGTCTTTGTAGGTTTCCAGCCGTTGCGCTTCCATATCATCGGCACGCGACCACCAGGCGCGCACACCCTCTTTATAGCGATCGGGCATGTCACTATACAGCCCGCCAAATTCCAGCGACTGAAGATCGACTGCGGCCTGATCTCGCATGCTGTCGGCGAAATAGCCGAAGCGACCCAGCATCGTCGGATTGACGTAGATACCGTTATCGACCATTGACCGGACGAGCCCCGGCGCTTTATCGAGATCTATCAAATAATCGTGCTGCGGCGACGTGAATTTTTCACCGGGATCACTGGTTGCAATTGACGAAGCGATCGGCCACATGTGTTCGATGAACTTCATCCCCGCAGCAATGGATTCATTGGCATCCCTGGAGTGCCCAACCACCGGTAGACCCCTGGCATTCGCCTCTTCCATGACGATGCCGCGCAAATCAGCGGGCAATGTGGACTCCACTTTGACGCCATCCACACCCAGTTCGACGAGACTGTCCAGGTAAGTGGCGATCCCAATACGATTACTCAGTTTTTCGCCCAATGGATGTGCGCCATCCAGGTCCTGAATTCGTCGACCTGTTATATAAAGTGTCGGACCATCGGGTGCCGGGGAAGAATTCATAAACTCTTTGTAGGCACTGATCCATTCATTTGCCTCTTGTCCGGTCTCCGCGCACGGCTCCCCGCAAGGTCCCGTATCAAACAGTGTCGTGATCCCATAGTAGATACTGGCGCGCTTCCAGATGCTGGCGTCGGGCAACCACGGCCTGAAATGTACATGGGCGTCAAAGAATCCCGGCAGAATATAGTCTGCATCCGCATTGATTGTGCTCGCTGACTCCGGGAGCGATTCACTGGAGTCGGCAGCAATAATCCTGTCGATCTTGCCATCACGCACGACCAGGCCTTTGATCTGCCTGGGATTGGGTTCATCTGCAACCATGTCCAGTAATACGCCGCCCATTATCACGAGGTCTGCTTCGGGGACAGATGATGCCGTCGCCGCCGCTGGCGTCTGCGTTTCTGCCGACGACGGTTGATCTTGATCATCAGCAGAACAGGCCAGCAGCAAGGTGAATACTGAAAACGGTATAAGAACTAGTGTCTTGCATCGCAATAGTTGCATGGGCTGGCTCCGTCAGTGAGGAACGAATCTATTTAAGTCTACTCAATTCATATTCGCAATGTTCTCGCACCAGGCGCCGACCCGACGGTCGCGACGCCTGTTCTTCGCGCGGGTATTGGGTAAGATGAACGGAAAAATGAGCTGAATCTTTGGGGGGACTGGCATGTTTCGACAAAAGAATCATTTTTTAGCTTTGGCAATGTTACTGGCAGGTGCACTTAATTCTGCAGCTGCCTATTCCCAGACAACAAGCATTCCGCACGAGTTGATTCATTACCCGGAGTTCATTTTCTTTAATGGTCAGGTTCTGACCGCGGACGACGATGTGGATTTCACCATCGCCGAGGCGGTGGCTGTCAGGGGAAACCGGATCTTCAAGGTGGGCACAGATAACGAAGTCAGACCACTGGCGGGACCAGCTACCCGGGTTATCGATCTTAAGGGACGATCATTAACACCCGGCTTTATTTACAACGATGCAGACAATGCCGTTCCGGCAGGCGATCTTATTAAGGACAGTCAGTGGGGCGGATATATTCGCCCCAAACTGGGCGGCGCCACGATCGATCATGCATTACTGACCTTGGGCCATATTGTCGAAAATGAGGGTCGGCCCGGAGAGCCCATGTTTTTCAATCTGCAGGATCAGTGGGCGGCTGTGGCGATGAGGTCATGGGGCATATCCGAACTGGATGAAGTGGCTCCGGAGAATCCCGTCATGATCTATCTCGACAGCAGTTATGGTCTGCTAAACACGGCGATGATTAACCTGGCCATCGAGAAGGGTTTTCCTGCAGATCATTTCCATCTGGACAGGGATGAAGCCGGTGAGCCTACCGGAGTTTCTGGCGCGCACTTGAACGGCTTTGTCGGCCGCGAAGTCCGTCCGTGGCCGGATCCGGCCTGGTTCGATGAGGTCGCTATACCCGGAGCGATCGAATCCGTCGCCGAGTACGCGCGCAATGGTATTACCGTTGCAACCGGGCACATGAGCGCCGCAACGATGACGGTTCTGAACCGGCTGTTTCACGAACAGCCTGATCGACTCGCTATCCGTGTCTATCCGGGTCTGGACTTCATGGCGCAGAATCCCAATGGCGAAATGTATTTAAAACGCATCGGTAATCTCGTTGATTTTTCACTCAGCGATCAGCGTGGGCAGATGGTTACGATCGTCGGCACAGCAGTTGGGCCGCACACAGGCTCCGAGGATGCAGCGGCCAGTCTCCTTTCCATTGAACCGAAGAAAAATGTCATTCCGGATATCAGCCCGAATACGCACGGCTATAATCGCTGGACGGCAGAGTGGTTTACCGGGCTCAGCCACGACGATCTGTCTGCCGAGCAAAAACGGCAGACTGACTTCCATAACGTGATGCTCGCACGCCAGCATGGCTGGAATGTAACCGGCATTCACAACCGGGGCAGCGAAGGCATCCGCCTTGCCATGCAGAATGTCTACGAGGCGGAAAATCAGGATCAGCTCTATATTAAAGAATTGTGGCGGCCACAGGGCTTCGACCACAATATCGACTGGGTACCCGAAGTATATGCATACTTCGAGGCCCATCCTGAGCTCAAGGATCTGATCCGCTTTGGGGTGAGCGTCGGTAGTTTCATTCGCCAGCGCGACGCAGCGCCCCTTGGCATTGAAAATGTGTTTGAAGCGCAATACGGGATCGAAGGTTTGGAACGTGTTGCACCGCTGCGCACATTACATGAAAAAGGAATCCCTTTTCACATCGAGGGCGGAGGGCCCCGATCACCGTTGCTAAAGATTCAGCAGGCGGTTACGCGTATCGACGAACAGGGCAGAGTGATTGCCGAGCACGAAAGGATCGATCGCAAGGTGGCGTTTCTGGCTCTGACCCGCTGGGCTGCGAGGTTTATCGCGGCAGACAACGAAATGGGTTCGGTACAACCCGGCAAGCTAGCCGACCTTGTTGTCTTTGACGCGAATATTCTCGACGTCCCGATTGAGAATATTCACGAAATAAAGCCAGTCATGACCTTGGTAGGTGGTCAGGTCGCCTTCGAGGCAGATGCTTTGTAATCGATAACTGCAACTTGCCGTTGCTGTCTGTTTCAGGCCGGTTCCGACGAGCGTTCATCGTTACAGCTGTAAGGAATTTTGAGTTTGTCAGCCATACGATGCACTCTTTAATTAGAATCCAAATAACACCGATCATGGCGGATCAAAAACCCGCTCATGGCAGATTACTCCCATCGAGGTGATAGTCATGAAAGCAAAGGTCAAATGCTCATTAGCCGTCGTAATTGCAGCCCTGACCATGCAGACGGGCGCAGCTATGGCTCAGCAGGCGTCGACAGATGGCGCCCGGCTCGAGGAAATCATTGTTACGGCGCAGCGCCGCGAGCAGTCGCTGCAGGAAGTCCCCATCTCGATTGAGGCAATCACCGGCGCCGAACTGGTTTTGCAGGGTTTCCGGGAAATGGATGACCTCGCGAATTTCGTGCCCTCGGTGGAAATCGATTTCACCACACAGGAACAGGATATTTCGATACGTGGGTACGGTACGGTGGGGGCCAACCTGTCATCGGATCAGGCAGCACCTACGTTTGTGGACGGCATTCATTACTCGCGGGGCTCGATGATCCAGAGTGCCTTTGTGGACCTGGAACGGATCGAGGTTTTGCGTGGGCCGCAACCGGTCTTCTTCGGCCAGAATGCAACGGTGGGGGCATTTAATCTGGTGACGCGTAAACCTGGCGACGCATGGGAAGGCAATGTCACGGCCGAGGTCGGGAACTACGATCGTGTGACTGTTGACGGTGCAATTGGCGGGCCCATCAGCGATACCTTCGGTATCCGTGTTGCTGGCAGGTACGACGACCTGGGCGGCTACCTGACCAATATCACGACAGGTGACAAGTTTCCCGAACGAACAGATACCGTCGGTCGCGTGACCTTGCAGTGGACGCCGAACGACCGGTTTACGGCGAGAGTCAAGGCGGAGGTAGCCGATTGGGACCGCGGTGCTGATGGCGCCGCGTATTGTTTGAGCGTGCCGCCCGAAGAGCCAACGGGCGATCAGCTGGATGCCATCATACCGGGAGTCACGAGTTTCGAGGACGGGGGCATCAACGTCATCGATTTGACCAACGATTGCTTCACCGAATTGGGACTTTCCGAGGGCGACAAGATATTTGCTCCCATTGATGATGTGACTGAGCAGTCTGCCCGTGCCGGCATCCTGGATATCCGGGAAGCCAGGCTTCTGGCACCGCAGCAGGCGGCAAGGCGTAGCGATGCCTTCGATGAAGGCACGTCAACGAACTACTATCTGGATCTGAACTACCGGCTCGATAGCGGCGTCGAGTTGACTTCGCTGACCGGTTTCATCGATTACGATCGCGCTTATCAGCAAGACAACCGCAACTCGCCATTCCTGACCAGCCAGAATTACCGGTCCGAAGATCTCGATTCCTGGAGCCAGGAATTCCGCATTACCTCACCGACCGGCGGGACGGTGGAGTGGATGGTCGGTCTGTACTTCCAGAAGGAAGACCTCGACATCCAGTCCGACAGTTTCCGGGCCAACATCCGCAGGTCGCGTCGTTTCAACAACGCCTGGCAGGATGCGGAGTACAAAAGCGTGTTCGCGGCAATGACCTACAATTTTGCGGGTGGCAAGTCGTCTATCGATCTGGGTGGGCGCTATCTCGAGGTCGACAAGACTGCGTTTCTGCAGGGCTTTGGCGCGACCTGGATCTTTGATATCGACCCGACCCCGGGCACTGTCGCCGGCGGCTGTGACGAAGACGTAGAAGAATGCTTTGATGACGATAGTCAGGTCATCGACCTCGGGGGCGGGCTCTGGACCCACGAGTTCGGAAGCCGCAGGATTCCGGACGTCTGGGACCTCGCCGCCCCTGTCGGCATGACGGACCTGGACCCCTCCGTGCGCAGCGGCGTACGGCCGGGTTTATTGCCGCATTTCGGCAGTCGCACCGACGACGATTTTAATCCGCAGATTGTTTATCGTTACCGGCCCAACGACAGATGGTCGATGTACGCCAAGTGGGCAGAGGCATTCAAGGCCGGTGGCTACGAAACGGGGGTTTCCTCGCTCATTGATTTCGACACGGCATTCACGTTCAAGCCCGAGTTTTCCGAGAACTTTGAAATAGGCGCAAAGGGGACATTCTGGGAGGGCCGCGCCCAGGCCAATGTATCCATCTTCCTGATGGAAGTCGTGGATTTGCAGATAGAAACCACTGTTCTCCCGGAACCCGGGGAAATAGACGCTCCGACCCCGACCGTCAACGCCGGGCTGCAGCGCGTGAAGGGCATCGAATTCGACGTGACCGCGGCTATCAATGACCGCTTGACGTTGGGTCTGAGTGGCGCCCTTCTGGACGGCGAAATGGTGGATTTTCAGGGTGCCGGCTGTACTCCCTCGGAGTTTCTGAATGCCGATGAAGGACCGTGTATCTCCGAAGCGGAGTCCGCGGCGATAACCGGCATCGATCCCGATGTCGACGAAGATGCCGCATTTGCGCTGGCCGGTTTCATCGACCGCTCCGGTTCGGATGCACCGCGTACACCGGACTGGAAGTTTGTGCTGATGGCGGACTACTCGTGGCCGGTCCGTAACGACTACAAAGCCACGTTCAATACCAAACTCGCACTCTCGGACGGCTACATTGATAACGTCGAAGAATTCGACCGTATTGTCGATTGGGGACAGCATGAGAATCTGAACGTGTCCATTGGCTTGGGCGACTTCGACGGCAAGTGGCACGTATCGGTGTGGGGGCGCAACCTGACGGATTCGCGGCCCCAGTACAACCCGGAGTTTGATGTAGAACCGGTTGGGGTCGTGTTCAAGACTCTGGGATTGAACGACTTCCGCACTTACGGAGTGCAGTTCAGGTACAACTACAATTAATCGCTGCAGCTAAATTAATGGGAGATGGACAGATGCAACGGGCAATAACATATCTAACCAGCCTGGTTTTTATAGGAGCGGCGCTGTACTCGGGAGGAGCTGTGGCGCAGACAGCTTCTGCCCAGGATGTGGCGGCGGCTGGCCGCGGCGTCTACACGGATGACCTGCAGCGTTCCACTAAGATATTTACTTTTCAGCAGGCGGCCTCCGAAGGCCCTGCGCGCGGCCAGGAGATCTATTATTACCGGTGCTGGACGTGTCACAACTCTTACACCCGCGACGCGGGCTCACCCGCGCCTACGCTGGAAGACCTCTACGACCGCCCGACGCTGATGATGACCGGCGAGCCTGTGAACGATGCCAACGTCGCGGCGAAAATCCGTGACGGCGGGCCGCTCATGCCCGGGTTCCGTCATACGATGAGCGATGCCGACATCGCCGACATGATGAGTTATCTCAAGAGCGGTGAGTGCTGTCTCGCCTCGGGTGGCGTCAACCTGCCGGCCAATCCCGCTTATAACGCCTCGGCAGACGACCGCATGAAGTTCGACTACCGCGGTAACCTGGATGGCGGCCCGACGGGCAAAGTGCGCTCGGCTGACGGAGTACCGCGGGAAGGGATCATGGTGCAGCTGATCGCGAGCGAGAACAATATTCGGACGACCGTCTACACCAACGAGGCCGGTGAATACGAGTTTCCTGCACTGCCGACGGGCGAATACACGCTGCGCATCGCGCGGCCGCTCAGGTGGCAACCTTACCGCAGGGACGACGTCCGGATCAGGGGAGCCACAAAGCTCGATGAGATCGTGCTGGAGCGAGTAACTGATAAGGAGCTGCTGCCCCCGACGCTCGACATCAAAGGCCAGATCAGCGGCGCGGAATGGCTCATTAATCTGCCCGGGTCCATGGAGGAAAAGCGGACCCTCGTGCATAACTGCAACTGGTGTCATTCCTATCAGCAGATATTTCGCGCGCGCTTCGATGAGAATGGCTGGCGCCGGGTGGTGGAACGCATGAGCCATTACCAGGGCTCCCCGCTGATCTATCGCAATTCCAGTGGCCGTATGGACCCGGAATTAGAAGATATGCTCGTGAAATGGCTGGCGCGCGTGCGTGGGCCGGAGTCCAAGGATCCGCATTTCAAGGAATTGCCGTATCCCACCGGCCCCGCCACAGAGGTGGTCGTGACCGAATACGAGCTGCCGCGGCTGTATCTCGCCACCCACGACGTCGCTCAGGATGCCGATGACCAGCTCTGGTATTCGCCCCACCGGGCCCCGCGCATCGGCAGGGTGGATCCGGCAACCGGCATCACCAAGGAGTATTACGTTCCTACGCCAACGCCGGAGACTTGCCTCCCGGGTACGCACTGGATCACGGTGACCAGGGACAACTGGGTCTGGTCGTCGCAGAACTGGGTGCACATACTGACGCGCATCGACCCGAAGACCGGCGAGATGCACCAGATCACGCCGCCGCCGCGCCGGCTGCCCGACGGCTCTCCACGACCGTGCAATATGTCGATGGGCGGCAACTGGGCTGTCGCTCCGGACGGCTATATCTGGAAGATACGCTCGGGCATGGTGACGAAGACCGACCCCGAGACGGGAGAATACGTGCAGACCTGGCCGGTCAAGAACGTGCGGAGCACCTACGGTACCGATGTCACCGCTGACAACAAGTTTGTCGGCGGCGGCGCCTGGATCCAGGACTGGGTAATCATGCTCGACATCGAGAAGGGAGAAGTGATCGAGCGGCTGTCCAGTTATCCCAACCAGGGACCGGGCCGCAGCGCCTTCGACGACAACAACAATCTCTGGTCGGGTGGCAAAGGTGGGGCGCTCACGCGCATGGAGTCCTCTACGGGCCGCTTGAAGGAATTCGTCGCGCCGCTCTTGTATTACGGCAGTTTCTACGAGGCGAATGCGGACAAAAACGGCGAGGTCTGGGCTGGGGCCGTACAAACCGGCCGTTATGCGCGGCTGAATCCCGAAACCGAGCAGTGGATCTTCTACGTGCTGCCGGAACCCTATTCGCATAACCGCAAGAGCTGGATCGACGATTCCACCGATCCGGTCTCTTTATGGTACGTGGATCACAACAGTTATCTGGTGCACATCCAGCCGCGCAAGTGAATGAACATTTTGGTAGCCGTCGTCAGAATCCTGCAACAGGCAGGATTTTGACGACGCTGTTGCGTTCATTTCGAGTTTTGGAAAGGGGGCTAGTTATGAACAAACGGGGACACCGGGTTCCACTTTTTTGCCTGTCCGTTTTTCTTGTAGCGTCGATTCATGCGCCGAGTGTCTTTGCCCAGGAGAGTGATGCTGGCGTCCTGGTGATCGAGGGGGGCACGCTGATCGATGGCAACGGGGGAACTCCGGTCCGCGATGCACTGATCATCATCCGCGACAACCGGATAGAAACAGTGACGACCCGTGGCGACGCCCGGTATCCTGCGGATGCCCGGGTGCTCAACGCCAACGGCAAGTTCATTGTGCCGGGCCTCATGGATGCGCACGTTCATTACGCTGGCTGGATGGCGGAATTGAACCTCCACTTCGGCGTCACCTCCATATTCTCGATCGGCAGCGGGGGTCGGTGGGCGCTGGCCCAGCGCGATGCGATCAACGCTGGCAAGATTCCCGGGCCCAGAAACTTCGTGGCGGTGGGCAGCCTTGCCGGGGCCCGGATATCCGCATTATCGGCCCGTAGCGGTGCGGAGGGTGGACTCAGTGGCCGACAGGTAGCCGCCAATGCCGAAGACGCACGAACCATCGCAAAGCGCCTGATCGACGCCGGTGCCGACATGGTCAAAGTGCACCGCGGCCCTCCGGTCGAGGCTTACCGCGCCGCCATTGAGGAGGCGCATCGGGCCGGTCTGCCTGTTGTAGCACAGCCGCTCGGGCCCACCGTATACGCGAGGGAGGCCATTCTGGCCGGAGCCGATATCCTCGAGCACGCGGCCGGCGTAGCCATCGCGGTCGCTGCGGATCCATCAAAATGGGAAGGCTGGGGGAGTATCGAGAGGCACTCGCTGAGTCCGTTGCCATTTGCGGACATGGATGACAAAAAGGCGAGCGATCTGATCGAACTGATGGTGAAAGAGGACGTGTACCTGGAGCCGGATTTCATCGCCGTCGGCAGGGGCTTTCACAAAGAGCGCGCAAAGTTCGAATTGCAGGACTACCAGCTGCTCGGCCGCCATGATCTGTCTTATATTCCGGAAGAGAACCGGCTCAGGATGCTGCATCGGTACCATGATTTTGACGACGTGGAACCGGCTGACTGGGAATACAGAAACAAGGCCTACCAGAACATGCTGCGTTTTATGCACGAGTATGTTCAGGCGGGCGGCAAGGTGATGACGGGAACCGACACAGCAGGCTGGGCGGTGCCCGGCATCGGTGTCCATCATGAGATGGAAATCCTCGTAGACGAAGCGGGAATGACGCCCATGCAGGTTATTCTGGCGGCTACGCGCAACGTCGCCGAGGGTTTTCGTATCCTGGATCGGCTGGGGACCATTGAGGCTGGCAAGCTGGCCGATGTGGTGATCGTCAATGCGGATCCGTTGCAGGAGATCAGTAACCTGCAGGATATCGAGTGGGTTATCAAGGACGGTGCTGTTGTCGATCGCACCTTCCACGCCTGGTTCGAGAATCCGTTGCCGCGTGGCGGGGTCGAAGGAGCGGCGTGGGTACGGGCTTTGAAGACCCAGAGCATGCAAGGGACCGAGTTCGGTCAACCACCTCCGGGAATCCAGTCCGTGTCACCAACGATGGTCACGGAAGGTGACGCAACGTTGACCATGACGGTTCGCGGTGTGAATTTCACACCGGAATCGCTCGTGTATCTCGGCGAGTTGCGTCTGCCTACCCGGCTCGTCAGCGACACGGAACTGCAAGCCGTTGTCGATGCGGGTCTGATCTCGCAGGTAGGTACGCACGCCGTAACCGTAAGAAATCCACAACCTCTGCAGCGGCCCGAGTGGGGCAACGGAACCTCCAACAAAGCGCATCTGCTCGTGAATTATCGCTATTAGGAGACAGCTATGAAATCGATGCGGCAGTCTGTTCGGCTTGAATCCAAAGCATTGCAAATGATTGCCACACTATGCGTTTTCGTCGTTACCGTCGTGTCCGGTCACACGGCTGACGCCCAAGAGCGGGTGACGGTAATCCGCGGCGGTACGCTGATCGACGGCAACGGCGGGGCTCCGATCAGGGACGCCTCAATTGTCATCGAGGGAAACCGGATAGCACGCATTACCAGCGGGCGACGCCAGGATTTCCCGGCTTCGGCCAGAGTGATTGACGCAGAGGGGAAGTACATCCTTCCCGGGCTCTGGGATACGCATACGCATTTTCGCGACTGGTTCGCAGAGTTACTGATCACCAACGGCGTCACTTCCGTATTGAGCTATGGAGGCGGTGACTGGCTTGACATACAGGCAGAAGGAGTCGCCAAAGGCAAGATTTACGGTCCCCGATTCTTCCGCAGCAAGAATCCCATAGGTCCTATTTACCAGGTACGAGACGCAGCGATGATCGCCTCACGGATTCCGGCGAGCGAGGAAGAGATCATCGTGCAGGTCGAAGAACTGATCAAGGCAGGCTCCCGGATAATCAAGGTATATACGCCGGTCACGGCCGAGCAACTTGAAGTCATCACCCAGATCGCCCACATGGCAGATATTCCGGTGAGCGGGCACATCGGGATCGGTGCAAAGGCAGCGGCTCTGGCGGGTATCGACAATCTGGCGCACGCTACGGGGATCGCGGTCGACGTGCTTACGCCTGCTGATCTGGCAAAAATTCCGGACATGCGTGTCATCGATACGGGACGGATAGGTGTTACGTTCCCGAAGATCGGCAGTCCCTGGGACGGCACGACTGAACGCTGGGGCCCGAACAATGACCTCATCGAGTACCCGCTTTTCATCGAGGATCCGCGGCGTCTGATGATGTTCGGGCTGATGGACAGGGAGCTAGCCCAGGACCTGATACAGGTGCTGGTCGACAACAACGTATTTATAGAGGGCGCGCTCGGTTACATTTTCAGAAACGTTCACGACCGCGTCGAGGAATACCGGGCTGAGGATCGACGTCTACTCGCCGATCCGAACCTGAATTATATCCCGGAGAGATATCGCGACAATATCGTGGATTATTCGATTCTTGATAACGTGCGTCCCGATGAACTCGCCCTTATGAAAAAGGGTTACCGCAACTTCCAATGGTTTTTCAAAGCATTCGTGGATGCCGGCGGCAAGATCGATATCGGGCAGGACACTTCCTCCTCGTACCATGCCACTACGATGCCCGGTGTGGCTGTTTCGCGGGAGATGCAGTTATTGGTGGACGCGGGTATTTCGCCGATGCAGGCGATTCAGGCTGCCACCAAGTGGCCCGCTGAGCTGCTTCGGCAAAGCTCGGATCTCGGCACCGTCGAGGCAGGAAAACTCGCCGACCTGATCGTAATTAACGCAGATCCCTTGCAAGACATCACCGCAGTCAAAGACATACACATCGTGATGAAGGACGGTGAGGTTATGCGCAGGGGTTACCACTACGGTTACAAGAATCCAATTCCCGAGGATCGGGAATTCCAGCTCCAGTTTCCGGATTGGACGCCAAGTGAAATACCGACGAGGATCAGGTCGATATCGCCGCGCGTTGTGGAGGAGGGAAGCGACTCCTTTGCATTGACAGTCAGAGGCGTCGACTTCACGACGAGTTCCGTCGTTCAGTTCGACGGCGAAACGCTGGCTACGACGTATATCAATTCCTCAGAACTCCGGACGACGGTTCCGGCCGGGTTGGTGACACGGGTGGGTACCTATCCGGTAAGGGTGCACAATCGTCCGCCCGGCTGGGGTACGACGAACAAGGCCAATTTTTTTGTCAAGTTCAAATGAGGTCGCATAGCGGTGAATAGATCAAAACAGAACCTGGTCCTGCTGATCAGCCTGTTGGTTGTGATCTCGGCCTGCCTTTCCCGAACCGATGATATTCTCAATCTCGGAGGATTCTCCGGCATCGGTGCAGTCGGTATCGTGGCGGACGGCAAAGGGTTTCTCGCAGACGAGGGAATCGCGGTCCGGTTCCACCAGGTCCGCTCATCGAAAGAGCAGATGAGAAAATTTATAAGCGGCGAGTACGACATCATCCAGACCAATGCCGACAATATCATCGCCTGGGCTGAAGGGCAGGGTGCCGATCCCGGGACGAATGACTTCGTGATCTTCATGGGCGGCTACCGCGGACTTGCACGTGACCTGATCGTGGCTCCCGAAATTTCCGCTTTTGCTGATCTCAATGGAAAAGTGCTTGCGGTGGACGCTGTCGACACGGGTTATGCGGGAGTACTCATTTACATGCTGCGGGAAAACGGTCTGATCCTGAACGAGGACTACACCCTGAAGTCGGTTGGTAACACGGCATTGCGCACGGAATCGATGCTGCGGGGCGAGACGGTCGCGGGATTCGTGCGCATGAACGACGAACTGGAGCAAGCGGGATTTCGCGTATTGGCGCGTTCCCAGGATTACCTCACCGACTATGCCAGGAACGTCGCGGCCGCCCGCGCGGACTGGGCCGTCGAGAATCGGGACCTGCTGGTCCGCTACATCCGGGCGATGGTTCGCGCCTCGAACTGGCTGCTCGATCCCGCGAACAAAGAGGAGGCCGTCACCGTACTGGCGTCGACCGGCGAAAGCTCGCGCGCCGAGGCCGAAGCGGTTTACGAAGAGGCCCTGGATCCCGATTTCGGTTTCGTCCCGGGCGCCAAAATCGAACGCTCGGGAATCGCCACGATCATCGAGCTTCGCGAAGTGATGGGCGTCATGACGCCGCCTCTGCCATCCCCCGAAAAATATATTGATGAACAATACTACGACGAAGCGATCCGAGCCTTGATGGCGCAGGACTAGGGTATCGCCTTTAATCGCGGTGTCTAAATAGATTCTCCAGTAACTTTTCGGGTTGTGCTGACCTTTATGCGAATACCTATTAAACTAGGAAGGCAGTTTGCACAGCTTCGGGAGAATCAGAGTTTCTGTGTCAATACGTTAATCTTCACCGCAACAGGAATTAGGATCTGAGCAATCGGCGGATCAGCTTCCTGACGGTATCTTAAGTAACAATAACTTAAGAAATTAGTTCGACTCCACTGGGGGAGGCATCATGAAAACGAGGAATGGCTTTTACGTATCGCTCACCGCGATCGCGGTGATAATTTCAACAAATTTCCTGTCAACACAGGCCAACGCGCAGGAGACCGGACTGGAGCTCGAAGAGATCATCGTGACCGCGCAGCGCCGCGAGCAGTCGCTGCAGGAGGTCCCGATCTCGATCGAGGCCTTCAGCGGTCTGGAAATTCAGCAGCAGGGTTACCGGACGCTAGATGACCTCGCTGAATTCTCGCCGTCCGTTGAAATCGAAGTCCGTATGCAGGATCAGAACATTTCCATTCGCGGTTTTGGCACCGTGGGATCCAGTCTCGCGTACGAGCAGGCCGCACCAATTTTCGTCGATGGTGTTGTTTTGGGCCGCACCTCGCTGATCAAAGGCGCGCTCTTTGATCTCGAGCGTATCGAGGTTCTCCGCGGTCCGCAGCCCGTCTTCTTCGGCCAGAACGCCGTGGCCGGCGCATTTAGCCTGATCACTCGCAAGCCAACGGCCGAATGGGAGGCCAACGTCCTTGCCGAGGTCGGCAATTTCGGCCGCATGACCCTGGAAGGCGGCATCGGCGGACCACTCACGGATACGCTGGGTGTCCGCGTGGCCGGAAAATACGACGACTTCGACGGCTTCCTGACCGATGTCATAACAGGTGACACTTTTCCGGAGCGCCGCGATACTGCGGGCCGCCTAACACTGCAATGGGCGCCGACTGAAGCGTTCAGGGCAACCGCCAGGCTGGGGACCTCCTATACCGATTCGGGGCCCGAGCCTGTCGCCGTCTGCCTGGGTGAGAACTCCGACTTGTCAGCAGTTGAACTTGAGGCTCTCGGGATCGATCGTGATGATGGTGTGCCGCTCGACACGGACGCGCTGGTCCCCGGGCGGACCAGTTTCAACCAACTCTTGCACCAGGTTCCGGACTGCGGCGATGGCAAATCGCCGTATACGGACAAAGGCCTCGCATCGCGAGCCTGGTTTGTACCGCCAGCGCCGGGGCCACTCGGCGTCTCCGAGATAGACTCCAGGGGGACCGGAATGGTCAATAGCCGTGACGTGGCCCTGAGAATGCGTCAGCAGGAATACGGCGAGGACCTGACCAGCTACGATGACTTGGAGGCGACGGACGGTTACCTGGATCTGAGGTACACGCTGGCGAACGGCATCGAGCTCAGCTCGCTGACGGCGTATTTCGATTATTATCGCGCGTACTTTCGAGTTAACAGCTACTCGCCATTTTTCAATGCTGCGCGTATACGCGACGAAGATCTGCAGCAGACGAGCCAGGAGTTTCGCATCACCTCGGCTGCGGGCGGCAAGGTCGAATGGATGCTCGGAGCCTACTGGCAGGAGAACGACCTCGACCTCATTTCGGACTCCTTGACCGCAAATACGCGACGGCCGAGGCGCTGGAACTATGCGTGGGAGGACGCCGAATGGAACGGCTTGTTTGCGGCCGCTACGTTCAATTTCATGGACGATAAGGCCTCGATCGACATCGGCGCGCGATACTCGAAGGTCGATAAGACAGCGTTTATCGAGGGATGGGGTGCACGTTGGGTTTTCGCCGGGCCGCCGGTCGACCCCGCACTCGGTCAAACGAATGATGAAGCTTGCTTGGCCTACGACGGCTGTGAGCCGGTGGTCACGACCGACGGTCAGCCAGGCTACACGGTAGAGTGGCGCGAGCGCAGGATTCCCCCGAACTGGGCATCGCCAACTGAGCCGATCGGATTGACGGCCCTCGATCCAACCATTCGCAACAATCACGGGCCGACTCTGCGCAGTATTTCGGACAGCGAGGTGGATCCGCAAATCGTGTTCCGCTACAGGCCAAACGAAGACCTTTCGCTGTATGCGAAATACGCAACGGCCTTCAAGGCAGGAGCCTTCGATACCGCCGTAGCCTCGCTCCCCGACGACGATGACCCCGATACCCCCGAAGATGAAGCCGCGGGATTTAGCGTTCGGGCTGAAAAGGCCGAAATCTTTGAAGTCGGCGTGAAAGGGGAATTCTGGAATGGCCGCGCGCGCTTTGATGCGGCGCTGTTCTCGATGGATGTCGACGATTTACAGCTTGCAACGATCGTCACCGACATCCTGGGCACGGGCGCCACGAATGTAGCGGTATCCACGAACGCTGGTTTACAGAGAATTCGCGGCCTGGAGTTCTCGATCGATGCCGCGTTGACCGAGAACCTGCGCGGTCGTCTCGTCGGTGCCATCTTGGACGGTGAAATGGTCGACTACGTGGCGGAGTGTACGCCTGCTGAGTTTTTGTTTGCCGACACGGGTCCGTGTGTCTCATTAACCGAGTCCGAAGAGTTAACCGGCATATTTCCGCCCTTTGCAGATGACGACGAAGAAGAAGCTGCGTGGGCGCTAGCAGGATCCATCGATCGCTCCGGCTCTCCGGCGCCCCGCACCCCGGATTGGAAATTCGCCATCAAACTCGATTACGCCAAGCCGCTGAACAATCGGTATACGTTTTTTGGAGATATCAACTTCTCGGCGTCAGACGGCTATATCACTAACGTCGAGGAATTCGACCGGGTACAGATGGCCGGTTCACATGAAGACATGAATGTTAGTATCGGGATCGGTGATGCCGATGGTCGCTGGCGACTGTCGGCCTGGGCACGCAATCTCTTCGAAGTCCAGGAAGAATACAACCGCGAATTTGACGTTGCGGGAGACGGCATCATCATTGAAGACATGGCGTCGTCGATGTACACCACCTACGGCCTGCAGTTCGAGTACAACTACCGGTAGCAGCAGCCGTGAGTCAAGGGGCAGGAACGGGCGTTCCTGCCCCCGTTTATTGCCGTCAATCGTATCTGAAATCGACGATCAGCGGCTTCGGCAGTGACGTCGTGCCGCCCCAGTGCGGCTGTGCCGCGAACTGGTCCAGGTTCCTGACCGTGATAGCGAAGGTGCCCGCCGCCCGGACCCTGCGTTCGTCCACGGTGGCCCGCAACTCGTAGTCACTGACGAATTCCGTCGGCAGCGGGCCCTCGTCCATGAAGACGACCGATTTCTTCATGAATCCCACGCCCCTCAGCGTGAGGGTGAAGGTCTGATCACCTTCGGTCACGATGCGTGGCGAGAGCCTCATTATCCCAGGCATGGGCGCACCGAAGGACCAGGCCGGACCGACGTCACGCAATCCGGTGCGGTGCCGGATGCCTTTTTCCATGCGCTCCATGAGCGCCTCGGTGTGGTCATCGGTATTGCTGTAGAAGTTCTTGAGAGGACTATCGAACCAGGGATGGAAACCGTTGTTGACGATCTCCCCGTCCTTGATGACCCATTCGATCTTCTGCGTGTTGCGGATGTCCTCGAGCGGATTGGCATTGACGACAAAAAGGGCCGCAAGCTTGCCCTCTTCAATCGTTCCCTGCTCGTCCAGCACGCGCCAGGCCTCGGCCGGGTTGCGTGTGGCCGTGACGATGGCTTCCATCGGGGTCAGGCCGGCTTCGTTGACGAAGACGTCGAGTTCGTGGTGCATCGTGATGCCCGGGATCGCCCAGCTCGAGCAGTCGGTTCCGGCCAGCAGCTTGCCGCCGGCGTCATGGTACATCTTCATGAACCGCACCATGTTCTGAAAGCCCCGGTTGCGAAGCTCACGTTCCTCCGGTTCCAGGATATCGAACTCACGATAGACCCGGGTTTCCTTGATGCGGCGACCCTCGGGAACGTAGCTCAGCCGGTAGTCGTTATAGAGGCGCAATGCCTGCAGTTCGTATTCGTCGATGCGCTTGTGGAATCCACGGCCCATGGCGATGAGGTCCGGCTCGAGGTACACATTCCGTTCTACGGCGAGTTCGATCAGCTCAGCGGCTTTCTGGTCATCCATGTCGGCAAAAGGCGCCGGCGACAGGGAGTGCTCCTCGATTTCACCCCAGTTTTTCCACTTCTCCTTTGCCGAATCCTTGAGTACGGAGTAAGTGACGCCGGCCGCATGCTCGAGGATATCGGCGCCGGCGAGGATCGCCTCCCGGGCATAGACCTGCGGCCCGATCGACTGGGCAACGACCGGCACGTTGGCCTTGTGCGCTTCGTCGATGGCAGCCTTATAGGTTTCGTAGGAGACGCCGCGCATGACGCTGACGCTGGCCGGGTTGTTCGGCAGCGTGCGTCGAACGGCCTCGATCGCTTCCTCCGGAGTGTCGGTCTGGTTATCCGCGTCGACGGGCTCCAGCCCTTCCCGCCAGGCACCGCGCACGGTCGGCCCGTGCAGCAACAGCCTGGGCCCGGGAATCTTCCCGTTATCGATCGCCTTGCGGGTGGCCAGGCTCCAGGTGTTCATGCCGGACAAGCTCCCGGAGGTCACACCGTAATTCAGGAACAGCTCGGCCGCCCACCACTGGTAATGACAGTGCGAATCGTGCAAGCCGGGCAGGATGAACTTCCCGTCTGCATTCAGCACCTGCGCGTCCCTGGGGTAACGAGCCTGCCCCTTCGTGGACACCGTTCTGATGTGCTTGCCGTCAATGATAATCAATGCGTCCTCGACCGGAGGCCCGCCATTACCATCGATCAGGGTCCCGCCTTCGATGACAAGAGGGGCCGCGGCGACGAATACCGGCAACATCCCGAGCATCAGGCTGGCCACTGCGATTCGATTAATTCGCAATATCTTCATGTTGTCTCTCGCTCCAAATCTGTGCACAGGGCATGCCGCGACGGTGTGTCATAGCGGCAGTGCTCTGGGTTGAGCCCCGGTCACTCCAGGGGCTGCAGGCGTACCATGTAACCGTTGTGGTCCACGTACCAGACCGTGACGGGCGATGTCGAATTGTCGATCCAGGTTCTGCGGTTGTGCGCGAACGGCTCGGGCAACAGGTACTCGGTCCAGTTCTCGGTCTCCGGGTTGAAACGGACGAACCGGCCACCCTGCATCGCCCCGGCCCACACTTCGCCATTGTGATCGGTCAGTGCCTCGTAGAAGGTCACGAAGGGCGTCGGCGGAACGTATTCCGTGGTCCGGCGTGCCGCTATATCAACCTTGATCAGCACACCGCCGCGGCCACCCATCCAGGCGTTCCCGGCGGGATCGAAGTACCCCTTGGCCGGACGAGACTCTCGATACGGTGTCTTCATCTCCACGACTTCGCCGGTTTCCATGTCGAGAAACGCGAGCCAGCTGCCGCGCGTGAGGCCCCCGGCCCAGTAACGGTTGTCCTTGCTGACCATGTTTCCGTAAGTGCCACCGATGTGCTCCAGGGGGTAGCGCTCCAGGAATTCGCCGGTTTCTGGATGGATCTTGAAGATCTGGTTCTGTCTCGCGACCCAGACGTGGCCGTCCGGGGCCAGCGCGAAGTTGCCGAAGGCCGGCGTGTTGAGCCTCGCGCCGAAGTCCAGCCGGACTTGCGTGAACTCTTCGCTGCGCGGATCGAACTTCGTCAGCGTGTGCGCCCAGTTCTCCGAGAGCCAGACGACGTCGTCCTTGTCGATCCAGACCGAGTGCGTCCCCGGCAGCACGCCAGGCGTCTTCGGCACGCGATACTCAGTGACGATGCCCGTACGCGGATCCAGTTTGCCGACGTACGGGCTGCGGTGCGGCGTATACCAGATATTGCCTGCGGAGTCTCCGGCGACGTCGTGCGGCGCCAGCAGCATGCGGGGCAGTTCGTACTCGGTAATGATCGCCCGCGTCGCGGCGCCATGCGGGCGCGGCAGTACCTGTAGCGGCGTATCGTCCTTCGAGTCCGGGCCACGCACCCTGGCGAGCCAGGGGGCGATCACTTCTTCCTCCCTCTGTACGGAGAAGCCGGAGCGGCCCGGCCGGTTGTTGCCATCGTCGCCGCGACCCGTATCGGCGGAATGGATCAGCGGCGAGCCCCGGTAGCGAATCATCCGGCGCACGAGCAGGCGCCAGCTTTGCTCGTCGAATCGATTACGGAAGATTTGCTGGTAGGAATGGCAGCCGAAGCCGCAGGCGCCCTTGAACACGGCCTTCTCCTCACCCGTGCTCGGCAGGTTGATTATCCACTCGGCTCCGGTGAGTTGGCTCACGATCGCTTCCGTCGGGGGCAGCAGCTCGGTTTCGGACACGCGCTCGAGAACGATGTCGTCGAATTCCTGCTGCCTGCGCGCATTCGCATCGATCCGGACCGCGTTCTTCTGGAACGGTTGAAACTCGAGCGGGCGCGCGATCCGCAAGGTGTATCGACCACCCGGCAGTTTGGGAAACTCGTAGCGGCCCGCCGTGTCGCTGTACACCGTGGTTCTGATGGCGGTTGCCTCGGCGATGAGCTGTACCAGGATGCCCTCCAGTGGTTCGCCCAGAGCGTTCTGCACCTTGCCCGTGGGTCCTCCACCGACGTTGTTGCGGCCCTCCAGCGGTGTGCGCGCCTGGGACGTTCCCCGATACCTCGGGTTGGGTGGCGGTTCTTCGCCTTCGAAGCAGCAGTCGCCGCTTTTGATGTAGCTCAGCAGGTCCGCGATGTCCCCGTCGCTGAGGGTATGACGATAGGCTGGCATAAGCGGGCCGCCGTTGCGGATCTTTTCCGCCACCGTTTCGTCATTGACCGGCTCGCCGGACATGAGCATCGGACGCTCGTAAAGATATTTGAGCAAAGCGGCGGGCGTTCCTGCTTCCACACTGTAAGCGTTGTGGCACATCCAGCATTTGTAGTAGTACAACTCTTCACCGCGCTGGGAGCCGTTCGGAGCCGTTGTACGCAAGTTGTAAACTTCCGTCGAGCGCTGCAAATTGACATCCGGAGCCTGCGCCGCCGCGTCCCGGCTCAGAAAGCTGCCGCCGAGGAGAAGCGCTCCCAGCGTCAGGATTAGCAGATTTCTTTGTGTATTTTGAAGATTCATGAATTCCCCCGTTGTACGCCGCAGCAGGCTAACGTTGTGGCTGTTGATTTTACAAATCCGTATTGACGTTTTTTTGCTCAGGATCGACCAACATTGAACTCATGAGACATTACCTCAGCAGACCTCCGGTCGCCACCGCGGCCGTATTTTTCGCTCGCATCCCGATCACCTGAAACAATTTCTGTTGTACGCATCTCTGCGCACAGATGCATGTCGCCAATTGAATTACGCGATGCGCTATTATCTCAAGACAAGAATTTGAGCCTTGCGAATCAAGCCCAACAATTGTTTGCACATCGAAAATGAGAACGGGAGGAAAAATCATGCCGGACCGTAGAAGATTCCTGAAGGCGATGGCTATTGCAGGTGCTGGCGGATTTGTCGTGGCCCGGTTGCCTGTTGCCGCGGCACAGTCCGCGGGCCGCGAGGTTTCAATCGGCGGCTTTCCTGCGACCGTGGTCGACATGCACGCGCACTGCGAGATCAAGGCGATGGAACGGGTAGTCGCCGGTACTCCGCTGGAGAGGAAGGTTCGGCAGAACCGGCTATTGGGATCCGAACGTCTGGAATTACTTGACGAACGGCGCATTGATGTTCAGGCGATACACGTCGGTCAATACTGGTGGTATGCAGCGGATCGCGATCTCACGCGGCGCATTACCCGCGTCATGAACGAAGGCATGGCCGATTGGGTGAGCAAGCACCCGCAGCATTTCGTCGCGTTGAGCGCAGTGTCTCTGCAGTATCCGGAGCTGGCTGCCGAAGAACTCGAGCACGCCGTGCAGAAGCTCGGACATCGCGGTGCATCCATCGGCGGCCACGTCGGCGGTGAGGTACCGTCGTCGCCGCGCTTCGATCCCTTCTGGGCCAAGGCGGAGGAGCTCAACGTTCCTGTGTTTATGCATCCGCAGAACGCAGACTTCCTGATCGATTCGAGTGAATTCAAAGGGCGTGGCTCGCCGGCAAACATCATCGGCAATCCGCTCGAGACCACCGTGTTCCTGTCCGGATTGATTTTTGACGGCACGTTTGACCGTTTCCCGGGACTGAAGGTCTGCGCGGCCCATGGTGGCGGCTATTTACCCTCTTACTCCGGGCGCGCGGAAGTAGCCTGCGATGTCCGGCCCGATGCCGAATGTGCCAACCAGAAGCGCCCGCGTGATTACCTGAGGACCAACATATTCGTTGACTCGATGGTGTTTACCGACGAGGGATTGCGGCACCTGGTAGCCGAGATGGGTGCCAGCCAGGTGCTCTATGGCACGGACACGCCGTACGACTGGCCCGATACGCTGGATTTGATTCTCGATGCGACCAGTCTTAGCAATGCCGAGAAGGAGGCCATCGTGGGCGGCAACGCTATCCGGCTGCTGAAGATCACGTGATCGCCTTGCATACGGTTACGCTGACGTATCATCGTTATTCACAAGAGCAATGCTGCCGGTGGCTTTCACACTAACGATCAATGGCACAGCGTATGAGGTGGATGCCGAGCCCGAGACGCCGTTGTTATGGGTATTGCGCGATAACATCGGTCTGACCGGTACGAAGTTCGGCTGCGGCATCGCACAGTGCGGCGTCTGCACAGTGCATATGGATGGGCAGCCCGTGCAAGCCTGCATGACGACCGCCGCGAGCGCGGTTGGTCGCAAAATCACGACGATCGAGGGTTTATCCGACGACGACAGCCATCCCGTGCAGCGCGCCTGGATCGAATTTTCGGTACCACAATGTGGCTACTGCCAGTCGGGTCAGATCATGGCGGCTGCAGCATTGCTGTCGCACACGGCAAATCCCACCGACAGCGAGATCGATGCGGCGATGGCCGGCAGCCTGTGTCGTTGCGGTACCTATTTGCGAATCCGCAAAGCCATTCATCGAGCCGCCGAGCTGGCGCAGACGTCAGGGAGTCCATGATGACGGTCATGGACTCCAGGCTGTCCCGGCGGACATTGATCCGCACGATGGTGGGGGCCGGAGGCGGAATGCTGCTCGGCTTTCATATCCCGGGGGCGTTTGCCGCGGTGGTGGCGCCGAAGCCATGGACGACACCGACCGATGGCACCGAGATCAATGCCTGGTTGACGATCGATGCGAACGGCACCGTAACGATACGCGTCCCGCACTCGGAGCAGGGGCAGGGCGCGCTGACATCGGTCTCGATGCTGGTCGCCGAGGAGCTCGATGTGCCCTGGGAGGATGTGCGGGCGGTGTTTGCGGACATGAACCGTCACGTCAACTACGGCGAAGAGTACATCGTTACGACTACTCACGGCTCGCAGCTCGTCCGCTTGCAGCACCCGCACATCATGCAAGCGGGCGCGTCGGCGCGCGAGCGGCTGAAGGCGGCCGCGGCGGAAGCCTGGGGAGTCGAGCACGCCGCCGTGGTCGCGAAGCAGGGCGTGCTGACTGCGGGCAACCGTAACGCGCGCTATGCCGAATTCGCGACCGCGGCGGCAGAAATCACGCTGGCCGAGGAACCTGCTATCAAGACGCCCGGGCAGTGGTGGCTTCTGGGCAAGCCGATCCCGCGCCTCGATGTGCCCGTCAAGGTCAACGGCGGGGCGCAGTATTCGATCGACGCACGCATTGACGGCATGGTTTATGCGGCGGTAAAGAGCTGCCCGGTTCCGTGGGGCCGGCTCAAGGGCTACGACGCCGACGCGATCAAGGATCGCAAAGGCGTTATCGCCGTAGTTGAATTGAAAGCGATTGCCGGGAAGACCGGCGATTCCGACATGCAGAATGGTGTCGCCGTCGTGGCGGATACCTGGTACCGGGCCAAGACAGCGCTCGACCTGATGCCGATTGAGTGGGATGCCGGCCCCGACGGTGAGGTCAGCAGCGACACCCAGCTTGCGAAGGCGCAGCAACTTTTCGGGCAAGTGGGCGAAGTCAGCAATGAGGTTGGTGGCGACGCACTCGGGATAATTGCCGCCGCCGAGAACAGCCTCACAGCAGACTATCACCGCCCGTACGAGACCCATGCGCGCATGGAGCCGATCAATGCTACGGTCAGCGTGACAAATGCACGCGTTGACGTGTGGTCACCCACCCAGGATCAGGCGCTCCCGCTAAAGCTCGTTGCGGACCAACTGCAGCGCGATCCGCGGGATGTGTATGTGCACACAGCGTTTATCGGCGGCGCGTTCGGTGGAGGGGGTGGTGGCCGTACGGCCGTTACCCGGCAGGCGGCCGAAATCTCCCGTGAGGTCGGGCGTCCCGTGAAGGTGATCTGGTCCCGCGAAGAAGACGTGATGCAGGACAAGCAACGGCCACCGGTGCACACGAGGCTTGCAGCCGCATTGGGTAAGAATGGATTGCCGAATGCATTTTTCTCGCGCGCAGTCTGGTTCACGTACGGCGGCGCGAAACGCCACGGTCCCGCTACGGCCGATTATTCAATTGCTACGATGCCCTACAAAATTCCCAACCGGCGACACGAGCGTCATAACGTGGCCGCCCACATCCCGACCACAACCCATCGCGCGCCGGGCGCAAACCAGAACGGATTCATCATTGAGCAATTTGTCGACGAAATGGCCCTGGCCGGAGGGCGGGATCCGCTCGAGTGGCGCATCGAGATGACGAAAGGCCTCGAGCCCTGGCAGCGAGTCCTTTTCAAGCTGAAGGAAGTGTCCGGATTCACGACCGAGCTGCCGCGCGGCCAGGGTATGGGCGTTGCGATCATCGAGGATCACAATTCGATCTGCGGCGCCTGCGCGACCGTCTCGGTGAGCCGGCGCGGCCGGCTCGTCGTTGAGAAGGTCATCATCGTCATGAACTGCGGTTATGTGATAAACCCGCTGAACGGTGCCGAGCAGCTCGAGGGCTCAGTTTGCTGGGAGCTTTCGCACGCGTTGTACGGAGGGCTTGATCTCAGGGAGGGTCGCTTCGTGAACAGTAACTTCGACACGTACAATCTGATGCGTATCCAGCAGATGCCGGACGTCGACGTTCATTTCGCCCTGTCGCAGGACGGCTGGTGGGGCGGCGTAGGCGAGCCGGGCGGCCCGCCGACGCCTCCGGCCGTAGCCAACGCGATTTACTTCGCGACCGGCAAGCGCGTGCGCTCGACGCCGATCGCGAAGCACGATCTGAGTTGGTCGTGACCTAGCGCGAAGACTACTCTTAAAGTTTGCGCACAGCAGCGCCTACTTGAATTTTACAATGAAGTACTCCGTGTTGGTCTTGCCCCAGCCAGGATTGCGATGAATGATCGTTACCGGATAACCCCCCACATTCTGTACCAAGCGCGCCGGCACCGTCGCGCGTACTTCGTCATCGCTGACGAGTTCCGTCTCGAGCAAGAAGTCGCCAAATTGGACGGTCGAGGTAATCAGAAACGGACCGCCTTTCACGCTCAGCGTAAAATCGTCACCGCCTTCGACGACGACTTTGGGCGAAATCGATGAAATTATCGCCGGGATCTCGCTGACCGGACCGAAACCCGGGTACTCGATCTGCATCCCGGGCGGCCAGGGTATGGGATTGCGATGATCGTAGTGGTAACCGATATCGAGGATCCGGCCATCCTGCATGACCATTTCGATGTCCTGGTATGCCGTGATGTCGTCGAGCGGATTGCGCGGCAAGACCAGCAGGTCCGCCAGTTTGCCTTCTTCGACGGTGCCGAGGTCCTTATCTTTCCCGAGCCTTTGTGCCGGCCAGATCGTGCCGGACTGCATCGCCTGCAGGGGCGTCAGCCCCGCATCGACCAGCAATTGCAATTCCCTGACCGTGGTGATCCCGGGCAGCATTGTGGCGTGATTGAGTGAGGTCGTGTCAGGGCCCAGAATGAGCTTGCCGCCCGCATCCACAAACGTCTTGGTGAACCACTGGAAATTCTGAAAGCCCTTTTTCATCAGCGCGAGTTCATCGGCCGTGACCTTGTCGAGCAGCGTGTAATCGAGCACGTTGACCCGGATACGCTCCGGTATGTATGCGAGCTCCGGCTCGCTGAGCAACAAATGATCCTCTGTGCGGTATTGGTCGACGCGATTATGGACGTGCCTGAAGGTGTAGGTCAGGTTCGACTCGATGAATACGTCCTCGCGGACCATCAGGTCGATCAGATCCTGTGCGAGCTCACGATCCATCATGCCGAACATCATTATCCGTCGCGGATCCTCAAGGAACAGCCAGTACTCGGTCAGGTCGGGATTGGAGCTGCCTACCTTCGACTCGTCCCATGTGGAGATCTCCGGAAAGATGACCCGGCGCCGGCCCGTAGCGATCACGCGCATGTCGGGCACCTTGTCGAGGTCTTCCTGTCGCAATACGGACAGTGCGATACCCGTGGAATGCGTCAGGCCGTCGATTCCGGCGTTGATCGCGTCAACGGCGCTGATCCCCAGATGCCCCTCGATGTGTAGTCCCGCCCGGTGCGCCTCTTCCGCCACGGCTTTGAGCTGCTCGGCCGTGAGGCCCGTGTACGCTTTTATGAAAGACGGTTTCAATTCCCTGATGGCTTTCCTTGCAGCCTCTCTGGCCGCTTCGACGCTGTCGAAAACGTCGAAGGAACGCTCGCGGAAGAACATGCGCGGGCCCTTTATTTTTCCTTTATGCACGCCCTCGTTCTGCGCGTGCAGCCAGTCCGGGCCACCGCCTGACTGGACGTATGCCGACGTAATCCCGTTGGTCACCAGCATCTCACCGAACCAGTCCTTGTAATGCAGGTGTTTGTCCCATAACCCCGGAACGATGTACTTGCCCGAAACATCGATAACTTCGGCTCCCCGGGGGATGTTGCGGGCGCCTATCGAATCGATGCGATTACCGCGAACGATTATGTTCGTCTCGACAGGGGCCGCAGCGCCCGTGACGTCGATCAGCGTGCCACCGCGCAACACCTTGACTTCTTGTGCCATGACCCCGGACTGCGGCAATACCATCAGCGCCGCAAGAACGAGAGTACAAACGAACTTGCCCCTGACCACTGGTAGTAGTCGGTCTGCCAGACTGGCTCTCATTGTTTCATTCCTTACGAAATTGTTCTGAATTATTGGTGGAAATTGCAGGTTTATTATTCGCGCACCCAGAGCATAACAAAAATTGTTGTGTCCGGGAGACGGCGATGGACGCAATTGCAGTACTGCTCATAACGGCGCAGGACCGGCTCCCGGAGGGGCCCCACGTTGTGACCGTTTTGTAATTCGTCCAAAGAGTTCGCCTGCTTTCAGGCCGCGTAAAGACAGCCGATTGATGCGAACACAACTCATCGCCAAAGGCATTTCCGGGATTCCTTGCCGTGGCGATGCGGGCGTATACTTGCAATGCCAGGATCACGCGACGACATCTGTCCCGATGAAGCAGCGTATCCTGCGAATACAGTACCGAAAGTGTGTGCCAGGTCCCAGATTATGTCCGTTGCGGTGTTCTATGCTGCGGGAACTTACGACAGTGGTACGTGACTCGGTCCGGCGGGGGGAAACCTGGCTGTTGTTCAGTCTGGTTTCTGTTCGCCGGTCCCGGCGGCGCGTGCACTTTGAGCAACAGGTGATTCCATGCGACACGGTCTAATCGTTGTAATTGCAGTCCTGGGGTGCGTAGCTGCGGCCTCCCGTGCGGGTGCGCAGGAACAGGACTCGAACATGGCGCCTGTTGCCCAGACTAAGTTGCAGATCGAAATCCAGTCTCCTTCCGCCGACTTTACCGTGGACGAGGGAGAAACCACGATCGAGGTGGAAGGTATTGCGTCAGCGATCGGCGGCGTGCGGTACATCGACATGATATTCGTGATGGATACGTCGCAGAGTCTGCGCAGCACCGATCCGAAGGATTATCGCTCGACAGGGGCGATCGGCCTGGTCAGGAACCTCTCGCCCAGAAGCGACATCAAAATCGGTGTCGTCAGCTTTGACAACAAGGGTGAACTTGCTCAGCCCATGACGTCGGATCGCGACATGGTTGTCGGGGCGTTGCGGGATTTACCCCGATCCGGCAGTACGAATCTCGCAGCCGGTATTCTTGCCGCGCTTGCGGAACTCGAAGAAAACGGGCGCCAAGGTTCATCACGCGTAGTCATGTTGTTTACGGACGGCATGTCCAACGAGAGGAAGGCGTATGAAGCCGCGGTGCATGCACACTCGCGTGGCGTGACGGTTCAAACGCTTCTGCTCGGGTCGAGCAAAACAGGCACTTCGATTCTCGACACCATCGCGTGGGCAACGGGTGGTAGTTTTGTCCAGGTAACGGACCCGACCATGCTTCCCCAGGCATTTTTGGATCTTCGTACTACGGGCGTGGACAGCGTCACGCTGAGCGTGAATGGTGCGGACCCGGTTCCGGCACGCCTCGCGGGTGGAACGTTCGCAGGAAGCGTGCCGCTTGAGGTGGGCGAAAATCGTATCGTTGCGTTGGCGACGAGCCTGGAAGGGCAGACGCAGGAGTCCGTCATAACAGTCAATGTGCGTGATGCGAGCTGTGCGGCCCTGGAGGTGATGGCCACGAACGAGGGACGACCTGTCCTGTCCCTCAACGACCGGGCGGTCGAAATCGTCGTTGATGCGTCCAGAAGCATGTGGGGACGCATGGACGGTGAACCCAAGATGGTGGTCGCCAAGGAGATTCTGGAGGACGTTTCTTACTGGTTTCCTGAGGACCTCGACCTTGCGCTCCGCGCCTACGGCAGCACGAGCCCGAGCGACAATAATAACTGCGCCGATTCGACGCTGCTGGTACCTTTCGGAGAGGCAAATCGCGAGCCCATTCGCAGGGCGATCGCCGGCTTGGTTCCACTAGGACAAACGCCCATCGCTTATGCGTTGAATCAGGCAGCTCGCGACTTCGGCACTCTGCAGAGCGATCGTGCACTGGTTCTCGTCACCGACGGCATCGAAAGCTGCGGCGGGAACCCCGTCCAGGCGGCGCATGAGCTGCGCGAGCAGGGCATCATAGTGCACTTGATCGGCTTCGGGCTTGGCAATGCCACTGATGAAGACGCCGCGAGTCTGCAAGCAGTTGCGGATGCATCGGGTGGCCGCTACGTGACGGCTGGCAGCGCCGCAGAACTCAAAGAGGCACTGGCACAAACGGTAGCTACCTCGTTCAGTGTATTCAAAGGTAGTACAGAGGTTGCGCACGGATCTCTCGGTTCGGACGAACTTCTGTTTTTGCCCGAGGGCGACTATCGGGTCAGATTCGATAGTTCGCCGCCACAGGAGATGCCGATCAGCCTGGCCCCACGGGATCGATTGACATTGACGCTGGAGAAGCAAGCAGGCGTTGTCTCGCATTTCGAGCGCCGCGATGTCCTCGAGCACCGATCCTGCGAAGACTTCGCCGCGTCGATAGAGCGTTTGACGAAGAACAACGAACGGCAGCGCTCGGTTACGACCATAGCTGACTGACGAGCTTGGGTCTGAGGCGAGACAGGTGACCGAAGGCAGGGGTCACAGGGTCGATCGACGGAACGTGAATGGCGACGACCAGCTAAGCCGCGTGGGGGCTGTGTGATCCTGTCGGCCGCGCCGTGCCTGTTGCCCGAAACAACGGGTCTCCAGTTGTCCAGCAAGGCTGATCAATGCGTTGTCCGTAGCACTCTGAAACGCAGCAATGATCGCGGAGAGTTTGTCCTCTCGTGCAGGAGCCGTGGTCGCAGCGCTGACCGCGATATCGCCAAAGCCACAATTCACGCGGCCCACGAGTTTGACGCGTACCTGCGGCGGCGCGCCCGCCGTCGTGACCACCGCGAAGAACTCGCGCAATTCCAGGTCCAACGACCATTCGACACCTCTGATTTGCGACCCGCTGCTGACACGATTGAAACGACCGCTGCTTTCAAGGGAAAGGCGCACCGCTACGGTTACGATCTCCGGAAGGTGATCTGGCCACCGTGCACCGGCATAGTAATTTAGCCGCGCGCCCGGTCCCTTCACCAGAATTCGGTCCGTGTCGAGGCCGGGTAAGGCGCGAACCACCACCACCAGGTCGGGTAAATCTCCCGTCGGCGCTGTGTCGAGGCGCAAGTTGACCGCCTCCAGCCAATACACGTGCTCGGGCGGCTGATCCGAGGTCAGCATGCCGCCGCAACCGCCCAGGGCCGCCGTCCAGAGCGTCAATAGCAAAAGCAGCAAGCGCTCTTTCATTGCGATACCGTGACCGGATCGAGCTTCGGTTTATAAATGATCGCAGAAGGGTCACCGCGCAGCTTGGCGCCGAGTTTTTCCAGTTCGCGCATCGCTGCTCGCGTATCTGTCATGAGCGCCGCTGTTTCGCCGACACCGCCGGCGAGGAAGCTGTCAATGGCGGCATCATTTTCCACAAGCCAATGCTCCACCCGTCCGGTTGCGTTGGCCAGATTGTCGGTGGTTTGCCTGAGGTTTTGCATGGCCGCCAACAGGTCCGGCTTGGCCTCCGCAGTAACTTCGGCTGCAAGTTCAAGTGTATCCTGTAACCTGTCCAGCGACTCGTTTATGCGTACGGGCACGATTGCCATTGCCTCTCGTTGCTGTGCGAGCGCGCCGGTGACTTGTTCGAGATTCTCCAGGATTTGCGTTGCAGAGCTGCGGTTTTTCTCGCCGAGTATCAGACCAGCACCGTCTAATATTTTATTGACGCGAGCCAAGAGATCCGGACCCGAACTCAAAAGCGCAGCGATACCGACATCGCGAGTTCGTATGATCGGGTAAGCATGCCCTGCAGTTACAGCAAGTTGCTCATGCTCGCCGGGGTCCGCGGCAAGATTGATGAAGGCCACTCCGGTAATTCCCTGGTACGCTAGGCTTGCATAAGTGCCGCTGTCGATGGGCGTTGAGCTGGCGATTTCGATCTGGACTTCTATCGCCGTGTCTTCTGCGCGGGATAACTCGATGGAGGTTACCTGGCCAACATCGACACCCATGTAGCGCACCGGACCGCCTTCGCTGAGGCCATTGACGTCCCGCTCGAAGATGATGGTGTACCGCGTCGTGGGTACCGTCTGGCCGACCTCACTGACCCAGAATCCAACAATAAGCAACACGATGACGCCAAGCAGAATAAAGACCCCGACTGCCAGGTAGTTAGTTCGCTCGTACATGTTTCTTCTCCTTTTGTCGTGCTCTTACGGCACGCGGGTCGTTAAAGTAACGCTGAATCCACGGATGCGGCGACTGGACAATCTCATGCAGGGTCCCGACCACGACTTTCTTGTCCACCAGCACAGCCACGCGATCACATAGTCCGAACAGGCTATCCATGTCGTGCGTCACCATGATGATTGTGAGATTCAGGCTGGACTGAAGATAAGTGACCAGGTTGTCGAATTTCGTAGCGCCGATCGGGTCGAGGCCTGCAGTCGGTTCGTCCAGGAACAATATATCTGGCTCGAGCGCCAGGGCCCGCGCCAGTGCAGCGCGTTTTACCATTCCCCCCGACAATTCGGAGGGGTACTTGTCCAACGCACTCAGGGGCAGACCAGTCATCCGGACTTTCAGTTGTGCAAGGTCGCGCCGCGTCGCAGCCGATGCGTTCGAATGCAAGGCGATGGGCAATTCCACGTTCTGTCGTACGGTCAAAGCGGAAAACAGGGCGCCGTTCTGGAACAACACCCCCCAGCGCTGCTGCAGACCCGGACCGACCGACTGAACATCGTGTCCGAGTACGCGAATTTCTCCAGCCTGTGGTTTGCGCAGGCCGAGCATGCTGCGCATGAGCACAGATTTGCCGGTGCCCGAACCGCCGACGATGCCGAAAATTTCTCCTGGCAAGATGTCCAGACAAAGTTGATCATGAACAACGTGCGTCCCAAACGCATTGACCAGGTTGCGGATTGAGACGATCGGTTCCATCTAGATTCCTAGCCGGACAAACACAACGGTAAACACGGCATCCGCCGCAACAATGAGCGTAATGGCCTGTACCACCGCAACTGTGGTCAGGCGTCCCAGCTGTTGCGCGGAGGTTGTTACCTGCAGGCCGCGCAAGGTACCGACGGCGCCTATCAGTAATGCAAATACCGGCGCCTTGACCAGGCCGACGAACAGCGTCGTCAGGTCGGCGCTGGCCGCCGCCCGGTCAATAAACTGAGCCATGGACATGTCCAGCACGGTCGTACTGAGAAACAGGCCGCCAGCCAGCCCCGACAGGTCGGCAAAACCAGTCAGCACTGGAAGGGCGATCATCAGCCCCAGAACGCGTGGTGCCACCAGCACCTGGTTCGGATTGAGCCCCGTCACACGCAGGGCGTCCAGTTCCTCGTTGAGTTTCATGACGCCCAGCGAAGCGGCAAATGCACTGCCCGATCGACCGGCTACCATGATGGCCGCCATGACGACGCCCATTTCCCGCAGTATCGAAATCGTGACCAGGTCCGCAACGAATACGTCGGCGCCGAACTTAGCCAGTTGTGTCGCCCCCTGGTACGCGATGACCAGCCCCATAAGAAAACTGATCAGGCAGACGATGGGAATCGCCTGCACACCGGTCTGATAGATTTGCCGTATCGTTTCGCGGAAGGCGAGTGCGGACGGGCGGGTGATTCCTTGCAGGACGGTCACTGTAATGTAACCGACATCCTGCAGCCCAGACGTAGCCGCTCTGCCTAACGACTCCAGTCCACGTCGAATGCGCTGCTCATCGACGACGGGTACCTCTTCGTCATCGATGGATATGCCGGAACCGGCGACCTCGCTCAGGCTGATAGAAAGGGACGCAGCGTCATCGGGGCCGTCGCCCAGGCTGGCGTCATCGACTTCTACCGTAACATTCAATGTCGGATTGCTCGCAAAATCCAGTGTTGCGCCGGCGTCCAGCCAGAGTTCGGGGCCGACGATCTCGAACAGCGCCGCATCAGCTCCGGATAAAGTCAATTTGTTGATGCCCAGCGCGTCGTCGGAAATCACGATATCGGCAACCTTGATGCCGCCGGACGTGTTCGTATCTTCCCGGATGCTTGTAATCGCGTTGGCAAGGCTGATGACCGGCGGCTCGTTTACGTCGGTGATCGCGATCGACAATGGCGCGGTGTCGTCCGGCGTGGCGCCAATCGCGATGTCGTCGACCTCGACCGTAACGTCCAGTATCGGCTGCGTTTCGAAATCCAGCCTGGCTCCGGCGATCAGGCGCAGCTCAGTGCCGACGATCTCAAACAGCTCCGCGTCGGCACCGCTCAGGCTCAGTTTGTTCTCACCGCGCCCGTCGTCGGTGACAACGATTTCGGCGACCTTTATAGGAGCCGACGTGTCTACGTCTTCAGGTAAGGTCGTCGTGGCATTGATGAGCGCCACGGTAGGCGGCTGGTTGAGGTCCGTGACGTTCTCCAGGAAACTGAAGTGAGCCGCTTTGAAGCCCTGGAAGTCGGTGTTGCACCCCTCGGCCTCAAGATCCTGAGATCTGCGGAACAGCACCCAGGCGCCGGCGATGTCGATATCCTGGAGCCCGCCGCACTGAAAGGTCACGGCGCTGGCGCTGCCGACGTCCAGGTCGGCCAGCGCAGTTTCAAGATCGGACACGTTGCTCAACACCCAGTCGCCTTTAAGGCTGACTGTCAGCGAGTGGTCGTGTCGTTCTGAATTTAGATATTCGTTCTCCACTGGCGCTTCTTATCGTTGTTGTGGCCATCCTCGCGGAAACCGCCCAGGTCGGGGGCTGCCTCGGCCTCCAAGTTTACGCAGTCTGTCGCCGGGAATCCCGTAGGCGACACACCATTGTGGCAGTGAGCAGGGTGGTAAAGAGCTTCAGCAGTTCAACATGAATTCGAGGCGCTCACCACAACGGATTGGCCCGGCACATGCGCCGAATCGAGTTCCGGCTGACCTCGATAATGGCTTTTCCATCGCCAGAATATGCTGTCCACATCATTAAGCACAGCGCACAATATGGCGTGTTCCATCTCTTAGCGCGTATTAGCCAACTTAAATTCTGCTCGCAGGCCGCGGCGGAAAATCGAATCCTGACAAGAATTCGACCATACAATTTACAGCTCGGGTCACTGCTCAAAACGCAGCGTTACTTGTGCCCTGAATTCATCGTCACGCGGTGCGAAGCGCCATTTGCTAACCGCGTATTCGACGTTACTGTCAAAAACATCGCCAGGCTCGGAGTTCAATATTTCGATGGCGCCAGTGCTGCCGTCGGGATAAACGCTAAAGCCGACGTCAACGAATCCGCTCAAGCCGCGCCGTCTCGCAGACCGCGGAAATTGTGGTGCAATATATTTTTCAATACCCATGTCGGAGAGTTCCATTTTCCTCGGTTCTGACGACTCGCCGGTCAATGTAGTGCCGGAATCGGCGACAGCGTCGCGTGCGAGACCAGACACGTCACTGCTCGCGGTTGGCAGCGCGTCCAAACCTGCCACCGCTAACGTCGTTGCAGCGGTCTGTGCAGGCTCGACATCGGGGCGCGATGGTGGAATCGCGGATTCCTCACTGCCCGCGCTTGGCAGCGGGGCCAAACCTCCCACCGCTAACGTCGGTGCAGCGGTTTGTTCAGGCTCGACATCGGAGCGCGATGGTGGAATCGCGGATTCCTCATTGCTCGCGCTTGGCAGCGGGGCCATACCTCCCACCGCGAACGTCGGTGCAGCGGTTTGTTCAGGCTCGACACCCGAGCGCGATGGGGGACTCGCGGATTCCTCGGGCGCAGAGTTTGCCAACGCCGATGCGGCGATCATCGCGTTTTTGGCCTCTTCTTCGGCGCGCAATAGCGACGCTCTGGCCGCTGCGAGCTCCGGCGTAAGAACGTCGAGAGCAGCAACGGCATCCAATAGGTCGGCGGCCTCTGGGAACCGGTCAGCTGAGGTTGCGAAAGCCGCGCGCGTCAGCAGACGCTCACCGAGGCGTTCCATCGATGCCAGCAGCCGTGAATCGGCGGCATAGTCCTGTTGAAGCTCAATTAATGATGCAAATGCATTGTTCCCAGTCGGAGTCATGAGATTGCCGGCGGCAATCTGGTCGTTCGCTGCCTCAAGTTGTCTCAGAAATTGGCGTTCCTGCGTGTACTGTGCGATCTGGTCTCTGATAACGTTGATCGCGTTGATATCTACGTGAGCATAATTCTCCGCCTCGGCCAACAACTCGGCGGATCGTTCAAAGTCTCCTTCGGCAGCCGCCAGGCGAGCCTCAGCTAACTGACGATCGCCCTGTGCTACAAGTAGCTCATTGACAATGGCGATGGCAGGATTCCCAGGGTCGGTCTCGGCGGCGATGGCGAGGTCGGCAGATGCAAGCTCAGGAGCACCGGCGCGCAATTGCGTATCCGCGTGTTGCACGTACATATCGCTGATCGCACGCAAGCCGCCAAGCGCGATTGGATTGACCGAGTCGATTACTAAAGCTTCGCGATACAAGTCGCGTGCATTGTTATCGACAGGCGTCAGAAATCGCTCCTCGTCCATTGCCGTGGCGGCGCTGCTCAGAAGTCGGTCCAGTTCGGTGGGCTCAGACGTTGCAGACGTTGCGTCTACGGCTACAGTCGACTGGTCATCCACCAGCGCGGTCCCAGCGATAGTCGACTCTTCAGTCTCGGAGCTGCTTTGCCACAGCCACCAAGTCCCGGCCAAAATGATGATCGCGGCCAGGGGCACCGCCCCCAGCCAATACGCGGACGGTCGGACATGCTGCCAATTCGTGGCAACGGATTCGCTTGCGGCTGCGGATTCGGTGGAGAATACATCTGCCGTCCCCGGTCGATCCGACCGCAGGTAAGAAAGTGCTCGGCTCAGTGTCTGCGACTCCGTCTCGGCGAGTCCGGCTATTGGCGGAATGCTCAAATCCGCCTGTTTGGCCTCAATTGAGGACAAGCCCGCAAACGGGTGTGTTCCACCCAGCAAACGGTAGGCGACACATCCTAGAGAGAAGACGTCGTCTTCGAAGACAGGTGTCGATCCCGAGAGCAACTCGGGACTCGCATACGTGCGCGTTGCCCAGACAGGCCTGACATCAGCCGCGTCGACCTGATCGCCGCAGTATCGCGCCACACCGAAATCCAATAATTTAATATCCTGCGTATCGGTAATGAAAATATTGGACGGATTAATATCGGCGTGCACCACATTGTTAAAATGCGCGTGCTGCACTGCGGCCGCAATGCTGCGAATGACGCGCCACGCAAATTGCGGCTCAAGTCGTCGCCCACTCGTGCGCCGCAGTAACGCGTTTACGGTTTCGCCTTCGAGCCATTCCATAACGAGAAAAAACTGCCCGTTATGCTCATCGAAATCGTAGATGTTGATGATATTCGGATGCGACAGGCGCTGCGCCTTGGCCGCCTCGCGCTCTAAAGCAAGGCGCGCATTGACCCCTGTCGCCACCGAGCGCCGCATCATCTTGATCGCGACGTGAATTAGCTCGGGACCGTCAAGATGCCTACGGTTGTCGACTGCTTTGTAGACGTGACTCATGCCGCCGGAGTGGACGAGTTGCACGATTTCGAAACGGTCCTTGAGAAGGAATCCTGGTTCCAGAGCTTCATCGTCCGTCGGCTGGACGGGCGCCGGGCCATCCTCGATCGGAGCACTCGCATCAGTGACATCCATGGATTCGTGGTCTTTGCCAACGGGTTCGACCGTTATTGCCACGATTTCTGAGGTTACAGCGTCCTCGAATTCGTCGCTCGCGAGGCTGGCGACTGCGCTAGTCTTGTCCGGCAAGGCAGGATGGCCATCTTCGCTTTTGTGCACCATGGATTAATAACTCGTCCGCAAGTATCAGGATTTCCTGGAGGTGCCTCCTAGTTCTTATCAACGAGTGCGCTGAGAATTTCGATTGCACCGCCGGCGGAAATTGGTTTCAGGAGATTTCACCGTATCATTAAAGTATGCACGAATGGCAGGAGCAGGAGCAATTGCCGCCCCATGGGTTGCTAATATTCCATCCTTGCATCAGAAACGAGAGTGACAAGCCCTCTCTGGGTAAGTTTGCACCATCGTGGTGCGGTTTTAAGTGCTTGAATAACTGGCGAAAACCGGGTCGGGGTGCGAGGATTTGAACCGTACTCACAGTGCTCCTTGTCAATCGATTGCCGGTGAGCGTCGATTGGGAGGTCCCCTGCCTCCCGAATCCAGGTATCGGATGGTAACTGATTGTTTTTATTGATCAATTCGGTCGCATATTCTCAGTGCACGAGTTCCTGCTCGACGCTCAGCTGTTCAAAGCAGCAATCCTGAAACTGGCTCATGTCTTGCTCCCTGTCTGCGGCCAATACGAATTGCATGTCTGAAGCAAGACGCTGATCGTTGTATTTGCAGGTGCGAAGCATGCGTGGCGACGGCGATCAACGAGGAGTGGACTCCGGCAGGCGGATAACGGGGAAATCCGCCTGGCAGATCGCGGACATGTTGAACCGCTTCTGCCATTGCATAAATGTCGACGAGAATGCACTGCGACGGAGCCTCGAAACTGATCTCGGCGGACCAGGAGCCTATTCGCGATTGCTGGAGGCTCATCCGCACCTGCTCGCGACGTCGCCGATCTTTGTTTCTCACGACCAGATCGATCAGATGACGGCCATCATCGATTCGATTGAAAGCACCGTGTCCCTGAAGGCCTACCAGGATCTGGTATTGAAATGGGCGCCGGACGTCGGCCGCATCCACAATGGGCCACGGGGAGTCTTCTTCGGCTACGACTTCCATCTCACGAACGATGGGCCAAAGCTCATCGAGGTCAACACCAATGCTGGCGGTGCCTTGCTAATTCTACATCTCGCCGCTGCCCAGCAAGCCTGTTGTCCGGAAGTCGAGGACTTTGTTGTCGGCAGCGTCAACCTGACCACGCTCGAACAAGAGCTGGTTACAATGTTTCGCAAGGAGCTACACCTCCAGTTCCGCGGAAGGGAGCTACGCCGCGTAGCCCTTGTCGATGAGAATCCGACCGCCCAATTCCTGAGCCCGGAATTCACTCTCTTTGAGCGTATGTTCAACGATCAGGGAATCGACGCAATCATCACAGGCCCGGATGAACTCGTACTGCGCGACGGAGTGTTGTATGCGGATGGACGAGCGATCGACCTCGTTTACAATCGATTGACGGACTTCTACCTGCAATCGCCCCAATGCAAGGTCCTCAATCAGGCCTATCGAGACGCGGCTGTCGCGCTCACGCCCGGCCCTTACGACCACGCGCTATACGCCAACAAGCGAAACCTCACAGTGCTTTCTGACCCCGGGCTCCTCATCAATTTGGGTGTTGACGCCGAAGTCGCCAAGATTCTTGCCGCCGGGGTGCCGAGAACGGTCATGGTGTCAGAAGACAATGCGGAACCGCTGTGGATTAACCGGCGCCGCCTCTTTTTCAAACCGGTATGGGGCTTCAGCAGCAAAGGCACGTATCGAGGCGCCAAGCTGACTCGCAAAAAATGGGAGGCCATCTTAGGCTCCGATTACGTCGCCCAGGCGTTGGTTCTGCCAAGCGAGCGTCTCCTGATCGACGGTGGTGATCAGCGCACTATGAAGTTGGACGTCCGCTGCTACGTGTATGACGGCACAATACAGCTGCTCGGAGCACGCATGTACCGCGGGCAGACGACGAATTTTCGGACCGATGGCGGGGGACTGGCCGCTGTATTTACGACCTCGATACGCAAGAGCTAAGTGTAATCCCGAATTGCGCACGCAGATAATCAGGCCCATAAATTCGAAAGAACCGGTCGTATCGGACCAGTGATCTCCACTTGGCCGGATCAGCCGGTGCGGAGGGACATCATGAAATCACTACAGCTCACCTACGATGGCGATCAACACGCCACCGCTGTGAAAGAGCCACATCACAATGTCGTTGCTATCGATTGTCCAATTACCGCCAGGGGTGATGAGTTTTCGCCGGGAAACCTGCTCGGTATCAGTGTCGCCGGCTGCATGCTTCTGTCGATGGGTGCCGTCGCTCAACGCGATCATCTGGATCTTAGCGGCGCAGTCGTCGATATCGAACTGACCGAGACGAGCAAGCCGTATCCGCACGTCGATGGCATAACTCTGGTATTTAGCGTACCGCGGGATTTTGCGTTTACTGATCGGCTGAAAATGGAACGGGCAGCAGAGCTCTGCCCGATCAAGCACAGCTTTGGCAAAGACACAGTAGTAACGGCGACTTTCAATTACGGCGTAGCCAAGGCAGCCTGAACCGGCTACCTGGGAGTTTAATTATGACAACCTTTAACATTTGGATGGAGAAACATCACCGCGGGATAGTATTCTCGCTTGCGTTTGTTGTCGTGTTCTTTGCCGCATCCTGCACGTTTCACGACGTAATTCCAATATGTCACTATCTGTTCGGCTGTGACCATGGTCTGCATGCGGCGGTGTAATCATGGACGAGCGAATGAAAGAACTTGTTGCGATAGGGGCATCCGCTGCCGCCAATTGCCATCCATGTATGGACCATCATCTCGCCAAATGCGACGCATTGGGAATTGATCGCGCGGAAGTCATAGCGGCGGTAAAGGTTGGGTTGATGGTGAATCACGGCGCCGAAAAAGCAATCCGCAAAAAGACACGCGAGCTTCTCGGCGCAACTGCGGTGGACGCCTGATGCCCGCAACTTCCGCCGACAACCTCAGATCATCGGAGAGAGAAATGGAAGAGAAAATCTCAATGTCGACATGCCCAATGGCCAAGGCATGCAAGGGGATGATGGAGAAACCACGCACCAGTCTGTGGATGATCATTCCAGGGCTGTTTTTCGTTGCGTTGGGTATCGCGATCATCCTTTATCCGCAAATTCTGGTATGGCTCGTTGCGATAGCGCTGATCGTGATGGGACTCGCTATGCTGATGATGGTCAATTTCATGCGGAGTTTCGGAAAACGTATCCACAACAGGCCAGCGTAAGCCAGGCAGCGATGATTAGCTCGGCAATGCTATACGTCGGGGCGGCCATCGTCATTGCCTGGGGCATCGCGCACATAGTGATTCCGACCAAAGGTATCGTCGATGGATTTGGACCGATAACGCCGGACAACAGGCGGATTCTCCTCATGGAATGGTTAATGGAGGGTGTGCTACTGGTCTTCATCGGTGTGCTTGTGGCGTTGGTAACGATACAGGCGGCCGAATCGGAACGGTCGGCAATGGTCGTGTACCGCATGGCGGCTGCGGCGCTTGTCGTTATGGCGGGTGTCTCTCAGTTCACCGGGGCGCGCACCGCCATTCTTCCGATGAAGTTGTGCCCAGCCATCTTTCTAACCGCCGCTGCACTGATCTTCTTCGCGACGGTGCTTTGACTGGAATCACTTGCCAGTATTGGGCGAGGGTAGTCGTAAGCAACTGCTATGGTAAGCAAACACCGGACGGGGTGAGAGGATTGAAACCGTACTCACAGTGCACCTTGTCTATCGTTAGGTGTTGAACGTCGATCGGGAGGCCCCTGCCTCCCGAATCCGGATACTGAATACTAACCGATTGTTTTAACTAACTAATCGGGAGGCGTTCGCGGACAGTAGTGCAGTCCCACGCATAACGATGCAGATGCGACATCGCAAATCTTTAACGGACATTGCAAGAGCCGGCAAAGACAATGCTTCCCGACCCCTGCTCAAATTGATCTACAGGTTGCGCGCCTCCAGGATTAGACCGTCCTCGGCAAAGCGGTTGTCCAACAGCCTCGATCTCGCTGTAGAATCCCCGCGGATAAACAGATCGAAAAATTGCAGGGCCTTTACCCTCTGCATGCGATGCGCAATTTCGGGGTCGACCAGCATAAAGCTCGTTTCCGGTTCGAAGTAGCGCGGCTGGGTGCCAGGTTTGAGCTGTGGCCACCAGTAGGAACCCGATACGCCAAAACTCGAATGATTAGAGTTGTGCAACAGTCCCCAGACCACCGGTTGATCCGCGGTTTCGAAGGCCGTGCGCAATAACGGGTGCGGGTTTACGGGTGTCGGTGCCGGGGCGCCCACTAAAGCGGCCAGTGACGCATTGGCGCCGATGATCAACGCGTCCTCAGCGCCGCTCAGGAGCAGCATTGGCTTCCTGATCTCGCCCAGCGCGAACGGCCCATCGGTGCTCAGCAGAACTGACTCCTGACCGCTTGGTCGCAGCAGCTCTGCCGGCAGTGAGCTGCGCACGTCCGGAAGCACGTACGGCACGACGGCCATTCCCGCCGACAACCGCGGTTCGAGCGCCAAGGCAGCCAGCGTTGTCGTGCCGCCGAAGGATCGACCCATCAGGCCGATTCTGCCGAGAGCGAGCCGCTTTGCGAACGGACCCGAGTGGTTCATCTCTTCGAGTTCATCGAGGGTCGCGCGCAGGTCATTGACCCGTTGCACCAGCGAGTCATCCAGGTTGACGAGGGATTCTGAGCTCTCGAGGCCCGTCCCGAGCGGCGCATAGCTTTGCCCATAGGTGTCGTGATTTCCGTAGGCGCCACGGTTGTCGAGATGTGGCATGACGTCAGCCATACGGGCTTGCAGCTCGGAATCGCCGCCTGTGGCGGCAAGCGCCGGGTCCCGGCCCGTCAGCGAATACGGCGAATTGCCCGTATGTTCCGGTGCTATGACCAGGTAACCATGGGCGGCCAGGTATTCGCACGCAGTCTCCATGTTGTAGCGGCTGCCCGCGTCGCCATGTGACATTACGACGACCGGCCAGGGATTCTGGCTCGTTGCCGGCGGCGCATCCACGTAACTATTGCGTTCGCGAACAAACAGCTCATCAATCGTTGCGTTGATCTCGGTTAGCGAGACACCGTCTCTGACCGAATCGGGCGTAAGGTGAAAAAACGTCGTCTGCGTCATCATCAGGCGATGCATCTCGCGATCGCCGAACACGTAGTCACCGTAGGTGGCTCGCCGATAGCCGGCAGCGTCTTCGGCAACAACGGCATGGTCGACCGGATACCAGACTTCGGTAATCAGTATCCGCACTCCGGCATCGATACCCCCAACGCTGTCGTAGCCGCGCGAATAGTCATGTATGAATCGGGTCTGAGATCCGACAGCATACGGTGCCTGCAGAGCTGCGTCCGGTGCAGTTTCCGTCTGGCAGCTTGCCACCGTAAGGACGAGCAGGACTTCGATCCAAAACACTGTTGCCCTGTGCATGGTTTTTTTCGTTAGGTTTCGACCTTGCTAACCGCTACGTTCGTCGGTGCAAGCGCTGTTTGACCGCGGGCGTGAGATGGTCCAAGCAATAAACGATTCGATGCCACTTGGCGAATATCTGAATCAATTCCGTGAAGCAGTGCTCGAACTGGTCGTTCGTCATCGGTGACGAAGCCAGGTACTCGCACACGCACCTAGCCACGGCAGCCGCAGGCCAGGTCGAATAGCAAAGAACCGCAGAGCCCTGCGGGGAACAATAAGGACGTGACCGTTCAGTCTACGTAGATGCGCGAGTACTCGTCGACCTCGTCGTCGTCATAGTCCTCGTAGTCATCATCATCGTAGTCGTCGTCCTCGTACTCCCAGTACTCTTCGTCGCCGTAATCACTGTTGCGGCGCTTATTGCCGGGACCCAGGCTGCGCATCCTGGCCAGCCGTTGCTGCTCGCGGCGTTGCTCTCGTCGCATGCGCCTCAAGGTTGCTTGATCAGCGAAATCCACGTCGTCCAGATTGTCGATAAATGAACGCATTGGTATACCTCCTCTTCACTGAAGGGATGTGCGAGAAAACCTCGGTCGATCTTTCGGCCAGCCGGATATACGATCCGGCTGTGAATTCGTTGCAATGTCGAGAAGGCGAGCATAAGCGCGCCTCACGACGGACCAGCACACCTCCAATTCCTCGTTGTCCCTCGGCAGCCAAAGTTGTACGTACGAGGCACCGAGTCGGCCCCACCGGCGGGAAAGGAGTTGGTGGTGGTCCCGGTCGTCGAGTCCGTGAACGTCAATCCCGGCCTGATCGATGCGGCACAACAGAATCGGGGCCAGTTGGTCTCGGAGCGAGCTGGCGGGTCTTTGAAGGTGAATCTCCACGGCAGCTGGCGATGCATCGCCGGGGACGTCCACTGTCGCGATGCCTGGCAATTCCGCGATTCGTGCTGCCAGCGCCAGTCGCACAGGGATGCTGTTTTGCTTCGATTCTCCCGTGACCCGTGCCCGATGTGGAAGCACGGGGCGAGAGCTTGCACTAGCGGTAGTTGCCATGATGGGTCGCTGCCCAAAGCAGGAGGTGTTTCGTGAAGTATCGCCCGATCTAACTTGATGTCAAGTATTTTTATATCGAAATATGTTATCAATAGCTACCATGCAAAAAGATGACGTCGACGATATCCTGGAGCAATGGTCGGACGAGCGGCCCGAACTCGACACGGCGCCGCTCGGCATCGTAATTCGGATCATGGCGCTGAATCGCTCGTTTTCGCGACAGGCAGCCAAAGCACTCGAACCGACGGGGCTCGAGCTCTGGGAATACGACGCCCTGTCGGCATTACGCCGCCAGGGCGAGCCGTTCGCGTTGCCAGCCACGCGACTGGCGCGAGAGACCGATCTCAGCACCGGTGCAATGACCAATCGCATCGACCGGCTGGAGGAGCGCGGACTGGTTCGGCGCAAAACCGACAAGGATGACCGGCGTAGTGTCATCGTCAACCTGACAGCGGCTGGTCGCCGGGAAATAGACAAAGCTATTCGATATCGACTCGATGCGGCACGGGACAGCGTACGAAACTTGAACGCCAAACAGCGCAGTGAGCTGGCAGCGCTCTTGCGCCTCGTCGTCCTCGAGGCGCAGAACAAACGGAATCGTTCGGCCTGAGACGATCATCTTGGCCGGAGGTTTGCGCGAATCAACTGTGCATCGTTATGCACAGTGAAGGACCTCAGGCAACGATCGGCCCGGTAACCGGGTGAATAGCAATGGCAGAGTCCATCGCTTAAAGATCTGAAAAACCAGCGCGTCGGTTAGGAAACAAGAAAATAACAGTCGGGGGACCCGGTCGAACTCAGGCAGTGACGTCCCCGAAAAAACAGCGGCCGGGCAGGTTAGTTTGTAAGGGATCGATCTGGATTTGGAAATGCTGGTCGGGGTGAGAGGATTTGATTCGTCGCTGCGCTCCTCACCCTCGCTTCGCTCGGGCACGCTAAAGCGCGGCGTGATTCGCCTCGAATATCGCTGAACCTCGCTTCGGTTCCATCTCCCGCCCGGCATCCAGATACGAAAAAGTCGCCTCCCCCTGTCGGGTGAGGGAGCCGAATTTCCGATTGTCGCAATCTCGTTCGAATACGCAATCAATCTGACGCTGCTCATTGCTACTTAGCGGCTCTCAAGATCAACAGGCGGACGGGTAGTCAGATCGATATGAATTCTGTACCAATTTCGCACAGAAACTGGTGTCCAAAAGTACCGGTCATTCATGTGCTCAGATCAATTTATGATGGTCAGAGATTATGTCAAATTTCTATCCGTCCCGATGCGTGCGCGTTCGTGAAAACGGTCGTATTCTGCTTTGGCCGGGCTTAATACAATTGAGCCAATTATCCTACACTTAGTGAATTATCGCCGAGCCCACCTTATACTGTAATCGAATCGCCGCACTGTGCGTTCGAGCCTGGCTTTGATGCGAACCAGAAGCGTCATCGCTGACGCGAGGCTGCCAGTCGACATTTCATTTGATACAGTAAAAAGCACAGACGGATTCATGGATCCGTAAATATAATGATAATAAGTGCGTTCCAGACGATGCGTTCAATGCCACGCAATGTTTGTTTTCTGATCATCATTGCGAGCTTATCAGCCGCTACGACCGTCGAATTCCGATCGGAAGATCAAACAGCACAGAGTTACATTGTTCAGGCGAATGGCCTTGATCAAGCCATGGCGTTAGTTCGTGACGTCGGAGGTGAAGTGACGCACGAACTCGGGATTATCCGTGCGGTTGGGGCGACGCTACTGCCGGCGCAGGTTGAGACGCTGAAGCGTCGCGACGACGTCCGCCGCGTCTTTGAGGATTCGACGATATCGACCTCGTCGCTGTGCAACCTGGCCGCTGGTACAACGCTCTTCGGGGACAGCAAATTCTACTGGACGATCAGCAACACGGGCAGCTCGACGGTGACGGTTGGCGCGATCTCGATCGCGTTCCCGAGCGTCAACGGTAAGCTAAAGAAGATCAAGTTCGTCTCCGGCGACATCTGGACCGTGCAGGCCGAGCCGCCGTACGTGCAGATCGTCGAAGGGTGGCACGACGACGTTCGGCGCCGGCAGCTGGCGCCGGGGCAAACCGCAGAGTTCATATTCGAGTTCGACAACCACATTGACTGGAACGAGGCCAACTACACGATCTATGTCGACTTCGAAGAAGGCTGCTCGCTGGAGTTCGCGCCGCGGGCGACGGATTGCCGCTCGAACGGCCTTGGCTACCGCAAATTCAACGGCAACAAGATCGAGTGGGAACTGCCAAACGAAGGCAGCGACCCGATCACGATCGAGGAAGTGTCGCTGAACTGGCCCGAGATGAACGGCCAGTTGAGGAAGGTAAAGCTCGAAGGCTCGACGCTGTTTGACGCTCTACGCCCCGCGCCGGTGACGACGATCGCCGACGACTGGGACCCGGACATCAAGGATCGACGGATACTTCCGGGCGACACCGGCAAGCTGGCAGTCGAGTTTACGAACGACATTGATCCCGACGAAGAAGCGCACTCTCTAGTCGTTGAATTCTCCGAGGGCTGCCGGACCGAGTTCGTGCCGTCCGTGCCGATGGTGGGTGATAGTCAAAAGGTCGACAAGAAGGCCCGTGAGACGCATTACGTCCACCAGGTGGGTGCCGACCTGCTGCACGCCGAGGGCATCACCGGCGCCGGCGTCACGGTCGCCATCCTGGATACCGGGATCTGGAGTTCCGGTGGCGGCAAGAACTGGCTCAGGAAGGATTACGACGGTGAGGAGCGCGTGCTTCGAGCCTATGACGCCATCGACAACGTCGCGGGCAACGCCGGCAAGGCCGAGGATAAGAACGGCCACGGCAGCCATGTCACCAGCATCATCGTCTCCTCGCGCAAGGCGCAGGGCTCCGGCAATGCACCGGTATGGAATGGCGTGGCACCGGGTGTGTCGCTGGTGTCAGTCAAGGCCTTCGACGAAGACGGCCAGGGTACCTACATGGATGTAATCCGCGGCATCGGCTGGGTGGTACAAAACAAGGACATCTATGGCATCCGGGTGCTGAACCTGTCGCTGTCGGCGCCGCCGCGTTCGCATTATTGGGACGATCCGTTGAACCAGGCGGTCATGGAAGCCTGGCGAGCGGGTGTCGTAGTGGTGGCATCGGCCGGCAATACCGGTCCCGATCCCATGACCGTGGGCGTGCCCGGCAACGTGCCGTACGTAATCACCGTCGGTGCGATGACCGACAACCGCACGCCCTTCGACGCGAGCGACGATACGATCACGAGCTTTTCAGCCGCGGGCCCGACCTACGAAGGCTTCGTCAAGCCGGAGATGCTCGCCCCGGGCGGTCGACTGCTGGGTGTCATGAACAAGGGCAACCGCATTCCGAAGGAGCACAAGAGCTATCACGACGGTGACGCCTACTATTACATGTCGGGTACCTCGCAGTCGGCGGCCGTGGTCAGCGGTATTGCGGCGCTGCTGCTCGAGGCCGAGCCCGCACTGACGCCGGACCAGGTCAAGTGCAAGCTAATGAGCGGTGCACGGCCGGCGACAACTCCGGACGGATCCCTTGCGCTGTCGCTGTTCCGGCAGGGCGCGGGTTTGGTCAACGCCACGGCAGCTATCGACTCGACGAACTACAGTTGCGCCAACCGCGGTCTGGACATCAATGCGGATCTCGCGGGCACCCGCCACTTCGGTGGCCGGGCGAACAAGGACGCCGACGGCAACTACTATCTGATGGGCCTGAACGGCTACGTCTGGAACGGTGGCATGCTCTGGAACGATGGCATGCTGTGGAACGATGGCATGCTGTGGAACGATGGCATGCTGTGGAACGACGGCATGTTGTGGAACGACGGCATGTTGTGGAACGACGGCATACATTGGAATGACCTTTCTGTAGTACCCGTCTCTGTCAACACATGGGTCGAACAGGAATAAAACTGATTGTGACTGGATATCGTATCTCGGACAGTCAGTCGTCGGTCATCTTCTCGGCGGTTTCCGTCCTCCTGTTCTTCGCACTTTCAACTCAATCGCTAGCCGGCGATTCGAGGAGCGTACGATTCCACACAATATCACGCGACGAGGGATTGTCGCAGTCCTTCGTCTACACGATTGTTCAGGACCAGCAAGGGTATATGTGGTTTGGTACTCAGGAGGGTCTGAATCGCTTCGATGGTTTTGAGTTTGCGGTCTTCGTCCACGACCCCAATGATCCGCAGTCAATATCGGACGAAACCATACGCACAATGATCAAAGACCGTTCCGGCAATTTGTGGATCGGGACCGATGCTGGCGGGCTGTCACACTACGACCAGGTCAGTCAGGCATTCACAAACTATCTTCACGATCCCGCGGATTCGGCGTCGATTGGCGACAACCGGGTCCGCGTGGTTTACGAGGACAGCTCCGGTGTTCTATGGATTGGTACAGATGGTGCCGGGCTCGATCGCTTCGATCGTGAATCTGAAGAATTCTTTCATTACGCAAATGATCCATCAGCTCCCGCAAGCCTGAGCGGTAATCACGTTTGGAGCATTTTGGAAGATAACGGCGGGATACTTTGGGTTGCGACAGATAACGGCCTTAACAGACTCGATGCCGACACGGGCTCGTTTACACACTACAAGCACGACCCGGGCATTGCGACGAGCATAAGCGACGATCGGCTACGCGTTCTTTATGAAGACAAGAACAACGTCCTTTGGATCGGCACCGAGGCAGGCGGACTCAATCGATTCGACAGGGACAGCGGATCATTTGAGCATTTCGTCCATAGCCCAGACAATCCATCAAGCATCAGCGCGAATCGGATCAATACGATATTTCAGGATGACGCCGGAGTACTCTGGATCGGAACTGAAAAGGGCCTGAACGCATGGAATCCGAAAACGCGCGGTTTCGGACGATACTTCAACGACCCCGGCGATCGCTATAGTCTGGCTCACGATAACGTTACGTCGATATACCAGGACCGTGGGGGTATGCTCTGGATTGGCACATACAACGGCCTGAGCAGGTGGAACCAGACCAACCGGGCTATGTTGCATTACAGAAACGACCCCAACGATGCAGCAAGTCTCAGCGAAAATACCGTCACGTCGTTCGCTGGAGATCAAACCGGAAAAATATTGGTCGGTACTTTTGGTGGCGGACTGAACATACTTGATCGATCTACGGATCAGTTTGTTCAGTTCCGGCACGAACCGGACGACGACACCAGCCTGTCGAGCGATCAAGTGATGGCCGTCCATGTGGACAGTGACGGTGTACTTTGGGCAGGAACCCGGGCTGCTGGGCTAAATCGTTATGACGCCGACAGGGACGTCTTTTCGCGCTACCGGCACAACCCGGAAGATGCCACAAGCATTAGCTCCGACAGTGTTACCTACATTCTCGAGGATCGCAACAATGCTCTGTGGATCGGCACCTTTGGTGGCGGTCTCAATTACTTTGATCGGGAAGCACAGCAGTTCAAACATTTTCGAAGCGACCCGAACAATCCGAACGCTCTTAGCAGCGATCGCGTCTTGACTTTGTACGAAGACAGGGCGGGGACCTTCTGGATTGGAACATATGGGGGTGGCCTGAATCGCTTTGATCCGATGACCGGTACCTTCACCCACTACCGTGGCGACCCTGGCCGAGCCGATGGGCTGAGTGGCGACGATATCTATATGATCCAGGAAGACATTCGGGGCGATCTATGGATTGGCGTTAAGGGAAGTGGGCTTAATCGTTGGCGGCAATCGGACCGTGAACTGGGCCGGGCGAGCTTTCGTAGATTCACCGAACTCGACGGTCTGCCCAGTTCGACAACTTACGGCGGAGTGTGGGATCAGACGGGATATCTTTGGCTAAGCACGGCGCGGGGTCTGTCACGGTTGGATATCGAGTCTCTCGAGTTCAGGAATTACGACACAAGCCATGGCCTCCAGGGCGACGAATTCAATCTGTCAGCCAGTTATCGAGCTGCCGACGGACAGGTTTTTTTCGGCGGCCTGAACGGCTTCAACGCTTTTCGACCCGAGCTGCTTGGTCGCAATCTCCGGGCGCCTCAAGTTGCAATCACGAAACTTCTTAGCCTGAACAAGCCAATTGATCTAAGCGAGGCCAATGCCGGTGGCGAAGGGGTGAAATTCACGCACGATCAAAACGCAATTGGATTTGAATTTGCCGCCTTGGATTACGCGGCCCCCAACAGAAATCGTTTTATGTACCGGCTCGACGGCCTCGACCAGGATTGGGTGGACGCTGGAACCCAACGCCAGGTTACATACACTAATTTACCCGCCGGCGAATATACCTTTCGAGTCAAAGCTTCAAACGCTGATGGCGTTTGGAGCGAACAGGACGCGGTGCTCGAATTGTATGTAATCCCCGCGCCCTGGAAGACCTGGTGGGCGTACCTCGCATATGGAGCCATCGTCGCCGCTGCCTTGATTTTGGTATTTCGGACTCATGCAAAGCAGCAACGACAGGCGGCAGCTCTCAAGTATGCTGACGATTTCGCGCTCGTCCAGGCTCGCTTGAATGAAGCCCAGCGGATAGCGAGCATCGGCAACTGGGACTTGAATACGGTAACTAATGAGCTCTGGTGGTCCGATGAGGTCTACCGTTTGTTTCAAACGGATCCCGACGAGTTCGAAGGAACCTATGACGCCTTCCTGGCTCGCGTGCATCCAGAAGATCGCGAGGCCGTCAACCAGGCTTTTCGGCGTGCACTAAGGGACGAAGAAGCCTACGCGATAGACCACAGGATCACTCGAGCCGATGGCACCGAACGGATTGTGCATGCGCGGGCGGAGGCTGCATTTAATGAAGAAGGGCAGCCGGTGCGAATGGCTGGGACTATTCATGACGTGACGGAACAAAGGAAGGCCGAGGACGAACTTCGTCGCAGTGCCGACTATCAGGCCATGCTTGCCGAGTTGTCATCCAGACTGATTGTCGCGCAGCCTGACGACATCAACGCGCAGGTAAGGGATGGTCTCGAGTCGGTCGGGGCGCGATACGGGCTGGACGAAATTGGTGTCTGGTGGTTGGCAGCCGACAAGTTGAGCGCACAATCATTTCACCATTGGAATCGCGACGAGAACGCGAATCGTCGGAGTCGCATGCGAAGTGCGGAATTACCTTGGACCACTGCCCAGTTGTTGAAGGGCAAGACAGTCGTCATTGATGATCTGGATAGCATGCCAATAGAAGCCAACACAGACAGGGACGTTTTCCGGGAGCGAGGAAAGCAGTCGATCCTGATAATCCCGCTGCAGGTCGACAAGGAATTGGAAGGCCTGTGTGTATTCTCTACGCGCCGGGAAAGTCGGAAATGGTCTGCTGGAACGATTGCCGAGCTAAGACTCGTTGCGGAAAACCTGGCCGGGGCGATCGCAAGGTCGCGAGCGGTTGTTGAAACTCGCCAGCTCAAGGAGCAACTCCAGCAAGAGAATCTGTTCCTGCGAGAAGAAGTCAGGCTCGCGCACAGTTTTGATGAAATAGTCGGCGAAGACCCCAAACTGAGAAGGTGCCTATCGGCAGTCGAGAAAGTTGCGGCAACCGATACTGCTGTTCTTATCCATGGGGAAACCGGAACCGGCAAGGAGCTCATCGCACGTGCAGTGCATAAACTGAGCGCTCGACGAGACAGGCCGATGGTGAAAGTGCACTGTTCGACGCTGTCTGCCGACCTAATTGAAAGCGAACTATTCGGGCACGAAAAAGGTGCATTTGCGGGAGCGCAAACTGAACGACGCGGCCGAATTGAATTAGCGAACACCGGTACGCTATTTCTGGATGAAATCGGAGAATTGCCCATCGAGCTGCAGAGCAAGTTACTACGTGTTTTGCAGACCGGCGAATTCGAGCGTATTAGTGGAACCGAGACGCTTCACACCGACGTGCGCCTGATAGCCTCTACCAGTCGCAACTTGATTCATGCGATCGAACGCGGCGAATTTCGGTCGGATCTATACTACCGTATATGTAGCATTCCGATTCACGTTCCAGCTCTGCGAGACCGCAAAGGCGATATCCCTCTGCTTGCAGCACACTTCGTGCGCAAGCAAGCAAGCGCTCTCGGCAAGAGTGTCGAAGCTATCTCCGCAAAATCGCTTGGCAAGCTGTCATGCTATGCATGGCCGGGCAATGTTCGCGAGCTTGAAAGTACGATCGAGCGGTTTCTAATCTCGTCAACCCATAGCTCCGTTCTCGAACTCCCTGATGATCTGCCGTGGGCTGGAAGTGGAGAAGACGTGGGTTTGAATTTCTCAATAGACATAGGGACGGAACTTGCCACTGTAGAACGCTCTTACATAACGAACGTACTTGAACACACAGGATGGAAGATTTCAGGCGAGGGAGGCGCCGCTTCAATTTTGGGCATTCCAGCGAGTACGCTGCGCTCGAAAATGAATCGTCTTGGAATCGCCCGGCCGACAACGCCAAAGGGTTGGGCGCGCAGGGCGACGCCTTAATCAGGGCAGGCCGATGGCGGTGAGCACGATGAGCAGAACGAAGCCGCCGACGCCCACCCATGGGTGTCCGCCGCAGCCTGGTGCTGATCGGAGGCAGTTGATTTGCCGGGCCCTGCGGGGGGTGACGCAGACACGCTGGCGGCTGTCGGACGGGAACACGCCGTGAATTCGCCCGGGGACCAACTATTCTTCTAGCCCGGCGAAGAGCGCATATTTCTTCAGTCACTCCCCGATGACGCGTCGCCACGCCGTCCGATCTTTGGAAAGAGTTCCTCCCGCGAAACCTGGCGTGGATCCGATACATTTGGCCAATAAGCTCGGACCCAAATAGACACAGACACCTCATTAACGATCAAGGAAATTCTTTTCTATGATCGTCATGATGGTTATAGGATGGCCTGAAATACAGCAACTGATTGACGAGAATTTTTGGGTCACGTCGGGCAAGAGTAAAAGGAGTTGCATGGATTGCACCAAGCAATGCCATAAAACGTCACGCGCTAATCATGCTCTAACGTCTCGGCCCACATCAAACGACATGGCTTGGCGATATATCGTTGGCTAGTGATATATCGTTGTACTGGCGATATGTCGTTGCACTGGCGATATATCGTTTAAATAGCGACACGTTGCAGTAGTCCTTCAGGCCGACATAGTGTCCGAATGTCTTCAGCTAATCTTGGCAATGGAAGCAAGTTTCTTAAACTAACTACGCGGATTGTATGCTGTTTTTGGTGACGATCTGTTCGAAACTATCGCCAAGTTGACCGATCGTTTGATCGAACATGATGTTTCGGGTGTTAGCGAAGATTCGGCATGGTTGGCCAAAAAAATCTGGCTAACGATGACAAAAAAGAATTGGTTGACAAGAAAAAAGAATTTATTGACGATAAGAAAACATTGACGGTAAGAAAAAGATTCATGCGATTGTCAGTGGGCATAAAGTTTATTCGTGGTTGCAAGGTTGCGGCTTGTAATCTCGAGTGCACTTCTCTGCGACACAACAAAAAGATCAGCTCGCAGATTTGGCAATACGCGGTCTCTTTATCCAACTCCAACCAATCAATCCCAAGATCAAATTAGGAGGGACGTACGCATGCACACCCAATCTCAGCACTCGGCGGTCCCCGATACCGCTGCATCAGTCGGTCGATTCCGGTTACTCAAGTTGCTCTGTGTTGCGTTTCTGCCAGCAGGTTTGGCAGCGACCTCGGTCGAGGCTACGGCAACTGACGTATGCGAGCCTTTCGAAAAGCAGGTCAGTTTCGACGGCGGATGGACCTGGTTCGATGCCGACGACCCAAGCACGCCGGCGCAGGGATTCATCGACAACAGTTTGTACCGCTTCTTGCTCAAAAACTGTGAACTCAATAAGGATTGTCTGAACACGTCCATTCGAGACGACACGCTGGGAATTTTCGATGTGCTCGTAGACGTAGATGGAGACGGTGGATACGCACCCGGATTCATTCCTAACTGTACTGACGATCCAGTCAACTGCGAAGTCACTGTGACCGACGATCATCCGGGATTCGAAAACCTGGACCAGCCAGGACGCTGCATTCCGAAAAACACAGCGACGGAAACGACCTTTATCGAAGGACATACGGCCCCCGAGGTCATGTCTGATCCGGCCTACGTGGACTGTCCGCCCGACATAGACATTGAGAAAGCCACCAACGGCGTCGATGCGGACGACCCGAACGCCGGCGATGCGCCACAGATCGCACCCGGCGACCCGGTCACCTGGAGCTACGTCGTGACAAACATCGGCGGCGTCCCGCTGGCAAATGTGACCGTGTTCGACGACCAGATCGGGCCGATCACGTGCCCGCAGACTACGCTGGACGTCGCTGAGTCGATGCTCTGCACGGCCGAGGGAGTAGCCGAGGATCTCGAGGACACCGTCTTGATCACGGTGCCCGGAACCTGCGGCAGCACTCCGAACCGGCCGCTCTACGAGAACATGGGCACAGCGACGGGCACCTACCTTCCAACGGGCGAGTTTGTCGAGGATGTCGATCCGAGTCACTACTGCAATCCGGAAGAGCCGGCCATCGACATCGAGAAGGCAACAAACGGCGTCGACGCCGACGACCGGAACGCCGGAGACGCGCCGCAGATCGCTGCGGGTAACACGGTCACCTGGTCGTATGTCGTTACGAATACCGGCACGGTACCGCTGTTTAAAGTACAGGCCATCGACGAGACGCTTGGCATCGCATTGAATTGCCCGAAGATGTCGCTCGCCGCCGGGGAAAGCATGATTTGCGACAGCATTTCACTGCCGGCCGTGCAGCTGGAATTCGGCGACCCGACCGTGGTGCCCGGCACCTGCGGTGGCATTCCCGAAAGGCCTCTGTACGAGAATATGGCCAGGGCGACGGGTGAGAGTCAGGAGGGGACGTTCGTCCAGGACATCGACCCGAGCCACTACTGCAACCCGCCCGTCTGCGGCCTGACAGTGGTGAAGGGCTGCGAGCTTCCGCCGCCGCCGCCCGCGCCCGTGGGCCAATGTGACGGCAAGCTGCAGCAGGTCACTGTGATCTGGAACGGCGCCGGTCCCATCAACATCGCGGTCGGCGAAGGCCTCACGGGCAGCAGCCAGGCCTCCGTCGCGCCGGGCGATGAGGTGACCTTCTTCACCGATGGATCGACGAACGATACGA